>LKMJ01001034.1_pt1 | contig 23658 bp, 24 predicted proteins | sample 643391 | NCBI WGS metagenome assembly LKMJ01 (sample SAMN04112250, study PRJNA286221) | soda lake metagenome | biome: soda lake; feature: Kulunda Steppe; material: water; isolation source: sample PL-Br10 brine of Picturesque Lake | place: Russia: Kulunda steppe | collected 2010-07
GGCGGGGTACCGGGTTGATGGCCGGCTCACCCACGCCAACCGGCAGCCCGGAACGGGTGACGGTCCCCACACCGTCTCCGGCATGGAAGCTGACGCCCGCCTTCCCGCTGAGCTCCAGGCAGACCCAGAGACGGGCACCATGGGTGGCATCCGGATCGTCGCCAGCGTCCTTGATCACACCGACCGTGGCAGCAGCACCTGTCACGCGCAGATCCTCAATCGCCATGAGTGGCTCCTGACCGCGAGGCAACCGGATACGCACAGAGCGAATCTCAGCGCCAGTCAGCAGTGCACGGGCTGCCGCCACTGCGGCCGCCGTGGCACAGGCACCTGTAGACAGCCCCTGACGCAGAGGGCCGTTGTTTTCCCCGGTTTCCGGTCGCATCGGATCAAAGCAGTAACTGGGCCTCACCAGTGCGCCGTCCGCACCACTGATGCTCTCCCCCGGGCCGGTCTCCGGACTTGCACCCGGCAGCGGACGCTGCCCCTGTGGATCGCCTTCCCATGATCAGCTGATCACAGTGGCTGGGTTGATCCACACCTTATGGTGCACACCGTTGCGGCGGCAGTTCCGGCATTGGCAGAGCATCGAATTGTGCCTGCCTCACCGGATTCCCGTTTCAGTTGATGCCGAGACAACGCATCAACCACCCGGAGATGAAAGTGGGAGCATCTTAGGCAACCGGCCATCCCCGGTCAACTCGGCCGCCGTGGGATGACTTCAGGACCGTGCGGTTGCGTCGCCCCGGCCATTGCCGGCGCGCCGGTATTCAGATCACCGCTGTCAGGCTACAATTGCGGGCGTCCAACCCGAGACACTGAAGAGGCAGCGGATGGCGACCAGTAACCAGAAAGAAAACGGTGAATTCTCAATCGACGAGCTTGCCCAGGAAACCGGCATCACCGTTCGCAACATCCGCGTCTACCAGGAGCGTGGCCTGCTTCCGCCGCCCGAGCGCCGGGGCCGCAAGGGCATCTACAACGACGCCCATCTGTCCCGGCTGCGCATCATCGCGCGGCTGCTGGATCGCGGCTACACCCTGAACAACATTGCCGAGCTGCTGGAGAACTGGGAACAGGGCAACGACATCAGCCAGCTTCTGGGTCTTGAGAAAGCCGTGGTCAGCCCCTGGTCCGACGAGGTGCCGGACTATCTCTCCATGGAAGAGCTGATCGAAAAGTTCAGTCCGGCCTTCACCGGTCAGTCGCTCCAGCGAGCCATTGAGCTCGAACTGATCATTCCCGAAGGCTCACGTTTCCGGATCCCCAGCCCCAGAGTGCTCCATGCCGGCTCAGAGCTGGTGGCCGCCGGCATCCCCCTGGACGACATGCTGGAGCTGATCGCGCGCCTTCGCCACAACGTGGAGCAGGCGGCTGAGGAAATGGTCAAGCTGGTTGAGACCCACATCTTCAATCATTACGGACCTGAACTGCCGCCTCCGGAAGAATCCAGGGATCTCGCCGATCTGGTCTGGCGATTGCGTCCACTGGTGGAAATGGCTGTGCTCCCCGAAGTAGCCCGCGCCATGGAAAAAGCCGCCGACCGCCATCTCGGGGACCGTCTGGCACACCTTCTGGAGCAGATGCACCAGTAAGCGGACTCCGCTCTCAGCTCGCTCTCGCGCCCACGCGCCCACGCGCCATAATCACCTCCCATGACACACCGGGCCGCCGGAAGAAAATTCCGGCGTTGCCGCTTGACGTACCATTGAAAACTGTACCATCATCCAATGGTACTTTTGATGATGGCACAATAGCCCGCCATGTCAAAAGCCCTGAAACAAGAACTGGGAGGGCGACCATGACAGCCGCAACCGCAGACAAAGAGCACCACACTGAAGACAGCATCCCCGGTCCGGGAGAGGAAGGCATGGTCATGCCGGAACGCCGGGACCTGCATTTTCTGCCCCCCAGGGAGCGGATCCAGGACTGGCACGCCAGGGGGGCGCACATGACACAGTTCATGAACACCCTGTCGCTGTTCTTCCCGGCCGGCGAGCGGATGTTCATTGATGCACTGCGCGCCTATCGCGACCAGATCCCCGATCCGGATCTGAAGAAAGCGGCCACAGCGTTTATCGGCCAGGAAGCCATGCACAGCCGCGAGCACATCGAATACAACAAGCTCATGGATGAAGCCGGACTGCCAGCGGAAAAACTGGATGCGTTTGTCTGGTCGCTGCTGGATTTCATCAAGGAGCGCACTCCGAAGAGTATGCCGCTCAACGCCACCATTGCGCTGGAGCACTTCACCGCACTCATGGGCGGGTTCATTCTGGACCACCCGGAAGTTCTGGAAGGCTCCCAGGAGGATTACCGCCGCATGTGGGAGTGGCATGCCATGGAAGAGGTGGAGCACAAGGCCGTGTGCTTTGATGTCTGGGAAAAATGCATCGGCCGTGGCCCCACCGCCTACCTCCAGCGTGCCTTCGGCATGGGCATCGCCACCGCCGTGTTCTGGCCGCTGGTGGTAGCTTTCTACTTCCAGATGGTGAGCCAGAGCGAAGCCTGCAGGAAGGAAGGCTGGCGCGGCCATCTGACCGTGCTCAACACGCTGCTGGGCAAGCCCGGCGTGCTGCGCCGCCAGATCCCGGAATGGCTGGAGTATCTGAAGTACAGCTTCCATCCCTGGCAGCAGAACAACAGCCACCACATCGCGCATCTGAGCGAACTGGCTGAGGAGGCGGAAGAGGCCTATCAGCAGGCGCTCGCCGACAGCAAGGGCCATCATCAGCACACCCACCACTGATCACACTCCCCTGGCCCGGTTCGCCGGGCCCTTTTTTATCCTGACTGTCTGGCCATTCTGACGGGGCGCCCCGTCGCTTCAGTCTTGCTCCCTGCTCTGACCGGAGTAAATTGGAACCACAGGTCACAATGCGGGAGGGCACACCATGTCTGCCACAACAACACCCCATAACCAGCAGGTCACCCAGGAGCAGGACGCCATGGTCATGCCGGAACGGCGCGATCTGCATTTCCTGCCCCCCGGGGAACGCATCCATGACTGGCATGCCATGGGGGCACACATGAGCATGTTCATGAACACCCTGTCGCTGTTCTTCCCGGCCGGCGAGCGGCTGTTCATCGATGCCGTGCGTGCCTACCGCGATGAGATCCCGGATCCGGAGCTGCGCAAGGCCGCCTCCGCCTTCATTGCCCAGGAGGCCTACCACAGCCGCGAACACGCCGAGTACAACGAGCTCATGCACGAAGCGGGCCTTCCCGCCCGGCGGCTGGACCAGCAGGTGACGAAAATGCTCGACTGGTTCAAGAAACACGGCAGCCGCCAGGATCTGCTGTGCGAAACCATCGCACTGGAGCACTTCACGGCGCTGATGGGCGGGTTCATGCTCGATCATCCGGAAATCCTCGAAGGCTCGCAGGAAGACTACCGGCGCATGTGGGAATGGCATGCCATGGAGGAGGTGGAGCACAAGGCCGTTTGTTTTGACGTCTGGGAAAAGTGCGTTGGCCGTGGCCCAAGAGCCTATCTGCACCGGGTTGTGGGAATGGTGCGTGCCACCATTCTGTTCTGGACGGACGTCACCCGCTTCTATCTGGAAATGTCAGCGGCCAGCGAGGCCTGCCGGCAGGAGGGGTGGCGTGGCCATCTGACCGTGCTCAACACGCTGCTGGGCCGGCCCGGACTTCTGCGCCGCCAGGTGCCCGCCTGGCTGGAGTATTTCAAGTACAGCTTCCACCCCTGGCAGCAGGACAACAGCCGCCACCTGCAGGGGCTGGATGAGCTGGCGGAAGAGGCGGAGAAGGCCTATCAGGAAGCCATTGCAGCTCATGCCACCCGGCACTGAAACAGGGGCGCTACAGGTTTTCCGCAAGCTTTGCGATGGCCCTCCGGAATACATCAGCACTGAAACTGGCTTGCGGTGTGAATCCACCGCGGGGATAAAGCTGGTCCCCGCAGACAAAGGCACCCCCTGAACGGATGAGCCCACAGTCGAGCATCAGATTGTCACCGAGCCCGAAAGGCTCAATCTCACAGCCCTGGGCATCGGTTGTGCCGACAGGCTCCACCCGCTGACAGTAGGACGTCGCACAGACACTGAATCCCACGGCCGGCTTGCCCTGGGCCACCATGTAACCCAGCTCGAAGATGGTGCCCGCGTCCGCGCTGGGACCACGAAAGGGCACCAGATTCGCCGCCAGGCCGTGAGCCCGGTCCATGAGCCGCTGGTTGGCCTGATAGATGGCCATTGCCGGATGATCACAGCTGTCCAGGTCCAGCTCGTTATCACAGGGCGACAGCGCCACCAGATCGAACTCATCCAGAACCACCCGCTTGGCGCGCTCAACCTGATCACGGATCGGCGCCGGAAAAAACACCTCTGGTCCCGCCAGGTAGACAGACTTTTTAATACCCATAATCTTTACAAGGCCTTCACTTTTACCGGACTTTATGTATTAAACTGGGAACAGATGATTGCTCAGGACTGATTCAACAACAAATGCAAACCAACAAGGGATAACCATGATGCTCAGCCATGCCTTCGGCGTGCTTTTCCGCCCCGAAACGGAATGGGCCGCCATCCGCAAAGACAAGCCCACCCCGATGGCGGGTTACATTGCCTATGTACTGATACTGGCCGTCATCGGCCCGGCCTGCGCCTATTACGGCACCGTCCACGTAGGCTGGAGCGTCGGACAGGAGCGTATCATAAGCCTGACCGCGGACAGCGCACTGCAGCTCAGTGTGCTCACGTACCTGGCCAAACTCGCTGGGATCTTTGGTCTGGCGTACGGAGTCAACTGGATGGCCAAGACCTTCGGCGCCAGAGAGGATGAAGACCACGGGGTCCATGCCCTTGCGCTGTGCGCCTACTCCCTGACTCCCATGCTCATCGCCGGCGTCACCCTGCTCTACCCGGATCCCTGGATCAGCGCCATGATTCTGCTGACCGCCGCCTCCTATGGCGCCTATCTGATGTGGACAGGCATTCCGGTCATCATGGGCATGAGCAAGGAACAGGCCATGGTCTATGGCGGGGCCATTCTGCTGCTGGCACTGGTGATTCTGGTTACAACCCTGGCGAGCACCGGCCTGCTCTGGAGTTTCGGTTTCGCACCAACGTTCACAGAGACCTATCTCATGGATTGATTCGAGGGAGCGCAGCATGAGCGCAAGCGCACTGGTCCCCATTGCCAATGGCAGTGAGGACATCGAATCCGTGACCATCATTGACGTGCTGCGTCGTGCCGGCGCAGCCGTCACCGTTGCAAGCGTGCACAACGAACTGACCGTTACCGCGGCCCGGCAGACCCGCATCACGGCGGACTCACTGCTGGGGGAGTGTGGTGATCAGAGCTACGATCTGATCGCCCTGCCCGGCGGCATGCCCGGAGCCCAGCATCTGGCTGACAGCGCTGAGCTGACCGGCATGCTCCGTGCTCAGCGTGATGCCGGACGCTGGTACGCAGCCATCTGTGCCGCACCCGCTGTGGCACTGGAGCCCAACGGTCTGTTGGCGGAGAGAGCGGCCACGGCCCATCCAGGCTTTCAGTCCCGACTTTCGAACCAGAGCCGTGTTGCCGAAAGAGTGGTCGTGGACGGCAACTGCATCACCAGTCAGGGCCCCGGTTCGGCACTGGAGTTCGCTCTGACGCTGGTGGAGGCGCTCTGTGGTCGCGATAAACGCGATGAAGTCGCCGGCCCGATGGTTCTGCCCCAACCCTGAAGCAGGATTGAAAAACACTATACTGTTCATTTAAAGGTTGTAATGCTGAGAGTTGGCGTAACGGCGACGTCAACGGATATGATCGGGCTGGTATCTGGAATCCGCTGATCGGGAAGTTACGTATCCGTCAGTGGGTGATTCTGAACCCGGAAGGTCAATGACAAAGGAGTCATGAACATGAGCGAATTCGATAAGAACCGCCGCGTATTCCTGCGCACAGCGGTCATGGGCGCAGCAGCCATCCCAATGGCCAAACTGGCAACCCATTCACCGGAGGCGAAGGCAGGCAAACCCAAGGCGGAAGACGGCCACGCACTGGACTACGTGAATGACGCTGCGGACACAGACCACAGCGCCTATTCCGAGGGTGAGAAGTGCAAGAACTGCGCGTTCTGGTCCGGTGAGGAGGAACCCGGCTGGGGCGGCTGTCAACACCCGCAGTTCTCGGACGTGCTGGTCAACGCCGAAGGCTGGTGTAACGTCTACGCCCCCGGCGGCTGACCCGCTCAGGCGTCCATGCAGTCGATGCAGCGCGTGGTGGTGGGATCCACCTCCAGCCGTGCTGCATCAATGTCCTCCCCGCAGACGTAGCAATAGCCGAAATCGTCGTTTTCAATGCGACGCATCGCGCCCTCGATGCGAGTCAGCATTTCCTTTCGCCTCCGTGCCGAGGCCTGTGCCATCTGCTGCCCCTGCAACGCATCCATCCGCGAGAGGCGCCCCATACGCTGCTGATCGAGCTCCACAGTTTCCCCCGCATCATTTTCCGAGGCTTCAACGGCCTCAAGCTCTCTGCGCAATGCCTGCAGCTTGTCACGCCAGTAGTCCGACCCCTTTTCCTGCGCCATGGAATTCACCTGTAGCGATTCATTAGTAATGTATTGATCCAGCGCGTCACCGCGTTCAAAGCGCGGAACCATCCATCGTCTCCCGGTCTCAGTCCATTGTCTCTTCCCTTGATCATGGCGCCTCATCAAGGCCGCATCAACCACCGCAACAGTTGCTGTTCTCCGCCCCACCCTCTAACGTGAGCAGAGAACACAACAAGAGCGAGTGAATGCCAGAGGGGGCACGCAATGAGCCAGGAACACGCCAAAGAGGGTCTTTCCTTCCGCCAGAGTGTGGATCACATGGTGGATCACGCCATCGACATCATGGGACTGGGAGATGGCATGGGGGGATGCCCTTAAAGCCTCCAACTCCGTACTGCAGGTCTCCTTCCCAGTGGAGATCGACGGCAAAGCGGTGATGTTCACCGGCTGGCGCGCCGTGCACAGCGACCATCGCCTGCCTTCCAAGGGCGGCATCCGTTTCGCCCCGGAGGTGGATCAGGATGAAGTGGAAGCGCTGGCGGCACTGATGACCTACAAATGCGCCATTGTTGATGTGCCCTTCGGCGGCTCCAAGGGCGGCCTGGAAATCGAACCACGCAACTATACCTCCAAACAGATCGAAGCCATCACACGGCGCTTCGCGCGCGAGCTGATCAACAAGGGCTACCTGAGCCCGGCCAAGAACGTGCCGGCACCGGATATGGGCACCGGTGCCCGGGAAATGGGCTGGATGGTCGACACCTACCGCCAGCTCTTCCCTGATGACATCAACTACATGGGCTGCATCACCGGCAAGCCCGTCGAGCACGGCGGCGTGCGCGGTCGCACCGAAGCCACCGGCCGCGGCGTACAGTACGCTCTGCGCGAGTTCTTCCGTCACCCGGAAGAACTCAGGCGCACCGGCATGACCGGCACCCTCAAAGGCAAGCGCGTCATCGTCCAGGGTCTGGGGAATGTGGGTTTCCACGCGGCACACTTTCTCGCCCACGAGGATGGCTGCCTGATCACCGCCGTCATTGAACGCGACGGGGCCGTTCTCAACCCCGATGGACTGAACGTGGAAGCACTCCAGACCCATATCCGCGAAAATGGCGGCGTTAAAGACTTCCCCGATGCCGAATTCCGTGAGGATGGCGCCGGAGTTCTTGAGGAGGCGTGCGACATACTGATCCCGGCGGCCCTGGAGGGCGTCATCCATGAGGACAATGCCCGCCACATCAACACCAGCCTGATCGCCGAGGCCGCCAACGGCCCGGTCACCTACGAGGCGGACCTGATCCTTCAGAACGAAGGCGTGGAGATCATTCCGGACGCCTACTGCAACGCCGGCGGCGTCATCGTCTCCTACTTCGAGTGGATCCGGAACCTGGCCCATGTGCGCTTCGGCCGCATGGAGAAACGCTTCCATGAGGCACGGGGCCACTACATGATCGAAGCCATCGAAAGCGCCACCGGTCAGCCGGTACCGGACCACGTGCGCCATGAACTGGCCCGGGGAGCGGACGAGTTCGACCTGGTGCGCTCCGGGCTGGACGACACCATGCGCCAGGCCTTCCAGGAGATTGTGCGCACCCGCAACGGCAACGACCGGATCCGTGACTACCGCATGGCCGCCTACGTCATCGCCATCGAGAAGATCAGCCGCTCCTACAGGGATATCGGCTACTGAACCCACCGGCCGGGATGCCCTTTCCGGTCCCTGCTACCAAGGGGTACCGAGGGGTACCGAGGCACCCCATAGCGCATCCACGGCTTGAAATATTCCCTAGAGTGGGTAAGGTATACATACAACCCGCAACAACACGGCCCGTGCTGCCGTCAGTTCACGTGCCGCTGCTTAGTCATCCCGGTTTCGGTGTGCGCTGGCTCACCGAAGCGTCAAGGCCAGGCCTCGCCAAGAGGCCATTGAGCAGGAAAGCTGCCCCCAGGATCCGATTCAGCCGTTATCGGACCCATGAAGGGACACGTTTTCGAGCCAGCACGTTGAACTGAGCGGAAGCAGCAACACTGCTTCGGATTATGTCATTGCGTCCCGGGCGCGGCAGCCGCCAATTCAGTAGCGCGTCGGGCTCGGGGCTCTGAACAGGACCGAGGAGTTACGGAATATGAGTGTGCAAAAGCAGGATCAGGCCTTTGGTGAAAATCCGGAAGAAGTACGTGATACCGACCATTATCTGGAGGAGTACAATGAAGGCTTCGTCGACAAATGGGACGACCTCATTGACTGGGACAGCCGTGCCGAAAGCGAAGGTGATTTCTTCATCCAGCTGCTCAAGGAGCGCGGCTGCAAAAAGGTTCTGGATGCCGCCTGTGGTACGGGCTTCCATTCCGTACGCCTGATTGAGGCGGGATTCGATGTGGTCAGTGCCGATGGCAGTCCGGAAATGCTGGCCAAGGCGTTTGAGAACGGGCGCAAGCGGGGCCACGTGCTGCGCACCGCACACGCTGACTGGCGCTGGCTCAATCGCGACATCAATGGGCGTTACGACGCCATCATCTGTCTGGGCAACTCCTTCACCCACCTGTTCAGAGAAAGGGACCGGCGCAAGACCCTGGCCGAGTTCTACTCCGCGCTCAAGCACGATGGCGTCCTGATTCTCGACCAGCGCAACTACGATGCCATTCTGGATCACGGCTACTCCAGCAAGCACACCTACTATTACTGCGGCGACAACATTTCGGTCTACCCGGAACACGTGGATCAGGGGCTGGCCCGCTTCCGGTATGCCTTCCCGGACGGCGCGGTCTATCACCTGAACATGTTCCCACTGCGCAAGGACTACGTTCGCCGCCTGATGAGCGAAGTGGGTTTCCAGAAGATCGACACCTTCGGTGACTTCAAGGAAACCTACCGCGAAACCGAGCCCGACTTCTTCATTCACTGCGCGGAAAAGCAGTACCGTGAAGACGACGAGTAAACCGGAAAAGAGAGACTTCTCTATGAGTGATAAGTACGACAGTGAAGCCGTGGAAACGGCTCGTGAGTACTACAACAGTTCAGACGCGGATAACTTCTATTACCACGTCTGGGGTGGCGAGGACCTGCACGTCGGTCTGTACGAATCCGAGGACGAGCCGATTCTGGATGCAAGCCGCCGGATCGTGGCTCATATCGGGGACATGATCGGCAGCGACAAGGCCGGTCAGACCTATCTGAACCTCGGCTCCGGCTACGGCGGCACCGACCGCTACATGCACCAGAACCTGGGGCTGAAGGTGACGGGTCTGAACCTGTCCGAGGTGGAGAACGAGCGTAACCGCCAGTTCAACCGCGATCTCGGACTGGAAGACGAAATCACTGTTATTGATGGCAACTTCGAGGAGCTGCCGTTCGAGCACGACTCCTTTGACATTGTCTTTTCCCAGGATTCGTTCCTGCACAGCGGCAACCGTGAGAAGATCATTGAGGAAGTGGCTCGGGTGCTCAAGCCAGGCGGCCTGTTCATCTTCACGGATCCGATGATGGCGGATGACTGCCCGGAAGGGGTCCTCAAGCCGATTCTGGATCGTCTGCACCTGGACACACTGGGTTCACCGGCGTTCTACCGTGATGCGTGTAAGCGCTACGGCATGGAGGAGATTGGTTTTGAGGATCATTCCCCGCAGCTGCCGCGCCATTACGGCCGGGTACTGGAAGAGACCAAGCGCCGCGAGCAGGAGCTGGTCGAGCGGAATCTGGTCTCCCAGGCCTACATTGACCGGATGAAGACCGGTCTGCAGAACTGGGTCAATGGCGGCAACAACGGCCATCTCACCTGGGGCATTTTCCGGTTCCGCAAGCAGTAACTGTGCGGTTTACGGGATAAGGAGCCGGCCTTTCGGGGCCGGCTTTTTTGTGTCTGACCTCGGTTAACCATAGACGGGCAGGCAGGATGGGGGCCTTTGCAGGGAATCGCTGTGAATACGTCCATGTACGCTGCTCCTCCGCCATCCATGGCTACGGAGCTTCCCTGCAAAGGCCCCCATCCTGCCTGTCCTGACTCACTACTTGCTGGTCATTTATTGCCGTGGCTCGGTCATACGATCGGTTCTGAGCCGTTGGCGGTGATCGAACAGGCGGTAGCTGCCGACCATCACGGCCAGCATGGTGCCGAAACCCGTGCCGGCGGCGATGGTGAACATCAACAGGATCTGGTATTTCACCGCCAGTGCCGGGGCCGTGCCGGCGAGAATCTGACCGGTCATCATGCCCGGCAGGCTGACGATGCCGGCCGCCGCCAGCATGTTGATGGTGGGGATCATGCCACTGCGCATGGCCTCGCGGCGGATGTCGGAGATGGCGCTGGACCAGTGTTCACCCAGCATCAGCCGCCCTTCGATGTCGGCACGCTGGCGCCAGACGGTGTCCGTGAGCCGGTCGAGGCTCAGAGCAATGCCGTTCATGGTATTGCCCAGCATCATCCCCAGCAGCGGTATGGCGTACTGGGGTTCGTACCAGGGATCGGGGCTGATCACCAGGGTCAGGGCCATGATCGCTATGGCGAAGGCCGAGACGAACATGGCGGAGGTGCCGATGCCGAAGGCCCAGCCGCCTCTCAGGCGACGACGCTGGCGGGTCATGACCTCACGGCCGGCCAGCAGCACCATGACCACCCCCATCAGCGCTACCCAGCCGAAGGTGCCAACGCTGAACAGCGCCTCCAGCACCACGCCGATGATGGCCAGCTGAACCGCCGTGCGGATGGCGGCGATGATCAGCGATTTGCCGAAATTGAGCCGGGCCGCCCAGCTGCAGGCGGCCAGGATCAGCACCAGGATGGAGGTCGCGGCCAGCTGCCAGTATTCAAGCTCGATCAGTTCCATGACTGCACCTCCACCCGTTCACCTTTGATCATATAATGGGCGCTGGCCACACGCCGGATCTGTTCCGGGTCATGGGCCACCCAGAGCGTGGGCAGCTGATCCCTGCGGATGCGCTCGCACAGCCACTGTTCCACCCTGTGTTTGCTGGTTTCATCCAGGTTGGCGGTGGGTTCGTCCAGCAGCAGGGCTCTGGGCTGGAACGACAGAGCCCGGTAGAGGGCCAGGCGCTGTTTCTCCCCGGACGAGAGCCGGCTTACCGGCCAGTCCAGCACGGAGGGTTCAAGCCCCAGTGCTTCCAGATCCGCCGGCGATTCCTCGCCGCAGTGGGCGCGCACGGACTCATCCCACCAGCGGCTCTCGGCTGGTACCAGCATCACGGCACGTCGCCACTGATCGGCGGGCATGGCCGAAGCAGGGGTATCATTGAGTCGTACCTCCCCTTCATGCGGATCCAGATCAGCAATGGCACGCAGCAGTCGGGATTTGCCGGAGCCGGAAACACCGGACAGGCAGACGATCTCGCCCGGATCGATCCGCAATGTCACGCCTGTCAGCTGACCAATGGCCAGATCCTGGATACTGAGTCTGTTCGTCATGACCTCGGCTCCATGAAAAAACGACATGCTTCCTTAATGCTTCGGTCATTGCAATATGCGTGTAGGCTGGGACACACTCAGCGAACCCATTTGAACAAGCAGGAGCTGCTTTATGATGCGAACCCGTCTCCCCATGCGAACCACTGCGTTTGTGCAGATTCTTGCGATGCTGTTCATGGCCTGCCTGCCCGTGCTGGCTTCGGCAAGCATGATTGACACCGGCAGTGCCGTGGCGGACCAGCAGCTCACCCATGACCGCGAGTCACTCAAAGCCATGCTGGACAAGGACGAGGTCCGCGACACTCTGGAGCGTATGGGTGTGTCCAAAGAAATGGCCGAGGAGCGCATCAACAACCTCACCCAGCAGGAACTGGCTGAGTTCAACGAGCAACTGGCCCAGGCTCCCGCCGGCGAGGGCGTGCTGGGTGTGGTGGTGTTGCTGTTCATTGTCTTCATCGTCACGGATGTCATCGGTGCCACAGACATCTTCCCCTTCGTACGCAGCGTGAACTGATGGCCTTGCATCCGGTCGGTGCTCTGCTTCTGGTGGTGGTGCTGACCGGGTGCGCCTCCGGCCACCACTGGCCGGAACCCGGCACGGACTCCGGCAAACTGCCGGAACGGGTCGAACTGAGCGACACCCCCTTCCACGCCCAGGAGCGCTACCAGTGTGGGCCTGCCTCGCTGGCCATGATGCTCAATACCCGGGAGCTGCCCGCCACTCCCGAAAGCCTGAAAGAGCGCGTCTATCTCCCCGAGCGCGGCGGTACCCTGCAGGTGGAGATGGTGTCTGCAGCCCGTGAACGCGGGCTTGTGGCCTACCCCCTGGAACCGGAGCTGGAAGCGCTGATGCGCGAGACGGCAGCGGGCAACCCGGTGTTGGTCATGCAGAACCTGGGCTTTGACTGGTGGCCCCAGTGGCACTATGCCGTGGTCATTGGCTACGACCGGCTCAGCGATGACGTCATTCTCCATACCGACACCCGCGCCGCCTACGCCCAGCCCATGAGCGCCTTCATGAACAGCTGGGAACGGGCCGATCACTGGGCCATGGTACTGACCCCTCCGGACCAGTTGCCTGCAACAGCGCAACCGCTGAGCTGGCTGACAGCGGTCAGCGACCTGGAAAGCACCGGCCGCCTGTCTGCAGCGGAGGTGGGCTACCGACGTGCGCTTGAGGCCTGGCCCGACCAGCCTGCGGCGCGCTTTGGCCTTGGCAACATTGCCTATCAACGCGACCAGTATGAATTGGCGCTTGAGCATTTCTTCCGCCTGACCCGGGATCATCCGGACTTCGAGCCGGCCTGGCACAACCTGGGGGTGCTTCTGGAGGAAATGGGGTGCTCCGGCGGTAACAAAGGGTCACCGTTTCTGCCCCGGGCCTGCTGATCGGCCAACGGGCGCCAAGCGTATAGTGGAGTCAGGATGCAACATTAAGGACGGACAGCCCAATGAATCAAGACATCAGCCAACGCAAGATACCGGTCGGCATCAGCTCCTGCCTGCTGGGTGAGGAAGTCCGCCATGACGGCGGTCACAAACATGCCCGTTACTGCACTCAGGTGCTGTCACGTCATTTTGAATTCCGCTCACTGTGCCCGGAACTGGAGGCCGGCCTTGGCGTGCCGCGTCCGGCCATTCACCTGCGCGAACACAGTGACGGACTGCGGCTGATCACCACCAGCGGTAACGCGGACCACACCCGGGCCATGCAGGACTGGAACGAAGCCATTCTGCCCGAGCTGTCCGATCTGCGCGGCTACATTCTCAAGGCCAAGTCCCCCAGCTGTGGCATGGAGCGCATCCGCATCCATAACGAGGAAGGCCGGGTCATCCGACGTGACGGGCGCGGACTGTTCGCACAGGCGCTGATGGAACACTACCCGCTGCTTCCGGTGGAAGAAGAAGGGCGACTCAACGACGATCATCTCCGGGAGAACTTTGTGGAGCGCGTCTTCGCCTACGACGACTGGCGTAACACCGTCGAGGCCGAGCTGACCCCCAAAGCACTGGTGGATTTCCACACCCGGCATAAATTCCAGCTTCTCGCCCACTGCCAGAAAACCTACCGGGAACTGGGACCAATGCTTTCGGACCTGAAGTCCCAGCCATTGGCGGAGATTGCCGGTCAGTACATCAAACGGTTCATGGAAGCCATGCAGAAGAAAATCAGCCGGGGAGACCACGCCAACGCCATGCAGCATCTGATGGGGTTCCTCAGTGACTCCATGGGTTCGGAAGACCGCCAGGTATTGTGCGAACAGATCGACGCCTACCAGCGCGGCGAGATCCCTCTGGTCGTTCCGATGACCCTGCTGCGAATGGCCCAACGGCGCGAACCCGTAGCCTATCTGGCACAACAGCACTACCTGACGCCCTACCCGGATGATCTGGGGCTGCGTAACCGCGTGTGACTTGCCATGGCAGCGCGGTTAGCCTAACTTCCCACGGGTAACCCTTGCTGCGGAGATCTCACGTGAAAAGAAGTGCACTCGTACTTGCCATGGCCGTGCTGAGCGGCTGCGCCGCGCCCACCTGGGAGGACGCCCGGGAGGCGCGCGGCGATGGCGATTTTGACCAGGCGGCTGAAATCTATCAGTCACTTGCCGAGGAAGGCGACCGGGATGCTGAGGTTGCCCTGTACCGACTCTACACCAAAGCCGGTGTTGGTTTTGACAGCGACGAAGAGGCACGCGCGGCACTGGATCGACTGGCCGACGAGCACCGCCACCCCGAGGCGCTCTACCTTAAAGCCCGTGCCCTGAAGGATGAGCGCGATCTTGAGGAAGCACTGCGCTATATGCGCCGCTCCCGTGATGCCGGCCACGATGAGGCCGTGGATTACATGGATACCCATGGGGAGCTGCTCAGCCGCAAGGTCAGCATGGATCGCAGCTCAGCAGACCGTCAGAAGGCGTTCGCCGACGACATCTACAATGGCTTCAACAATCTGGAGAAAGACCCGGCTACCGCTGCCATCTGGTACCGCAAGGCCGCCGAGCGCGATCACCCGGGCGCGCAGTCCATGCTGGGTTACCTGTACCTGCAGGGGGAAGGCGTGGAACAGAACGATGGTGAGGCTTACCAGTGGTATCGTGAAGCGGCCATGAACGATCACGCCGCGGCACAGGGTAACCTGGGCTATCTCTACGGCGAGGGTCGGGGCGTGGAGCGCGATCCCATCAAGGCTTACGCCTGGTCGGTACTCGCTGCGGAAAACGGCTACGAACCCGCCGAAGGCAACAAGTCGATCTACCTGGATCAGCTCAGCAACCGTGAACGGCTGGAAGCACTGGATGAAATGCGCCGACTGGAACAGATCATCCAGCGTAACCTCTGACCGCTGGCCCCTGATGTAAAAAACCCCGTGCCAGCAAGGCTGGCACGGGGTTTTACTACCTTCGGCGGCTGAAGATCACTCCTCCCAGACCACCTTCTTCTTCTGCTCATACCACTTGGGCAGCTTGTCCGCGTAGTGGTCCTCGATCACATTCCGCTTGATCTTCATGGTCGGCGTCAGCATGCCATTTTCCATGGTCCACTGCTCCTTGACCACTGCGGCAAAGGCCAGCTTCTCGTGGTCCTCACACTCGGCGTTGACCTTATCAAGCTCAGCCGCCAGCTCTTCCTCCAGTTCCTTGCGATCGCCACCACGGGCCAGCTCGGCCTGAGCTTCCTCAGACAGCAGCACCATGGCGCAGGGCTGGGGCTGGTTGGCACCAGCGACACAGACCACTTCCACCTTGGGATGGGTAAAGCGGCCTTCGATCGGTACCGGCACCACGTATTTGCCCTTGGAGGTCTTGAACAGGTCCTTCACCCGTCCGGTGATGCGCAGGAAACCGTCCTTGTCGATCTCCCCCATGTCACCGGTCTTGAGAAAGCCATCATCAGTAAGGTCCTCCTTGGTCTTTTCCTCGTTCTTGTAGTAACCGAGCATCTGACCCGGGCTCTTGACCTGAACCTCGTCGCCATCACCCAGACGGTGTTCCACACCCGGGTTGCACACACCCACGGTGCCGACCCTGGCCTCACCCGGACGGTTAGCGTGGGAGTAACCGAAGTTCTCGGACATGCCGTAGACTTCCAGAAGCTCAAGCCCCACACCGCGGTACCAGTGGATGATTTCCGGTGCCAGTGGCGCCGCCCCCGTCAGGGCCGCACGGACATGGTCCAGCCCCAGTTGCTTGAGGATCTTCTTCTTGACCAGGGAATTGATCAGAGGAATCCTGAACAGGATCTTCTGCTTCTTCGGCGGCAGCTTCTCGTTGATCGCCAGGTAGAACTTCATCCACAGACGCGGTACGGAGAAGAACAGCGTCGGGCGCGCCCGCTGCAGGTCTTCCTGAAAGGTATCCAGCGAGTTGGCGAAGTAGAGCTGGAAGCCGAAGTACAGCGAGGAAGTCTGCACCGCCGCGCGCTCGGCCACGTGCGCCAGCGGCAGGTAGGACAGCATGCGATCATCCTGCCCCACCGGGAAAATCTGGCGCAGGCCCTCCGCTACGGAAATCATGGTGCCAAAGCTGTGCATGACCCCTTTCGGTCTGCCGGTGCTTCCGGAGGTATAGACCAGAGTGGCCAACTCGTCAGTTTCCGGCAGGTAAGGTTCTTTAGTCGGCTCTGTCTTGGCGACGATCTCTGTCCACTTGTCCGTGTCGTCGCGTGGCGACATGGGCAGCGAAATAATGGGCAGATCGCCCGGGATATGCCCCTTGATGTCATTCCAGCCATCAGCGGTGCCGTCCAGCTTACCCAGGAACATCAGCTTACACTCGCTGTGTTCCAGCACGTAGGCGGCGGTATCCCCGTTGAGCGTCGGATAAAGCGGCACGGAAACATGACCGGCGGCCCAGATCGCCAGATCGGCCAGAATCCAGTGGGCACTGTTCTTGCCGAGAAGCGCGATGGAGCTGCGTTCCCTGAGTTCCTCCCGCTGCTGCAGATGCGCTGCCATGCGCAGAACCTGATCCGCGGCCTCTTTCCAGGTGATGTCCTCCAGATGACCATCCGGATAGGGCTGGGTCAGATATACCGAGTCCGGTGACCGCTGTGCCCAGTAGAACAGGCTGTGCAGTGAGGTTTTCCTGTCATCAACATTGACCATGCATCGCTCCTTTTACGTGCTTATTGTGTTTTGTTTGAATTCTGTAAAACTGGATCAAGCATCCTATTGATCCAAACAGCCAGGTCATTGGCCAGAATGGCCTGAACCAAAGGCCGTTGTTGCCGTATCATCCTGTATCCAGACCACACACCAATGCCATAAACCGATGTCGCACTCAAGCACTTACTGGCCGATAATATTCATCCTAACGCTGATGGCCAGTATGGCAAGTAAGGCGGAACCCGCTGAATCCGATCGTCAGGGCCCTCCCCGGCAGGATGGGTGGCGCCTGAGTGTTGGCGGTGGAAGCCTCACCGTTCCCGACTACCCCGGCTCCGACAGCTACCGCAACCGGGTCATCCCCTTTGTCAGCGCCCGCTATGAAGATCGGTTTGAATTCAGCTTCCGTGGCGCCCAGCTCAACGTACTGCCATCAGACAGCCGCTGGAAAGCCGGACCTGTAACCACTTACCAGAGTGGACGGACCAACCGGGGAGCCATCAGCGAGTTCGATGACGTCAGTGGTGGGCCTGTGGCCGGAGGCTTCGTCGAGTATCGCCTGGGACCGGCTGCTCTTTCCGTCCGCGCTGAAAACGCGGTAACCGGTGACATCAGTGGCTCGAGGGCCAGCATGTCAATGGATTTCAACCAGTTCCTGGGTGGGCGTTGGTTGCTTGGCTACAGCCTGGGCACCACCTGGCATTCCGACAACTGGAGCAGCGGCCTTTACGGCGTCAGCGCCGGCGATGCCGCCGCCTCTGCGCAACCCGCCTACGACCCTGCATCCGGCTTCACTGACATCAATGCCGGCGTTCGTGCCACCTTCCTGTTCAATCGACAATGGAGCGCCACGGCCTTCGCCCGGGCTTCGCGACTCACCGGCGACGCCGCTGACAGCCCCACCGTCTCTGAACTGGGCCGGCGCAGCCAGGGGTTCGTTGCAGCCGTGCTCAGCTACACCTTCTGATCCGCCTCATGAGGCCTTGCGGGCCCCCTGTGGCCCCATGAAATGCTTGTAGTGACCCGGCCGTCCCGCCGGAGGCCTTCCAATGTCCAGGCCGGACTTTTTCAGCTCCTCCTTCAGATCCCGCCGGAAACGGTGGTAATCCACCTCCGTGGAATGACGGCTGCCCCGGTCAAAGTCCAGATGGGGATTGTCCATCTCATGCTGTATCGCTGACCGCATATCCGCCGGGCGCCGGTAACGGCCGGTGATCTCACGGCAGGCCAGCTTGGCCTGGTAGTCCGCCAGTGGCCAGATGCAGCCCAGTGGCTGGAACAGACCGATGAAGTAGAGGTTGTCGTAATCGGCGTGCATCATCTTACGGAACAGAGGCACCCGCTCATGCTGGCTGAAATCAATCAGCGAGGGATCAAAGAAGGGGAAACTGATCCAGAACCCGGTGCAGGCCACGATGATATCGAATGCCTCTTCCCGGCCATCCCGGAACACCACGGTGTCCCCATTGAGTGATTCAACGGCGCGACGCGGAAGAATGCGCCCGTGTCGGATGAAATCGAGCAGGTCCGAATTGACGGTGGGATGATGGCTGAGTGCCAGCCGCTTTGGCCGGGGCAGCCCGTAGTTGCGGTAGTAGTCCCCCTGGAGCAGCCGCAGCAGCAGGGTGAAAAGGAGCTGGCGGATCCTGCCCGGCACCCAGGTCGGCATCTGGGCGCCGAGCACGTCCGAGGGTTTGCCGAACATGAACTTGGGCAGAAACCACTGGCCACTGCGCACACTCAGCGCCACCCTGTCCGCAATACGGGCCGTTTCCACCGCCACATCACAGGCGGAATTACCAGCCCCGATGACCAGGACCCGCTTGCCCCGCCAGCTGTCATCCACACCCTTGAAATCGTGGGAATGCATGTAGGTGCCGCTGAACTCGCCGGGGTAGTCCGGGTATTTCGGATTCCAGTGATGGCCGTTGGCCACCATCAGATGCGTGAAATCCGCCTCTGCGCTGCTCCCCTGTTCATCAGTGAAGCGCAGCTTCCAGCTGCCATCACTGTTTCGCGTCACCTCATCCACCCGGGTCCGGAACCGGATGTGGTCCATCACCCCGAAATGCTCAGCATAGCTGGCGAAATAGGCCCGCAGCTGGCGGTGGTTGGGATATTCGGGGTAATCATCGGGCATGGGGAAATCCTCATACTCCGACCAGGCCTTGGAGCTGATGATGTGGGTGTTCTCATAGACACTGGAATGGCCCGTGCTGGACTGATAAACCCAATTGCCACCCACCTGGTCATTGCATTCAAAGACGGTGACCGGCAGGCCAGCCTCGATACAGTTCTTGGCCGCGGTCAGTCCGCTCGGCCCGGCTCCGATGACCGCCACGTGGGTCGTTCCACTCATCACTGTGCTCCTGATCTGTTTTTATTGTTGTCGGTTTCCGACACCGGAAACCACAAAATCCGACATTTGTCATTTATTGAAAGCTAACTTCTGTCAGGTATAGTGTCAATAACACAGAGGCCGTCGCGGGAGAGAGTCAGGTTGGACGCACGCACCCAGCCACGAAAACCGGTTCAGGAACGCAGCCGCGAACGCGTCGAGCGGGTCATGGACGCCGCCGAGCGCCTGCTTGAGCGTCAGGGACCGGAGGATACGTCGATTCCGGAGGTAGCACTGGAGTCCGGTGTACCCCGTGCCTCCATCTACCAGTACTTTCCCAGCAAGTACGCGCTCTTTCTGGCCATTGCGGACCGTCACCTGGAAGCCGTAGCCGGACTGGTTGAAAAGGTGGGTGGCGCCTCAGGGGAAAGCACCTGGGAAGCGTTGGTGGAGCGGGCCTGTCATGGCGCTGCGGCTTACTACAACCAGCACCCGGTGGCGGGCATGCTGATTCTCGGCGGCCCCATGAGCCGCAATGCCTATCTGGCGCAGGAAACCACCATTCAGGAAATCGGACGTCGGGTCCGACACATATTCCTCCGGAACCGGCCCGGGCTGGCCATTCCGGAAACGCCGGATGTGATGACACTCGCGGTGGAAATCGCTTTCGCCTGCATGCGCCATGGCTATCTCGCGGATGCCCGCATCAGCGGTGCCACCGTCGAGCAGGCGAGTCTGGCCGCACGCAGTTATCTCAGCAACTGGCTGGCCCCCTCCTGAGCCAGGCGGGCCAGCGTCTCGCTGGGTTTCTCGCCGAAGTGGCGCCGGTAATGGGCTGAAAACCGGCTCATGTGCTGGAAACCCTCCCGCGCAGCGTGCCAGGCAATGGCATGTTTACGCTCAGGATCCCTGAGCAGTGCATTGCGGACCCGGACCAGTTGGCAGGCCTTGAAGTACTGGTAGGGACTGCAGCCAAGGTTACGGTTGAACGCGTAGTAGAGTCCCCGCTGGCTCATGTGAGCCAGTTCAGAGAGCTCATCCAGATCAAATCCGCTGGGCGACACTGAGCGCAGCCGCCGGGCGACACGCTCAACCCGCCGGTCCAGCGGCCATTGGCCGGGCGGCTCTTTCTCCATGGCGCCCGCTTCAATACCAAACAACGAGAGCAGTTCCGCCCGCAGCACTTCCAGACGCTCCCTGCGCTCATACTCAGGCAGTCCAAGATGAAGCCGGGTTGGCATACGCTGCATAAAGGCTTTCACCTGTTCAGCAAGCGCCGGATCAGCGCCTTTTCCGCCCGCACTGAACAGCGTCTGCAGACGCCCGGCGCTGCCCTGTGGTGGCCTGAACCGGAAAATGAGCAGCTCACAACCGCGGGAGAACTGCCAGTGCTGCTCACTGGAGGGACGCACAAACACCGGCCCATTCACCGTGGCATGGCCCAGCGGATACTGCTCCACCCTGACCCGCCCGGACAGCGGCATGGCCAGGCCAAACCAGTCACGGTGCCAGCCCTCTGCCCGTGTGGGTTGGGTAAAACTGAGATAGCCCGCCATGGCCTCCGAGGTTTGCAGAAGGTGGAAGGATCCACCCGGTGAATTCCCAGCCTCATCCAACCTCGTGAGCGTCAGGTCCTGGAGAAGGCAGGCCAGTGCCTCCTCCAGCGCTGCCAGATGACCGTCAACAACCCGGGCCTGAGCGATAAGGGGTCGCTCCAGCGGACCGGAGGCCTCTGTGTCGCAGGTCGTTTGTCTGTCAGTTCGCACCAGTCCGGGATACTCCATAAAAACCACTTTCCATGAATGGTTATTATTGAGTCTATCATCAAACACTCGGTTACACTCATACTTAACCGGTCACAGAAGGAGATCGTAAGAGCCTGTTTTTTAAATCCTTTCATGCCAATCAATGAAGGTATGTTCAATCTTTGCAACAAACGGCTACTTGATTGAAGGATAAAGCGAATGCGTGCAAATTCCGGCCATTCGATGTGCTACGAAGCGAGAAAAGGGGCACACAGGAGCCTTCACATCTCTTGAAACGACGGAATCCTGCGCAATACGGAATGCGGTATGAGGGAGGTAAACTACAGGAAAGCTGACCGGCCGGATAAGCCTTTACGGGTACGCCATTCAGGAGGGCTCTTCCGACTCATCAGACAATGCGGAGCGCTTCCGGCGAAGCCACCGGAAGCGCTCCGTCAGTCGGACTGTCAGGTGGTCCGATCAATACGGGTATAGTCCAGTGTGTTTTCCTCTGGCGAGCTGTTGATGGCCCAGACGGTGCTGCGTTTCTTCACCAGAATATAGCCCAGGCAGCCAAAGAACAGGCCAATCACCAGGGCCCCAACCCACTCGATCTGCAGGAACTCCAGCTGGAACAGCAGGGTCAGGCCAGTCATGGCTGCCAGGTTGCCGGCAATGTAGCGTCCCTTGCCGAAGCGTTTCACGGTCAGATCCAGGTTGTCGGTATAGAGCCGGATCAACGAGTCCAGCGAGTTGACGACCATGGTAATGCCCACCGAGACCATCAGGATGTTGTAGAACCCGGAGGTGCTCAGGTCTTCCAGATGGTAGTAATAGAGCACCGTGAACCAGACCCCGATGGCCAGCGACGGCAGGGCCATCATCGCCAGCAGCAGTTGCCAGGTTTTCAGACCGCCCACGAAACGGGCCGTGAACTGGCCGATCATGATGCTCCAGGCAAACCACCAGTAAAGATAGAACTCATGGTACTCGGTCAGCGGCATCATGAATTCGTGGATGTTGGTGAAGTACTCACTCAGCAGCCCGAGGGTTGAGAAGAAATCCCCCACATTCCCGTTGTCCGTCAGGAAGGCGCCGCCCCACATAATGGCGATCAGGGCAATGAACATCCAACTGGTGCTGACGCTCAGAATCCGCACGTATTTGATGCTGGTGCTGGAGTAAACCGCTGCGGCAATGGCCGCGAAGACAATGGCGTAGAAGGTCGGCACCACGGTTTCACCGTCGCCGAGCTGCGGCATGTACCACGGCAGGTTGCTCAGCAGAAGGAAAGCTGTGAAGGCACAGGTGCCAATGATGATCACGTTGTTGACCACCTTCACCAGCGGGATCTCAAAGAAGCGCACGCGGGGCTCGATCACACAGAAATAGAAACAGGTGAGGAAGTAGAAGCTCCAGATCAGAAAGGCCCAGAAGCCGAATTCAACGGCCAGCGGGTTGGCGAAGTCGTAGACGCCTTCCTCGGCGTACATGCCGAACTCGGTCAGCGGGAACATGATCAGGCCCACATCCAGTCCGGATGTGAACAGAATCGCCATGAAAGTGAAGGTGTGGACGGGCGTGACGCCCACGCACTGCATATTGCCCCATCGGAGCAGAACGAAAAGGATGGCAGAGAAGGTAAACACCAATCCTATGGATAGCCAGATTGTCATGAGTTACTCCTGTCACTGATTGCGGCTCTTTTTTATAGTGCAAGGGGCCCCCGCTCCTGATGTGCCCGGAGCCGAATACAGGTCACGGAAGGTGCGCGCGGCGCACCCGAAGCGAGGGAAAGTCAGATCAGTCAGCAGAACGCCGGGGCTCGCCCGGGCGCTGACGCTCCTGCCAGGAATCAACAATGCCCACGGGTACGGAAGCCGGCTCCTCCAAGGGGCGGCCACGGATCAGATCGGCAGCGCGCTCGGCCACCATGATGGTGGGCGCGTTCAGGTTGCCGTTGGGAATGGTCGGGAAAACGGAGGAATCCACGACCCGCAGTCCATCGATACCGCGAACACGGGTCTGGGGGTCGATCACCGCCATCTCGTCCTGCCCCATTCTGCAGGTGCAGGAGGGGTGATAGGCGCTTTCCACGGCCTGGCGGACAAAGGCGTCAATGTCCTCATCGGTGGTGACATGCTCACCCGGCTGGATTTCCGCGCCGCGGTAGGCATCCATGGCGGGCTGATTGATGATCTCCCGGGTCAGGCGGACACAGTCACGAAAGCCCTGGCGGTCCTCTTCGTGGGAGAGGTAGTTGAACAGGATTTCCGGCGCCTGGCGCGGGTCTGCGGACTTCACGTACACATGGCCGCGGCTTTTCGGCTTGTTGTGGCCCACATGCACCTGGAAGCCGTGCCCGTCGAAGGCCTCTTTACCGTCATAGCGCATGGCCGCCGGCAGGAAATGGTACTGAAGGTCCGGCCAGGAGATACCGGCTTTCGAGCGGATGAAACCACAGGACTCAAAATGGTTGGTCGCACCCAACCCGTCCTTGCGCAGCAACCAACGCAGGCCGATCAGAAACTTGTTCCAGAGGCTGA
>LKMJ01001035.1_pt1 | contig 23650 bp, 20 predicted proteins | sample 643391 | NCBI WGS metagenome assembly LKMJ01 (sample SAMN04112250, study PRJNA286221) | soda lake metagenome | biome: soda lake; feature: Kulunda Steppe; material: water; isolation source: sample PL-Br10 brine of Picturesque Lake | place: Russia: Kulunda steppe | collected 2010-07
AGGAATATTCATAGTTACGAACTCGGTGACGCCAGAGAGTCTATAGGATACGATATACTTGACACTACATCAATCAGTCGAGTAAATACTACTATTTGTTGGTATGAAGGACACGTAGATACACCATCATTCGTCTTTAGCTAAGACTCACACCTCGGTTGTGTAGCGGTAGCGAGCGTCTCTTGTAAGATCGGTCGTTGCTGGTGAATCTTCTGAGCGTCTTCGATCAACCGCTCCAGCAACGGCGGTGGCGAGTAGCCGAGGTACTCTCCGAGTTCGTGGAGGATGAGCTGGGCGTGCGACCGGAAGGTCGCCGCCCAGCGTTCCGGCGGAAACACGATCTCCTCCTCGGCTTGCTCGGTCAGAAGATCCAACAGATCACGGCTTACCAACAGCGACAGCAACGCTGCGTACAGCAGAATTTCCACGATGTACGTCTTGCTCGTATCGAACTCATCCAGATTGTACTGCGTCTTCAGCTCACGAAAGAGCAGTTCTACTTCCCACCTACATCGATAAATCGTCGCTAGATCTGCTGGCAAAAACTCCTCTCTCGGCAGATTTGTGATGTAGAGATGGTAGTCGTCGGCGTCCTCGTCGCGGACGCCGACGACACGGAACCTCTTGCTATCGTACGATTGCGTGCCCGCGTACTCGCGTCGCTGAAACGTCGCTTCGACCTCAACATCGATGTACTTCCGGTGGAGGTCATCCACGACATCCTGGATCTGCTCGCCTGCTAAGGGAATGGCGTCGCCACGCCATTCCCGTAATTCCCTTGTTATCTCCGGGTTTGCGTTCGGCTTCAGCCGACTCACAAAGTAGCCGTCGTTCTCATCAATCAGCGCAAAGCGGCGGTACTTGAAGTACGCTTGATCGAACAGCACCAGCCGGTCTTCCAGCCACGATCCCGTAGAAAACTCGGTGCTGTCGTGTGCTTTTTCGTCAGTGACGCTGAACCGATCAATCGTCTGGTCGGTAACGTTGTGGAGCAGGTGGAGCCGCGCTCCACCCTGCTCCCCTCGCCGAGGTTCAAACTCCTCTGCAAGAAGCCGATGCAGCCGCAGCACGGTTCCATCGGCGATCATCACGTCCCGGAACCGGTCAATATCAACATCAATGGCATCAGGGACAGCGACCTCGTCAATGCCGTGCTCGACGAGGTCGCGCAGATACTCCGCAAACGTCGGCGTCAACCGCTGATGGAATCCGCCAGGAGAGAGTGTCTCATCGGCAGTAGCGTTGTAGCTGCGACGGAAGCCAGCGAGTGTTCGGCTCTCGCCTGCGGCGAAGCCGAACACGAATGACCACACGAGGGCGGGCATCTGTGCTTTCCTGTTGCGTTCGACCACGCCGAGTTCCTCGGCGTGCTCTTCGAGAAACTCAGATGGAAAGAGCGTAGTGAGCCGACGCATGATTCTCGATGAGGAGGCGTCTTGGTGCACACTTGCCGCCTCCTCATTCCTCTCAAAAAGTAGCCTCGATAAGCCGTTGCTGTCACGTGGTTCTTCTCTTAGCTAAAGACGGATGGCATCGCTGGAAACGGAGAGATCACTCCTGAGGACATCTACGAGGTTCTCGTCGGCGCGACCGCCGACGGAACCTCGATCTCCACACTCTGTGAGCGCAGCACCGACTCACCTTCAGCGAACGATATCCTCTACCATCCCCGAACCAAATTCGATCGTGACACCGTTTCAGCCGTCGGGAATCCAAGAACACACCCTTGAGATGCTTCCCTCTCAGAGATGCCAGCAGCAGCGTTCAACTGCGGTTGCCCTGGGGTATCAGTACCGAACTTTGTGAGGTACTGATTCTGGCGAATGGCGGCGGTTTTACAGTCAGCTTTTGTCATCCCAACGCGGCTGTCACACTCGCCTTTTTTATTTATTTCAGCTGTGTTTTTAAGATTGGACTATACAAAATCCACCTGAAGAAAATACCCTGTATTTAAATATATGAAGGCAAATATCTATGTATGGCGTCGTATCAACGTACTAAAGGATCTATCCGTGCGAAGAATATCGGTGGGATAGATGAGACCCAAGTAGAGTTTTCCAACGGAACGACAGTACTCGTTGGCCGGAACGCAACGAACAGAACTTCGTTTCTTCAGGCAGTAATGGCTGCTCTCGGGAGTGAGAACGCCTCAATTAAAGGCGATTCGGAGCAAGCATCGGTGGAACTTACGTTTGATGGTGAGACGTATGAACGACAGTTAAAGCGTCGCAATGGGACAGTCGTCGCAGATGGAGACCCATATTTACATGATCCGACGCTTGCCGATTTATTTGCGTTCCTACTAGAATCGAATGAAGCCCGGAGAGCAGTACGCGCGAACGATGATCTACGGGAACTAATTATGCGGCCGGTAGATACAGATCAGATTGAATCCAGGATTGACGAACTCGTCCAACAGCGCCAATCTCTCAAAGATGAGCTAAGTGACATCCAGGATCTAAAGGGAAAATTACCCGAACTTGAGAAACGACGTCATCAATTAGTCCAAGATATTGAAGCCAAGAAGGAACAAATCGATGAAAAGAATAAACAGTTAACAGAAGCTGATACAGACGTCGAACAGAAGCGAAAAGAGAAATCAAAACTCGACAAAAAACTTGATCAACTCAATGATAAACGGTCAGCACTCGATGATATTCGATATTCGTTAGAAACCGAGCGAGAAAGTCTCGAGGCACTACGAGAAAAAAAACAGGAGGTAAAAAGGGAGCTTGAGGAGCAGTCTGTACAGGATAGCGAGAATACGGAAGATATCGAGTCAGAGATTGAACGATTACGCGATCGGAAGCAGAATATCCAAACTGAAGCCAATAAAATCCAAAATGTCATAAGCTTTAATGAGGAGATGTTAGAGGACTCGAACACTGTTTCATTGCCAGATTCTGCCGACAGTTCTTCGGAGGAGATCACAGACCAGTTACTGCCGGAGGAAACAATCCAGTGCTGGACATGCGGAAGCGACGTACAGAGAACCAAGATCGAATCAACAATCGAACAGTTACGTGAACTAAATCAGACGAAGATGAGTGAACTCCGAGAGCTTGATGATGAGATTTCCGAGCTAACTGATCGCCAGCGCGAGCGACAACAGATCCAGCAAAAACGGAACCGGCTCCAACGGGAACTGGAAAATACCGAGGCAGAAATCGACCAAGCGGAGACGGAAATTGACCGTCTACAATCAAAACGGGAGGATCTGACAGCTGATATTGAACAGTTGGAAGAGAAAGTCGATCAACTAGAATCTGACTCCGATAATCATATACTGACATTACACAAGGAAGCCAACCAACTTGAGTATGAGCTCGGAAATCTTGAGAACGACTTTCAGCGTGTCGAGGATAATATCTCTGAACTCGAAGCTGAGATAGAACGAGAAAATGAGATTGAAACCCAAATCGAGAGTGTTTCGGAGGAAATAACAGAATATCGAACGACAATTGAGCGGCTTCAGAAAGATGCTGTCGAGGAATTTAATCAACATATGGAAACAGTCCTCGAACTACTTGATTACGATAACCTCGACCGAATCTGGATAGAGCGTGTCGAAAAGGATGTTCGAGAGGGACGAAAAAAAGTAACGAAACACAGTTTCGAACTACACGTCGTCCGCACCTCCGGTTCTGGGACAGTCTATGAAGATACGGTTGACCACCTCTCTGAAAGTGAACGGGAAGTGACAGGACTGGTCTTTGCTCTTGCAGGCTATCTGGCTCACGAAGTGTACGAGGAGGTTCCAATTATGCTACTCGATTCGCTTGAAGCAATCGACTCGGAGCGAACTGCGAGACTCATCGATTATTTGACAGAGTATGCAGAGTATTTGCTGGTAGCATTGCTACCGGAAGATGCGAGAGCGGTGCCCGACGAGTACGACCGTATACAAAGTATTTGATTGTATCACAACTTTTTTGATACAGTCTTTCTGTTGTTTTATCACTCTCCAACGGAATCTGGCGTTTTCAGGCCGAGAACGAACTGAACTGTTCCAAAAAGCCCCCTCCTGTCGCCGATAGTATTACAGTACTAGATCTGTAATGGCATTCTCTCGGCATATATCAGAATGTTTATCATTCACAGTCACAGCCTCCATCGTCGAGCAGTTCGGAGACTGATTTGGTCGTACCGCAGTCAGTACAGTGGACGTTCACATCGACGATTACGTTGCAAGAGCCGAGTGTAACCGCATCATTTTCAGCCAGCTGTGTGAGCGTTGTTTCGGTAACAGCATTGAGACGACTCCGGAGCCGATTTATCGTTTCGCTGCCCTGTTTTACTCGGTCAGCTGATCCGGTATCTTTTGTGACGTCACGTCCTTTTGTTAGATACGTGTGGATTGCTTGATGAGTCACGAAGTCTTTCTGTAAGCTTTCCACATCGATACCACTGCGCTCAAGTTGCTTCCGAATCCGTGTCTGTTCACCCACGCTTACATTATCTCGAGTAAGACCTTCGAAAATGTGGTCAATCTCCCCTCGCCGGTACTGTTGATCACTTTCTCCCAATACGGACCGAAGAAGTTCTTTGTTGAAGTACGTGGCGAGTTCACGGAGGCTCTGCGCTTCTCTCTTCTGACCAGTCCAACGCTTTTCGAGCTCTCTGGCCATGTCGTGCAAGGAGCGTCGTTGAATTACTTTCCCGACTTTGTATGTCGGGGCATCTGTTGACTCACTCATTCATAGCTATCTTTTCATTTTATGAATATAAAATCTCGGTTTTACCATCTCTGCCGAGCCGCCTCAAGTAAGAATTACACGACTACTGTTGTAACGCAGACCCCGATACGTCTGCACCACGACTTTCGAAGACGTAGCTGACACTGCCTTCGGACCATTCAACTACGGTTCGTACTCGTTCAAAGACTCATGTAGATCGGTGACAGTCGTCTGAAGCTGTGCTGCTATTTCTTCATCATCCGGGAGCCGGTATGGGGGCCCGGAGATATCGAGTGTCCCGAACACAGATCCGTCTGGCTCGTTGACGACCATCGCAATTGCACGCATCCCTTCCAACTCTTCTTGTCGATTGACTGCGTAGCCTTGTTCAGCAATTTGATCGAGTTCTTTGAACAGTGTCTCGGTATCAGTAATTGTGTTTTCAGTGTGCTCCGGCATTCCCGTTTTTTCCAGTATTTCTTGGACGCGTTCTCGGGGGTACTCTGCAAGCATCGCTTTCCCGCTGGCAGAACTGTGCATGTCAAAGTATCGCCCTGCCTGGAATTCTTCGTGATGCGGTGTGTTACTCTCATCAAATAGGACAATTGCCCTCCCGTACTCCTCGACAGAGAAATTGACACCCTCCGTCACTCTGCTAGCAAGGTCAATTGCGGCTTTCCGTGCCAGTCGGTAACGAGGGTCTCGAATCCGTGCACGTTCCCCAATATGAAAAAGCTTCAGTCCGAGATGATACTTTCCATTGATTTGTTTGATATATCCGTTCCGTTCTAGTGTGTACATGTGTGTATGGAGTGTACTGGTTGCTAACCCAGTATATTCGGCGAGTTCGGAGAGGGTTGCTCCACTCAACTCATTGAGAGCATCTAGAACGGTCAATGATGTCTCTGTCGTTTTTCTGATCGGCGGTGCGCTATTTTCTGTCATACTTTCCTTTGATTTCAGAGTCACATAAAAAACGAGATTAGCGCAATATCTGACGGAAGGATCTATTTCCATTCTGGGGAAAACATCCGAGGCCACATATTTAATTACGATAAATATAAGAAAAATTTTATTCTAATTTCTAATCAAAGCTAATTATAACTGAATCCCATCAGCCTCAAGTTGAAACCTACCAATATATGAGATTTTTCGGCTGGTATGGGTGCTTTCTATTCCTATCATGGGAAATTACTCTCCTTGTATGATCAAACATCTCCTTTTATCTTATATACTACTATTTTAAACCAAAAATATGGGGAATAGTGACTGAATGTTTGATTATTCGACTACTGAAAAAGACTGTAAACCGTTTATACGATGGAGCGGTAGATATAATTCCCTTGACCAACTGCTTCCAGCCAGGCGTATTTGTCAACAGCTGCGCCGTTGAGAACCGACATGAGCGTAACATACAGTGATATCAAGGCGGCTCACCACCGTCTTCAAGCAGAGGGCATCGCACGCAAAACACCGATAGAAACGAATCGGTCATTGGAGACCGCAACCGGTGGAACGGTCAGACTAAAAATGGAGCATCTCCAGCGGACTGGTTCGTTCAAGACCCGTGGCGCATACAACAAAATCAAACAGGTCGTTTCATCGAATCCTGACGTGGAGCATGTCGTAGCGGCGAGTGCAGGGAATCACGCTCAAGGTGTTGCACTCGCAGCCGACAGGCTCGGACTCGACTCCACAGTTGTTATGCCAACGACTGCCCAACAGTCAAAAATCGACGCAACCGCAGGCTACGGTGCAACTGTAGAGCTTCAGGGAGCAAACTTCCAGTCCGCAGTTGAGCATGCACGGACGCTGCTTTCGGAGGACACAGTTTTCGTGCATGCCTACGATGACCCAGCGATCGTCGCCGGACAAGGGACACTGGGAATCGAATTAGCAGAGCAACTACCACAGCTGGATACAGTCGTCCTGCCGATCGGTGGTGGCGGCTTGACTGCTGGAGTGGCGCTTGCACTGTCCGAAAAGCTGCCGGGAGCACGTGTTATCGGCGTGCAGGCTGAAGGCGCAGCGACTGTGCCACAGAGTCTTCGAGCAGGGGAACCACAGTCTGTTGCGACTGTCAGTACTATTGCCGACGGCATTGCGACCGGGAGTATCTCGGAACTGACGTACAATCTCATCGAGTCTCACGTCGATACTGTTGTGACAGTGTCAGAAGCAGAAATCACGGATAGTGTTCTCTACTTACTGGAACGGTCAAAACAACTGGTTGAGCCAGCAGGAGCAGTCACTGTTGCCGCGATACGGAGCGAAAGCCTCGATGTCAGTGGTGAAACGGTTGTTCCGGTTCTCAGTGGGGGGAACCTAACGTTGACAGATCTTCGCAGTCTCTTGTCGGATGGTCTTATGTTACGTGATCGGTTAGTTCGCCTCCGTGTCCGTATCACTGACAGACCTGGAGAAATGGCCAACGTTTCGGAGCTTATCGGTGCCTCCGATGCAAACATCGAGTATGTCCGGCAGGAACGCGCCTCGAACGAACTTTCTCCCGAGGAAGCGTTTCTGCACTTTCGTCTGGAGACGGCGGGCGTCGAACAGACCAAAGACGTCGTAAATTCGCTGAAATCAGCAGGGTATTCTGTGAAACAGTACTCACAGTAGTCACCCTCGAAGCTGTTCTCCCATTGGTAACAATAGTGTTTGGTTGTCCAAGACCTGCGGACCCGATACTTAACTAAAAGTACTAACTCAAAGATTGCAGATGCAACAACATTATTTATGCTGTACCCAAAAGGTTCATCCGTGCAACTACGGAAACCCCCCCTCTATGAGAGACACAAGTCGGCAGGTGCCGACCTGACAGAGTTCGGTGGCTGGGAGATGCCCTGTACGTTTGAGGACATACAGGCGGAACACACGTCAGTGCGTGAGTCGGCTGGCATCTTTGACGTGAGCCACATGAGCGAGGTCCAGGTTCAGGGTCCCGACGCAGCGTCACTACTGAACCGACTGACGACGAACACAGTTGATCAGCTTACCCCTGGCGACGCCCAGTATTCGTGTATTCTGGATGAACACGGATTAATCCTGGATGATACAGTCGTCTACCGGTATCCGGACCAGGATGGCTACCTCTGTATCCCAAATGCTGGTCATGGGGAGTGGATGACCGATCACTGTCGCACGTATGCTAGCGAATTCGGGTTTTCGGTGACTGTTGAAAACAGAACTGAAGATCTCGGTCTCGTCGCAGTCCAGGGACCAGAGGCTGCCTCTCGCGTCGCACGGGAGTCGTCCGACGCGGTGGATGAGCTCGGTCGATTCAGCTGTATCCGCACAGAGATAAACGGGGCTCGCTGTCTGGTCGCTCGGACTGGGTATACTGGCGAGGATGGCTTTGAAATCTGTTTCGATGCGACCGAGGCAGCGGCTGTCTGGGATGCATTCGACGATATTCAACCGTGCGGACTGGGCGCTCGAGATACGCTTCGGCTTGAAGCCGGGCTGCTGCTGTCCGGCCAAGATTTCGATCCGGAAACTGAACCCCGCACACCGCTTGAGGCAGGTCTTGGTTTCGTGGTGGATTTCGAGACAGAGTTTATTGGTCGACAATCGCTGCTAGACCAACAGCGGGACGGCTGTAAGCAACAGCTGGTCGGGCTGCGGGTAGACGGTCGCGGGATTGCTCGCAGTGGCTACGAGATTTTCGACCAGGATGCACAGATTGGTCATGTAACATCGGGAACACATAGCCCTACATTTAATATCCCGCTGGCACTGGGTTATGTTGACGAAGGTTACGCAGAGACTGGATCAACTGTGAACGTAAAAGTTCGGGGCCGAGACGTCGAATCGACGATTGTCAGCCATCGGTTCTTGGACACACTTGAAGAAAAAGTAAAACAATGACATTTGATTTCCCGGATGATCTCCGGTATACGGAATCGCACGAATGGACAAAAGAAAAAAACGGTACTGTTCGAATCGGTATCACCGACTTTGCACAGGACGAACTCGGGGATATCGTATTCGTCGAACTTCCGGCGGAAGGCGAACAGATCGCTCATGATGAATCCTTCGGGATCGTTGAGAGCATCAAAGCGGTCTCTGATCTCTATGCGCCGGTGACAGGGACTGTCGTAGCAACAAACGAAGACCTCATCGACCAGCCAGAGCTTATCAACGAGGAGCCCTTTGATGGTGGATGGATGATTGAGGTTGAGACGGACGAGGATCTGGACCACCTCCTCACCCCGGATGAGTACCGGGAACAGGTGTAACATGGCAAGTGAACAAACTGAAAAGCATCTGGATGACCCGTTTGACACAAAGACAGGGAGCCCATATGCACCGAACTCGGGAGCGGAAGTCGAGGAGATGCTCGGAGTGATCGGTGCGGATGACGTCGAGGATCTATTTGATATTCCGGAGTCGGTCCGCTTCGATGAACCGTTTGGGATCGAATCGACCTCGGAACACGCCCTGAGACGGCAGCTAGCAGAGATACTCGGCCGCAACACAGAACTGACGGAGTTTCTTGGACGCGGCCACTATTCACATCAGATCCCGTCAGTTGTCGATCACCTCTCGCTTCGATCCGAGTTTTTGACATCCTACACACAGTATCAACCGGAAGTTTCCCAGGGATTTCTTCAGGTCCTTTTCGAGTATCAGTCGATGCTGGTAGAGCTTACTGGACTCGGCGTAGCGAACTGTTCGATGTACGACGCTGCGACGTCGTTGGGCGAGGCCGCAACGCTTGCGTTGCGGGTCAGGCAAGTTGAGGGTTCGCGCGTCCTTGTTCCCGATTACATCCGGAGCGAGCATCGCGAGGTCCTCGAAAACTACGTCGGTGGGACTGACCTCACTGTCGAGACCTTCGAGACGACCGATGGGATGGTTGACCCTGCCATCCTGGACGAACGGCTCACCGATGAGGCTGTCATGATATACGCCGAGAATCCGACTGTCGAAGGCGTCATTGAACAATCCCTGGATGAGGTCGGGACACTGGCTGATGAGTACGGTGCGCTCTTTTGCCTGGGGAGCGATCTCGTTGCCCTCTCCTTGCTCCAACGCCCAGTCGATGTCGGCGCGGATATCGTGGTGGGTGATGCGAGTGTTCTCGGTCTTCCTGCCGCGCATGGGATGGGTCTTGGCCTATTTGCCTGTCGGGAAGAGTTCCTCAGACAGGTTCCTGGGCGTCTCGTCGGTGCGAGCGAAGATGCAATCGACCAGCGAGCCTACACACTAACTCTTCAAACCCGCGAACAGCACATCAGACGCGAACGGGCGACATCGAACATCTGTACGAACCAGGCGTGGGTCGCCTTGCGGACAGCCATCCACACCGCCTGGCTCGGGCCGGATGGACTGCTGTCACTGGCAGAGCAGTGCCACAGGGAGGCAGAACAGCTTGCGACCGAGATGGATACAATCGATGGTGTGTCTGCCCCGGTGTACGACTGTCATCACTTCAGGGAGTTCCAGGCTACAATCGAGTCTGACGCCCACAGTGTCGCGTCCTCACTGTGCGATCGTGGGTTTGCCGTTCATGCCCTCGACTCTGATAGGTTACAGATCTGTGTCACCGATGTCAATGCCCATGAAACAGACGACCTACTCCAGGCGATCACGGAGGTAGTTAACTGATGCAACATAACCAGGCGAGTTGGAACGACAGTGAATCTAACGGCTACGAACCGCTCCTCTCGGAAAAAACCAACACAGCGATATCAACGGACGATAGTGCACTCCCAGACGACCTAACGCGTGATTCGCTTGAACTCCCCGCACCTTCGGAACCGGAGCTTGCGCGTCACTACACGCGACTCTCACAGATGAACTACAGTATCGATACGGGACCGTACCCCCTGGGTTCCTGTACGATGAAGTTCAATCCGACGTTTTTCGAAGATATCGCTGCACGACCCGAAGGATCGACACATCCAGACCGGGATGAGGAGACCACTCAGGGGACATTGCAGGTGTACCACGAACTACAGGACTATCTCGCGCGTATTGGCGGGATGGATGCTGTATCACTCCAGCCACCGGCAGGTGCGGCCGGAGAGTTCACTGGAATTCTGGTTGCCAAAGCGTACCACGAACGGAACGGTGACTCCCGTAGTGAGGTTATTGTCCCAGCCAGTGCCCATGGGACAAACTTTGCGAGTGCCGCAATGGCTGGCTACGACGTCGTAGAGTTACCTGCAGCCGAAGACGGACGCGTCGATCTTGATGCACTGCGGGAAGCAGTAACCGAAGAGACGGCGGCATTGATGTTGACCAATCCAAACACACTGGGATTGTTCGAGCGAGATATCGAGACCATCGCAGAGATTATCCACGATGCAGGTGGTCTGTTGTACTACGATGGTGCGAATCTCAACGCGCTGTTGGGACGGGCACGACCTGGCGACATGGGATTTGACATCATGCATTACAACGTACACAAGACATTCGCAACCCCGCACGGCGGAGGTGGTCCCGGAGCAGGGCCTGTGGGTGTTACCGAAGAGCTCGCGCAGTATCTCCCTGCACCCCGAATTCGACAGACAGACTCCTCAGATGATGGAGAAATCCGATACGAGCTCTTTAAACCATCCCATACGATCGGGAAAGTACATGGCGCGATGGGGAACTGGCTCGTGTTACTAAAAGCGTATTGTTATATCAGTCGTCTCGGTGACGAAGGACTTCGTGATGCAAGCGCGAAAGCGGTTCTCAACGCGAACTATCTCGGCGCACAGATCGATCTAGAGATTCCATTCGGACCGTACCACCACGAGTTCGTGGCGAGTGCCGGCGATCATGACGCCGCCGACTTTGCGAAGGAAATGCTGGATCGCGGTGTGCATCCACCGACAACGAAATGGCCCGAGATTGTCTCAGAGGCGTTGATGACCGAGCCAACGGAGGCAGAGTCAAAACGCGACCTCGACCAGTTGGCAGCGGCGTTCAATACAGTACAAACATCCGACGACGAGGAGTCGGAAGCGCCGACAACGACAGCAGCACGATACATTGATCAAACCAGCGCTGCTCGAAACCCACGGCTGTCTTGGCACGCACTCGAGTAGTAAGCTGGTTGTACAGTTACCGGAAGCTCAATCCACCGTCCGGGTTCAGGACACTTCCAGTAATAAACGAGGACTTTTCGCTTGCCAAGAATTCGACTGTATCAATCACTTCTTCAGGAGTTCCATTGCGGTTAAGACACTGTTTTTCAGCGATTGCATCGAGATACTCTTGATCGAGTTGCTGGCTGGCTTCAGACGTTACAAGTCCGGGTGCAACGGCGTTTACGCGGACGCCGTTTTCGCCCGCTTCAGTGGCGATGGCCCGGGTCAGTGCTGGCACTGCTCCCTTCGAGGTAACGTAGTGGGGATAGCCGGTCACACCGCCGTACATCACTGCCGAAGCAATGTTAATTACACTCCCTTGCCCCTGGCTTTCCATCTGTGGAATGATCTCTTTACAGCAGATGAACATTCCCGTCGTGTTGACGTCGATGACGTCACGCCACTCATCCACAGGAATCTCGTCGTAGCGACGGTCTCGTTTCGGAATAAGTGGGGCATAGATAGCTGCATTGTTAACGAGTATATCAATTGAGCCACACTCCTCGCGTGTCCTCGTTACCAGCTCCTCGACGTCCTGGCTGCTGGTTACATCCGTCTGCAGGCCGATAGCGTCATGAGAGATGGCCTCGGCAGTGGCCTCAGCATCGTCTATGTCTGCAATGACAACGGTCGCCCCGTTGTCAGCAAACCGTTTCGCTATGCGCCTGCCGATTCCTCGACCACCGCCGGTAACGATAGCTGTCTTCTCTTCGAAATCCATGCGTGGTTGAACCGATGAACGGCCATCAGATAGCTCTTACTTTCCCCGCAATCCCCGAAACTGGTCAGACACGGTGAAACTGTATGGCGCTGTGGTGGGCAAAGTGTGTCCGGCTAGTTCCACAGGGGCCGAGAAAGCGGTCTGGGGAATGCTGTCCGCAACTGTGTTTCTACCACACCTTTGTTTGTCTCCGGCCTGTTTGACCAGTCCGGTCAGTAGGTGGGCCCCGTTCGGAGTTCGGAGGGGAACCGGAGCTGTCTGGTTCGTACAGCGATCGACTGTCCCAGAGACTTCACCGTCGGATCATCCTGGGCGTGGATTTCAGACCGACGAAGCCACATCGTGCCCCGGGAGTCGGACGGGTTCGGTGAGGGCACAGCATCTGTCCGGCATGTGGATGGCTCAAGATTGCACCGAAACGGTTATACCGGTGACGCATGTGTTACGGTCACATGGACGGTTATACAGCCGCCGGACTAGCAAGAGCAATCCGACAGGGCGACCGCTCGCCCGTGGAAGCAGTCGAAGCGTGTCTCGACAGAATCGCCACGGCTGACTGTAACGCGTTCGTTACTGTCCTCCAAGAGGAGGCCCGCGAGCGCGCCCACAAGTTGGAGCAGGCCCGCGAGACAGGCGACTCGCTTGGGCCGCTGTACGGAGTTCCTGTTGCGATCAAAGATGCCTACGCGTACAAATCAGGTACGCCGAACACATTTGGCTCCCGGGCAATGGAGGAGTTCGTCCCAGCGCAGTCGGCGCCACTCGTTGAACGACTCGAGGCCTCCGGTGCGATCATCGTCGGAAAGACTAATACGCCAGAGTTCGCCTCAAAAGGAGTCACCAACAATGGTCTCGTAGGACGGACAAAAAATCCCTTCGCCCCCGATCGAACAGCGGGAGGCTCCTCGGGCGGTAGCGCGGCCGCAGTAGCGGCGGGATTAGTGCCGCTGGCACAGGGGTCTGACCACGCCGGGTCAGTACGGATACCGGCGAGCGCCTGTGGCGTGGTTGGCATCGCCCCTACACCTGGGCGGGTACCGCAGGCGTTTCGCCCCGACGCATACAAGTACGATATCCCTCATGTCACCAGTGGACCGCTCGCACGGACCGTTGAGGACACCGCGTTAGCGCTCGACGTGATGGCCGGCCCACACCCCGAGGAGCCCAACAGTTTACCGGAGGCAGTTGATTTTCAAGGTGGGCTAAGTCGGTCGGTGGCGGGACTGTCAATCGCTTATGCTCCGGAATTTGCGGGAGCGCCAGTTGACCACAGAGTCCAATCAGTCGTCTCGGAAGCCGTTGAGGCTCTCGAATCCAAGGGTGCGACGATCGAACATGCGAATCCGGCGTTCGACGACTGGGAACGGGCCCATGAGTCCATCATGATCGGGCTGGAGGTACTGCTTAGCACATTCGCCGAGAACCTCCGCGAGACTCACGGAATCGATCTGCTGGCCCGGAGCGACCAAATCGACGACCACGTCGTAGAGCGCATCAAAGCCGGGAAATCACGCGGAGCCGTCGAATATAAACGTGCAAACGTTGCACGGACCGAGCTCTTTCGTGCCGTCCAGCAACTGTTTGAGGAGTACGATCTCTTCGTGACGCCGACGTTGTCGGTACCGCCGTTCGATTCGGATTCGGGGTCGCCGGAGACAGTTAACGAAAAACCGATAGATCGGACGCTGGGGTGGCTGCTGACCTGGCCGTTTAACCTCACTGGTCACCCATCTGCATCAGTCCCTGCGGGCACGGTGGAGGGTCTCCCCGTCGGTGCTCAACTGGTGGCTCCTCGATTCGAGGATGCCACACTCATCGGTGCAGCGGCCGCACTCGAAGCGGTCTCCCCTTGGCGGGCTGATTACCCGTGACCCTGAACTGAAGACTGTTCAAACTGGTGGCTGTCACTAACCACATCGACGACTAACCAGATCCCGCGTTGAACTCGTTATTCTCATCATATAATGATATGCAGCACAAGTAATGACAGCTACCCGTATCAGCAGTCTTTGTCAGATCAGGCCAGAATCAGTTTAACACAGCCCGGCTCAAATCGGTCCAATCTTGTTCGATAGATAATCAACCAAACGACAGCTCTCGGTATTCACTCCCGAAAGTTACATACGTCTGTTTGGCTATGAGAGAGTATATGGTCACGTTCACAGCTAGCCTAGCCAATCATCACAACCCACAGTACGTTATTGAAACTGTCCAGCGCCTCGATACAGAGCTAGAGTATGATAATTTCTTCGTTGGCGATGAACGACTGAACTACGATACCTATGCATTGCTCGCGCTTGCCGCACACCATACAGAGGACATCGGCCTCGGGACAGGGGTTACGAACCCGTACACACGTCATCCTGCGTTGACCGCGGCATCAATCGCCACGTTAGACACGATATCTGACGGGCGCGCACATCTCGGCCTCGGGAGTGGCTCCGGTATTGGTTTAGATCCGATGGGCTACGACCAAAGTGACCCCATAGGCACAATGCGCGATGCAATCGAGATAATCCGAGGGTTGCTTGATGGAGATAGTGTCACTCTTGATCGACCGGATTTCGCCGTTGATGATGCGGATCTGGATATCATGCCTGTCTCCGACGTTCCCATCTATGTTGCGGGCCGGGGACCACACATTCTGGGACTCGGTGGGTTCCGAGGGGACGGTGTCATCGCTGGTGCCGGACTAGCAAGTGTGGATGGCATGGAGTACGCTCACGAGAAGATCACTGATGGTGCAAAAAAGGCAGGGCGCGATCTGGACGAGATAGACATCGTTTGTTGGGCATTTCTCTCTATTGCCGACGATCGAGATGTCGCACTGGATGGCGTAAATCCACTTGTCGGCCGCATCGTAAACAAGACCCCGATGCCGGCATTGGAGGCGATCGGTGTCGATCCCGAGTTGGCAAAAGAAGTAAAAGCACTCGATGAGGTTCGGGCACTCTCTGCTTCGGAACTTCGGCAGCATATTCCACGCGAAGTCACCGAACAGTTTGCAATCGCCGGGACGCCGGAGGAGTGTCGTGACCACATCTCTCGGCTGAGAGAGATAGGCGTCGACCACTTCGGGTTGCTTGCTTTCGAAAACGAGCAACGGGATGAGTGCGAAAATCTCTCGCTTTTTTCGGATACAGTCATCGACGATATCGGAACCTGAGAGCCTCCTCCGCGTAAACAGAGCAGAGTCAAGTCGTTCGAAACGGCGAAACCCATCCAGAATGGTGGGCACCGCGCCGTTTGTGAAATATTGCCCCTTTCGGTCTGTATAAATTCTTGGATGTGAAAATATGTGTATGGCAACTGAAAGTGAACAAACGTTAAACGATCCATCAGATCTGGATATAATCGTAAGCAGCGATGAGCATCTCAGTGAAAAAGCCGAAGAATTCGTACCGTACATCGATGAGGAGAAGTATGGTGGTATCAAGCGTATTATCAAGCAAGCAGAGGATCCGTGGCGAGAGTTGTTCTCAATCACCTGGCCGTTGCCGGCGTTTTCGAATACTGATATGGCCTCTGATCCAAGCGGAGCCGGCAACGTGATGGAGAAAGGTGAGAACAAACTTGACACGAAACTGCTCCGAATGGATAAATTCGATATTGATTATGGTATCATCAACCCGACGCTTATGCTCTCTCTTTCGACTGTGAACAACACACAGGCTGCTGCTGCCCTGGCTAACGGGTACAACAACTGGCTGTTCCAGGAGTTCATCAGCCAGACGGATCGACTGTACATGTGTGTGGTTGTTGCCCCACAGGATCCGGACGCGGCAGTCGAAGAGATCGAACGGTATGCGGATAAAGACGGCGTCGTGGGCGTCCAGTTAGGCGGCACCGGTCACAAGATTCCAGTCAGCCACGAGTTCTGGGATCCGATTTACGCTGCCGCTGAAGAACACGATTTGCCAGTGACGTTTCACAGCACACTGAATGCAACTGGACACGGGTTTCCAGAGCAGCATCGATGGCATGAACTGTTCGCGGAAGACAAGGTCATCAGCCACCCCTTCTCACAGATGTGGAACGTAATGAAGCTCGTCTACGAGGGGATTCCACAGAAGTATCCTGATCTCACATTTGTCATTCAGGAATCGGGTATTGGCTGGATCCCCTACTGGAAAATGCGACTTGACCGGTTCCATCTTGGTCTGGGCCAAGAGATGCCAATGTTAGATAAACTCCCGAGTAAGGTGATTGACGACCGGTTTTATTTCATGACTCAACCTGTTGGACACAGTGGTCGTGAACCGAAACACATAGCCTGGATGACGGAGATGGCAGGACCCGAGAATCTGATGTTCTCCGCGGATATTCCTCACTCTGATTTCGATGCACCCAAAGAACTGTTCGATCCGATCAAGCCACATTTCGATGATGAGACGATTCGTGATCTCATGGGGCAAACTGCAATTGACGTATTCGATCTCGATATTCCAACTGATAAATGACGAAACATCATATTGCATCTGAAGCGGAACTGGACGACGGTGACCGACTGTTCGTCGAGATTGAGGGCACGGAGATCGCCGTCTTCTGTGTCGATGGGTCGTACCACGCGGTGTTGAACTACTGTGTTCATCAGGCCGGCCCGCTCTGTGAAGGAGGACTCTCGGGCCGTCTGACTGCTGAACCACCAGAGTTTGACTGGTCGTACGACGACGAACCGAGAGTTGTGACCTGCCCGTGGCACAACTGGAAGTTCGATATACAGACTGGGGAAAACATCCGTGACGAGGAGTACAAAGTGCCGATATTCGAAACTACCGTCGAAGACGGCGAAATCTATCTTCACTGGTAAGACGGATGACCGACGACGACAGCACAGTTTCGGCTGATGAGGACCCCTATGCTGACACGAACGTGGAGGAACTGCCCGATTGGTGGCAGCGAAACGTCGAACTGTTTCGCGAACACAAACTACGACCTTACCGACCGCCGGTGTTCAAAGACGAAGAACTACTTCCTCCTGTCGTTGATCGACTCGAAGCTGAACTCGAAATCGACATCACTATCGTCAAACCGGCTGGGACAGAGTCAGAAGCACAGTGGCAGTTTCTTGCCGATGGTGAAGCTGTGATTTCAACCCACCGAACCCGCACAGAGGCTGGTCGATCAGTGTATGGGGTATCCGCCGATGCGTTCGAAGCAGCCGTCCGACGGTCGCTGTCTGACTGATCTCGACATCCTCGCCGGGCTAATTTTGAACTTGTCCTGCAATCGGAAGTTGCATGACTGCGTTCAGAATGTAATGGAAACTGCTTGAATCTCCGTATCTACAGGCCGGGCAGGCCGAGTATGTCGGGGTTGTCCGGTAATCGGAAATTTCCGTGATCACGAAAAGTGAAGATTCTCGAGGAACTTTACCCCGGAGTAGTCCACTGCTAGGTTCAACAAAACACAGGTATGTTCTGTTACTCCATCGACTCGAGTGAAACAATTACATTTTTGCTCTGTGTAAATGACTCGATGGCCTGTTGCCCTTTGGAGCGACCGAGTCCGCTTTGTTTGTACCCACCGGACACCGCAGCTGGCGAGAGGGCTGGATACTCGTTAATCTGTACAGTGCCACTCTCAAGTCCTCGTGCAATCTTGTGGGCGCGTGAGAGATCATTCGTCCAGACAACATTGTTGAGACCATATACCGTGTCGTTTGCCCGACGGACTACCTCTTTGGCCGTCTCGAAAGAATAGAGAGTCAATACTGGCCCAAACACTTCTTCACATGAGATGGATGCGTCGTCATCAACACGATCTATGAGAGTCGGGGCATAGAAGTTTCCTTCCTCCCGGGGGACAGTCCCTCCGGTAAGTAACCGACCACCATCCTCCACTGCGCTCCTGACGTAGCTTGCAACTGACTCACGGGACGATTCGGAGATGAGTGGCCCCATGTCCGGATCTTCGATTCCAGGGCCGACGGTCATTTGTTCCACTCGCTCGACGGCGCGTTCGACGAATGAGCTGTAGATGGATTCATGCACAAATATCCGCGTCGGAGCAAAACAGACCTGGCCCGCATTGTAGAACGTATCGACGACGCTCTGGACTGCCCGATCAATATCTGCATCTGGAAAGACGATGTTGGCACTTTTCCCACCCAACTCCAGGTGGACCGGAGCGATTCGTTCCGCTGCCCTCTTCATGATCTGTCTTCCGGTAGCGACCGAACCTGTGAACTCCACCGCACGGACCCGGTCGTCCGAGACTAGCGCGTCACCAGTTGTCTTCCCATCTCCTGTCACTATATTCAATACACCATCAGGAACGCCTGCATCGTGAGCTAGCTCGGCAAGTTTGAGTAACGAAATCGGTGCTTTCGGCGGTGCTTTCGACACAATTGTGTTGCCTGCTGCAAGTGCCGGTGCAAAACTTCGCCCAGCAAGCGCTACTGGAGCATTCCAGGGAACGATGTGTGCTGTCACCCCATAGGGCTCACGAATGGTATAGTCGAGTCGTTCAGTTTCTCCCGGGATTGGGATCTGCCGCCCCTCGATTTTGTCTGCAAGCCCCGCATAGTATTCAAAAGTCTTTGCGGTTCCCGAGAGTTGTAGTCGCGACTCCGAACGAGGCCGCCCCGTTTCGAGTGTTGATACTTCGACGAGACTTTCCATCTGGTCATGGATTAGATCAGCGATGGTACTCAAGATGTGCTTTCGTTCGACTGCATCGCGTGTTTCCCATTCCGTCTGAGCTGACTCTGCTGCCTGAATTGCCGTGTCCACTCCCTCCGGACCGGCATTTGCCACGAGAGCGAGTGTCTCGTTCGTGGCCGGGTTTGTTACCTCTCGCTTTTCAGTGCTCGATCGCTTTTCGCCATCGACAAAGTATTTGAAGCTCCCAAGCTGTTCTGTCATTTCTTTCGAATCATTTGTATTTTCACCATTTATATCTTGGTGTCTGTGGCTGTGGAGCATGAAAACCATCCAACAATACATTCGGTGGTACGACTTTCGGAGAAACGCTGCACTCCTTGCGAGTGATACAATACGTTCACACTCAAAGGTCGAAACACCGCTCAATCTGGAACCTTTGTTCATGTAGCGACAGCAAGACAGCTTTCCCAATATTCAATATTACTGTTGATATAATGTATGCTATTATGTCATCCCGAATTACCCTTGGCTCTGCTACCGAGGTGGCAGTTCGCATTCGCCGAGGTGAGCTGTCACCCATGACAGCAGTTGAAGAGTGTCTTGACCGTATCCATCAACAGGACGAGAATCTGAATGCGTTCGTGACTGTTGTTGAGGATCAGGCCCGAAAGCAAGCACGTGAAGCCACGGCAGCCGTCGAGTCCGGTGAGCCGCTTGGGCCACTCCACGGTGTCCCGATTGCGATCAAAGATCTGTTCGATTTCAAGACTGGTGTGCGGAATACGATGGGATCGAAACCGTTCACTGAGTACGTGCCAGACAAAACTTCACCATACGTGAAGCGGTTCGAAGATGCCGGAGCTATCATTATTGGCAAGACCAATACACCAGAGTTCGGCCACAAGGCAACCACCGATAACCGAATCCAGGGTCCGACGAGCACGCCCTTCGATCTTGATCGGAATGCGGGTGGCTCCTCCGGTGGAAGCGCTGCCGCAGTCGCAGCTGGGCTCGTTCCGATCGCACAGGGGACTGATGCCGGTGGATCAGTTCGGATTCCCGCCTCATTTTGTGGAGTTTACGGGTTCAAGCCCTCCTACGGGCGGGTGCCCAATACCAGCCGTCCGGACGGGTTCCTCTCACACACCCCAACCCTCCAGGCCGGACCGATAACTCGGTGCGTCGACGACGCTGCGCTGATGCTTGATGTGATGGCTGGCCCACACCCTCGGGATCCGCTGAGTGTCCCTGACGAGGATCCAGCCTACCGCAAGGCCGTCCACCGTGGTATTGAACAGACTGACGTGGCATACAGCCCCGATTTCGATGTGTTCCCGGTCGACGAGCGCGTTCGGACGGTTGTCGACGATGCCATCGATGCCTTTGAAGTAGCCGGGGCAAACGTTGAGACCGTAAATCTCGGGCTTTCTCATGACCAGGCGGAGCTGTCAGATCTCTGGGCTCGGGAGATGGGGATGTTGTACAACTCCACTATCGAGGGGCTCAAAGATACAGGAACTGACCTCTTGGGCGAGCACCGTGAGGAGCTCTGTCCAGAGTTTGTCGCGTTACTCGAAGACACGCGAGATCTCACCGTTCTCGACTACAAGCGCGACGACCATCTCCGTACCGAACTGTACGACGTGATCCAGGATATTTTTGCCGAGCACGATTTTCTGGTAACACCGACACTCGCGGTCCCGCCTGTTGAAAACGTGGACGATCCCGAAACGCAGACGGTTGGTCCGACGGAAATCAATGGTGAGCCGGTCGATCCGCTCATCGGCTGGTGTCTCACGTATCCGATCAATTTCACCGGTCATCCTGCAGCGTCCGTCCCAGCTGGACTGACCGACAACGGTCTCCCGGTTGGACTCCAGATTGTCGGTGATCGGTTTGCCGATACAGCGGTCTTGGCCGCCAGCGGTGCGTTTGAACGCGTGCGTCCGTGGCACGATACCTACCCACCCCGGTAGCGACGGCCCGATGCGAGGCAAAATTACTATCAGATTGTGAACTGTGGCGTCTTATCTACACCTCATCCGCCAAACATAGCAGCACAGACTACCAGTCGAACGGTGCCCCGACAGTTCGTTACAGCCGACTCAACCGTAACCGCTTCTTGAACTACCGTGAACAGAGCTCAGTTCCTCTGGTCCCAGTTCCGACGCCGTTAGCCTCACCAAGTGCATTCGCTGCAAGCGCATCGACGATGATACGACTGGCCATTCGGGCCGTAATTCCCGCCGGGTCTAGTTGCGGAGAAACCTCAACAATATCCATCATGTCGATCCCATGGGCACCGATTTCACCCACGATCTGAAGCAGTTCACGCGACTGCATTCCACCGAGTGTCGGGACTCCCGTACCGGGGGCGATGGCAGCATCCAGAACATCAATATCGACCGTAACGTACAGTGCATCACAGCCCTCGACAGTTTCAGCGAGGATATCCTGTGCGACCGTTGCTGCGCCCTCACGTGCGATCTGATCCAGCGTATACAGATTGGCACCCATCTCATTCGCCCGTTCGATATCTGGCCTGAAGTTGTATGCGCTGACCCCTGCTACGGCAACATTTTCGGGTGAAAAGCCAGCCTCGTCGATCGCCCGTGCAATTGGTGTACAGTGGTTGTACGTTTCACCGTGGTAGTTCTCAGCCATATCCAAATGTGTATCTATATTGATCAGGGCAGGATTCTCGGCGTGTGTCGAGAGCGCTCGTGCTCCTGCAGTAGTCACGGTGTGGTCGCCACCAAGCAGTATTGGCAGTATATTGCTACCGAGCATGCGATCGAAAAGCTGCGTCCCATTTTCAAGACTCTCTTCGATATTGCCTGGTACGACCGGGACATCCCCAAAATCAGCGAACGTATAATGGTCTTTTAGGTCCAGGTCATACTCAAAATGGTAGTACTGTGCCTGTGCACTCGCATCACGGATAGCTCTTGGACCTCTGTTTGCGCCAGTACGGCTGATACTCGTGCCGTCATGGGGGAATCCGACGATACCGACGTCGGCATCACAGGAGTTTAGATCGTTTTCATACGGGTCAAACTGGTTTGCATGCATGAACGTTGCTACACCGCCATCAAGAACACCCTGTGTCGGTCGCTCTGTGGGCATATATATTGACTCACACCTCCCGTTTGTATAAACATTATCCAAGCAGGACTCTCAGAGAACGATCCTTACCTTCCAACAAATACTTGACTGCTCTCCAGGCGCTTTATCGCTTTGAACTTGATTTGAGAAATAAGACGCCCATCGAAAGCTGGGCGTGAAATGCGAATAATGCGAAGTTATTTAACGAAGTGTGAGTGATATTCTGTATGGATTCGCTCCTATCTGAAAAAACAGCAGTTGTAACTGGTGCGGCAAGTGGACTCGGTAGAGCAATTGCCTTGCGGTTCGCTAAAAGTGGCTCAGATGTCGTCGTTGCAGATATTCAGGAAAAACCACGGAGTGGAGGGAAGCCAACTCATCAAAAGATCTCCGATGAGACAAAAAGTTCCGCCTCATTTGTCAACTGTGATGTAACGAGTTTAGATGATGTTCGATATGCAGTCGGCGAAGCCGAGCAGTACGGTGGAATTGACATCATGGTAAACAACGCAGGTATTGTGCATTTGGGTGGCATCCTCGAGATGAGTGAGGATGATTATGACACTATCATGGATATCAATCAAAAAGGCGTATTCTTCGGATGTCAGGCCGCACTCCCTCCCATGATTGAACAGCAGGAAGGATGTATAATAAACATGTCTAGTCTTGCAGGGATCCGTGGGTACGCCGAGTCAACAATGTACTGTATGAGCAAAGGCGCGGTAACGTTGTTGTCGTATTCACTCGCCAGTGAGTTCGGTGCAGACGGCATCCGGACAAATTCTATACACCCTGGCGTTATCGATACAGATATTCGAAAGGATGTCGAAGAGGATATCGGAGTGACAGACGGGGACCGGACAGATAAAATTGCTCTCGAAAGGATCGGGACACCTGAAGACGTGGCTCACACGGCTCTTTTCCTTGCATCAGATATGGGCTCATATATCAACGGCCACTCACTCACTGTTGACGGCGGCATGGCTAATATTGTCGTGTAGGCTGATTGCTGCCATTCATACTCAGCACTTCAGAAAAGTTTGGTACTGACAACCACATCCGCAAACGAACGTCTCTCAAAGCTCGATAGTTGAACAACTCCGCTTGCTGAAATGTGATCAAACAACAACACCAAGTGGACAATACAATCCACGAGGACCAACTTTGTAACTTTCTCGTAAACGTGCTCACCGTAGCGTTTGGCATCAGCATCGCCGAAAATGAAAAATCGAACCAGAGGAAATCTACGAGCTTCTGCGTAACCGGAAATTCCCGTCTGCAACTACAATATACGCTGCAGTCCAAACTCTTATGAGATCCGAGTATAGAATTGTACTTATACTCAATTATGTCACTCGTAATTGACGGAATAAACAAGTCATTTCCGCAGGAAGACGGGACCGAGTTGGTCGTGCTTGATGGCATTAATCTAGAGATTGCCGATGGAGAGTTTCATAG
>LKMJ01001036.1_pt1 | contig 23641 bp, 23 predicted proteins | sample 643391 | NCBI WGS metagenome assembly LKMJ01 (sample SAMN04112250, study PRJNA286221) | soda lake metagenome | biome: soda lake; feature: Kulunda Steppe; material: water; isolation source: sample PL-Br10 brine of Picturesque Lake | place: Russia: Kulunda steppe | collected 2010-07
CCCCCCCCCCCCCCCGCGCCTCCACCAAGACACAAGTGCAGCTTACATCCATTGCCTCTACCTTGGAGCGCGCACGTCCTCTGCAAAGCACACCTTTTTGAATTGGTGGAGCTCCCTGGCCCGGCCGGGGCCCGTCCCAAACTCATCCTGCATCATCTTTACGGCAACGGCCTGGCCTCGGTAGCGGCCGGCAAAGACCGTGGAGTAGGGGCACTGCAGCCACGGGGCGTCAGTAGGCAGCAGGCAGCTGAGTGCAGTGAGCAGGTGGGCTTGACAGAGGCACTTGCATGCCTGCAGGTGCGGCGCGGCGCACGAGAGCCTCTGCACCCACAAAGCGCATCATCAACGCTTGTCATGCCAAGCACCTTCCCCTGACCGCGGCCGGCTGTGCAGAGCACAGCAGCGCGCGCAGGCAGCGCAAGACTGCGTCTGGGGGCTGGCGTGCTGCAGTTCCCTACCTCCTACCACCCCTGCTGTCCCCCTCCCACACAAACACAAAATGGCTGCGGAGGACAGCACCTACCTGCAGCCTGCGCACCCGCCCCACCCCCCCTCCTCTCGCCCTCACCACAACACGCCTTGCCTCACAGGAACGCCCCTCCCCCAGCACCATATTATATGGTGCACATGTCAGTAGACCAGCCGTACCCCCACCCCGGCCCTTCCCCTCCCTGCACACACCTTGCCCAGCACCATGTCGTTGAAAATGACAATGTCGGAGAAGTGCTTTGCCGCCGTGGCCAGGCCGGCAGGCCCGGGCTCGGGTCCGAAAACCTGCTCCCGCTGCTTGGGCCCCATCATGCACACGCCTGTGGCCTCGCAGCCGACCGCGCTCTTGCGCCGCGCCTTGAGGTTCAGCGCCACGGGGTGCGTGAGCACCTTGTGCTGCTGCAGCTGCTCTGGCGGTCCTGCTCCTGCCCCCTCGCCCTGTGCTTGCTGTGCACTCTGGTGCTGCTCGTGCAGCGAGCGGCGCGACGGCGGCTGCGCCAGCCGCTGCCGCCGCTGCTTCTGCTGCAGCCGCAGCTGCTGCTGTTTCTGCTCTGCAGCCAGGGCGTCTTTGCAGGACTCCTCAACCAGCCTGGTGGCTGAAGCAACGCCATGCAGCGCGACGGGATCCTTCTCCCCTCCAGCGCCTGCAGGGCCTGCACACACAGCAGCACACATGACACGCGCGCCCAACCATGAGCACCCAGTCCATGCGCCCACCAGGTCACGGTCCTGCACCACACAAGGCATCAGGCAGGCAGCCCGGATCCCAGGCGCGTGCAGCGCGGCCCCCCTCCAGCTGTGCACCTCCATGGGCGCGCAGCAGCACGCCCTTTACGCTCGGATGCCCAGCTTATGCAGCCGCCCTTGAGCTGGGATACGCGCACATGCGTGCACGCACCTGGCGCATTGGCGGGGGGGGGGCATGAGGGAGGGGGGGCGCCCGCGGTCTCCTGCCGGGCCTTGCCGGGCTCCAAAGGGAGGCTACCGCTGGATCTTGTGAAGCGCAGGGTGTGTGTGCCTGCGCCAGCAGTGCAGCATGCCCTAATCCCTTCTTCAGGGACCCCATGCGAAACCAAGCACGGCTTTGACTGGGCATGCTGCCTGCATTAGGCTCACGCTGCTGCTCTGTGCGGTGCTGTGCTGTGTTGTCTGTGCGTGTGTGCGCTTTTGCACAGCTCAGGCTTGCTGCAGGTCAACTGACGGGGGGAAAGGAGGGAGTGGGAACGAGACGCATGAGGAGCAACAACAACATTGGGACCCCCGCTTTGCCAAACGAAACACGGAAGGTGTGCAAAGGCAGGCTCAGTGCGCTGCCTGCACTCACCGGTTGGGTGCAGCCACTGCCGTTGCTCACCCGCCAGCTCCGAGGAACTGCCATGCACACAAGAACAAACGCAAACAGCCGCAATGAGCACGCATCTGGGAAGGTCAGATGTGTGCATGAATGCAGGTGCGGCGCTCATCAGTGCACACCTCATCAAGCGCACATGCGAGGCGCGAGTTTGGGGAGCAGCAGGGGGAAGCCACAGCCAGGCATGACAGGCCCCTTGCGGGCAGCATGCTCAGCAGGAGGGAAGGCAAGCACACAGTGCAGGTGGCCACAACCCGCGCCTGTCTTCCTATCCATGGGCACGCCGCAGGGCCCATCCCTTGCAGGCAGGCTTGCCTCGGCTGTTCGCCAAAAAGGCGCACTCAGCTGCCTCCACTGCTCTACCACCATACCAAGTCCTGTACCACCGCCACTGCAACAGCTTGAAAAGGGAGCAGTTTTTTCCTTACGGACATCTTGGGCATACCTCACACCTTGTGGCAACCACCCTTCCCGCCTGGCCTTTCCCCCCTTGCTGCTCCCACACCATCCCAGCCACACTCCCTCCCCCAACCCTGCAGCACTTGTCCGCTCTCCCCACCGGCAGACCTTGGCTTGCCACCCACTCGCTCGCTGCGCCCCCAACACCTGCCAGCTGCAACCGCCTGCCTCCCCCACCCTCCTGACAGACCTGTGCGCTGCCTACTCCATGCTTTCTGTCTCCATGTTCTGGCTGGAGCCCCCTTCACCAGAGGGCCTGCCGTCAAAGGCGCGCCAAGGCAGGGTGAAGATCCCACCATCAGTGCATGCACACCACCCATGCTCCCACCCTGGCCGCACGTGCACCCACAGACAGGGGAGCCCACCCCATCTTCATGACATGCGCACAAAGGGTGCGTGCCTGCTGCTCTGCGGCTCTCGTCCCCCCTGAGCAGTCAACTCCCCAGGGCACACTTTGCTCCCTGCCTCGCGTGGCAGTGATTGCCTCTCAGTTGAAAACCGATCCCAGCCGTCAACAAAACACTGCAAACAGCACCCTGACCTGCCCCCCCGAGACCGACCCTGCCCAACAGCCTGCTGCCGCGCCTGCGCACCTGTCTCCCCACCCCATGCTCACTGTGCTCCATGACCTGGCAGAGGGCGCCCACACCGAGGAGCCGCTGGATGCGCCCTCCGTGGCGTGCGCGCCTGCTGCGCCTGAGACGCCGCTGCCCTTGCGCTCCAGCCCTGCGCAGGCCTGCGAGCTGGGGGCCTGGCAGGGCGGCTGGAGGGGCGAGCTCGGGGAGGCTGCCCTGAGCGCATGCTCTGCCGCGTCCCACACCATGCTGGCCCCCCCGGAGGACAGGCACGGCACGTACTGCGGGGGTTGCAGGCAGGGTAGGGGTGTGATAATGGCTACTGCCCATGAGGGACTGGCACGGATCAAACAACAGAAGTGCAGGCGGGGCGGAGGGAGGGCGGGGTGGGACATGTGCGAGGGAGGAGGTGTGTTGGTAACATGCATGAGGGGGGGATGGCAGCCAAGTAGTGGGGTGCGGCGAGGTGGGCGCAGCGCGTGCAGCTTGGCTGCAGCGAGTGTGGCGTGTGCAGGGTGGGATGGGGTGGCCAGGCCAGGAGCGCGCCAGCACCCAAGGGCCTGCCTGTGGAGGGCACATGAGGCGCAGGCACATGGTGCTGGCAAGCTCAGCAGCCAGCTCCTGAGTCAGCTCTAGTCGGGGAGTATGTGCAGGGGCGAGGGGCCCAGGGCTTGTGCCCCCAGCACCCTCAAGGCGCAGGCTCACCGGCAGCTGGCCAGCTGGGTCTTGGGACAGGCTGGGCAGCATGCCCGTAGACGCGGACGCGTTCGTGCCAAACTGCATGTGCAGGGGGCGCGGCTTGGGCGCGTCGTTGCTGCCCCGAGTCTGGGGAACCTCCGCCACCTGCACATGCATGGTGTGGACAGGGCAAAAGTGGACATGCAGCGGGAGAGCGAGCATGCGTACCACCCAGGGATTCCTCGGCGCGTGGCCAGCGCCTGAGCACTGGAGCAGAAGGCTGAGATGAGGCTTCTTAGCAAGCAGCGCCGCCCTCGAGTGCAGGCCCCCAAGGCACCAGAGCAGAAGGCATGCCCAGGCCGCGATTGAGAGGCCGACAGCCAGCAGCCACCGCCTTCACAGGCAGGTGCCTAACGCACAATTCCAATAACACAGCCCACTGACATGCAGCGCGTCCCACCTGCGTCTCGTGCAGCTCCTCCTGGGACGTTTGCCGTGCCGGCACCAGCTCGAGCGCACACTGGCTGCTTTCCTTGGCAGCTGATGCCTGGTATGGTTGGGACGCCAAGGCCTGTCCTTGCTGCTCCTGCGCCAAGAGGCTGCATTTCCTTGACCCGCCCTGCAGCATCAGGGTGGCTGGCCTGTGGTGCTCCGTCGCGCTATTGGCCAGCCTGCTGCTGCCGCAGCTCCCCAGCACGGGACTGCTGCACACAGCTGGGGAGCCGCCAGAATCCGCGGGTTCCAGGAGGAACATCTGGCTCCTCCTCCAGCTACTCAAACTCCGGACGCTGGGGCTGTTTGAGTTGCTGTCCAAGTCCCAGCTGCTGCGGTCGCTCACGGTGGCCGCCTGCGCACACAAATCCGTGATGGCTGAGCGGGCAAGGCTCAGGACCTACGTGCACCTGCAGCACCCGCAGCACCACCATGTGACCTGCATGCACCTGCAGCACCACCATATGCTCTGCGGCGGCGAGGCACGAGTGCAGCTGGGCTCCCTGATTTGGGCAGCTACCGGCCACGAGGCAGGGCGCCAAGCCCGTATGCACTCATCAAGTTTTGATGGTGATGGTGATGATGAATGCGGTGCTGCTGCTGGTGCTGCTGCTCATGGTGGTGATGATGGTGGTGGTGGTGGTGATGATGATGACGCTGCTGCTGCTGCTGCTGCTGGTTATGGTGCAAATTAGTACGCTAGTGCTGCTGCTGCTACTGCTGCTGCTGCTGCTGATGATGATGATGATGATGATGATGTTGATAGTGGCTGCACTTGCATCCAGTCATCCGCACAACAACGCAGTGTGCAAGGGAGCTAAAGCTCCCAGCCCCTCAGCCAAACGCACCAGCTCGTTGGCCCAGCTCTCGCCATGGGCTTGCAAGCGTGGCAGCTCCAAGCTATCAGATTGCTGGTGGGATGCCCTCATGAAGGGAGACATTCGCATAGGCTCCTGAGTCTCGAGTATCGGAGCCTGTCCGCCCCCTTTGCTGCTGCTGTCACCTGTAGCAGCAAAAAGGCATGGCACTCTTACCTGCCACCCAAAATGCCATGCTGCCGCGTGTTACATGAATTTGACAGACAAGCGCAGTCGCCACCCATTGGTCAAGGGCATATTCCTGTTGAGTGCTCCACACGCACATAAAGTAAGGGCCCACCAGACCCTGAGTTCAGGTCAAACCTGCATAAGCAATGGCCCCATACCCAATGTGCGGACTGATTGCACACCTGAGTCCAGGAGCACAAGGGAGGATGCAGGCAGGCTGTCCAGGCTGCTGTGACCACGTCCAAGCAGTGCATTGCCGGTGAGCTGGGGGCAGCTAGTTTGAGCTGCGGGTAGCTGATTTGAGCTAGCTTGAGTCAACCGTGCAGACGGACTCGTGGCCTGCAGCCAGGCAGGCAATCAGAGGGACGGTGTTACGCGCCCTGTGTCAGGGCATCTGCAAGGCATGTCGTGTCCCGATCCTGCCCCGATTGGGAGCAGCAGCAAGCACGTGTGCAAGCCGAAGCCAGCGTGTGCACGCCTTGAACCTCAACTGGCTGAATGGAAACAGGGCAACGCAGTTGAAATATCCGTCTCGGCGCACTTTGGGCTAGGGCTTCTCGAGAGAAGCCCTAGCCCATGGGGAGCCCAGCAGGCAACTCGGACCGGACGGACCTGCGCCACCGCTGAGCTTGAGAACATGCCCAATGCTCTTCCGATTGCGGCCTCCAGGCGAGTAGAGATGTCCGGTTTAGGCAGGCTGTCCTTTTGATTGAGCGAGGACACATATTTCTCCCTAGCTCCGCGTCGCATAAAGGCTGGTAGATCCAGCGAGCCACGCCGACTGTCTGCTTCTGCCCTCCTCTCCGCTTCTGCCAGTGCTGCTCCTTTCCCGTCGAGAAGAAGTCCCGTATCGGTGGATTGTGACTTCTCCTTGTCATTCCTTCCCCCAAGCAGCTTCGCAAGGCTCCTTTTAAGCCTCATTGTTTTTTGTTCTGTTCGACCTACGCTGCATCTGATGCATTGAGCGGCTCCTGGGGTTCTGGCGGTTTCACCTTATGGAATATACCACCGTTCTCATTTATATATATAGGCTAAGCCACTGTTAACACTCAAGAGTTTGAGTGTCCACGTGCCAGCTTGCCACGCCTGTTAAACAGCAATCATGCCACAAGTATGTTTTGGTGTGCAGCAGTCTCTCAGCATGTACAACATAAAACAGCATGTACAACATAAAACACAGAACTCATGATAATGGCCATGGCCTGTATTTATGGTTTGGTTGGTAAGTACAATAGTCTATTGTCAATAGATGCTTTGCTGCTAGACCGTACAGCGGTACTGCTAAAGCACTAGTGCTTTCTCAGCTTAATTGCTTTATTGGAGGTTCCAGTCCCGCAGATTGTGTGCATCATTGATCAAGCTTGAGCTTTGTGCGGCTCTTAAGAAGCGCTTCACCAACTGCTTAGAACATTTTTTCTACCACCAGGTCTATTTCAGCTTCGTCTGCTGTTATCAACATTAATTATCTTCGACGGAAGGAGCCAGGAGGTGACCAGCATAATAAACAGATGTCAAATGTTATGGCTTTAATTTAAAATCTAAATTAATCATAAACTCGTTTCTGACACTGACCTTTCTCTCATATTGGTGCTTAAGAATGGGTGCCAAGCATACACCAATGGACTGGCCATATTTGTGCATGAGTGCCTGGACCTGGATTGCTGTGCCTAGGGGTTCAGAACACCACCTTGCTTGCTTTTTGAGTTGGTTTTGGTTGCAGGCCTGATTGGCTTCAGCTAAGCTGCCCTCGCTCGGCAGGTAACGTTACCTATCATAGTATGTTAACCTATGTAACCTAACCTTGAAATAGGTTCAGGTTGCAGGCCTGATAGACTTCAGCTTAACTGCCCTCATTTGGAGGATACAGCTACGTAACCCTTAAGTATGCTGCGCGTGATTGCATGCAGGTATTACTCGGATGTTGATGAAAGAGGCAAACTAAAGGATTTCCCTGTGAATGCAGTGTTAAGGAGCAAGCTCCTGGATTAAAGTAAATGTCTGTGGGATGTTGTGAGAATCACAGGTAGCTGTAAAGCATCATGGCCTTACAGAAACTTACCAGCTTGTGGTCCTTCCAGTTGGGAGGGGTAGGTTTGCACAATCAAATAGATTCGCACGGGAAGTTTTTGAATGGAAAGTGAGACAGCAAAGCAAATGCAGCACCGCTACTTGTTTCAGCCTTGCACTTACATCAGCCTCGCTCACACACACCAGTAACAATGTGAGCTGAAAAATGGGCCTTCCATGTCAACGAGAAAAAGGGATCCCAGAGCCTTAGTCTGTGTGCTGCGAATGACTAAGGGGACTGCTGCAACAAAGCTCCATTTGATGGAGCTTAGGGGTGGCTTGTTCACTCCCACTCAGCGCCTCCAACCGAGGGCTCTCCAGACGCAACTGCGCGATGGATACATAATGGTTGGTATGAATTGGCAACATAGGAAAGCAGCTGTTTAAAAGCATGTTGCCATGACCACACACGAACACTAGAAAGCTGGTCCATGACACCTCCGTCCATGCCAAGCTCACGGTGCCTTTCGAGTCAAGTCTGTTATTCAGCAACATCACAGACCGGGGTTCAGGAGGCTTTGCACACCATGCGGCCTTGTACCTGGAGCAAGGGGGGGGGCTTGTTGAGGCGGAACTACTGGCTCAGGTACCTGAGCAAACCCGCCCCCAAATTCACCACCAAAGTCGGCCCCTCCGAAGTCTCCACCGCCATACCCAGCGACTTCAGCAGGTGCTGTAGCTGCAAGGAACTCAGCGGCCTCAAAACCACCTGTGCGCAAGTGCATGCGAGTGAATGTGGGATGTGTGTGCATGCGTGCTTGTGTGCATGTGTGTGCATGTGTGCATGTTTGTGTGAGTGAGTGCGAGTGTTTATGTGTGTGTGTGCGCGTGCGCACATGTGCGTACGTGTGTGTATGTGTGTGTGTGTGTGTGCGTGTACGTGTGTGTGTGCGCACGTGTGTGCGTGTGCATGCGCATTCAGAAGCAGCTCGCTCGCTGTTTTTCCTTTGACCAGTCTTCCAAACACACACACAGCAAAAAGGCTGATGGCGCATCTGTGACAGGCACAAACAAGCGATGGCTTTGATGATGTTTATGAACACGTAATGCTTCAGACGACCAGATCTCGAATGCTTATGACCTGCAAATTCCTAAACAATTATGTTTGTAGCATGTGCAAGTGACACCCCCTCGCTTATACTATTTCCTGTTCTCACACTACAAAGGCAACTGTCCGAATTGAAGAAGATTTGGATGCTAACCTCAGGCCCTTTTCAGAACCTTACATGACATAAAATGTAACCCATCAGGCAGAAATTTTACTCATCACTCTTCATGATCCCTAGTAACCCCCAGGCCCCGTACCTTCTCCTGGTGCAGGTCCACCCCAGCCTGCATCAGCTGGGCTGTGTGCAGGGGCTTTCTCACCCGGAAGAAAGTCCCCAAAGGCACCAAAACCTGAGCTCGTAGGGGGAAAGTGCTCTTTCTGTTGTGCTCATTGGAGAAGAGTAGGACAGTTGTAGGTTATGCTGGTTTTCCTGCCCAGATGCCCTCGCCCTTCCTCAAATTTAACTGCACAACGTCGTGCCTGGGCTAGCCAGCAGCATCCACCACAACCTTATTTTAATTTGCGCATGACTCAAGTGACATGAATGCATGAGGCTAAGAGCCTACTGCACCTCAGGTCTCAAGACACAGCTTTGACACAAGCTCGCATCAATCTAACCTTGACACAACCTTGCATTTATCACAAACGCACTACTTCTTGAGTCTGGTTGCAGGTCTGATAGGCTGGCACTAAGCCCATCGTTGGCCTTGCCTTACCAAGTAATAATATGATATGCTCAGCAAGGATGGGTGTGTGAGGATGTGGCTTTGTGTGTGGGTGTGGCTTTGTGTGTGGGTGTGGCTATGGTTGTGAGTGTGCGTAACTGTGTGTTTGTGTGTTTGTATGAGTAGGTGTGTGTGTGTGTGTGTGTGTGTGCGCATGTGTGTGTGTGTGTGCATGTGGGTGTATGTGTGGGTGTGGGTGTCGGTGTAAGTGTGTGCGTGTATCAGCTACGCAACCTAGTCCCACCTTACCAAAATGATATGGCAACATGCTGAATTCCCCCACCACCGTTTCCCTAATCATACCCTCACTTCCCGTGGCTTTCCATTTGAAGAGAGCGTTTAAGGGAGCCTCCTTTTGACTGCTTGATACTGCCTTTTGTCAACTGAAGCTCACCTCCACCAGTCTCAGCAGGACCGGCAGCTGAAAAACCACCTCCACCAAAAACAGGTGCTGCCTCAGCTGCCTCTGTCTCTTCTGGTTCCCTGTTCAGTAACAACACCAATTCAAGCACAGTGCTTCTTATGGTATCGCCAGGGACTAAGGTCTTCAACCAAAGACGGCCTTGCATGCTCTAAGACACAGGGGCATTTCCTTCAAAGCTCTGTTCCCAGGCAGCTCTTGCTTTCCAGTCTTGCTGGGACAATTCTGTGACCCGCGTCCCAGCTGTCCCTGCTGGTTTGAGCCATCAAAGATTCTTCAGTGGCAATTGACTGCGACCGCTGTCAGAACTTGCTTTGAAAGTTAAAATAGGCAGGCCATAACTTATGGCATAAGACAGGCTCGGTACCTGTAGAAAAAGAGGTCCACTGACGGGCAGATCTCTGAGAAGGGCTTGTCAGGTCCCACAACGCCACGCATCTGACACGTTGCACAGATAGGGAGGGATGTGCGGGGGTTGTGGACGCCAGTAGAAGTTTGGTTGTGACAAAGGACACAACGATGTACAGCCATGCTTGAGGAGCTACCTGATGGGGCACAGGTCCTCCCTCAAAAAGGCCTGTTGATTTAGCCCATAGTGCTCACCTTGTGCACAGGGGCACAAGGGAATTATTCACGCATGGGCTCTTATCTATTTTGCATCATGCATGCTCAGACATGCAAGCACAGCAACGGCTGCTAGAAGGGTCTCCAGTCCAGACCCTTCTTGCACCACAGCCGGCAGTGCTCCTCAAGCGCTGCTGTGTATAGAATAGCTGCAGACTTGGGAGAGAGGCGTACAAATAAGTGTGCAGCCTTGCTTAAGCAGCCTTGCGCTCAGGAAGCAGCGGCTGCCTTGTGAAGGCCAATGCATGCTGTTAGCTCGTGTGAATTCCCTTGGCTCATGGCCTGCGGCTAGCCAGGGACAGATAAGAGCTGTACATGGCACTGAGTGCCAGCTCAATGAAACATGTGAGAAAATCCTTGCGGCGCATCAGGTAGGTAGGCGGACAGGCAGGCGGGCAGGCAAGCGGGCAGGTGGGTGAAGTAAATCGCTTTGCATTTACTTAAGTTCAATTTCTCTACCGATCAAAGTGCATAAGCTTTCTTAATCTTATGTAGGCACAATCCCATATCTTTTTTCTTGATTCATCAACAATATGATTCATAAACACTAGAAATATTTAAATTCAGTATATTCAAGCCTGACAATTGGCGTGCAGCTTTCTGCTGTGTGTGGTAAAAATTGAAGAATAAGAAACCCCAGAATTAAGACCCTGGAAGAGGGGTCGGAATCATCTTTCCCGCCTCGTTCCCAAATTGCTGGCCGTAACTTATGTACCAGCGTGCAACATTAAAGCAAACCACAAAATTAGTGTTCTCATGTATCTTGTGATGGCCTGAGTGCGGAGCTATCGATATCGGGCGAGAGTAGATCTAGAGAGTGGGGCCAATGAAGTGATCATCATGATCTGCAGCTGCCCAGGCCTCGTGGAGCCCCTGGAAAGTTGAAACTGGCCCACTTACACTGCAAAATTATTGAGTTCTATTTCACTCTGAAATTCACAGTCCGAGCCTGAAGGATTCGGCTGGTTTGATGGCAAGGCTGCTCTTGCGGGGCCCACCAAATTTGGGATGAGCACCACCAGCTTGTGCTCCTTTGAATGGCACACACATGCGCACGGAGCAAATAGCCAATTAGAACCTTATGACTTAAAACCATAACGTCAGGACTGTGAATTGTTTGACAGTACTGTCAAACACTAGTGGGGTGCACTGCTTGGCTGAAAGATGGATACACCATTTGTATGCGCAGAGCTGGTGACCTCCTTTCTAAAGCTTAGACTTTGCGCCAGTCGGGAGTATTGCTACTGAATACACCGTGCATCTTGCAGAAATGTCTGGTGAGCAAGTATATTCCACATTATTGCACGTCGGCATAAAACAGGAAGTGAGAATGTAATAAACAGAGCAGGCCATTACATTTTGACATGCCCATTGCCTAGAAAGGTATTAACTTAATACCCAGGTGACAAGAATTTGCTTGATTCACAAATGGCAAAGCATGAAATATTCTGGTACCAGTGGGGTATCACCCTGCTGTGGCCCACCTTGTAATTGGTGATGGGCAGGGAGCAGTTTCTGGTTGATACTAGTCATAAGATTCGCCTCCTTGAAAGCTTGATGCCAATCCTTATACTTGTGCTTAATATCTTATAACCAGAACAGGTACAGAATAAAAGCAAATATATATGGACCTGTCCAGGCCAATAGCTCCATCTGATTACGCTGGATTTGGCCAGTTCTGAGTCCTATACTGAAATTTCATGGCAAGTTTTTGATGAGAAGTTTGCGTGGCATGTTACCACGTAACAGAGAGGCATTCGTAGGTAGCGCCAATTGCAGCAACGGTGGCAGCAGTGGCAGCGGCAGTAGTTGCCGCGGCAGCACAAGCAACACAAATAATGCGCTGTGCAACAAGGGCGGCAGGGTCACGCAGGCAGGCAGGGAGAGCTGGTGTGAAAGGGCGACAGCCTTTGGAAGTGAGCCAGAGCCCACCATTTAAACATGCTGGCAATTTCCTGGGGCCAGCCAGCATAGCTTAACGGATTCACACTACACAAATCCCAGCTTTGCAAGGCACTTGCTGCCATGCAGAGCTAGCTGGTCAGCTGATCAAGATGGCACCCTTGATTGCATGCTGCTCAGGCCCTTTGTACAATGCCTGGGCTGTTTGCAGAGCTTCGTCTTAAACAAGGCAGGATGGACTTGCATTGGCAGTTGTTTGACACCTCAGCTTGAGATTTGCCCAATCCCCCACCTCCAGCACCATGCGGGCTAGTAGGTAGTAGGTCAAGCCGATCGACAGCCGGCTCTTGTTGTTCACAGGTATTGCGATGTCAACGTTCTGTAGGGGACTGCATATTTGCGTTGAAAGTAAGTTAGATGGTTGTCTTGCAGATCATGGCATTCTACTTGATCATGCATAATTCCTTCTGTCCTCATGCACAAGGCAGAGCAATCCCAGCTTTCTAGCCTTGAGGCTTATCTGCCACAAGATACAATGTGAGTGTGATGAATCTTGCGCTTCGGCAGCTTAATAACTTCTTTCCCTGCTTCTTGGCATTCGCGATGGCGCAGTGCGGTCTACAGGCACACCTGATTTAGGTTTTGCAATTCCCTAGCATCCAGCAAAATAAAGACGCTCCTCTATGGGTTTATGCATCCGCTTACTAGCGCATGCTGGCAAGGTGAGCCTGCATGCAGCAACACCTCACCTGTCAGTGTCAGCAAAAGCAATGCATGGAATGCCCACATATGAGGCTTCCTTGACAGTCTGGGCGTCAGTTCTGGGGTCGGTCACAATCTGAATATAAATCAATACCACCTGATTTTGTTAAAGTAGACTTTACTCAGAGGTGGTGCACAAAACAATCAGCCACGATAAATAGGCAACTACGCACGTGTATCACTATCCTGCAGGTGATGCGAGAGAACAAGTATGCACTTTCTTACACAAATGCTGCATTCTGCTGACATAGCAGGACAAGATCATGACTTCCAGCTCAAGGCATAAGTCATGCAGATTTCCTTATGAATTGAGGACCATAAAAGGGGGGCTTTGATGCAAGGCTGTGCCCTGCTGCGCCAATAGGGACCACTTCGCAGCTATGGCACCCACAATCAGGCGTGGTTCCTCAAAGGTCCTCTGGATTTGGTTTGTAAAGTTGCCAGGGGTATGGCGGCCAGCCTCGCTCTGTTTGATTGCAGATCCACAGATTTGCGGAGTCACTGTGGTTAGTTAAAATGTAGGGTCATCTCCTTTCATAAGCCTATAGCCAAGGCATGTGTCTCATACACTGCAGACCAAAATACGTGAATTAGTTTGATTTAAAGGCCGCACCTTGCAGTTGAGATACTGACCAAATTTCAGAACTGCACGCTGCCCGTAGGGGCGGCAGCTGCAAGCAAGGCATGAACTTGCAAGCTCTCAGTAACATGCATGTCAGATAGGTAGCCATGATTCTGTGATCCACGATTACCAATCTCAGCATAATGTAGCAACTATGACTGCTCCTTTGCAGGACTGATTACCTTAAAGCAATGACGTCCTGAGGGTTTTCAATAGCGACAATGATACGAGCAGCCACCTGCAGCCGCGCCTCGCCATACGAGCACATGTGTTGGGATTGAGTATGGCAAGACTGGGCCCATCAGATTAAATGTGAAAGACAATGAAAGAAATTATAGAGCAGTTCTACACGTGCAAGACTCTTCTGCACGTGTTGCACTGTTTCACGGCCACATTTAACACCCCAAAAGCACCTGCTCAAGTCAAGCCTCTCAGGCACTGCGCACCTTCAACTTTTCATAGGTCTTCTCCAGGTTGATGATGTGGATTCCTGTTTCATTGTTGCGACGGAAAACGTACCGCTCCATGCTGAGAAAGTGAAAAAAGGAAGCAGGGATCGCAGCCCTCGCGGGCGTGGGAGATCAGAGGCTATGTGAACACAACGTCTGCCATGCCATACCCATTGGTGCAGTTCTTTGTTCCCAGATGACACTGCGCTGCAAGCCTGTGTAAAAGAGAGGGCAGATCACGTGAAGAGTGTGCACGAGAAATCCACGGGAACACACAAAAGGATATCCCTCTCATCAGATCCTTCATAACGCGCTTTGGATATTTTACATCATGATGGGAACACGCACATGAGGGCAATGTCATGCTCCTTCTGCGTGTTGTAGGTGGGCACTGCTGAGCCTCCAGCCTCAGCCATGTTCTCTGTGCACCGGGTACCCTGCGACAGGTATTCCCAGGTCCAGTATGTACTAAAATCTAAGTACAGAACGATTCCATTGAAAATCCACAGGTTCTCGACCAGGGTTTTTGACACCGCTCCTTCCGATGAAGCAATATGTTGTGAATATAAATAGCGGACAAAAACTTAAAGCTTTCGCAAGCCCCGCGTTCATCTTATGAGGCTTAAACTTTTTGCCAAAATCCATGGCAGCAATGGGGCCTAGGAACCTCCCCACTTGCAGAGGATGAGTGCCTGGCCTGCCACAACATTTTAAGATAATGCACACCCACTCTATACCTACACATAATGTCACAGTGAATTGTAGTCAAATCACTGATAGTGGCACTAGGGTGGCTGAGTTAGTTGTATTAGGTTATGTTTCAGGTGTGTTCCTGGTTTTTTTCCGGCTAAGTTACCCTTTCTTGTAGGTGGGCAAGGGCATCTCTATGTTTCCCCGTGTAACACGAATCTGGTGATGATCTGAGTCGGCATGTGGCTTGTGCACCTTACTAAGGTGCCTAGTAGGCAGTCGTTCAACTATGGCAATGATTTGGCACAACAACCAACACCCATACAGCACACACGCACACACACATGCGTGCAAGCACATGCATAACCTCATGCAGACAAGAAACTGGGTGCCCAGCCAACACTCTGTTTGCATACACCCTGAGCAAGAAAATGTCAAGACTGCTTACCATAGCGTTCTCAGCAGATGTTGGCAAATCCACAATAGGCACTATGACAAATGTGGCTTGAATGATCTCCAGGACAAAAAACATGTCCTCTTTCTATGCCCTTGCATGGAAATGTGTTTTTTCAGAGAATGCTTACTGATTTCAAATGGCAAAGTTTGCCATGGCTGGCAGAATTTATATTTGAGACACTGAAGCTTTTTCATTTGACAGCAACAGTGCTGAGGATGTGACCTTTTTCTCTCGAAGCAGGCGTACAAATCACTTCAAATGAAGTTATTTTATTTCGGAGACTAGGCTGTGACCAGCAAGCCCAGCAGTCAACCCAACTGGCTGAAGGTCTGAACCCATTGTAATCTTGTAACCTTGCCATTGGCATGGTTTACCATTGGCTATTTGATCAGACTGCCTTTGATTTTCTAAGTGGCACAACAAACTAGGCCATTCTATTTAAGACATCATGGATTTCTTGGGGCTGGCGATGTCAGCCACGAACCAAATGGCCTGAAGACTAGGTTTGTGGTGTACCCTACATAGTTAGCTGCAGTCAGCAACCACCGTGCTGCCAAACTGGCAAGGGGACTAGCGCTCCCAGTGCTAGCTTTCAGTGATAATTCTTAAGTTCTTCTTGGATACGAGTTTGCCCCTACAAACTTCATGACAAATTACGAAACATGAGCGAATGCATTGCTGGCTTTGTGCGAGCCAATTCGCAAAAGCTCCTGGTGGTATGCAAACACATGACACACATACAGCCTGGTTCAGGAAAAGCAAACGAATCAAAAAGGAGCGATGTGCAATGACAACATTGTGCTGCACATGCATGAGGCGCAAAACACCAGCTCATGGGGTGTCCTAAGGCTACATCTTACAGGCTATAGGCACCAAGGGTGTGCCCATCATTCATCCTACTGTGTGTATCAAGGCTGCAAATGGCAAGGGATCTCTCCCTGACATCTAAACTTAAAAAATGCCGGACATGACATGACATGACATGACATGAGCGCGCGCACAGGGTGGCTGCTGCGCTGCTGGTCCTCACTACCAGCCCCGCACATCCTTGTGCCAGCGGTGGCTGGGGAAGCAGCTGGTGTCACCATCAAAGCAGCGGCAGTAAGCCAGGTCCACAAGCGTCTGGCAGTCCAACAGTGGGGGCTCGCCTGCACGGCGCCGTGCGTTTGCCTGCAAGTGGGCACAGGCAAGTGACAAAGAGTGGCGTCCTCGACCACATGCACACGCTTGCACTCCCGTGCATCTTGGTGTGTCCGACCTAGTGAGGCTCTGTACAAGGAAGCATGGCGCACAGGCACACCTTGGTAGCCTCCTGCCCTCCTTCACCATGGTTGGGTCTGTGAATTGTCTATCTCACCAATGCGTAAAAACATTCGACTTTTACAAAAGCACAGATTATGGACGCAATTCAACTGCTTTTCAAAGGCGTTGACCACCAGAATGTGCATGCTTTGTTAGCCCAACAACTTATAACAGATCATCCTTGGACCCAACTCGGCAGCCCTAGCTGTGCGTATGTGAGGGGTTGCAGACACGCATCCAAGCCCATGCAGGCAAGCAGAGTTAGCCATCACTTCCCAAGTGGTTCTTGCCATTGCTTCCAGACTCACCCACAGCAAGCCAGGGACAACTACAAGGAAGGCCAGCGCAGTTGCGCCGAAGATGATGGCCATGAGGGCAGCGGCGGCCAGGAACCTGCGGATGGCGCTCAGCAGCAGCGGCAGCCAGGCAGGCAGATGCGTTGAGCGCCGATCCCTGGTGTGTCTTCTTGATGTCGTTTAATAGGTTGACTTATATCATCAGAGTGAGGCGCAGGGGTTGGTCGGGCTCTCTTGTGGCAAGCAGGCCTCAGGCCCTGACGTGGCTCAACATTTGAGCCATGCGTCGTGCAACATTTGATGTGCAGCATTTGAGCCATGCGCTGTGCACATGCATCTGGGATTGGTGAGCAAGATCTCTGACGGTGCCCCTGACAAGCCTTGAAGAAGGATACGTTCACAAATGCACCAGGGGGCCTCTCGAGGTGCTTATTATCCTGACCTTCAGCATCGGGGTCCCCTCGACCCTGCCAGACCTCCATTTTGGCCCATGCATCTTGACATGCAAGCTCTACCACACAGCCACGCCAGTGAGTAGAGCACACGCGCGAGAAGGAGCGGTGAGCGTTGAGAGGGAGCCACTCACCAAACTCCTCCATAGCGGGGAAGCCTGATGGGCTGTGGCCGCGCCAAATCCAGCACACGCAGCTCAACGCGCTGCGGGCACGCGCAGAGGACAGCGGCTGCCTCAATGCGCTGCTGGCGGGGTAGAGCACGGCTGCGTTCACAAGGGCCGCGGCTGCCCGCCTCAACCCAAGCCTCATGGCTTTGCGGGCATGGCATCACGCAAGCTCACACAGGGCAGCTGCAGTGCATGCCCACACAGGGCAGCGCGAGCCCACACAGGGCAGCATGCAGTGCGATCCCTCACAGGGCAGCTGCAGCACATGCCTCGCTTGGGGCACAGCTCGCTGCAAGAAGGATTTGTGGGGGGGAGTGCAGAGGCAGAGGGGGCTGACCCTATGTTGGGACCCCTCGGCTCTCAGGCTTGCATGGCTCCGCCACCAGCTTGGCTAGGGTCCACTGCACGCACCAGCAGCAGCAACAATAAAGCATGCCACCCACAGCGCGCACAAGTAAGACCATGCTGCTGTGTGCAGTGTCCAGCACGGCGCCCGCAGCTGCAGCGACTGACACGAGCACACATACACGTACACACACACGCACACACGCACATGCGCACACACACGCACACACGCACACGTGCACACACACACACACGCACACACACACACACACCTGCAGCCTCGAACCCACTGGAGCACTCTGGAGCTCCGAGAAAGGCCCCCGCCAGACCTGGAGGCATGGACGCACAGTGCAGCATGCAATCTACTGCGGTGCATGGAGCCGAGACCGTCCAACCGTCCAATAATAAATGCAGGGACCTAGGCCTGGCTTGGCTCAAGCCGCTGAGGCAGAATGCTCCCTCCTTGCCTAGATTGGACCAGGCCATGATGATGGAGGGGCACCTGCCGTGTCCTTGGTTGGCTCGCAAAAAGATGGCGCCCGCACACCATGTGTGGCCTTGTTTCTTGGCCAACTGGCGCCCACTTAGCCCAACACTCCACTGCAGGCTCCCCTTACCAACCCAGGCCCCACCTCTGACCCCTCACGTTGTGTCCTTAGGCCCTACCCCTGCCCACCTGGCCAACAACCCAACCCGCCACAAGCACCTCTCATGTGTTTTCAGGCCCCGCAACTGCCCTGCACCAAGCTCACCTCTGTGTACTGCGCGTGTGGTCCGGATGCAGGGGTGTCAGTGTCCATCTGCCAAGCGTGGCAGGGTCCCCCCGGGGCCACCATGCCCACTTCCACCTGCATGCAGCATCACAAGAGCCGAACCGCATCAGTAGGACCATGCCCCTGCACACCTGCCCTTGAAATGCACACCAGCAAGCTGGCCTGTGGAGCAGAGGGCGCTTCAGGGCGAGGCCCAGCAACAAGCGTGACAAGGGCATGCCGAATAGGCCTATCCAAAAGCTTAAACTCCCATACACACGCATGCTGGCCCTAAACGGAACAGCCCAGAAGCCTTTTCTTGCTCTTCCACGCACTCGCAATCATATGCAAACACACACACTCACACACACAAGTACAGGAACACACATACACACATACACACACAATGTGTACTTCTTATAAGAGCAGACACACACAAACACATGAGACTCCTCCACACATACGTACAAACTAGGGTTGGGTCATTTATGCACAATCTAACTGCATGAAGAGTTGCAGCAAGAAGGAGAATGGCAGGTTGGAGCTCTTTTGCTGAACATGCATGATCATGTGATGTATCGCACAGGTTGGGAGGCAGCCGGGATTGCCTGGAAATGACAGTGAAACGTAAGTAAAATTTTGTAAACCATGGAACTTACGTACTACTTCAACTTTCCTGGGGTACAGCTATGTAACCTAACCTAACCTTCAACTTTCCAGGGGTCGGTGAGGCAGAAAAGGGGATAAATTGGTCAAAATGGGTGTGAGGCCTATAAAATTCGCCACTTTCAAAAAGCGCGAACTACTCGTTAAAAATTGGAAGCGATAAAATACGTAAAAACCGAATGACCCAACCCCTAGTACAAACACACACAAACTCACTCACATGCAGGTATTCACACACAGCGCCTGGCATGATGGCGCAGGTGGCGCTGGCGGCATGCCGACCCATGCACCCTAGCCTGCGCTGCCCACATTTCGTCTCAGGCACGCGCCCTGCCCTGTGCACCAGAAAGAGCACGCGCACGCACCTCGATGCTGCTCAGTAAGCTGACCACCACCTCATCCAAGGGCTGCGCCGCCTGCGACGTGGCCCGGCTGGAGTCTTCATCGGTGTCGTCACTGCCGCGTGGCAGCAGCTCTACGCGCCACACCGCCACCTGCTTGCCCCATGCACAACATCGCACGCGCTCTGTGAGCCGGGTGGCGAATCGCATGTGCAACAGGCACGTGCACGCGCACGCGCAGCAGCTCCGCAAGCGACACCACCACCTGCTTGCCCCGCGCACAACATCGCACGCGCTCTGTGAGCCGCGGGGCGAAACGCACGTGCAACAGGCACGCGCACGTGCACACAGATTCTTCACACGCCACACCGCCACCTGCTCGCCCCGCGCGCAGATGTTGTGCTCTGTGAGCTGTTTTGCCACACAAACACGGAACACCCACGCGCTCATACCCACGCGCGCGCGCATGTACACAAACACACACATGCGTGCGCACGCACACAAACGCTAAACCCACATGCAAGCACACACATGTTCACATACACGCAAGTGCACACACACATACACATTGACAGATTGCAATTCCCCTAGGGTTGCCTTGAATTGCTTAGCTTCTCACAGTGTCGCTGCTTGCAATATGTTGCTGCTCGCAATGTTGTCAAATGGCTACCAAGAGTTATGCTCATGGGCATAGCCTTTCCACTTGATAAGGAATTACCAAGAAATGCGTCTGCCCTTCTTGAGGGGTCTGTGAGCATTCACGTCTTCAACTTCATAGATTGGAACCCCGTCATTGTCTACTTGGATAGGCGGAGGTGGAGTGATGGTGTACTTAGAGCGTCTGGAGGGTTTGATAAGGGACACTTGGAAAACAAGGTGTATGCAGTATGTCCCAGGATGTCTTAATCGCACCGCTGCCTTATTAGTGAGTATGTCTATTGGTAAAGACCCTATATACTTGGGTAAAACTTTTCTAGTGGCCACTGTACTGGAAAGATATTGTTTTGGAATTGAGCAGCACCATGTCTCTGGGGGTGCATTTTACAACCCTGCGTCTGGTATCAGCGTACTTCTTTCGTCAGTCTTGTGCTTTGGGCAGATTTTCTTGCACTTGTCTGCAAGCTACACAAGCGATTAGCAGGCATGGATGCTTCCCCAGGCTGCGAGTCATACAGACTGGCAACTGTACTAGATGACACACAGGAATGCTTTGCAGGCATGCAGAAGGGACGAGCGCAGCGAATACCATCGAGATTATCATGTCCATCCAGCACCCTTGCTTCATGAGAGCATCTGACAGAAGAGCTTGCTGCTGTTCACACATGCACCTCACATGCATTTTTGGAAGCAGGGGGCCACAGCACGGAGCCACACGCCCAATCACACACAACGGCGGTGCGCTGTCATGAGCCACACGCCCAATCACACAACGGCAATGCGCGTCATGAGCCACACACCCAATCACACTGGCAATGCGCTGTGATGAGCCACACACCCAATCACACAACGGCGATGCGCTGTCATTAGCCACACGCCCAATCACACAACGGCAATGCGCTGTCACGAGCCAAACACCCAATCACGCAACGGCAATGCGCTGTCATGAGCCACACACCCAATCACACAATGGCAATGCGCTGTGATGAGCCACGCACCAGCAATGCGTTGTGGTTGGCCACAATCCCACCAATTCTGCGCTGTGCAGCCACACACCCACCAGCGCTTCGTCGTGCAGGAACGTGAGGCGGGTGAGCATGGTGGACGGGGCTGCGTAATCAAGCGTTGGAGCGGTGATCACCACGGACCCTGCACACGCACCATGTGCGAGCAATACGAGCAAGCTGCGCACGTGAGCAACTTACAAGCTCTGCACTCACTCAATCTGTGTGTTGGGTGTCACGTGCAAGTGCAAAAGCTTGAGCGCCTATGATTGGCTGTCCTTGGCTGCTCAGGTACCCCACAACCCATATGGCTGTTCATGCGCGCCTTAGCACTAGGATGGACACTCAGAGGAGCGCTGGGGGCTGCGCACGGTAACCCACAGAGGGGCAAACCTCACAGCGAAAGGCAGCAAAAACACGCGCGCACGCATACACACACACACCGGAAGAAGGCAAGTTTACGCTCGTCAGAGCTCTCACAGCAGCCCAGTGCCGTTCTTTCAGTCACAGGAGGCACACAGCAGCAGAGGCGGCGCGGGCACCGCAGGCCGCCCAAGCACTGCGCACCGCTGAGGGCCCACTGCGAGTTGATGCTCGTGTCCGGGCACTCGCCCTCTGCAGCGGTGAACACGCCCCAATGCGGGTTGGGCACCCCCTTCTGCACGGGCCCATGGCCAGGCGCGGCCTGCGACAGCTCCAGCGTTGCAGCGTTGCCCCCCAAGGAAAAAGCACGGCTCAGGCGCACCCTGTGCGGCGCGGGCACAGGCGCGAGCAGGTGTGCACGCGCGCATGTGTGTGCGTGTGTGTGTGTGTGTGTGTGTGCACGCGTATGCATGCATGCGCACACAATTGTGCATACAGGTGCGCGCGTGTGTGTGTGTGTGTGTGTGTGCATGCAGGTGTGCGTGTGTGTGCACGCATATGCATGCATATGCACATGCGTGTATGCAGGTGCGTGCACATGTCTGAGAGCATGCGTGCTCAACCAGGCTGGCTGTGCGAGCACGCCTTTGCGCCAGGTTGGGGGCTCGGACAGCTTGCGCACACCCACACCCACACCCTTTGATTTTGCTTGAACTTGTGTATGAGTGACGGGCGGCAAAGCTGCTGCCCTTACTGGGCTGCTTCGCAGCACGCATGAGATGAGGGGAAGGCGGTACACATGAGATGTGCGGCACGCATGAGATGAGCGGCATGCATGAGATGAGGGGAAGGCAGCACCGGCTAAGCGGATGCCCATGGCATGGCGGATGTGCACACGGCACCGCTCCATCCCAAGTGCCAGTGCTCTTGCTGGCTGCCGCCCAAGCAAGCGCACGCGCGCAGGCATGCTCGCCAGCATGTCAGCAGTGCTGCACTCACTCAGGGCTGATGTACTCGCTGCGGCCAAAGGACTCCACCAGATCAGCAACTAAGTCTTCCACGGCATCCCTGTCCACCCTGCGCGCGCAAGCGGGAGGGAGGGGCGGGCGGCATTTGAGATGGTCAGGTCAGCAGCGCAGCCCACCGTAGCGGCCCCGCCTGCCTGGCACAGGCAAATGAGGTTGGGTGGTCCCGAAATGTGCGGGACATGACACCGCCTTTTGTAGCAACCTGGCAATCTAAGCTTGTTCCAGCGCATGTTGTACCATAAGTGTCACCATATGAATGTTGGGGCCACCCTATTTCTGAGCGCCAGGCTGTGTCAGTCTCCACTAGCCTCTGTGCAGTCCCAAATGAGTCATCGATGGCCCACAACTTGGTGAATGCACATGGCCTGGCTGCGGTAAGCCAACCTGACAGGGGATGCCAATGGGGTCACGCATACATAGGCTGGGGTCACGCACCCAAGTGGATCAAAGATGCCCAACTGCGTCCTGAGCCTCAGCCCCTGTGCGGCGGTTTGGGCCTGTGAGAAGCCTTCCACCCTGAAGTCATCGCCCAGCCTGCTGCCCACCAGCACACGCCCTGCAGGTCGGAGCGCCACGCAGTCTTGTGCTTAGACAAGGGAACAAGCACTGGTTTGGAGGAACCCCACAGCCTAGTCATGACGCGCCATGCGTGAGGCAACGCATGAGGACGTGTGCTCGTCATGATGCAGTTGAGGCCATGTGCTAGTCATGATGCACATAAAGCCATGTGCCAGTCATGACGCATGAGAAGCCACGTGTCAGTCATGACGCATGAGAAGCCACGTGTTAAGTCACGACCCACGAGGCCTCATGCACGTGTGCAGGACTGGGCTCAGCGGCTCCAGGCAGCAATGCGCACGGCAAGCCAGGCAGCAGCCAGGCAGCCAAGCACACAACCCATCGGGCGTGCTGTGGGCAAAGGCCAGAATGGCTGCTTTTGAGATCAGCCACCACCAGCTCCGCGCGCAATGGCTGCTTGAAAGAGTTGCTATCAAGGGCGCTGTGGTCCCGCCTGCTCCTCCAGCATGCGTGCACAGCAGGGCAAGCACTGTCAAGCTACCACACTTATGCGCCTGCAGACACGCACAATGCCCATCGCACGCTCACACACACAGGCACACACGTCCGCACACAAGCAGGAACAGGCGCGCACGTGAGGGCGGGCATGCATACCCCGGTTTGCGCCTGAGCGTGCCTGCAAAGCTGCAGGCTATGGCACGCAGCGGTGTGCGCACGGCTCAACAGCCGCGTGCGGTGCCCTCCCACACCTAGAGCACACTGCAGCACCACAGCACCACAGCGCACCGCCTCCCACACCTAGAGCACACTGCAGCACCACAGCACCACAGCGCACTCCCACACCTAGAGCACACTGCAGCACCACAGCACCACAGCGCACTCCCACACC
>LKMJ01001040.1_pt1 | contig 23615 bp, 19 predicted proteins | sample 643391 | NCBI WGS metagenome assembly LKMJ01 (sample SAMN04112250, study PRJNA286221) | soda lake metagenome | biome: soda lake; feature: Kulunda Steppe; material: water; isolation source: sample PL-Br10 brine of Picturesque Lake | place: Russia: Kulunda steppe | collected 2010-07
AAGGGCGCGCTGTCGCAGAAGACGGCGAAGCTGATGGTCTTCAAGCTCGTTCAGGCCGCCGCGAAAACATGGCGCCGCCTGAAGGGCGCGAACCAGTTGCCAATGGTCATCGAAGGCATCACTTTCAACGACGGTGTCGCCGAAACCGACACCGCAAACCGCGCCGCCTGATCAGGCCGCGTCACCCAAAATCGCGCATAGCTCTCGCCATCCATGCCGACCCCCTTTCACGGGAGTCAGCATCAACCAGAAACAGGCCGCGTGTGAATCCCAAAGACACAACCTGATCGTGTTCGATTCAAAGACTATAACGCCGTCAGGCCGCTCGAGGCGCGCCGGCGATCGAGAGATTCGAAGGTTCCGCGCAAAGTGCGTGCCCAGAGCGGCCGGTCCGATGACCAATCCGAACCCGCAGACTCACGTCTTGAACGATGGATCCCGCGGTGGGCAGTTTGGATGACGAGTCGTTTGCCCGGAAACCGGCTGCGCCTCGGGAGCGTCGACGCGAAGGATTGCGACGCGTCGTGGCTCAAGCGCGGGCGGTTCCCTTCCGGGACGGGGCGGTGTGGGCTTTGGGGCTGTCGTTTGACCCCTCGTCGTCCTGCAGGGTCAATCTGAACCGCTGTTTCGAGCGATCAACATGGCGGAAGAAGGCCTCGTGCGCGCGTTCGCGGCTGCCCGAGGCCACGGCGTCGATCATCTCGCGGTGCTCGCGGTTCGACACTGCGAGCCCGCCGGGCTGCACCAGACCGCGGGTCCGGCACAGGTGCAGCTTGTCGACGAAGCTGCGGTATTCGCGCATAAGCGTCTGGTTCCCCGTGCTCGTGACAAGATAGTCGTGAAACGCCAGGTTGATGGGGTAGTAGCTGTCGAAGTCGCGCGCTTCGGCGGCCACGTCCATCCGGTCAACGAAATCATTGAGCGTCTCGAGCATCGTGTCGGTGACCAGGTCGCTCAGCAGCCGACCGGCCAGCCCGAAAACGGCGGCGCGCACTTCGTAGAGTTCCAGCGCCTCGGTGATGGAGATTTCGCTCACGAAGACGCCGCGGTTGCGGATGAAATACACCAGCCCCTTGGCCTGCAGGCTGCGCATTGCCTCGCGCAGCGGGCCGCGGCTGGTGCCGAATCGGGTGGCGAGGCGGTTCTCGTTGAGCCGCTCGCCAGGTGCGATTTCGCCGTTCAGGATCAGCCGCTCGAGCTCGCGCTCGATGACCCCGGTAAGCGATGTGGTCTGGAGCGCCGACAGTACCCTTGGATCAAAATCCGACTTCTCGAGCATCCTCTCAACCCGTTCCGTGATTGCCTCAAACCCGAGACTATAGGTCAGATTCCCTGCCCTGTCATGCCCCCAGCGCCGCAATCACCGCATCGCGAACTGCCACGGTGTCCGCCTGCCCTCCCATGTCGGGGGTATAAGGGCCCGACTCGGTCACTGATTCGATGGCCCGCATCAGCCGCGCGGCGGCCTCCTGCTCGCCCAGCTTGTCCAGCAGCATCGCCCCGGTCCAGAACGCGCCGATGGGGTTGGCGATGCCGCGGCCCATTATGTCGAACGCCGAGCCGTGGATCGGCTCGAACATCGAGGGGGCGCGGCCGCTCGGGTCGATGTTGCCGGTCGCACCGTTGCCCAGGCTGCCGGTCAGCGCGGAGGCGAGATCGGACAGAATGTCGGCATGAAGGTTGGTCGCCAGAATCGTGTCGTAGTCACCGGGACGGGTGACCATCGTCGCCGCCATCGCATCGACGAGCATCCAGTCCACGTCCAGCGCGGGATACTCGGCCACGACCGCCGCGCAGACCTCGTCCCACAGCACCAGCCCGTGGCGCTGCGCGTTGGACTTGGTGACCACGGTCAGACGCTTGCGCTCACGGGCCATCGCCGCATCGCAGGCGAACCGGGCAATGCGCTCGATCCCGCCGCGGGTGAAGACGGCAACATCCATGCCGACCTCCAGCGCCAGCCCCGGATGGGCGCGCCCGCCCACCCCGGCATATTCGCCCTCCGAGTTCTCGCGCACGATCAGCCAGTCGATCCGTTCGCCCAGCTCGGAACGAAGCGGCCCGTTCATCCCGCGCAGCAGCCGCGTGGGGCGGATATTGGCGTATTGATCCAGCCCCTGGCAGATCGCGAGCCGCAGCTCCCAAAGGGTGATGTGGTCCGGGATCTCCGGGTCACCGACGGCGCCGAAATAGATCGCGTCGAAGCCGCGCAGCTTCTCGACCCCGTCCTCCGGCATCATCCGCCCGGTGCGGCGGTAAAGGTCCGAGCCCCAGTCAAAGCGCGTGGCCTCGATGCGAAAGCCGCCATCCTTCGCGGCCAGTGCGTCCAGCACGTCGATCCCGGCCTCGATCACTTCGGGGCCGACGCCGTCGCCGCCGATCACGGCCAGGTTGTAGGTGTTCATGCCGCCTCCATTCCCTTGATGATGCCCGCGACCATGTCCTCCTGCGTGCCGGTGCCGCGGATGTCGGGGGTGCGCGTGGCCGGCTCTGCGAGCGCCGCGTCGATGCCCCGCTTCATGTGCCGCGACAGCTCCAGCACCCGCTCGAGCCCGTGGTGGTGGCCCAGCCAGTCGAAAAGCATCCGCGTCGACTCGATCATAGCGAAGGGGTTGGCGATGCCCTTGCCGGCGATGTCGGGCGCCGAGCCGTGCGTCGCCTGCGCCATGGCCACCGAGCCGCGCCCGATGCACAACCCGGGCGCCATGCCGAGCCCGCCGACGAGCCCCGCCGCCTCGTCGGTCAGGATATCGCCGAACATGTTGGTGGTCACGATGGTGTCGAAACTCTGCGGGTCGCGCACCAGCCGCATGGCCATCGTGTCGACGATCACCTCGTCGACGGTCACGTCGGGAAAGTCCTTCGCCACCTCGTAGCAGCAGTCGACGAACATGCCGCAGCCCAGCTTGTAGACGGTGTTCTTGTGCACGAGGGTCAGCCGCTTGTCGCGGGTGCGCGCGATCTCGAAGGCGGCGCGCGCCACCTTCGTCGACCCCGCCGTCGAGATCACCCGCACCGAGATCGTCATATCGTGGCTGGGGCGGAATTCGCCCGAGCCGGCGACGACATTGCGGTCGGGCTGAAACCCCTCGTTGTTCTCGCGCACGATCACCAGATCGATGTCATCCTGCAGGCAGCCGATGCCGGGGAAGGAGCGCGTCGGCCGGACATTGGCGAACAGGTCGAAATGCTTGCGCAGGATCGGATGCGGATTGATGGCCTCGGGCACCTTCGGGTATTCGCGGTGCCCGATCGGCCCCAGGATCCAGCCATCGAGCCCGGAGAGTGTCTCCAGCGTGCCCTCGGGCATGGTATGGCCGTGGGTGTCGAGCGCCCGTCTGCCGATGGGGACATCGACCCAGGCGATCTCCTGCCCGGCGGCTTCGGCAGCGGCGCGCGCGATGCGCACCGAGGCGGGGACGACCTCGTGGCCGATGTCGTCCCCCTCCAGGATGCCGATCTTCAGGCGCTTGGTGCTTGCGTCGCTCATGAGCCTCAACCTTTCCCGCGCACCGATGCGCGTGCCACTTCTCCGACGTCGGAGAGGGACTCCAGCGACCAGGCGATGTCGCGCAGCCTCTGCGTGACCGTCGTGCCGACGACCAGCTCCGCCTGGTCGGTGAACTTGGTGTTCAGCTGCGCATCCGTCAGCGGCACCTCGGCACTCCCGATGGCGCGCTCGACATGCTTGGTGTGCGTGCTGCCATCCCGCAGCGTCACCTCGATATCCACCGATGCCTCGTGACAGTCGGGGTTGGTCTCGGCCTCGATCAGCCCGCGCAGCGCCACGACCTGCGGGTCGTTGACGATTTCGTCGGTGAACGCTGTCGGCGCACCGTCGCCGCGCAGCAGCGCGACCGACGCGCAGTGATAGACACTGAACTTGCCCTCCAGCTCGGTCTTGGGACTCTTGCGGCCGGTCAGTTCCAGCACCAGCGGATGGGTCCGCAGCTTGACCGAGGCGATCTGCGCGACCTTGTCTTCGCCCAGCTCGTCGCGCAACTGGATGCAGCCGTCGATAGCCGGGTGGATGACGATCCCGCAGGCGAACGGCTTGTAGCTGTTTGTCGCCGACTCCCAGCGTGTGCCGAGCCCGTCGATGATCTCGCCCCAGTCCTGCTTATCCGACATCACCTGCGCGAAACCGCGCGGTGCCTCGATCGCGCGTTCCGAGCTGTCGAAGCGCGCCTCAGCCAGAAGCGCCGACATCAGGCCGTTGCGCGCCGCGATGCCGGGGTGAAAGCTCTTGGTCATAGTGCCGAACATCTCGCGCAGCCCCGATGACTGCGACGCCGCCAATCCCAGCGCCCAACGCATCTGCTGCGCGTTGAGCCCGATCATCCGGCCAACCGCGGCAGCGCCGCCGAAGACGCCCGCGGTGCCGGTGATGTGCCAGCCGCGGTCGTAATGCTCGGGGTAGACGCTGTTGGCGATGCGGCACTCGACCTCGACCCCGGCGACGAGGGCGGTCAGGAAATCGGCGCCCGATACCGGGCGCGTCTCGGCGAGCGCGAGCAGGGCCGAGGCCACGGGCCCCGCCGGGTGCAGGATGGTCTTGAGATGCGTGTCGTCGTAGTCGAGCACATGGCTGGTAATGCCGTTCACAAGCGCCGCATGGGCGGGGTCGAGCATGTCTTCGCGCCCCAGCACCGTTGACACCTTCGGGCCCGAGAAGGGCGCGAACGCCTTGAGCGCGTGGTCCGCGGCCTCGTGATCGGCGCCGCCGACCGCGCAGCCGACCCAGTTGACGAAGGTGCGCAGCCCCTCGCGGCGAACCTCGGGCGGGATGTCCGCGCCCTGCAGGTTCACGACCCAGTCGGCGAGTGTCGCGGTGACATTGGGTATGCCGAGATCGGCTTCCTGATGATGCAGGTTCATGTCTCTCTCCTTAAAGCAGGCCGCGGGCGATGCCGCCATCGACATTCACGGCCTGTCCGGTGACATAGCTGGCCAGCGGACTCGATAGCCAGACGACGATTGTCGCGATTTCCTCGGGTCGGCCGAACCGCGCCAGCGGGATGTCGCGCGAGAACTCCGCGAGGATCTCTTCGCGCGGGCGGTTCTCGTCGGCCGACATCTTGTCGGCGCGGTTGATCCACAGCGGCGTCAGCGTGCGCCCCGGTGCCACGAGGTTCACCCGAATGCCCGCCGGGGCGAGTTCCGCTGCCAGTGTCTTGTTCAGGCCCAGCAGCCCGGCCTTGTGGACATTGGAGACAATCTGATGCTGATAGGGCATCTTGGAGGCCGCCGCGCCCAGCGTGACGATCGAGGGCGCGCGCCCGGCCTCAAGAGCCGGGATCAGCGCACGGATCGCCCGCACGGTCGAGAGCACGTTGAACTCGTAATTTTCCAACCAGTCCGCGTCGCTGAGATCGGCGAAGGCCGAACGCTTCGAGCCGCCTACCGCCGTTATCAGCCCGTCGAGGGCACCGCCCCATCGCTCGGCGACCGCCTCGGCCAGTGTCGCGCCCGCACCTTCGCGGGTCACGTCGCACACGATCTGCGCAGGCGCTGCGCCCCCGGACGCGGCGGCGATCTCTTCGGCCGCCTTGGCGAGGTTCTCTTGCGAGCGCGAGGCGATCAGCACCTCGGCGCCCTCCCCGACCAGGATCGCGGCGGCCGCCTTGCCGATGCCGTAGCTGCCGCCGACGATCAGGATGCGGCGCCCTTCGAATTCAAGGTTCAAGCCGGACTCCTCTCATTTTCAGGTACAGTTTGAAGACGATCAGCACCGTCGAGGACACCAGCGCGATGCGCATGATGTGGAATGCGGTGACGACCTCGGCGTCGAGGTTCATCGCCGTGGCGGTGAGCACCATTTCCGTGATGCTCGCCGGTGCCAGACCGAGGAAGCTCGTCGTGAAGGGAAGCCCGGTGGCGAATGACAGCACCACCGCGCCAAGCCCCGCGCCGACGATCAGATAGCATGCGATGGCCAGGCCGATGAAGGTGACCCGCGGCAGCGCCGCCATCTGCTCGCGCCGGATCTGTGCGCCGAGCCATGTGCCGAGCGCGACCTGCGCGACGATGATCACGATCGGCGGGAAATGGACCGTGAAGACCCCCGAAATACCGAGCGCGACGCCCACGAAGATCGGCCCCACCAACCAGGGGTTCGGCAACGGCGTGGGCTTGAGCGCGCGTGCGCCGAGATAACCGAGGAAAAGCGCCACCGGCGCCAGCAGCACCGAACCCGACGCGTCGTCGCTCAATGCCGTCGCGGGGCCGTGCTCTCCGAAGAAGAACACGGCGAACGGCACGATCGCCACGACCAGCGAGTAGCGCAGCGCATGGACCACCGCCACCGCCTGCGCGGTACCGCCATAGAGCTTGGCCACCGCTGCCATGTCCGCCACGCCGCCCGCGGCGGTTGCGAAGAACGCGGTGACGTGATCGAGCCGGGCAAGCCATGCCAGGAGTGCGGCGGCCGAGACGGTCACCGCGATCATGTAGACCGTTCCCAGAAACATGGCCGGCAGCAGACCGGCCGTTGCCAGCAGGATCGGCAGGGTGAAGCGCATCCCCACGACGACGCCGATCGCGACCTGCGCCAGTTCGCGCCCCATCGGCACGAGCTGCGGGCGTGGCCCGATCAGCGCGATGGCCGCCCAGACGAAGAACGGCCCCAGCATCCAGGGCAGCGGAATGTGGATCTGCGTGGCCAGCGCCCCGGCCATCGCGGCGATCACGTAGGTGCCGGCGAGCCGCCACAGAAAGCGTGCATCCACCGAGGACCGCATACGGCCCAGGAAGCTGGCTGCATCATCGCCTCGTGTCGGCTCGCCGCGCGCCACGTTCAGCCCTGGCGCAACAGGCCCATCAGCCCGCGCACATCCTCAAGCTTCTCGAATTGCGCGACCCGGTCGACGACCTCGCGGGCGCGGCCCGCGTCCCATTGCGCGAACTCCGCGCATTCGAGGAACTTCTCGGCCACTTCGTCGTAGCTCATAGGTATCGCCGGGCTCCCGCGGCCGAAATCGGCCTTGCCCGACACGCTGCGCCCGTCGGCGAGTTCGATGTCGATATAGGTTGTCATCAGGTGGTAGCCGGCGGCTTCGGCGCGATCGTCGATGACGAAATCGACCTTTTCGATCATCGCCTGAACGTCCGGCCGCATCACCACCTCGTCCGTGAACTCTTTGAGCCCCGCGCGGCCCTCGAGCAACAGGATCGCCATGCAGAATTCCATAGAAAACTTGGCCTGCAACTCGTTGGTGGGGCGGTGGTGGATCAGCGCGTTGGGCATGTTCGAATTGGTGCCCACCCGCACGCGCTTGACCTGTTCGGCCTTGATGTCGTTCTCGCGGATCAGGCGCAGCATCTCGGTCATGCCCGGATGGGTGAGCGAGCCCGACGGGTGCGGCTTGATCGAGACGCCGGGCTCGTCGAAGGTCCAGGGCGCGCCGAGCTTGCCGTGGATCGAGGCCTCGTCGTAGCCGCCGCCTGCGGCCGAGAAGAAACCGCGCGGCGCCTCGAGGATCGTCGGCGCGGCGGTCCAACCATAGGACGCGAACTGCGCCGCGACGACACCGCTCTCCGAGGACCGGCCGGCGTGGAACGGCTTGGTCATGGTCCCGAAATTCTCGCGCAGGCCCGCTGACTGGCTCCCCGCGATCGAGAGCGCGCGAAGCGTCGCATCCTCGTCAAGATCCATCAGGCGCGCGGCGGCGGACGCCGCGGCGAAGGTGCCGCAGGTCGCGGTCGCATGGAACCCGGTCTGGTAGTGGCGCGGGTTGATCGCCTCGGCGATCTTGCACTCGACCTCGACGCCGAGCTGGTAGGCGAGCATCACCTGCGCCCCAGTGCGACCGGTGATCTCGCCGATCGCCAGGGCCGCCGGCAGCGCCGGTGCGGTCGGATGGGTCAGCAGGCCATAGACGCGGTCCTTTCCGACCGCGAGCTGGGTGTCGTCGTAATCGTCGGCATGGATGCCGATACCGTTCGCGAAGGCGGCGAAGCGCGCGGGCGCCTTGCGGTCGGAACCGATCACGGTCGCGCCGTCCTTTGCGGCGGCGATGTCGTCGAGGTGTCGACGAACGAAGATCCCGGTTTGCGCGACCGATCCCGACAGCGCGAGCCCGAGCCCGTCGAGGATCGATTTGCGCCCGTTCTCCATGACCACGTCGGGCAGGTCGCCCAGCCCGGTGTCATTCACGAAACGCGCCACTTCGCGCGTCAGCCCCGAGCCATTGCCCGCCCGATCCTTCGCATCCGTTGCCATGATTGTCCCCTTCCAGAAGTTCAACGGTCTCCACCAGCGCGCTCCGGCTGGCGGTGCCCTGCCCGCCGCTGGGCGTCGGTTCCGTTAAAACCCGTCTTCCCGTTGATTGTCAACATTTCGGCGCGGCGCCGCCGCGCGGGTTCCGGCGCGCCGGGCAGCCCCGGCCATAGAAGCTAAAATATTGATTATAAGTAATTTATATATGGCTCAACCCCGATCCCAAAGCATCGGTGCGCCCTGCGGCGACGGGCCGGCCGGCGCGGGAAAATCCGGATCCGGAGCTCCTACAGCCGGGGTCAGGAGGGGTTTTCCAGGGCGAGAGCGCTAAAATTGTTAACAGAGTTTTCCAACACCATAGGCTCGTGGGATGGCGATGACTGGGCGCCCCGGCCGGCATCCGAATGCCGCATGCAAGAATTCCCAGCGACAAGTGGAGGAGTTAATGACAAACAGATTCTCACGCCGCGACATGCTGCGGATGACATCCGTCGGGGTCGCAGCCGCGGCCGTCGCGTCGCCCTCGATCCTGCGTGCGCAGGACAGCTATCCCGATCAGCCGCTCAACGTGGTGGTGCCATTCGACACCGGCGGCTATAATGACCGGCTCGCCCGCGCCTTCGCACCGTTCCTGCAAGAACAGCTCGGCCAGCCTCTCAACATCATCAACCGTGGTGGCGCCGGCGCGCTTCTGGGGCACAGCTTCTTCCTGCAGCAGCCCGACGACGGCTACACGCTGCTGTGCAGCTCCGTCGCGCCCTATGTGCCGCTCAACATCCTGATCCAGGACGCAGAGTTCACCCTCGACGATTTCCACATGATCAATCTTCCGTCGCAGGATTACACCCTGATCGCCACGGCATCCGATTCGGAGCTGGAGTCGATCGAGGACGTGATCGCGCGGCTGCAGGACCAACCCGACAGCCTCTCGATCGGCATTCAGCCGGCCTCGGCGGACCTTGTGAACCTGATGCTCCTGCTCGACGCGCACGGCATTCCACGCGACGATGTGCGGCTGGTGACCTATGACGGCGGCGGCCCGGCGCGGAATGCGGCAGCCGGCGGCGTGGTGGATATCGCGCTTGTCGGCGGGCAGGGCTTCCTGCCGATGACGGACCAGATCCGCGCGCTGATGATCTTCGAGGCCGAGCCGCGCGACGGATGGGACACGCCGCTGGTCACGGATGTGTCGGGCGATGACGCGGAATTCGTGTTCGGCTCGCAGCGCGGCTGGGGAGTGCACAGCTCCTTCGTCGAGTCGCATCCCGACCGCTACCAGATCCTTCTCGACGCGATGGAGGCCGCCTCGACCGCGTCCGAGACAATCGAGTCCCTCGAGGATCAGCAGCTCGCCACCGACTGGCGCGGGCCCGACGAGTCGAACACGGCGTTGCGTCAGACCGCCGAGATCATGGAACAGCACGTGGATCTGCTCGCCGGCAACTGATCCGCCGACCGATATCATGATTTGCGGCACCGCTCTCTGGAGGGCGGTGCCGCGACGACAGGGGAGGACACGATCATGTCGACGAAATCCGGCAAGCTCGTGATCGTCTGGGGCCACCTGGCGCTTCTGGCGGTTATCGCGGGAACGGTTATTGCCTATCTCCTCGATGCGCGCGCCACGTCGCTCTCGCCCAACAACCTTCTTCTCGTCCAGCCCGCCGCCATTCTCGCGCTCCTGCTCGTCATTGCGGTGCTTCCGCAGTGCTTCATCCATGTGCCCGCGGGCGAGGCACCGCAGCGCGAGTCCTTTTCCGAGATGGCCCGGGTGGCGCTGCTGATCGCCGCTTTCACGGCCTTCGTGCTCACGCTCGACGTGGTGGGTTTCGACGTCGCGACCTTCGCCTTCATGGTCGTGGCGATCGCGATCTGCGGCGAGCGGCGGTGGTGGGTGAACCTGCTGTTCAGCGCCGTCTTCACTGTATTTCTCATCTACGGCTATGGCGCGATCATTCCGTTTCCATTTCCGCTGACCCTGCTGTGAGGGCGCGCACATGATCCAGACCGTTGACATCTCCCAGGCTTTCGCGCTGCTGACCTCTTCGCCCGAGGCGTGGCTGTTTCTCATCCCGGGGCTCGCGATCGGGCTGTTCTTCGGCGCCATGCCGGGGATCTCCGTCACCATGGCGATGGCGATCTTTCTGCCGATGACAATGTACATGGATTTCCTGCCCGCGATCATCTTCCTCACCGCGATCTACACCGCAGCGGGTTTCGGCGGATCGGTTCCCGCGGTCCTGATGAACATTCCGGGGACGTCCTCGGCGGTCGCGACCACCTTCGACGGATATCCCATGGCGCGCGCCGGGCGTCACAACGAGGCGCTTGGCGTCGCGCTGGCGGCCTCGGTGATCGGCACGCTGGTCGCCTATTCGCTCCTGCTGTTCCTGATCGCACCGGTGTCGCGGGTGGTGCTCAGGCTGGGACCGCTCGAGCTGTTCGCGGTGGCGGTCTGGGGGATGCTGCTGCTGGGCTCTCTCGCCGGGCGATCCTGGTCGCGCGGCATTCTCGCCGGGGTGTTCGGCGTCTTGCTGGGCACGGTCGGGATGAACACGGCCGGCCACATTCGCGGCACGATGGGGGTGCCCTGGCTGCTCGACGGGGTGCCGATCATTCCGGCGATGATGGGCCTGCTTGCTTCCAGCCAGCTCATCGCGATGATCAACACCAGTTACCTGATCGAGGACGAGTCGGCGCGCAAGATCAGTTTCCGCAAAATCATCGGAGGCTTGCGGCTGGCGCTGCAGTACCCGCTGATCATCGTGCGCGGGGCCGGGATCGGCGTGCTGGTGGGCGCGATCCCCGGTGTGGGCTCGTCGATCTCCAACCTGCTGTCGTATTCCGAAACCAAGCGCAACGCGCCCGACAGCGACACCTTCGGCACCGGGAATCCGAAAGGGGTGATCGCGGCGGAGTCGGCCAATTCCTCATCCGAGGGCGGGGCGATGGCGACGATGCTGGCGCTCGGCATTCCCGGCGGGGGCGCCACGGCGATCCTGCTCGCGGCGTTCGCGATGCACAACATCGTCGGCGGGCCGAGCTTCATCGGCAACAACATGGATATCGTCTACGCGATCATCTTCGCCAATTTTGCCCAGGCGGTCCTGCTGCTGGGGCTCGGGCTGGGGTTCGTCTATCTGGCGGGATACGTCGTGCGGGTGCCGCTGCGCTTCCTGATACCCAGCGTCCTCGTCGTCGCCACCTTCGGCTCCTACGCCATCGAGGGGAGCGCGGCGGGGCCGATTACGCTGCTCGTGTTCTCGATCCTGGGCTGGGCCATGGTGCGCTATGGCTACCCGGTGGCCGCCGCGGTGGTCGGGCTGATCCTGGGCAGCCTGCTGGAGCAGAACCTGTTGCGCACCAACCAGGTGAGCGGCGGCGATTTCATCGGCTACGCAATGGAACGTCCCGGGGCGCTCGTGATCTTCGCCCTGCTGGCGGTGTCGATGATCATGTCGTGGATGGCCAAGCGCCGCCGCAAGGCGCTGGCCGCCGGCATCCCCGAACAGGGCTGACGCGGTGGGTGCTGCGGGCGCGATGCAAATCATCGCCGCCCGCGCACCGGCGCGCCGTTGGCGTTACGGCGCGACCGGCCCATCGGGGCCGATCAGCCGATACTCGCCGCGCTCCGCGGCGTCGAGCTGCTTTACCAGACCCGTCTCCCACGCCAGATACCGGCGCGAGGACTCGAGATTGCCGTCATGGCGATCATGGACGAAGAACAGGAAGTCGATCGCGTCCTTGTCCGGGGGATCGGACGGGCTCGCCTCGATCGCCGCCCCCTCGCGGACGAGCGCCGCCTGGCCGCCCTCGACGACCGAAAGACGCCGCAGCCCCGCCTCGCGCAGATCAAGCGCGGCAATCTGCGCCATTCCCGGCGTCTCGGCCACCAGTATCGCCTCGCGGTTGGCGCCGATATGCGCCGCGATCCGGTCCAGCCGCGGGCGCACGCCCCAGGCCGCGCCCGCCACATGCCCGGCGCGAAACGCCTGCGAGGGGCGCAGATCGATCAGCCTTGCGCCCTCGTTCAGGCGCTTGAGCGCGCGCCTGGCCGAAATCATGTCGGCCCCGCCACAATCGGCGCTCGGCCCGACACTGCGACGCGACGCCAGCGTGCGCAGCGCCGCGTCGATCGGTGCGACGAACACCTCATAGCCGAGCTGACGCAACCAGAAGGCGGCAAGCGCCGACCGCAGACCGGTGTCGCAGCACAGGATGATGCGGCTGCGCCGCGTGCCGACCCATTGATCCGTCGATTGCACGAGCTGGCCGCCCAGCGCATGGGTCGCCACGGGGACGGGGTCGGCCGCAGCCTCCTCGGGCGCGCGCACATCGAAGACATGCGTGGTCCGCTCCGGCGCGTCGAGCATCGCGGCGACATCGGCGGCCGCGATTTCGGGGATGTCATGGCGCGCCTGCAGCGTGCTTGCACGCTTGCGCGAGGCCTCCTGCGCGGCGGGGGTCAGATCGGGGTAAGTCCCGGCCTCGTTGCCGCGCTCCAGCTCGTGCCCCGCCAGCGCCCAGCCCTGCGTGCCGTTCTCGAGCGCGCGCACGCGGTCGCCGGCGCCCAGAAGCTGCAGGCCGATCGCGCCGATGATCCCGCGTGTGCGCCCGGCGCAGGTGATGACCAGCGGCTCCGCATCCGGGATGGCGTCGAGCCTGTGTGCAAGTTCCCCATTGGGAAGGCAGGCAGCACCGGGCACACGCATCTTGGCATACTCCGCCGGCGGGCGGGTGTCGTAGAAGGTGAAGGCCCGGCCCGCGTCCTTCCACTGCGCCAGTTCCTCGGCGGTGATCATCGGCGGGTGCCAGATCTCTTCGGCCAGCTCCCCGAGGGTCTTGGAGGGCACGTTGACGCCCTTGTAGAGCGGAAATCCGGCGCGCTCCCAGGCACGAATGCCGCCATCGACGATCGAGATATCACGATAGCCAAGCGCCGCGAGACGCCGCGCGCCGCGCTCGGCCACGCCGTCTCCGGCATCGATCAGCAGCATCGGCGCATCGAGACGCGGGACCAGCGCGCCGATGACCAGCTCGAGCCGGCTGTAGGGCGCGGGAACGGCGAAAAGCGGGTGCGCCTCCCCGAACTGCCCGGCCTCGCGCAGATCGAGAAACGCGACCTCGCCGCCCGCGTGCAGGCGCTCGCGCGCCTCGGCGGCATCGACGCGGTTCATTGCGCGGCCTCGTCCAGCGGCGCGTCGGGTTCGCGGCCGAGAAAGAACTCCCGCAGCGCGGTGCCAATCAGGTCGGGCCGCTCCTCGGCCGGGTAGTGGCCCGTGGGCACCGCGAAACCGCGCAGATCGTCACACCATTCGCCCCAGGCGTCGAGCGGGCGGAAATGGCGCCCGCAATGGCTGTTCGAGCCCCAGATGACCAGCGTCGGGCAGGCGATACGCCGCTTGCCGTAATCGGCGCGGTCCATTTCCAGATCGACGCTGACCGTGGCGCGGTAATCCTCGCACACGGCGTGGATCTGCTCGGGCGTGGTGCAGCGGATGTATTCCTCCATCGCCTCGGGGGCGAAGATCTTCAGCCCCACGCCCTTCTTGTTGAGCTTGTAGCGAATGTAATAGTCGAGATCGGCGCACAGGAGCTTCTCCGGGAACGGCGCCTTCTGCGCCATGAAGAACCAGTGATAGCTCTCGAGCCCCCAGCCCAGGCTGACATTGGTCAGCACGTGATGCGTGGGCACGATGTCGAGTGACGCGAACCGCGCGATCCGCTCGGGGCGGTCCAGCGCCATCCGGAACCCGACGCGCGCGCCGCGGTCATGCCCCGCGACCATGAAGCGGTCGAATCCGAGCTGATCCATCAGGTCGAAATTGTCCTCGCCCATGGCGCGGAAGCTGTAGGCGGAATGATCGGCGCCGCCCTCGGGCTTGGAGCTGTCGCCGTAGCCCCGAAGATCGGGCGCGACCACGGTGAACTGCCGCGCCAGATCCGGGGCGACCTTGTGCCAGCTCACATGCGTGAGCGGATTGCCGTGCAGCAGCAGCAGCGGCGGCCCCTCGCCCCCGACAGCGACGTTGATCTCGGCCCCGCGCGTGGTCACGCGTCGGTGGCGCAAACCGGTCATCAGTGTGGAAGCGGCGGTCGCGGTATCCTGCGCGGTCATTGACAATCTCGCCTCCATAGGTTCTCTAGGATGTAAATTGTCTACAATATGGCGACCGGGATTTCAAACGCGTTCTGCCCGGAGTGAGGAGCGAGGCCATGATCATCAAGGATATCCGCGCGAGCCTGCATGGCTTCTCGATCGAAATCCCGCTTCTCGAGGGGCGCGTGGAGGGATATGGCCGCGAGGAGCAGAAGCATTTCGTCTTCTGCCAGGTCGAGACGGATGATGGCATCGTCGGCTACGGCCTGACGGGTCATTTCCTCGCGCAGTCGGTGATCGTCGCATTGGAGCGACATGTCCTGCCGGCTGTGCGCGACATGGATGTCCGCGATATCGAGAAGATCCATCAGCGCGTCTGGCAGTCGCTGAACCCGCGCGCCATGACGGGCACGATCTCGATGGCGCTGTCGTGTCTCGACATCGCGCTTTGGGACATCATGGGCAAGGCCGCGGGCCGTTCGGTGGCGCAGCTTCTGGGCAACGCGCGCGAGCGGGTCCCGGCCTATTGCACCTTCGGCTTTCCGCAATACGACATCGATCAGCTCGGCGAAGCGGCAAAGCTGCATGTCGCGAACGGCTACACGGCGCTGAAATCGGTGGTGGCCGTCGACGCGGGCGGCTGGCGCGAGGATGCGCGCCGGGTCCGCGCGATACGCGATGCGGTTGGCCCCGACATCGACATCATGATCGACGCCAACTACCTGTTCAACCCGGTCGAGGCGAAGCATCTGTGCCGCGAGATCGAGGACTGCCGGATCACCTGGTTCGAGGAGCCGCTGACCCAGAATGACGCCCGCGCGCTGGCCGATCTGCGCCGCGACACCCGGATTCCGCTGGCCGCGGGCCAGATGGAGGGGCACCGCTGGCGGCTGCGCGAGTTCATCGACCATCAGGCCGTCGACATCCTGCAGCCCAATGTCACTTACTGCGGTGGCTACACCGAGGCGCGCAAGGCCGCGCATCTGGCACAGGCCTACAACCTGCCGATCGCCAATGGCGGGGGCTGGCCGCTGTTCAACATGCACCTGCTGGCGGGCATGATGAATGGCTGGATCGTCGAGTGGCATCTGGGCATGGTGGCGGTGGGCGAGACGCTGTTCACCGATGCGCCCGCGCCGGTGGATGGATGGCTGGACATTCCCGACCGCCCCGGGCTGGGCCTGACGCTGGACACGGATGCCTGGCGCGACACCCGCGTGGAGGTGGGATCATGACAAGGCACGAGCACCGCCGCGAGGTCCGCAACGACGAAGATGCAAGGGGAGCGATCACGCGATGAGCAGCGATAACGGCAAGGCAAGCGCGGATCCCTGGGGGCACCTGACGGGGCTGACCGACGCAGCCGCGCGGTTCGCGACCGAGCTGCGCTTCGAGGATATTCCGGGCGAGGTGCTGACCCTCGCGCGGCGCTGCGTGCTCGATGGGCTGGCCGTCGCGCTCGGCGGCTCGGAGCAGCCCGGCATGGCCCCGCTCGACTCCTACATCGAAAGCATCGGCGGCGCCCCGCAGGCGCGGCGCGTGGGCACGGCGCGGCGGCTCCCCGCGCATCTGTCCGCGCTCTGGACCGGCACGGCGGGGCACGCGATGGACTGGGACGACACCCAGCTCGCCGAGGGGCCGGGCCGGCCCTACGGGCTGCTGATGCATCCCACCATGCCGCCGCTGACCGCGGCCCTGACGCTGTCGGATCTGGTGGCACGCGAAAGCGGCGCTCCGGTCGACGGCAAGCGCTTCCTCACCGCCTTCTGCGCGGGCTTCGAGGTGGGCTGCAAGATCGCCGAGGCGATCAATCCCGATCACTACATGCGGGGCTTTCACACCTCGGGCACGATCGGGCATTTCGCCGCCGCGGCCGCCGCGGCATCAATGCTGGGGCTGGACCGGGAGGCCACGGCAAGGGCGCTTGGCCTCGCCGCCTCCATGGCCGCCGGCGTCCGGGCGAATTTCGGCTCGATGGGCAAGCCCTTTCATGTCGGCCGCGCATCGGAGAACGGCATCACCGCCGCGCTCCTGGCGCGCGAGGGGTTCTCGGCAAATGACTCCGCGCTCGACGGGCGCTGGGGGTATCTCGCGATTGCCGGGCCGGGGGGCGAACCCGAGCTGGTGCGCGAGCGGTTCGGCGCGCCGCATGCGATGGTGACCCCCGGCGTGTCGATCAAGCCCTACCCGTCTGGCGTTCTGACCCATCCGAGCATGGATGCGATGCGCTTCCTGATGCGCGAGGAGGGTCTGAGCGCCGACGACATCGCCCGCGTGACGCTGTTCGCGGGAACGAACGTGCTTGGCCCGATCCGCTTTCGGATCGCGCGCACCGAGCTCGAGGGCAAATTTTCCTTCGCCTTCCTGCTTGCCGCGATCATCCTGGCCGGCCGTGCGGGCAAGGCCGAATTCACCGATGAGTTCGTAAGCTCTACCGCCTGCCAGGCGATGCAGGCGCGCATCGAGACGCAGTTCGATCAGGGTATCGAGGACATGGGGTGGGATCGCATCCGCTCGCGTATCGAGGTGGAGACGACGGATGGCCGCCGGTTCGAACGCTGGGCCGATGAGAATTACCGCGGTGGGCCGGACAACCCGCTCTCGGATGCGGAGCTCGAGGCCAAGTTCCGCGATTGCGCGGACGGGTTGCTCGACGAGGACCGCATCGCCGCGGTGTTCGAAACCGTCTGGAAGCTCGAAAACGCCCCCGATGCCGGGCACCTGTTCGACCTGCTCGCCTGGCGGGACTGAACCGCGCCTGCGGCGGCGGCGACCGGGCGCGGCGAGCCGCGTATTCGTGGCGAGCGTATTGCACGGGCGCGCGCGGCGGTGCGTCCCGGTGGCTCAGGCCTTCTTGAGGGTCTCGAGGGTCCACTTCGCGCGCTGAGCGAGGTGAAAATCCCCCCCGCCCACGCCAGCGAATTGCAGCCCGAAGGGCATCCCGTCGGACCGCATCACCGGCAGCGAGAAGCACGGAAAGCCGAGGAACGACCAGTAGAGCAGCATCGTGCGCGCGCCAGTCCAGGTAAAACCCTTCGGTGCCGGCCCCGAGGCCGCCGGCAGCACGAAGGCATCATAGCCGCGCCCCAGCTCGGTCGCGGCCTTGCGCATGTCCTCGCGCGCGGCGCGGATCTCGCGATACTCGTCGAGCGTGACCTCTTCGGAAAGCTTCATCAGTTCGTGGATGCGCGGACCCAGCGCCTCGGCGTCGATTTTCATGTAGCCGCGGAAGGGCCAGCGCATGTCGAAGGCGACCATGCGGATGGATATGTCGACGATGCGGTCGAGCCGAGTGATCAACCCCGCCAGGAGCGGATCGTCGGCGGGTTCCACCACCTCGACCCCGGCGTCGCGCAACCGCGCCAGCGTGTCGTCGAAGGCCTGCGCGCTTTCGGCATCGAGATCCTCGAAGCCCCGGGTGCGCGCGACCGCGATGCGTGCGGGCGCCACCGCAGTCAGTCGGCCATCGGCTGGCCCGCCGAGCCCGTCGCCATCCTGCCCGGGCGCCTGTTCGCTGATCCAGCGCGCGGTCCGCCAGGCGGTATCGATGCAGCAGGCCAGCATGCCGAGATGGTCGTGACTGCGCGAGAGCGGGTGGATGCCGTCGGTCGACATCGCGTTGAGCGTGGGCTTGTAGCCCACCACCCCGTTGAAAGAGGCGGGCCGAATGACCGAGCCCTGCGTCTGCGTCCCGAAGCCCAGCGCGAACATCCCCGCCGCGACCCCCGCCGCCGAGCCCGAGGAGGACCCGCCCGGCGTGCGCTCCACGTCGTGGGGATTCACGGTGGGCCCCGAACGGCCGATCGCGAACTCGGTCGTCACGGTCTTGCCGATGACCACCGCGCCACCCTCGCGCACCGCGCGCACACAGGCGGCATCGGCGCGCGCCATGTGCCCGGTGAAGATGTCGTTGTTCATGCCCGTGGGCATATCCGCGGTCTCGATGATGTCCTTGACCCCGATCACGAGCCCGTCGATCGAGGACAGGGGCTGCCCGCTCTTGTAGCGTTCGGTGGACTGCGCGGCGGCTTTTCGAGCAGAGGCGAGGTCAAGATGCGCGAAGGCCTGAACCGTGTCTTCCGAGGCCTCGATGGCTTCGATATAATTCTCAAGGGCGGCGCTCGGCGTGTCGTCGCCGGCCCGGAAAGCCCGGCACAGGCTGTCATAATCGCGAAGGTCGCGGGCAAATGTGTCGGGCATGGGGGCTCCGCAGATACAGTGATTGTCGACAGGCCAGCAGATCTCTGCCGCGAATATCTCAAATTGTCAACTATTGACATGGCGCGCCTTTAGATGCTGAATCACATGTCGTCTGCCCGAGGTCCGGGCTGTACCGCGAGGCGGTGCGGTGCGGGGGTGCCGTATCCCGCGCGTGATAGGGGGCGGCCGCATCGCTCGGGTCAGTCGAGAAGCCGCGCCGGGGCCACCCGGCGGTAAAGCCAACGGGAGTCGATAATGTCAAAGCTGCACCTACCGCGCCGGAAGTTCCTCACCTCATCGCTTGCGGCCGGCGCCGCGCTCGGAGCGGGTTCGGTTCTGCCCAGGCGGGCTCGCGCGGAAGATTTCTCCGAGCGGCGGATGGAAGCGATCATTCCCTTCTCTCCTGGGGGCGGAACTGATCGCTCCGTTCGACTGGTCACGCCGGTGTGGGCCGACATTCTCGGCGTTCAGGACTTCAGGCTCGACCATTCGCCGGGCGCGGGAAGCCTGATCGCGCAGGATCAGATGCGCGACGGCACGCATGATGCGCACACCGTGCTCTTCACGCCGGCGCCGCACACCGCCTGGCTGACCGTGCTGGAACCGGACTCCTTCAGCCTCGACCAGATCGCCTGGATTGGCTCCTATTTCCAGGATCCGAACGTGCTGTTGGTTGCCGAGGACTCGCCGTATCAGAACATCGACGAGTTCCTCGACGCGGCGGCCGACTCCGACGAGCCCTTCACCGCATCGGTATCGAGCCCGCTTTCGGCCGCGCATGCCGCGACCGTGGCGCTGCGCGAGCGCTCGGGCATCCCGTTCCGCGTGGTCCCGTTCGATGGCGGGTCGGATGCGCGCAACGCCGTGGCCGGCGGGCATGTCGATTGCTGCGTCGCGCCCTACTGGTCCGCGATCAACGTCATGGACCTGACCCGCGCGCTGTGCATCTTCTGGCCGGAAGACCCGACCGAAGGGATGTGGGATGCGCCGCCCGCCGCGGAGGTCCTGCCCTTCGACATGCCCGACCTCTACGAGCCCTATGCCGCGCAGATCTCGGCGCAGTCGGCCGAGGACCACCCGGACCGCTACGAACGGCTCATCGACAGCTTCCGCGAGACGCTCGAACACGAGGACTTCCTCGCCGGGGCCGAAGACCAGGGTCTGACCCCCTTCGTCAGCTTCATGGGCCCGGAGGAATGCGACGAGTTCGTCGCGGAGTATCTGGAGCTGCTGGAAGAGTTCCAGCCGGGGATGCAGGACGATCTCGACGAGATGTGAGCCCGGCGCTCACCTTACGACATGCTTCCGTGCCGGGCGCGCAGCCCGGCACATTAGTCGCCAAGCACGCGGAGCTCCACCTTGCGAACCCTGATCGGTGAACTTGTCGTCCCCCTCATCGTTCTGGTGGGCACCCTGCTCTTCTGGCTGCATATCCAGGAGGCCCGATCGGTCGCGCAGCGCGTTCCCAACGGGGTGATGATCTTCATACTCGGCGCGCTGGTGATCGTGGTGGGTCGCGCGGTGAAGGACTACCTCGCCACCCGGCACTCCGATGCGCGCGACGAGGATATCTCGCTGACGATCGTGACGGATTTTGCCCGCGACGAATGGCGGCGCCTGGTCTTTCTGGGACTCTGCGTCGGCTATTTTCTCGCCTTTCCGCGGCTTGGCTTCGACCTCTCCAATGCCGGGTTTCTCGTCGCGGCCTTCCTGCTTGCGGGCCTGCGCCCGGTGCCCACGCTCATCGGCGCACTCAGCGGCGCGGTCATCTTCCACCTGCTCGCACGGCTGATGGATTTCAACGTGCCCTCGGGCCTTCTGCCCTACTGATACGCCCGCCAAAGTGAGAGGGTCCCGTCGATGTATGATGTCTCCGCGATGCTCATGGGCCTGCAAACGCTGGTCCAGGCACATACCCTCCTCTTTCTGCTGATCGGGTTCTGCCTCGGCTTCTTCGTGGGCGCGATTCCGGGCTTCAACGACGCCAATGTCATGGCGATCCTGCTGCCCTTCTCGCTGCTTCTCGACCCCACGACAGCGATCGTGGCGATGGCGGCGATCTATGCCGGGGCGCAGGCGGCCGGAGCGATCCCGGCGATACTGATGAACATTCCCGGCACGCCGGGTAATGCCGCAACGACGCTCGAGGGCTACCCGATGGCGCGGGCGGGCAAGGCCGGCTATGCGCTGGGTATCTCGCTGGGCGCGTCCGCGATCGGGGCATTGCTGGGGGCGCTGATGGCCTTCTTCTTCGCCCCGGTGCTCGGCGCGCTCGCGCTGAGATTCGGCCCGGCCGAGATGTTCATGGTCGCGGTGCTGGGACTTACCGTGGTCAGCACGCTGACTGCCGACAGCATGTCCAAGGGGCTGATGATCGCGGCCTTCGGCATCCTTGTCTCCTTCATCGGGGCGGACTCGATGTCGGGCTATCCGCGGGCGACCTACGGCATTCCGGGTCTGTATGACGGCATGCCGCTGATACCGGTCCTGCTGGGTCTGTTCGGGTTGTCCGAGTTGATCCTGTTGCTGCGCCGCACGACGATCGCTGACACCGACCGCGCCGAACCCGCCGGCTTTGGCGAGGTGCTGGCGGGGATGCGCGAGGCCATGAGCCAGAAAGTGAACCTGCTGCGCTCGACGATCCTGGGTTTCTTTACCGGGGTCATCCCGGGTGCGGGCTCGACGATCGGCTCGTTCCTGTCCTACGGGCAGGCCAAGCAGTGGTCGCGCACGCCGGAAGCCTTCGGCAAGGGCCACCCCGAGGGGTTGATCGCGACAGATTGCGCCAACAATGCCACGGCCACGGGCTCCATGGTCCCGATGCTGACACTGGGCCTGCCCGGCAGCGCCTCCACCCTGGTCATGCTGGCCGCGCTGGTGCTGCACGGGGTGCGCCCGGGGCCCGAATTCTTCGTCAACTTCCAGGCCGAAGCCTATACGATCCTGATGTCGCTCTTTGTCGCGTCGGCGCTCATCGCGGGGCTGGGCCTGCTGCTCTCGCGCGTTGCGCAAAGGGTCGTCTACGTTCCCAACGCGATCCTGGTGCCGGTCGTGACCGTGCTCGTCTTCATCGGGGCCTATGCCTGGCGATTCCTTGCCTTCGACATTCTGCTCATGGTGGTCTTCGGCATTCTCGGGGTGATCCTGAAGGTCTATCGATACCCGATCCCGGCCTTCATGCTGGCGATCATCCTCGGGCCGATGCTGGAGAGCAACTTCCTGCGCGCCAGCCGTATCGGCGGTGTCGAGTCGCTGCTGGCAAGCCCGATCAGCCAGGCCATCGCGGCGTTGATCGTCCTGTCGCTGCTTGCCCCCCTGATCGCCAGCTTTCGCAACCGGCGCAAGGGCGCGGGCGGCGGCTCGGAGAGCTAGGCCGGCGGGGACTGCGCCGGGATCGGCCGGCAGAGGCGCAGCGGGTGATCGCTGACGATCACGAGGGGCTGCGCAGCGAGTCTTCGATGTTGCGCGATTCTGCCGCCATCAGCGCGCGGCGTTGCCGGTCCGGCGCAGCCTGGCGGCCAGGAGCGCATGCGGGTCCGCGGTCGCTTCCGGCTCGCCGACGCCGCCACCCGTGATACGGGTGTGGAGTTGATCCGCGATATCGATCCCCTGTTGCCAGCACTCCTCGTGCAACCCGGACCCGTAGGTCCACCCGCCCGCGAAATAGAGATCATCGACGCCCTGCAGACCGCGTATGCCGGCCTGGGCCCCGATGCAGGCGAAGTCGAACACGTTGTGCTGCATATGGGCGATCGCGGGGCGGCCTTCATCGTCCCTGAGCACCATCGCCTCCGGGACCGGATGCTGCGGGTTGATCGACACGAAGAAGGTCGGCAGCCCGAAGCGATTATAGTCGGGATTGTTCGCGTCGTTCTGGTGGCGGTTGACCACGTAATTGATGGCATAGGGTTTCATCGCCGCCGCGCCGGGCTCGTGAATGACGATGTTGTAGGTGCACCAGGCATTGGTGTCGACGGGCAGCAGCCGCGAGTCGAGATGCGCAACGCTGATCGCGGTCTCGTGGCGGATCTGCGCGAGAATGTTGGCGACATCGGGGCGCAGGGTCCTGACCAGCCGCAGCGCATCGTTCGCATGCGTCGCGCAGACGACCATATCGGCCTGCAGCGTCCGCGACGGGTTATCCGCGTCGGTGATGGTCCAGCCATCCGCCGTGCGCGCCGCCTCGGCCCGGAAGCCCGGGATCAACCGGATGCCCAGCTTCCGCGTCATGAAGTCGGTCAGCGCGTCGATCCAGTGGCTCGCGCCGCCGACGAAATACATCCGCCGCGCCGGCTTGCCGCCCGCGCCCTCCTGAATGTGATAGTAGTGCATGACCGCGTAGAACGGCATCTCCCGCGCGCCCGTCTCGCCGGAGACAAAATACATCCCGTTGACCCGCGGATAGATGACCCACGGGCCGAGGCGGGGGTCCCAGTCGATCGGCTTGCCGTCCGGTCCCGGGCTGTTGGGGCGCTCGGTGACGTATTGCTCCAGCGTCCAGTCCCGGTAGGTGTCGTCATGAAGGTCGCGCCCGGCGATGGACATGAAGCTGTCGACGCTGGCCTTCAGTGCGGGATCGACCCCGGTTCCCCACCAGGGCGCGGCATTGTCTGTGAAGAAGATGGCGCCGTCGCCGGTGTAATAGCTCGTCGAGTCCTCGAGCGGACGGTAATCCTTGCCTTCGACGAAGCCGATCTCGTCCATCACCTTATCGATCTCGACATAGGCCGACTTGTTGAAGTCGTTCACGCCGAGATCGGCCCAGCGCCGCAGCTCCTTGCCGTCCGGGCCGGTGCCGAAGCTGAAATGCATGGTTTCGGCGTTGCCGCCGAAGCGCGTGCCGGCTTCGAGCACGCAAATCTCGGGCGGCTCGCCACCCTTCTCCCGGAAGGTCTTTGCCAGGTTGTAGGCAACCGCCAGACCTCCGACGCCGCCGCCGATCACTGCCACTCTCATCGCGTCTCTCCCTGTTGGTATTTCATGCGCTTGCCGCGCGTCCTGCGGCGGCCGCCTGCGCCGGCCGCGCCCGGTCGCTGCCGGCGAGAGCCGTGTGAATCCCGGGGATGGCCGCGTGCAGGCGCGCGGCCTCGGCCGTTG
>LKMJ01001044.1_pt1 | contig 23593 bp, 35 predicted proteins | sample 643391 | NCBI WGS metagenome assembly LKMJ01 (sample SAMN04112250, study PRJNA286221) | soda lake metagenome | biome: soda lake; feature: Kulunda Steppe; material: water; isolation source: sample PL-Br10 brine of Picturesque Lake | place: Russia: Kulunda steppe | collected 2010-07
CCCCAAAACACCATCAACATACTTCTATTATGTTGCAAATTGATATTGGATGTTGAAACTGAGGTTTGAAGGGGGTCGGATTTTGACCCATTTTGGCACCCCTTTTGCTGATTTTTTCTAAGGGAAACGACCCAAAATGCACATCTCACCAACCACTGAGTGGATTCAATCCAATTCTTTTGCAATGATGTTCATTTATTACAAGAGCACCAAAACACCAAAAATCATGTGATATGGTGCAGTGGCTGATCTTGTGTGGATATATGGCTGTGAAAAGTAGGGTTCACGCCGCGGCCCATTGCGCATGGGCCCCGTGACGCGCAGTTTTCAAGCTCAGGTGCTGTGGACTGCTTACAAGCAGGGCTACCATCTGACCTTAAGCTTGAAAACTGCACGTCACGTGGCCCATACCTTGGGAGCATGCCAAAACCATACCCATTTTGGGCCTCAGATAGCCCCCTCTGGGAATTTACCACAAGCATGCTTGCCGGGTACATGTAAACAAGTTGCTGTCATACAGATGTGCGCATCCATGCCACCTGTCAATCCGACACAGACTCATGAGCAGGCAAGCATGGTCGAGCACATCATGCGTCCTCCCAATGGCATGCATGGATGAACACATCGTGCGTCCCCCCAATAGCATGCATGGATGAACACATTGTGCGGCCCCCTTATGGCATGCCCGGCACACCTGGCCTTGGGCCCAATCATCCAACAACATCACAGCAGAGAGCCTGACCCCCACAGCACTCAAGTGCCACTGTACCTTCCTGCCGCGCCGCAGCCCCCTTTCTTCCCACAGCTGGCAGAGCATCTGGGCTGCTGTCCGCCTCTGCACCGTCGCCTCTGCCTCCTGAATGCGGCCCTGCATGGCCACCCTGCCCCTGCCCACCCCCGCTCCCAACCATCTGCTCAGTGCCTTTCGCCCGCTGCGGTCTCTGCGCTGGAGGTATGGAGCCCCTGTCCACACTCCGCCCCTGCCCTGCATCCTGTGCACTGCTCCTTGCATCCTGCCCCTGCGCGGCAGAGTCACAAAGCCCGAGCACATGGCCCTTTCCACAGGAACAGGGCGCGCAGCCTACCCATGCGCATGTTGAGCAGGCCAGAGCACCTCCTGGCACAAGCGCACCTCCCTCTGGCACATTGAGGTCATCAGCTGAGATGACACGGCTAGCAGGGAACCGGGCATACAAGGCAGCATGTGCAGGCTGGATGGGGCTGATGCCATTGTGTGGGCACAATGAGCCACCCATACTCATGCATGAACACATAAATCTTTCCCCTCCCCTGCCTTCACACACGCTGCATGCATCCTCAATGTCCCTTGTGAGGCAAGAAGCATATCAACTAGCAAGTACTTTGCTTGGACACGCCTGCTGTTGGTAGACAAACATGTCGGGAGCAGAGCACTCATGTGCAGGAGATTCAGTTTGAACGTCGCGCTCAAACCTGCGGGTCAGCAGCACAACCATTGTGCACCTCCCTATCCAGAAGAGTCGTGTGCCTCTTTGAATGATGAGGCGTCCCATCAAAACCTTTGAAAAGCAGAGTTTGAAGTCAGGGTAGCCCAGAGAGCACAACCAAAGAGACAGCCATGACAGCCACAGAGCAGCGCTCACCTGCAGAACCGCTTGCAGGGGCACGTTGGTGGCCATACTGCCGCCCTGCTCAACCTCCCTTCTCCGCAGCTCCTCCTCTGCCTCCTCCTTAACCAGCTGCTTGTCCCTGCCAAGGCACAACCAAAGCAAAGGTGCACTCCCGGCCAAAAGCATGCCCTAGGCATACGCGACGCCTGCTTAGTAAACAGTACCAAGGCACACACTATTATATGGTCACAGTGCTACCGCCTCATGAGCAGTTGCTGCCAGGGCAAGATCACAAAAGTCCAAATTTAAAACACTTAACCTAATTTGCACATTTCTACACATGCAGGCATTTCAGACGCATGGAATGATGTGCAAGACAAGAGTGCCACATGATTTTTGCCAAGAGAAGAGCACTGGTGATCTCACGTATGTGCTCCACAGGGGATTGTGTAGAGTTGGAACAGAGGAGCACGCAAATTCTAAGCAGTAAGAATCTGTGATTGATCAAACACAACACATCCGTTCAAAGGGTAAATGCAAGGTGGAGCCCCATTGCATCGTGATGGATTTTGTACCTGTCTTGCACCTCAGCGTGCAGCTTGGCCTGGACAATGCTCCTCCCACCCCTGCGTGCCTGTATTTTCCAAAACAGTGTTTAAAAAGCATTTCTTTGATGGAGATAAAGCCTTTTCATGCTGACATAAGTCCTGGCGTTGGGCAAGAAAGGGCACCGAGGTTGCCGGATGCTTATCCAAGTGATTTGCAGCAAAAAAACAGGTTTTTAGCTAAAAAGGCATGCAAATGAACAAGTGCACAGTGGAAAGTTAAGAACAGCCAGAAGGAAATATCAAGAAATTACAAGTTCGGCCATCAAGCATCCACGTCTCAGCTTGTGGTATAACCGCCATTGATATAACTTTTTATTTTGTGTCGAAGATTGAGTTGACTCCTCATCTGCATCTGCACTTCGCAAATGCTCATGCACACAGAACACATGCCTGGGCAATGCGGAGCTCTGAGGCCTCCTCTTCATCCCTTCCCTTGCTGCCTCCCGCCTCCAGATCCGCATCTTGTGGAGTGTCTCCCTTCGCATCAGTATTCATTTGCTGAGCAGAGGGGCCTGCCGAGCTATGGGTGCTGTTGCCACCTTCGCTGCCGCCACCGCTGCCGTCGCTGCTGCCATCATTGCCAAGGGCAGACTGCTCGGGGGCACTGCTGCCCCTCTGAGGTGAGTCTGAAGTGGCGGGCAAGACCACAGACTTGTCCAAGTCCTCCAAGGTGTAGAACCCACTTCCAGCTGTGGGTGCAAATGCGTGGTGATGTGTGTGGATGCATGTGTGTGCATGCGCATGCAGGCTTCATGCACACACAGGGATGGATTCCAATAATTCTTAACTTTTCCGTCGGGCTGTTTTATTTATTGTTTCGTGGTCCTTGTGGCAGTGCCCCACCCTTGCAAGCAAACTGTGGACTCTGAGAGTTGCAACGTTTTCTTCTGCAAAATTTTCCCCTCTCACTGTCATGAATGGATTTGCCTGCGACTTGCTCCGACCAACCAGATGGCACGCAAGGCATGTGAAATAATGGACTGCTGGGTGCATTCTAACACAGGCTGCTGATCTTCTGATGTACTCCTGGTACACTCGAAAGCAAGAACATCCTCATTCACTCTGGCACGTGCATGCCCACTAAGCTGCTTCAAGTGTACACTTGGGAGGTCCTGAGGTCCTGAGATCCTGAGTTCCTGAGTTCCTGTGTGCGCACCGGGGGGCAGCTGGATATGGCCGTCGGGCGTGAGAAGCTGGGAGGCAAGCTCCTTGGGCACGCGCCTCTTCTTCAAGGCCTCCCCGATGGCAGCAACCATGCCGAGCAAGCCCTCCTTTTCGGAGGAAGACGTGGCCTGCGTTGTGTGCGCGCGTGGGGAAATGGGTGCAGGCGCGTGCTGGTAAGGGGTGCACGTGCTTGGCGAATGTGTGTGAAAAGGGGTGTGGCTGTTGTGGGTAAGGATGTGCTTTCGTTGGCCATGTGTGTTTTGGAGAAGCTAGCGTACAAGCAACCCAAACCTGCTGGGAAGAGGTTGCAAGCGCAAGGAAGGCTGCACAAGTTGGGGAGCAGCGAAACATTTCTATGTTGGCAAACTGGCTGGACAATGTACGCACGTTGGTTGTCATGTCATACATTGATTCTTACGTTTGTTCATACTATGTAAGACAAACACTGTTTGAGGAATTCCGCGATGCATGGCATGCACAGACCGTCACCCAAAAGCGCAGCGCTTCTGGACCTTGCTGGCATGCCGCCGCACCTGCTCAGCTGCCTGCATGTAGCGCAGCTGCCGCTCAACCAAATGCTGCTTCCGCTCCTCCCAGTCCTTCACCGCGGTGTTGGGCGTGCTGGCAGCAGCTGCCGCCTTGTCTCCCTCGCGAGCACTGCCCTTGTCTGCACCTTCTTCAGGGTCAGTGTCGCTGTCGGAGCCATCTGCATGCTCATGGCAAGCACATGCACCGCCTCTTTCCTGGGCTGTGTGGCCTCAACAAACAGATGAAAGCACACAGTATGCGCGCCCACTGCCTGGTCCCTGGGCGGTGTCATTTCAGCGCCACCTGCATGTACACATTTAATTCGCACACTGCATGATGCCTGGTAAGCGGGTCTGCGCCCAAACTTGTGAGTGACATGCCCCTTACCCCGCCCCCCGGCCATTACAACATTGAGGCCAGGACCAATCCTTCTCGGGTTGAAAGTTGTTGCAGGTCGGGGCAAGATGGGATGCACACGCACTCGGGAACCATGCAGCAAGCTCCACAGGCCCAGGGTAAAGCTTTGCAGCACTGGTACAACATGACAGCGCCAAGGACTCACGTGAGCTACCTTCACTCTTTCAGGGCTGCTTTACAACAAGAGGCTATCAAGGATAAAGGCAACAACCCTACACCCCTCTCTCTTTCCCTTTTCTCCTCTCTCCACCCCCTTCATCTCCCTCACTTCCTCCCTTCTTCCCTTCCTCTCCTTCCCTCTTTTTCGCCCTTCTTCCCAGGTCTTGCTCATTAGCCCTCATGAATGACACAAGGGCATTCAACAGTCATGAAAAAATGGTGCACAGACCGTCGCAGACAGGTAGCAAGAAGGGAGGACACAGATGAGTGGGTGATCTCGACACTGAGTGTGGTGGAGAGGGACCACATGGAAAAGTCATCAAGGTGGGCCGCTCCTCCTGCGAGGCAACATCCATTGCACCTTCAAAACTCACCTCTAGTACTCTCAGCACTCTCCTGCGTGGCCTCCAGTGCATCGCGCGCCATGTCCAAAAGCTGCCGCTCCACCACGTCCAGCCGCTCATCCAAATTGTTGTACCTTGAAGAGGAGGGGCCGTGGTGGCAGGTAGCAGTATGGGGGAGGGGGGACGAGGGACACGTCCACGCATTTTTCATTTGTGTGTACGCACATGTTTGTACGTTCTAGTGCGTGTGGGTTTTTAGGGTGGTGGAAGGGTGGGAACGGGTCCATGTATAGGGGTTTGAAAAACCCAAGGATCAATGTATCACAACCCTTTTTTGCAAGATTGATGGATGCCAGCTTTCAAAGTCTTGTGTGTCCAAGCCAGGAAATGATGATGCAGTTCCTTGGCGTCGTAAATTAACCTCAGAGCAAGAATTATTTGACCTGGATATGATCCCAGAATGGATTGAGGGAGGCTTGAAATTAACTGAGAGAGACGGGTTTAGGGCGAGTGCCAATGATACGTTGTGGTTTATAGAAGCCGAGATTAGAAGGCATATCCTTTATCCTGGAGGCCTTTCACCTACTGCCTTTCTTATTTGACCAGTCGCGACCCTGAACAGACAGATGCACAATTCCATGAATTTCTACCTCTGCAAACAAATTAGAAACCCTGCACTTTCTAATTGTATTACTACTTACTTGGCAAGCACCTCATTCATCTGTGTCTCCAAGTCTGCTACACCCTCTTGCAGCTCTTCAACGTCAGACTCATCCCCTGCTGCCGTTGGTGGCTCCTGCGCTCCGGATAAATGTTTGAAGGAAGGACATACTCATTCAATGCCATCTTCATCCTGCCTGAACTTGGGATGGCCTGGAAGTCAGAAAGACCACGCCGTTAGTTGACTGGTCACCCTCCATGACCAGGACAAAACAATGCTCCTGCCTTTCAAATTTATACCTTCGTGTAGTGTTTGGAGGTCTAGGAATTTCTAAACACAGCGCAAGCACCTCTGATACATTGAGCGCAGCAGAGTGCGACACTCGCAGAAACAGGCAGTTTGAACGAGCTGCTTAGAGCACATGGATGTGAATTGCACCTCTTGTTTGTCTGCCTGCCTCTCGTCTTCGCTGCTTTTCATGGGAGGGCAGAAGAGATGATGGGCCCCTCGGTGTCCCCATAGGCCGCGCAGTTTCTTTGGGAGCTCAGGTGGTGGAGGGCGTTTAAAAAGCAGCCTAAAATACAGAGATTTAGAGGGACGAAGATGATGCGCTGGAGCTGATGCGCTGGAGCACAAGCATACTGTCCTCTTGATCATCATGCTGCGGATTGTAATTTTAAAACGTAATACTCGTTCCCATTGATTAATTTAAGAGTACAACAATAATTAACGAATAATTTTAAGCCATACTAGTAAAAAGAAATGCCTAGTAAAAATCTGTGCATGTACATCGGGCGATCTTAATGCAGGGTAGATACCCAGCTCAAAATCTGCGCTGCTCCTATCAAGGCCATAGAAGTACCCAGTGCCACTGCCCCTTTCTGCCAGCCCGTGGTGCGGTCCAGCAACATTGCCATTTCACGCGCATCATCAGGGATGAACATAGAGCCGTCCGGAATCTGCACTTCTCGCTGTACGTAGTAACGTGGCCCCATGGCATCCGCCAAGAAGCCGCCTACGCGCACACAATGAGTTGGGCTCCGTCACCGCCAGCAGCCTTGAGCGGATTTGCATACCGTCATGTTAAGGGAAGCCATGAAAATCTGCTTATGATGCCTGCTGGTTTCACTCCAGCATGACAACCAAAGGACGGCAGCAAATTCCTCATTCCATTGACACTGTCCTGAGAGTGAGGTTTGGATCACTCAAAAATCCTCATAAAAGTCAACTCTTGAATTTGGACAAACAAACAACACCCTAATGCGAGAGCAGCGCAAGAGAAGCCACGCTTCTTTTCTCATGAGGCCTTGGAAAACGATGCAGTGTTTGCAAACATGAGAAGTAAATGAGTTTGCGATGAACTTGAAGCCATATCATTTGGCTTTTTTTAACCAGCCGCAGAGAAGCAGTTGCATCCAAGCAAACAACAAGAAGAGCCGTGAGAAGCATGCACCCCTTGGGCCAGGGTGGCAAAGAGCAACTGGACCTGGCCATCTACTAGGATGCCACATTCCCCATTCCAACACCAGTACCCGTAAATCACCGTCGCAGCAGCTGCATCCCCTCTAAGTTCTTCCTTGCCTGCGCAACGATCTATGTTCAGCGTCCAGAAGCAAAACGAAACCCTGGAAAAGCGCATGCCCCCTATGCTGAATGCACACACATGCAGGAGACCCACCTGTCAATCCCCCAATCAAGGTGGGCAACAGTGATACAGGCACCACGCCCTCATAAGGTCCCTCTCTATGCAGTGCTGCCAGCACTAAGCTCGCTACCACCACGCCCACAGCATTGGCAAACAGGAGCTGCTGCTGCCGCCGCTGCTGCTGCTCCTGCTGCTGCTGGAAAGCTGCAGTGCTGCTACCGGCGTTGCTGCTCGTGGCCGCTGTCCCAGACCCCGTCCTGCCTGACGGGCTGCCTTTGAGCCCCGCGCCCTCCTCCTCGTCACTTTGAGGGACCTCTACGTGAGCATTTCGGGCGTAGTACACAGCCAGACACGCCGCAATGCCCACCAATGAAGGAGCAGCTCCACACTGCACCAAGCCACAGAAAGCCACAAGCAGTACGCTTGTGAATGGAACATGCTGCCGTCACACCCCATTCATGCCCATGATTTACAGTCGGGCACTCTGAGCAGGAGATCACAAGCCATGCTCCTGGCAAACGCTCGCACGCCGGCAAGCGCAGATCCACCTCTGCTGGTGGGTCAGGTGCTCGGAGTGTAGGGAAGGCAGGGCCCCTTCCTCAGGGAGGCAAGAACGCAGCATACTCAGGTACGTGGAGCATGCGCACAGGTAAGCTCTAAAGGGGCACTGCTATTCCCTTGAAGCACCAGCAACAAGCTAGAGGGCACTGCAGGGGGAATATGCAGCAACAAGCTAGAGGGCACTGTAGGGGGAGTATACAGCAGCCGCGGCAGCAGCAATGCACTCACAAATGGGCCCAGCCACACACTCCTAAGCACGCACACAAGCATGCGAGCCCGCCCATTAACACACGCAAATCCACACTGGGGGCCCGTGTCATGGACTCACAAACACACTCCCGCGCGGGAACACAAAAACATGCAGCCTGCTGGGTTGCCCGGCACGCACCGATGCATCGGCGGGGCTCACAAAGGGTGCGCCCGTGAGCAGCGCAGCCTGCTGCAGTGCCAGCGTGGTCAGCGCCGCGCTGTAGCCAGAGAGCAAGTAGACCGCAAGGAAGGTCGGGCTGCCGACTGCTGCCTCGACGCGCGGTCCCACCACGGCCAATGCCCACAAGGCCACGAACAACTCCAAGGGGCCTGTGTGTACATGCGCACGCACACGCACACCCACACATGCACGCGCATGCATACATGAGCGAGATTGTCATGTGTACGTGTGTGGCCGTGCAGACAAAATCGTTGGGGTGCAAGCTTGCACTCAAGAGATGTACGCGGGCTGACCAAAAGCTTGACCAAATGCCTTGCGCATCTGTGCATGGGTCCAGCACCTGCGCGAACATGGTGGTGGCGGCTCTGGCTCGGCCTGGGCTTCTTGAAGCCCTAGAAACACCATGGGCACCCATGCAGGATCAAGAGCTGGCGGCCTCCAGCGGCAGCTGTTTGTCTGGGCAGGAACTAACCTGGTGCCTAGTGGGAGCAACAAAAAGCCCTTGCGAACCGGGTCTAGGGAGAGGGTGGCTCACCTGGCGCCTGGAAGCTAGACAGCATCGGGTGCAGCAGGCCCCCCTCCACAAGCTTCAGCGAGCTGTTGCAGATCCCGAGCAGGTATTCGCGCCCAATTTCAGGGCCCTGTGGGCAAAACGCACATGCCACACATGAGAGCCACAGGGTGGAGATGAGCAAGCATCTTGCTGCCATGCACAGGCACTGGTGTGCACACAGAAAGGGGTGACTGAGCATTGAATGGGGGGGCACGTTCACACTCAGCCTGGGCCCTTGCCTTTGGCTCACTGTGCAAAAGAGGGATGAGTCATTGTCACAGGCATCCACAGCCCTCAGGCATAAGGGCATGAGCTGGTCTACTTGCCCCCTTTGCCTGTTCACAGCGCAAGCAGCACTGGTATAGCAAACGCACAGGACTGTGATCATGCGCTCACCTGGAAAGCCTGCACGTTCATAAACGTTCCGGCACATGAGAAATTCACCAGAAAGAGCACAAAACTAAGGATAGGCTGCACCTGCAAGGAGGGGGCCAAGAAGCGAGATGGATTGTGGCAACGGTTTGTTGCCAGCAGGATTATCCTGACAAATGCAACCCAGACCCAGATGGCAGCACCTTGTGCAGTTGGGTGGTTGATCCAAAGAGCGCATGCCAAGAGGAATGTTCTCAATAAGGATATGTGAGTAATTGAGAACGTTTTCACGACATTGGCTGATGTACATGAACTGGCTTCTTTACTTCAAGGTGGTTTTGCACCTTATTCTCTTCAGGCAGTTTATCCTTCCAATTGATTCCCAAATGCAATGCCTCCATTCCATCTGCACCCACCTTCGGCACCTCTAGTTGGCTTCCAATCTCTGTCTTACGGCCAACTCTGAGCTCCCCCATGAATTCCTGCAAATGGGTCACGCAATGTGCCCTGATGGGTGAAACCACACTTGTGAAAAACAATTTAGTCCAAATTTAAGTGCCTTCTCAGAAATGAAGGAGGCTGTCAGGATCTTGCCCTTTCGCGTCGCAATCATGGTCATTCTTGCTGGCTTCTTGCTTGTCGGGGATGCACTTGCGGCGTAATGGCGCATGACCTAACGTGTCATAATTGCATGATCCAAGCTGGCTCAGAGGAAACGTTCTAAACCATTTTTTTCCAAAAGCTCAGTGGATTGTTTGTGCTTAAGTCCCAAAGAGAATGAAAGCTATGAAATGCGTTGTGAAACACACCTCGCTCATAACAAAGCGCCCTGAAGGCCCAGGAGCCATGCTGTTTTTGCGGGGGGGCGCAGACTGCTTTGGCCGGATGCGCCACCACTCTATCAGCTCGTCCTCTTTTAGCTGGGCACCTGCAGGCATAAGAGGGCATGATCAGTCGTGTACGTGCAAGGAGCCCCCATTGCTGCGTGTGCTATCCTTGTGGCACAATATAACAGCTGTGTTAACCTGTTCTTTTGCGCCACTCTCTCCTTTTTCCGTGGTGAAAGAGGGAAACAGGCACGGGATGATGTCCTAATCAAGTTTGACAATATCAAGGACAAGGGGTGCAGATATCAAACTCACCCTCATCACCAGACGTGCCCAGCATCGCATCCAGGCTAGAAAGTGTCTCCTTATCCTTGTCCTGAGCAAAGCATTTCGTGGTCCATCTTGGCTTTCGAGGAGAGCAAGCAGGAGCTGATGTCTTTTCAAGGCGTAAGGAAGGACGTTGATTGCGGGAGGAGATTCGTAACATCTTTTGTTATTATGGAAAGAAGATAACGTAAACGAACTAACAATTTAACAAGTTAACAACCAAAACAATTATAATCAATTATTTGAAATATGCTTTCAGCGAAGACATTCACCCGTTGCAGGGCTGATTCCAGAAGATCGGGCCTTGCGCAGACCCACAGCAGCAGAGGCAGCCGAGCCTTTGGTGTCCGTTTGGCCCATAGTACAACCCTGCACAGGCAGCAACAGCTCTCGCGCGCTCATGGCGTGAGTGTACAGGCAAACCTGTTCTCGCGGGCTTTCCGCGTAATCAAGGTAAGTTTTGGTGGCAAGAGATAGCCTTGACAAACAGAACCTTAGATCATTCATTATTGAGCTGGCAGCGCGCACATATGTGCAGGCAACAATTGAGAACTTGCTGGGCTCCTATGAGGTAAGGAACACGGCAGAAGCAGCCGGAGCCTCCGCGAGCTGCTGTCTGTTGCTTTCGGATCCCTGCGCATCTGATTCATGGTTACATTGGCGTTGACCCAGCACGCAGTAGCCAGCTTGGTGTCGTGTACGCTTGGCGGCAGCATGTGCATATGGTTTTACCGGCTTCTACCGGCTTCTTTCAGCTTCTTCAAGACCCAGGGTGGGCAGGGTGATACAAGATATGATGGGAAAAATTAGCATGGGGTTGGGAAACACTTGATTTCTTTTTAGCGGGGTGTAGGGAGCAAGAGTCATACCTGCCGGACCTCGGCGCAGGTGCATGAACCAGTCAAATGTTGCCTGTGGTCCTTTTCCAGGATCCTGAGGTGCTTTTGGACCGCGTTGTCACTGAGATGAATCAAGATGTCATCAAGCTTCGGCAGGCCAGCGCGCAGGCGAGTGCTGTTACCAGCAAGAACATAATTAGAAGGTGTTGGCGGATGTCAGCTTACATGAGCACGCCCATGTATGTACACTGCCATGCCTGGTATCCAAGCTGACCATCGTGCCAGGCTCCAGGCTCCTTAAAGCATCCTTGTTCCTGCTCCTCCTTTCCTTCCCCTGGCAAACAAATCCATCAATTCAGAACTTAGATCTTGCATAAACCCTGCGGTTTCGCTTGGCAAAGACGCGTTCTTCAAGTTGTGTTTGTGGGTCCACATGCAGGCAGTGGCATCCCAGAGGCAGATAGCAGCACGCGCAAGCAACGTGCAGGCTGCAGCAGACCAGTGGCTCAAGCGGGCGGAGCTGGTAGGGAAACCTTGCATTTTGCCCTCGCATTGGATTGCAGCAGCACTCTGCCAGGGCTGTGCTAATTGCCTGCTAGAGCCAGAAAAGTGCATGCCTGGAAACTGGCAGCTGTCAAGGACATTCAAGCCACTGCAGCAGCTGATTAGGTAGCCTTCTCCAGGATGCATTATAATAGGGACTGGCACATAGCGCTAGATAAGGCAATTCTATAGTGCTATATAGCAATATGACAATATTTGATGTAACGATATAGCGATATATTTTGCTATATACCCCCTGCAACACCTGCCAGAACTCAACCTTGCATTTGATATTGGATGTTGAAACTGAGGTTTGGAGGGGGTCGGATTTTGACCCATTTTGGCACCCCTTTTGCTGCTTTTTTCTAAGGGAAATGACAAAAAAAAATCGACATCTCACCAACCACTGGGTCTTTTCACTCCAATTCTTTTGCAATAATGTTTGCTTGTTACAAAAGCACCAAAACACCAAAAATCATGTAATTTGGTGCAGTTGGTGATCTGGTGTGGACATCTGGCTGTGAAAAGTAGGGTTCACGCCGCAGCCCATCGCGCATGGGCCCCGTGACGGGTACCTTTCAAGCTCAAGTGCTGTGAAAAGCTGTCAAGCAGGGCTACCATCTAGTGCTAAGCTGGTAAGGTACCCGTCACGGGGCCCATGCCCTGGGATCATGCCAAAACCATACCCATTTTGGGCCTCAGTTAGCCCCCTCTGGAAAAATACATAATGTTGACAGGTAGGTCCTCCAGATCAGGTGCATCGCAAACTAAAAAACACGCTTGTGTTTCAAGGCACCCCCTAGCTGTCCAATCTCAAGTGCTGATTGCTGCCTAATGCTGATTGCTATCTCTGCTCTTCAAAATCTTCTCCTGGTGCTGGTGCTGGTGCTGGTGCTGTTACTGCTCGCTGCATGGCTGCTTGCATGGAGCTGCTTGCGTGAACTCAACTCACATTAGCGCAGGGCACTCCAGCTTGGTGAAGGGGACTTTGCAATCTATGAAATGAATGGCTATGAGACGATGGAACTGCTTGTGCTGTGCGGGGCTCATTGAGAAGGACGTGATATGCTGCTTCATGGCCACTGGTTTCCTAACAAGTCTGCCTCCTCCTCACCTCGTTCTCCTCCTCCTCCCTGGCATGCTCCCTGGGGATTGTGCCAATCCCTGCTGATTCTACTGCTTTCTGCACACAGTTGTAACGCTGCATTGTCCAGGGGTTCGCTGAGGTTGGCTGAGGTTGGCTGAGGTTGGCTGAAGGTTGCAAGCTTGCAACATTTGCACTCCATCACACAGCCCCACTCTGGCTTCATCTCCATTGTAAATTTTTCAGACTACTTCCTAAGGGTTTCTACTGTCGTCTTCTTGAAGAGGTCTATGGGGTGGCACTGCCCTGGTTTCAATGGGGATGCATGCCATTCGTCCCCCGATTCATCTATGGCTCATCCCCATCACCTATGTCTGCCAATCTAATTTCTCAATTGTATTCTTAACACTCGGGGCCCAGACGTGACTTCCATCGAGTTTCGATTTGGCCCGCGCTATACCTAATAATCCAATAGCACTATACAGCGCTATAATCAAACGCCAATCCTCATTGTTAAGAGCTCTTAATAGCCCTTTCGGAAAGCGGAGCCAATAATAAGCTCACCTCAAACACAGACCCAGGGGTTATCAGGCATTCCAGACCAAGGCTGTCTACCGCAAGCTGTGCATGCCTGTGTATGCAGGCTGTTGCCCAAGGACAAGATGAGCTGGCCCGGGAAGCACTGAAGCGGAGAAAGACGCTACAGGGTGACGCCGGTGCGCTGTGCTGCGCTGCGCCGCGCTGCGCACGCGCCCTGCTTTGCACTGTAGGGCATGCAGAACAGCATGAGAGGTGGTGATGCAATGCATGCGATGGTGGCTTCCATGCAGATCTGAAAAGAAAGCCTGATGTGTCATGCCGCTCATGTTCAGCTGAGCTCTGATGAGCAGCAGGATGCCTGCGCAATTTGCATGCAAAAAAGCATGAGACATAGAGTTATTGATTTGGGAACCCAGTACCTCCACTTATTGTGGGTTGTAAGAACTCGCATGCAAGACCTTAATCTTAGGTGGAGAGTTGCTTGAAGCAACAAATCAGTGTGAAGAACTTTGGATTGGTGCACAATACTGCTGTGGCAAGAATCACAGTGAGGTGGGGTTGTTTGTGATTTGTAGCCCCTTGCTGTTGTTGAAGGTTCTATGGTGCAACTTACACATTCCTAGAGGCCTGGCTTCAGACCTCCTTAGTGTGTGTATGAGGCCAAACGTTTGTCCTAATAGTGGCAAAGAAACGCTTGCAAAGCTGCTCTTGTGTCCTGTGCGCTCACAGACCGACTGAACCAGCAGGCCCAACTCCAAACCAAAGCCACCGAGCAGCTGCGGGCAAATGTGCAGATGCTGGAGGGCAAGATCCAGGAGGCGAGGAACAAGAAGGTGAGGGCCTATGGTTTTGTTGGCATCATAGAGGGTCCAAATAAAATAGATTCCCTGTACAGTGCCCTTCGTTGCCCTGGGGTGCTTGGGCTTGTTGCGCTGTACTACCATAATTACATGAAAGCTAATTTGTGTGAACGGACTAACTTGGTGCTGAGGAGAGAGAGACACAAGGATGGAAAGAAAAAGTGGGAGGGAACGGAGCAGCGACACACACCTGCATGTGTGGAATGCTGTGATTTCACAGTGCATCAATGGTGTTTCAGGTCTGCGCCTGTGCGCAAATGCAAGGGAATGTGTGGGCATTCATGCATGCACGTACTCAGTCCTTGACAAAATGCACACAAGGACTCCTTGGGTGCGTGGCTGGACGTTCACGCTTATAAACAAGCGAGGTCTGATGGCATGTCTTGCAAACTTTTGAAGCTCTGGGAAAACAGTCTTGAGCCGCACTGTGTCACGTTAAATGATTCACGTGCTGTACTGGATGCTGCTACCATAAACGAAGGCACTGACAGTGCTGTATGCCATGTGGAAGAAGGGATGGGGCCTCATTCACGATGTCATCAGAGTGCGCCAATGAATGCTAATGCAAAATCAATCACTCATGTGGCACTGCAGGAGACACTGAAAGCGCGAGCTGCAACAGCAAAGAGCAGGTGCGCACAGATGGACAATGGAAAAGCCAAGGCCCTCGTAATTTTTCATATGCCAAGAGCGGCAACAGAGTGTGCCATGGCCGAGCTGCCTATGCCTGTTGGATGTTCCCAAGAGGAACTCTCATCACGCCATGGAATACCATGTTGTGCGCTGCAACAGGGTTGGAAAGCCATCCCTCTTTTTGTGAGACAGAATAGTTTATTCATGCCGCATGGATCCGCGGCTTTGCCACTTTACTTCAAGACACTATCTTTTTGCCTCATGAATATGGTGCTGTTTTTAAGGTGCAGGCCTGATAGGGTTCTGTTAGCTGCCCTTGTCTGGAGTGTACAGATATGTAACCCCAACCTCACCTTTGCCACTTTGATTGGCCATGGGCTCTCTGCTGCTCCACTGCACTAGCAGCACACCTTTCATGTGTCAAGTTCTTTGTTGCTCACAGACTCCTTAAGAGATTGCTATTGCCTTCCAAGCCTGCTTCTCATATTGTGAGGCTTACAAAGCTAGTAATGATCAGTCCTGAGTTCTGGCCTATCTATCTGCAGTAAAGCCATCCAGGAGTTGATTGGTGGCTTGCAAAGCAGCTCAGCGACTTCCTTTGCAGCTTTTGAGAAAATGGAGGAAAAGGTGGGAGGCATTCACCCTAGCTTGCGTTTAATCATGGATTTCAGCCTACAACAACTCGATCACTTCTGTGCAAAAACCTGGACCACAAGCCTGTTTATACTGCCTGTGTAGTTTTCTCTTTCTTTGTAATCATCACAGTGTAACCTGTGCACTGCCCAAATGAAACCTTCAGCTGTGCATGAGCCTTGCTGCAGCCCATTCGTTGCCCAGGCTGCGAGTTGCTCATGGACCTAGTTTGAAGGGGTTGCCCAGGCTGCAATGCGTCCTCCACTGCCCCCACATCAACAATACAAGCATATTAGGCGACTGCTGGCCTTAGCGCTGGGCAATGCCCTGCCATGAGTGTGCCTGCAGGTGATGGCATTGGAGGCAGAGGCAGAAACGACAGCAGCAATGGCTACGCCTGATGCACTGGAGTCTCGCTTTCAAACGGTAAGGTATACTTTTTTTTTACACTATCTTCAACCTATGGATGGTGAGCACAAAAGCATTTTGTCATGCGCGAGCTGTTCTTATGTTGGCACTTCTGCAGAGGGGGTTTGCAAGACCTTTCAATGTGCTCTAAGCATGCAGTTGCTGTCTCTAAGCATGCAGTTGCTGTTTGTAACCGCAGCTTGAAGGGGGGGGCGTGGAGGATGAATTGCGTGCTCTGAAGCAAGGTATGTTACAGCCAATCAAATGGACTTGCTGATTGATTGTATTGTATCCAACTATCTCATGAGGAGAAATGGACTCGCTAATGGACTGTTGTGTCCAACTATCTTACAAGAGGCTACCAGTTATCCAACATAAGTCACATGTAGATGCCATGGTTTGATTGCATGCTGGTTCAAAGACATGCACACCACGTAATACAGCGAAGTGGGCATGCGTTGTTGAATTGCATCTGTGATATGATGGTCTTATGCTCCAAGAAGTTATCCGGTCTGGTGTGTTTGTCCTCCCACACGAAGACGCACCCCTGCAATTATTGATGGCTTAGGTGGCAAGTCATCCATTCAAGATTTTTCAGACATTTGTATAACAGACAGACTCAGGTGTAAGCAGGACCGCATAACCACCCACTTGCACCTTCCAGCAATCTCACCTTTTGGCATACCTTCCAAGCACAATGGCTGTCTGCGTAGACCTTCCAGGCCCCGCCTCCCCTCATCTTAAAATCTTTGCAGGCACTATGCTGCTGGAATTTGTAATGCAAGCATGCACCTTGTGCGTGCAGCCATGCTTGTGCAGGATGTATGTGTTTGCTCAAACACTATCTTTGACTTCTATGCGTCTCGCAGGTGCGCAGCGGCAAGCTTCTGGGTCACTGCCTCGGCCCCGCTATGAGGATGTGCTTCAGCAGTCACAGCCTGCAACAGATCTGGAACTGGAGCTAGAGGAGCTGAGGAGGAAGGCGAGGGGGTGAGGAGTATGTGGTGAGCCCCCTGAGGGGGAGAGGAGACCTGGCATGGGATTTGGGGGACGGTGGCAGGGTGCCATGTACTAATTAGATGAGCAGTATGTTTGCCAACAGGCGCGTGGCCCAGCTGGTGAAGATAGTGAGGTATCATGTACAAGTTTTGGGCCGACTAGCAGGGTGCAGGCTGATCAGCTCATGCCGGACATAATCAGAATGTTGTGAGGCTGCGAAGGGCGGATGTAAATCTTAGATGCCATCAGTGTGGTCCTGAAAGTCTCTATCTTCCTCAGGAAGGTGAGATTTGAATCGGAGAATCCTTTCTTGGTACTAATCTGCCTGTGCGGTCAGGGAGCATGCAGTCAGGGTGAATCGGAGAATCCTTTCATGGTACTAATCTGCCTGTGCGGTCAGGGAGCATGCAGTCACCGCTGTAACAATTGTTGTGTATCTTAGGGTATGGCTTGCTTACCTGTCTCTTGCACTATTTTGTCCTTACACTTTTTGATCCAATGCCATCATGGTCACCAAAGCACTGGCAGCCACTGGCAGCCTAAGTGAAGGTTGTACCTGTGGCTCTCCTGTACTAGCTTCGGTAATGCATGCAGCCACTGGCAGCCGAAGTGAAGGTTGTACCTGTGGCTCTCCTGTACTAGCTTCGGTAATGCATGCAAATAAAATTATTATTACCCATAAACTGGGTTATTTTTACCCATGAATCACCCATAAGCAACCACGAATTCTGATGTTCGTGACAGGCTAAAGTGAGGTAGGCTTATCAGGTTCAACAGCCAGGCCCTGCTCCCATCAAAGATGTAGCATGCACACTCTAGAGTTTTATGGCCTGTTTTACCTTCTCATTCGTCATGCCTTGCTTCCAAAGAGGATTTGCATAAAACAACATCATTTCAGCTACATCTTGACTTTTGACCACGTAGGTCATCATGTCTTTTAGGAGATGCCAAGGGGCACGTAAGTGCACAATTAAGTGAAATGTTTTTGATGTGCAAGAGGGTGGTGATTTCACGGTAAAAAGCAAGGCACGGAGAAGTAAGGCACAGCAGGTTGATCAGAACTGCATGCAGCCTTAAAAAGTATGCATTTGCAGCAAATAATCAGCGGCCTTCCTGCCAATTGGCCAGGCAAAGATTAGGATGCAAGCTTTTTGTATGGCACACAGCACAATCAGTCCAACAAGCAAGAGCCCAATGTAACCAACCCATACCTAAAGAAAGAAAAAAGATAAAACATAACCAGCAAAACAGCCATAGCTAGCTAAGTAAAGTTTAAAAGAAGAAAGAAAAGAAACTACGCAAGCGAAAGCTCCTCACATCAATTTTGGAAAAGGGGCCACCTGGGAAGAAAAGCCCCCTCATCAGAAAAGAAAGTAGGAATTCTTTAGGGACTTAGCCTATAGGCTCTACAAAATATTATATCTTTGCTGCAGGGCTTTTCTACAAATACTGTGAGCTCCAGATGCCTTATTGGTACAATCTGGAATTTTCTGCAAACGTCTAAGCCTTCAACTCTTCTTTTAGCTGGGCCACCTGCAACCACGGGACAAACCAAAACTCAATAATAGAATACAGGGGCTTTATGGCGCCAGTAATTGAATTCTCCCACCAATAGGATTCTGCATTTTGGATGCATCATTGCTCAGCATGCAGGCCTTTGCACACAGCAGCCCTTTGCCGCCCTTGGGAGCCCCTGAGATCCTTTGCATGATCGAGCGATTGCATGATCCCCAAGGGTGTGCAGATGCATGTTCAGCGAAACAGGAGCACAAAACCCAAAGAGCGCCAAAACTGGCTGTACAATGCGTGCCTCAGGATAGCCTTTCAATCTGCCTGGGCTGCTTGGCAGCCGGGCTTACTTGACGCTGCGTCTGGGCGTAGTAGCGCTCAAGGGCGGGGGTGAGCTGCCGCTCCATGCTGGCCAGCTGGTCCTCGAGCTCTGGCAGCAGCTGGTCTACTTGAGCCGCCTGGCGCCGGCGGAGCTCCAGGATGTCCATGCGCAGGTCGCGGACAGCGCTGTTGACTTCACGCGACACCCTCCGGTATGCTGCCCTGACCTGTGCCACACCCAGAGCCAGCCGCGCTGGTGTCATGCGCTGGGGCGGCAGTGCATGGCATGAGACGTGCGCATCTTGGGCATCTCTACATGCCAGGAAGGGCTACACACCTTGTGGCGCGCAGCTGTCATGTCGCCCTGGTCCATGCCGTAGATGGCAGCCGCGCCCAGTGCCGGCCCGATGATGACCGTGGGAACAATGTCTGGGAAGGCAAACACGGGGAGGTTTGGCACTCATTCAATGGTGTGGGCAAGGAGCAAGCTGCCCGAGACCAGGAGGAGCAGTACGTGCCATGCAAGAGGGAACCTGGTGCAGCACATCACAAGAGGAGCTCCCATGGCCACAGACAGAAGGTGCAGCACTCAGCGGCTAGGCGGCGGCCTTCCCTCTCACCCATTGTAACACGCACCTAGCACAGGGCCAGCGAGGATTCCAACGCCTGGTATGAATTTGATGATCTTCTTCGCCCAATGTGCGGCTACCAAGCCCAGGATCATTCCCCCAGCATACCTGCAGAAGGCAAAGGGCAAAACAAAGAGCTGGGGGTCTGCCCTCAGGTGTGGCACATGGCTGCTCTCGAGTGGTAGAGCAAGGCATATGCACTGCAATCACCTCTGCAATGCTTTTGCTGAAGCAAAACCTCCAACTGCACGACATGAAGTCGACGCAGGGGAATTTCACTCTCTATTGTCACTCAGGTGATGAGACTTTTCGATTTGCAGAGGAGCCCTCAGGACTCCTGCACAAATACATCCTGTTTATACAGGCATCACCCAGTCTCATAATGAATAAGCAGGGCTATGCAGGAACGAAGTTGATCTAGAAGGTAGATTGTGCTGGGCTCAAGGCTGCATGTGCCACACTGACATTCTTCAGCCCTGGATGTAAATCTATTTTCCCATAACATTTTGCCCACAGTGCAAACAAAAGGGTTTTCATGTTTTCAATTTGTATCAAGCGTTCGCAATTTGTGCAAGCATGCTGCCTGTGTGGAATGCGCATGCCAGTTTCAGAGATCCCCTTTTCCATCCTAAGAAGCTGCGAAGAGCAGTGGAAAATGAGGGTGCACACTTTATTATGATGCACAAGCCAAAACGAACCTCGCGCGCACAACTGTATTGCGCCTTGCTCGCTCCCTCCTGCGGGCCTCCATGAAGGGAAGGACCTCCATTATGGAGGCTGTCCCTTTATTCCAAATCAACTGCCTGCCCTGTGTAAGAGGTCTCTCGCCTTGGAGAAGTAATTAAATGATCTGGATCTGAACTTGGACTGGGCTTCTTAAATCTTCAATTTAAATTGAATTATACTAAATGTAGCAATGGGTTCCAGCAAATCTGCACGGCTGCTAGTGAAGCTTACATCGTTGGCCAAGACCGGTTACTTCTACGTGACAGAGAAGAATCCGCGTAATACACCTTGGAAGCTGAGGCTGATCAAGTATGACCCCATTGTAAAGCGGCGAGTGCTATTTGAGGTGAGGCCTGCCACTACCTTGCTAAACTGGAGGGTGTGCTGGTTAGTCGACTCAGCTCTACAACACGGTAATCATCGAAGGGCCCCATCAAGCTGTCTTTTGTATGCTCTCCAGGAGCAAAAGCTAAAGAGCTGAGGATGGAAAGCATGCAGACAGGTAAGGCCTACTAGTCTGCACGTGGTTTGTGAGTTGCAAGTGGCTTGGCCTGTACATGCAAGACATCGTGTGCTAGGACAAGCAGCGTTCATTTTGAAGGCTACCGTTGAGCGCCCCACTCAAGGACGGAGGGATGGGGGCATTGCTCCTCATGTCAGGCAAGAAGCCCAAGACCATTGACATAAATGTTCACTGTTCCGATACACAGCGCATGTGTATGATTTGCCACGCCAGTGCACATTCTGTTGATGGTTATGAGCAGCACGAGCTGGAGCGTGCGCTCTCAGCTTAAGCTACGCAACATACCCTGCCCTCTAGAGCATAGAGGGTGTGAAATGCTGCAGTCTTGCGCTGTACTTGTGGCGACTTTGTGCGAGTTAGTGCTCTGGTCTGAGCATGGGATTGATCTAAAGCATTTCAATGCCAGTGTCACAGGCTGCACAGTTACCCATGGTGTTCTACAGAGGTGCTTGAAACCTAAATCTCTCTCTCTCTCTCTCTCTCTCTCTCTCTCTCTCTCTCTCTCTCAGCCTGACCCCTAGTCTGTGCGACCGCTGGGTAGGATCAGCCCTAAATTCGTTGAGGCACTGCATGTATCTATTGGCAGCCTGGCAATGTCACAAGGTGTTGTGCCCACTGCACGAACTGCATCACAGACATGAGATGTGCACTTCTTCACTGTTGAGTCAATCATGGCGTCTTCATGAACTGTCCCTTTTTTTGATCCCCTTGTTACATCTACTGACCCTGGTAACGACTGCATCCTACCACGGCCGTCTGGGCAAGTGGAATCATGGACTTGCCTCTCTAACACTGAATTGCCTGATTGCAGAGCCGCCCATCTGATAGAGAGCGTACGCGGGACCTTGGCCCTACAGCTGCACTCGCCAGGATGGACAGAAACCACCTGCTGCACACGATGACTCGAGTGCCAAATTCTCTTAGCTGCTGCCTGCAAGGGCACCTATCCCGGAGAAATAAGGAAGGGAGAGCTGTTGAGCTTTTGGTGCTGCACAGTTCCATGATCCTCTCTTCTCTAAGGAGTGGGGCTTCACAGTCCCAGTGCTTGGCTTAGAATAGAACCAATTTATGACCAATGAATGATGGCACCTGTCACATGGAACCCCCACTGACTTTGACTAAGGAGAAAAGGGCGTGCAAGGGGCGAGTGCAGAAGGTTTGTAATTGCTCGCTGTGCTGAATATTATGCATCAAGTGTGCTGCATCTGTTTGCTTTGGGTGGCTACAGAATGTCACATTTTAAGTGTGTGGTCACAATGCAGCTTTTGCATTTGTCACCTTTCTTTGGCTGCAATGCTGTCTCCTGCACATAGCTGCGCTGTTGGAGTAAACCCTGCAACGGTCATCAACGATCATCATCCTTCAGGCTCTCGTGTTGTCTTTGCATTTTATCTTGCCAAATCAAGCTCAAGCCTCTCGTAAGTTGTCCTCCTTCTCCAAGATTGACAGGACACCGCTTGCAATTTTGAGATCAATCGCGGTGTAAGGTTTAGCCCTGCTCAGCTCACAGAGGCTCTGTTAAAGCTCCATGCTTGTACTACAAGTTGTACTACAACTGTTGTAGTATCAATACACGAGCTCGGTCCTTCACCATTGACACTTTTAAGATGATATTTTCACCTCAGTGATGGCATCAATATGCTGTTTGGTATTCACTCTCTTGGCGCCTTCAACTTTCCTCAACCCTCAATCAAGATGATCTTTGTGCTTGCCCAAGAATCTGTTGTTGCTGTGTGCTGGTGTGTGGGAGGGCGCCTGTCTCATATGAAGCACCATTTATACGTACGTAGACTAAAGAAAGAGTTAGGCCCTCAGGGATCCCTGGTGACATGCATCGAGGGAGAGGCATATATTCAGTGCACTGTCACCTTCTGAAGAGATGGTTAGGGAACTCAATTGTGTGGAAGGGATCCTGCCAGGACACAGTGTGACAAACCTCCACCTGTCCTGTGGTTCAAGTTGTATTCATGTCAACTTCAACCCCAATAAACTTTATTGGGGTTAGTCCGTCAGCCAGATGGGTTCAACCATGTTGGCTCCTGGGCTTGCTGGCCGTCGCCAGGCTGAAAAAGAAAAAAGAAAAACCACGTAGGCAGTGAAACCACTCCCCACATCAATTAAGGAAAAGGAGATACATTGGCTCAAAGAGCCGTGAGTCTCCTCTACCGTGGACTGATTACCAGGGAAAAGGAAGAACTAGTGAGGATCTGGAGGGTGACAAGCAGCCCCCTGCTCCAGACCAAGACCTTAAGGTAAGATTTCAAAGGTAAGATTTCAAAGGTAAGATTTCAAGGCTGTATCCGCTGAACGAGGGCAGCTTAGCCGGTTGTGGCCTCCAGTGAGGTTCGACCCCCGAACCCACAGGCTGCGAGGGTGGATAATTGACTTTCTATCGCAGGTGCCCCGCCGCCTGCTCGACTATCCGGAGCGGATTGGACAACTTGTAGTACTTGAAGACCGCAAGAGCAACTGGATTTTTCAAGAGCGCGTCTAGTTGTTGTCAGTTTGTGCACATAGAGCACTGAATGAGCATGTAGTTTGAGGGCAGTCTTATGGGCTTTGTGGGCATCGAGGCTCTTTAAGGTGATTCAAAGTGTGGGAGGTATACATAGAGCCTCCCACACCAAGAAGAATGGTGTGAAGGATGACTTTCTTGGCCTTCAAGCGCTTACAAAGACCCTCATGTTGTTTTTCAGAGGCCTCTGTTCACAGTACTTAACCTCAACGAAGTGTGTCTCATGTTGATATTGAGCTCGTGGACTCTGCGTACATCCCTGCTGGGTTGTCTTGGGTGTGACACCTGGTGCAAATGAGGAGTGATTGGCGATCTGGATTTTTTAGTAGGTAAGGGGGAGACCAAAATGGCATCAGGGCGACTAGAGGTGAGTCTATCTCTAGCAGATAAATGAGCACCAAAAAAGCAAGCTGGGTATTGTCCTGTTGTTACTAACAACATGCTAGTAGCATGCTCAGGAATTTGAATTTCCTGTTGGGCCAAACGGTTAGTGCTGCCGGCATCCAAATGGACCAAAATAAATCCACCCATCATCTCAAACTTTTGATTTCAGCCAAACACAAGCCAAGTTCCCAGTCGAATTCTAGTTGTTTTAACCAACAGTTCTTCTAACAGTTGTTTGCTGATTTTGCTGGTAGGACTTATA
>LKMJ01001045.1_pt1 | contig 23589 bp, 30 predicted proteins | sample 643391 | NCBI WGS metagenome assembly LKMJ01 (sample SAMN04112250, study PRJNA286221) | soda lake metagenome | biome: soda lake; feature: Kulunda Steppe; material: water; isolation source: sample PL-Br10 brine of Picturesque Lake | place: Russia: Kulunda steppe | collected 2010-07
ACACACACACACACACACACACACACACGAGGCAAGACACTGGCAGGCCAGCCGGCCATAAGGGCTCTGCTATATGCATGCACGCCTGCAGCATGGCGGCCTGCCAGTGTCTCGCCTCAAGGGCTCTCTGGGCAGTGACCACAGCTCTCTAGGCAGTGACCGCAGCTCTCTGGGCAGTGATCACATCTACGCAGTGCTCAGGCCCTGGAAGTGCGTGGCCAGCACACTCCTTGAGGCATATTGCGCTCTGACCATGTACCATGACAATGTGCAGTAGCTCAGCCTTCGCAGCCGCCATCCCACCGCAGCACCCTTAGCCCCACCAGCACCTCCCTACCCACCCGAGTGGACTGCAGCTCTGCCTTCACAGCCACAACTGTGTTATGGTCAAAGGGCTGCTGCTGCACTGCATCATCGGTGTCAGAGCAGAAAGGGCGCGTGTGCGCATGCTGCGAAGGCAGCGCGCGGGAAGGAGGGGGGAGGAGGGATGGCAGGGGGGTCTGCTGGAATCGCAGCCCTAGGTGTGCAAACCCTTGGCTTGTGAGTGAGCTGCAGGGGAAGGCGGCTGGGGTGGGTGGGCTGCAAGGGGTGGAGGCTGGCTTGGGTGGGTCCATGAGAGGCAGGGGCTTGTGCATGAGGGTGATTGACAGCGGGCACTGCGGCACAAGGGGGAGCCTGAGCGCGTCGATGCATCTGCTGCCGCCGCCGCTGTCCCTGCCAGAGCTACTGCTGCTGCTGCTGCTGCCGCTGCTGGCGGGGGACAGGGCACCGTAAGAAGGAGCGGCAGCGGCTGTGAGCATCCCTGGCATGGCCATGGCGCTTGGGAGGCTCAAGATTGAGGTGGGAAATGCGAGGGGCTTGGAGGGGGCCGGGGCATAGTCTGACGTGGGCGACCAGTTGCGGGTGCCAGAGCCGTAGTGGCGCAGCAGTTGGGGCTGCGCGTGGGGGCCGGCAGCGCTGGAGCAGCGGCGCGCGGCTAGCTGCGGGGGATGGCGCGGCCCGGGCGGCGACAGCGAGCAGAGTGCGGGGGCTGCGCTCGTGGGGGCAGCGGGTGTGCTTGGGTGCACAGGGCCTGGCGGAAGGCGCAGGCCGGGAAGGGAGGAACTGGACGCATCCCAGGCACCAGGCGCAAGGCTACCGGGGCAGCTGGGTATGTGAGGATGCAGGCAAAGGCTCCCCTCAGCTGGGGCCGCTGCTGGGCTTGGTGCAGGCGCAAGCATGACGCCTGAGAGTGGCGCAGGCGCAGGTCCGGCTGCCGCGCCCAGCGCAGGCGTGTGCGTGGCTTCTAAGGCCAGCACGGGCGTGGACGCGGGCTCGGATGGTGCAGCTGCCGCGGAGGTCCCAGCCACAGTGCAGTGCCGACGGACAGGTGGAGAGTGGCCGGCTGCTGAACTGAAAGCGCGCACATGAGCAGAGCCTGACCAGGGTGCTGCCGCCTGCCCAGGGCCCCCATTTCCGACGTCACTCCTCCGTGGCGGCGCAGCACCCCCCTTGCTGCTGCTTGCTTTTTTTTGTGGCGCATCCCTGTGGGACATGCTCCTGGTATGCTGCTGCTGCTGCAGCTGCTGCTGCTGCTGCTGCTGCTGCTGCTGCTGCTGCTGCTGCTGTTTGCCTGCCTTTGCTTCGCGCCATTTGCCCGTCTTTGCTTCGCGCATCTCCTCATCCAGCGCCCGCATCGTGCTTTTCTGCTTGGCCTCCTCCCGCTCCCGCGCCTCCTTGCGCAGCCTCTGCCTCTCGCGGATCCGCACTAGCCGCTCCCGCTCCCGCTGCTCTGCCTGCTCATGCAGCGCGCTCATCGTTTTGCGGTGTTCCTTTAGAAAGTGCATGAACCACTCGCTGCCAGCCTGCTGCGCCTGCACCTGCGCCCCCAGCGCCTGCAGGTTGGCCTGCAGCTGCTGGGCGGGGCCTGAGGGCGGCACTACAGCTGCCCGCCCCGGCGGCCCCGCCAGCTTGGCAATTTCCTCTGCCTGCCGCCGCCGTAAATGGTCCAGTTGTGCCCGCAACTCCTTCTGCCTCCTCTCCCGCTCCAACCGCCTCCTATAGATGGTCAGCTTGCTATTGCCCTTCTTGCCTCCTCGATTGCCCCTCCGAAACAGGTACGGATTACCACTGGTCTTGCGCAGCTTGTGTTTCATGGTAGAAAAGCGCCAGCGCTCCATCTGCTTTGCCTGGGGCTGCTCCGGCTGTGGGGCGTTCGCCCTGGTGACCCTCCTGGCACCGACCTCCCTGTGCGGCATTGGCTGCGTGCTGCTTTGGCTTCTGCGGGCATGCTGGCAGGGGCCCCCGGGGTCATGGGGTGCAGAGGTGGGTGGACCCACAGCGGGAGTGCGGGGTTGGGAGTTGCGGAAGTTGGGGTGCCGGGTCCCGGCGCGCACGCGGCCCCTGCCGCTCCAAAAGGCTGTGCTCAGGCTGAAGCCTGCCAGGCTGTGTGGGAGGGCTGTCCCTGTGGCAGCAGCGGGGGCTGGTGATGGGGAGGGGCGGATGTGGCGTGCTAGGCTGAGACATGACTGGGCAGCGGCCTGCGCGGGCAGCGTCGGCGATACGTTCATGGTGGAGTGACGCTGACGGTGCGTGCGTGCAGTTGAGGACGGAGGGGGAGACTGTAAGCCCATCAATACTTTCAAGCATGTGCGCCTCGCCTTGTATAGGCAAGCTGAGCGGTCACCTGGTACAATGTACGTCTTGCAAAGTTGCCAAGGGCTTGAGGGGAGTAGGCCAGCGCCAGGTAGGGAGCCCTGTAGAGAGCAGCAGCAGATTGAGCAGAGCACGAATCAGGAAGTTTGCATGGATCGTGAATTGTGACATAAGTCTGGGAGAGGTGCCAGATAGTAATATGAAACTGGATATGAAAGGAAGAAACACGTTCCCACCTGTTCTGGCCCTGATAACAAAGGGCTGCAGTTGAAAAGCCACCATTGATTAATCTGTACAAGGTAGATGTTGCTGTTGATGGTCCCTTGGAAAGCAGGGACAAGCTACGTGCCCATGCCTGCCAGCTCCTCATCAGCGAGTATCCTACATTTCTGGTAGCACTCACGATCTAAAAATAAAATAGCATATGCTATTACTAAACAATATGCACGCAAAGCTGATCTTCGTAAATCGATGGGAATAGAAAGAACTGGTCTACTAGTTTATCCTGCCAGACTCGGCCAACGATTCTGATACTGACAGTAAACAAACTGTACAAGATAGCACAGAAAAGACCATGCACTGAAGGCATTGCAAGTTCCCCACTGGGGATCCCTGGGGGCCCCACAGCAGGCATTGCAAGTGCCCATAACTGATCAGGCTGCTCAGTGTCCAGGCTACGGAGCATTTACTTCATTTCACACGGTGCATGCCTGCACCGCCACTACATGGCAACTGCCAACTTGTTCAGGGGAAAGCCTGGACAGACTGCCTGAGGGAACTGCCTGAGGTCAGACAATATCATTTAGGCAATGATTGCCATTGCTGCGGCTTTGACATGTGCTTCCTACACCTCTTGCAAAAGAAAATTGATTTTAAACAAGCGCTACTATAATTATATTTGTGTCTCCTTTTCCAAAATTGATGTAGGAGTGCTTTTCCAGCCTGCGTAGGTCTTTTTTGGTTGTATGGTTGCAGCTGACATGGGAAGTAGCTTTCCGAAAGTCAATGTCTAGCCCTCATAAGAATGCATACCCCCACACCCCCGTACATGAAAAAGAAAAGAAAAGAAAAACTACGCAAGCAGCAAAAAAGCTCCTCACATCAATTAAGGAAAAGGGGCCACTTGGGAAGAAAAGCCCCCTCACCAGGAAAGAAGAAAGCAGTCAGTGAGGATCAGGAGGGTTGCAGGCAGTCACGCCAGCACACCTCTCCTGATTAGTTTGAAGGTGTGGAGAATGCTCAAGAAAACGTCTGGTCTGTACACGCTTATGAGCATAGTGCACAGAATGAGCTTGAAGCTTGAGCAAGTTTCTTGACTCTGCGAATCAAGGGCAAGACTCTTCAGAGGAACCAAAGTGTGAGGAATGTAAAGAACACCCCCTACACCTAAGAGAATGACATGAAGAACAAAAAATTCTGCAATGCTGCGTCTAAGACCATGCTGAGCATGGGCAGCTTGGAGCTGCTGCTCAGGGCGAGTGTCTTCACAGCACTTAATCTCAATGAGATGGGTGGTACGACGCTGCCAAGGGAGGTTCTCGGGGCGAGTCTGTCTAGGCCGGTAAGCTGTGGCTGGTGATGGGGCTCTGCCTCCAGCTGCGGTGGCTGCCGCTAAAGAACCCTGCCCCCTACCCAAAAGCACCCTCCTTCCACTCCTTAGAGTAAGGCCTTGATCATGGGGTTGGTTCTGTTGATTTTGGGAATTGATCTTGCGTGTTCTCTTTGGGGTCACTAGAATGGCGTCAGGGCGAATGAACTCAATGCAGCTTATCGCAGAGTATCGGTGTCGCGTCATTTTCTGCACCATTCTGTCACGCCAGTGGCACTTTCAGCCATCGATGAATCGGAGTTAAACTGGAGAACGTCTTCAAGGATTGTTGTCTGTCACACGTTGGTCTGGTCAAACTGGAAGTGCTCAGGTTAGGAAATCCATCTGTCTTGTCTGGACAAGAAAGTGAAGCTGACTCTAAGGCGGAAAATGGCGTGGGAGCCACGATAGCTTGGCGGAGGAACATTAAGCGCCTCCCAGCTGTTACATCTGTCTACTGCTGGAGAGACTCAACCTCAGCCACTTGACTGAGGCCTTACTCTTGTAACCTTGTAACCAACCTCAGCGCCTAGCTTGCCCTTGTACAATACTCGAGGCTCCTTCGCAACCTGTGGGTTCGAGGTTCGAACCTCACTGGAGGCCACTACCGGCTAAGCTGCCCTCGATCGGCGGATACAGCCATGAAACCTTACCTTGCCAAAGCTCGAGGCTCCAAGGTGCATTTAACAGTTTGAGATTATTGCAGCGCTTCAGTTGAATAAGTATCCTTTTGTTGCAGACAGGGGGGGTGGCAAAAGCCACCACAGTGCCCTGTGATTGGCATCTCCTAAGCTTAACCTTGGAAATGCAGCTGCACGGCAATGTTGAGCTTGAAGATGTAGCGGCATCACCTGGTGCTCAGCAGCGGCAGCGCGCAAGTGGACACCCAAGAGGAGCCCTGACACTTACAAGGAGCCTCTTACTGAGTTGTGAGCTGCTGAGTCGTGAGTTGTGCTGAGCACTGCTGGCGCAAGCGCTTGCTGTGTCCTATACAACCAGTGAACACATAAAACGCCAAGTTGCAAAGAGCAATCCAAAGTATTCGCGCTGCTTTTGTCATTCATACCAGTCATGTCACTGCTCTTGTTGTCCGTACACCAGTCACATAGGCATGCTGAGTGAGGCTGTGTGCGAACAAACATCTACGCAAGCTTTGCCCAGAGAACCAATTGTCAGAAACACCACATGCAAATTCAGGAGTTCTCGGAATGAAACAGCACGCCATGCACAATGGCAGCTTCACCGTGCCTGCAAGCAGAAGCTGTAGAACCCTAAACCACACAGCTGGTAATCCCAGCATTATTTAAATGCAGGCCACACGGAGGTGGATGACAGCTGGGTTCCCCCGTCAGTTGCTGCGCTGCAAATTCGTGGCGCAACCATGGGCTGCCTTACCCCTCAGCCCTCCCCTCGCACACGCTTTTGGAAACCCCTGCCCCCCAACTAAGGACAACATCGCACCAGCCTCCGACGTTTCCTCTGCGCGCGCTGCACGGCTCTTGCAGGGTCCTTCCCTTTGCTGTCCCTCAATCGGTCCTGCCAGACTCAATGTCGCTCTGCACACGCTGCATGAGCGTGGTGAAGCGCGTGGCCTCGGGCACGCCTGCGCTGTTGGGCACCGACGCGCACACCTCGTACATCCCACGCTGCACCTGCCATGTGCAAGAAAAGGGAGGGGGGCGCGCATTCTTTCATGTGCATGCTGGCACACACCCTTGGTTTGCATTCAAGCGGCTCATACACATGCTGCATGCACACGCTGCATGAGCAACACACCGCTTAGGGCATGAAAGTTCCCCCTGCACAGTCCAGCTAGGGAGAGGCTCCACCATCCAAGACCTGCTGCTTAATGCCCTACAGGGCAGCTCTATCATAGCTGTGTGCTGCACATGCTCCTGGCACGCACTTGGCTGACACGTCCTGAGGAGTGGCTCACACAGAACAAGAGCGTGGAGGCGCAATCGACACACACACACACTGTAGCCGAACAGGCAGAACAGGCCAGTGTGCTGTCTCAGCGCGCTTGATCAATGCCTGCGGGTGGACGCGTGACGCTGGCGCAACCGGAAGAGCATGATATTCAAGTCCAGCTTTAAAATCACAGACATGCATGCCAAGCGTGCGGGCACCCCAAGCCCAGGGCGCCAGCGTACCTGGAAGAGCGTGATGCGCAGACTCAGCCCGGGGCCGGGTAATGGTGCAGGCACCGCTGTGGGGGCCGCAGTCGCAGCGGCAGTGGCGTCGGTTGCCTCGTGCTGCACGCCTCCTAGTGCAGGCAGCCCTGCACGCGGATGTCAAACAAAGTGCACGCGGCCGAGCAAGAGGTGCAAGCGGGTTGGTGGGTGCAAACCAGGGTTGGGCAGCAACGCCGGCAGCACCGGAGACAGATGCGCTGCGCGTGAAAACGGGCTGTGCAGATGTTCGGCTCGCACACTAGGATGTAGATCTGATCAACTCAAGCAGGCTGCAGCACCAGAAGCTGGTGCAGCAGCAGCAGCAACAGCAACAACAACAACAACGACATCAACATCAACAGCAGCAGTGTGGGGATTGCGGCGCTCAGCAGCCACAGACAGCTCCCTCTCCTTCCCGCGCCTCCCTCCTCTCCTCTTCTTATCCCCCCAAACTCACGCGCAAAAACACGAAACCAAAGCTAGAGGGCTTTCAAAATACAAGACACATGGATGCAAAAAAGTACACCACGCATGCATGCAAGTGAACACACATGCGCACACTTGTGCAGAGGCCTGCAGCTCACCTGGCTCCTTTGTGGCGGGCTCCGCGGTCGCTGGCCTTGGCTTCTTGTGTTGCTGCTCTGCAGGGCTGGCGGTGTCGCTAGCAGCTGCCGCAGCAGCAGCGGCGGCTGCGGCAATCGAGGGAGGGCTACCCACCGGCGTCTGCGTCTCCGCGGCCTGCGCTTGTAAAGTGCACAAAGCATGCGCAGCTGTGGAGGGAGGGCTGCCCACTGGCATTTGCATCTCCACGGTCTGCGCTCACACAGTGCAACCAAGCATGCGCAGCTGTGGAGGGAGGGGTGCCCACTGGCATTTGTGTCTCCGCGGTCTGCGCTCATACAGTGCAACACGGGCACGCGCAGCCACGCCGTAGGGCGCTGGTTGTGAGGTGCTTGAGCATGGCAATGGCGCAGCTGAGCACCGCATGGGCCCTGCGCCACCTGCAGGGTGCTGGGGACCTGCCGTGCGGTCTCTTGACAGAGGCAGCGTCACCACCAGGCGGTGTAGCCAGCAGGTACTGTGGCTTACGGGCTGTGGGGATGCGCAGCAAGCGGACAGAGGCAATGTATCACCCCCCCATCACAGTCCACCCACCCCGGCAGGCAGCGCGTCCAGCTGGGTGGCTTTGCCGCCTCCGGGAAACCCCTTCTGGGGAATGCCATGGGGAGACCCCGCGTCTGCTGCTAGAGGCCGCCCCGTCTGCGCGCCTGGAGCTGGCCCCCCTGGCGGGATGGCGGCTGCCGGCGGAACCGTTGCCGACACGCGCCACAGGCCCTGCACCAATACGTGTGGACAAGGCTTTGTCGGTGCCTTGGCGCACACACGCGTTTGTGCATATGCATATGCCGTATGTGTGCCCGCATGCCAGCGTATGTGTGCCCGCATGCCGTATGTGTGCCTGCATGCCAGCGTGCCGTATGTGTGCCCGCATGCCAGCGTGTATGTGCACACATGAAATGCCCAGGCCTGGGACGTCAAGGAGCAGCGCACGACGCCATGCAGCATCGCACGGCGCACCACGCCCAAATCACACCATCAGGGTGCGCGCCAGAGGACCGACTGATGGCCAGCCCCTCACAAGCAAGGAAGGGCGCGGTGCAGCGCACCCAATGCACAGGCGTTTGCTGAGGGCCTCGCAAAGAGGTCTCCTCACACCAGCAAAGCCATGCAGCATGCAACGCCGTCCTGCACGCAACGCCATACCCCTGGTACAATAACGCACATGCGCAGGAGCACTGTTCGGAGGGCTGCACTCCACCGGCAAGACAGCAAGCATAATGCTGCACATGCAGTGCCGCGCGCACACGCGCTGCCGGCGGGTCTGCTGAGCAGCAATGCCACGCTGCAGGAGACACGCAAGGACGGTTTGAGAAGCGGCTCCTCACCTGGTCCATACTTTTCCAGAGTCAAGGAGCAACCACTTCTTTTGACCAAATCTAGAGCTGCTCTGTGGCGCGCATGCCTAATTTCACGCTCACCTGGTCCACAGATGGGGGCGGAGACGCCCCATGCGCCTCAAGCACGGCGGCGACATGCTTCAGGAGGGCCCTGGGGTCCATGAGCGTCTGCAGGAGTGCGTGTGTGTATGCGTGTGTGAATGTGCGTCAGTGAGCGCGTGTGAATTGTGTGTGTGTGTGTGCGTGCGTGTGTGTGTGTGCGCAAATGTGCATGGGTGTGCGTGGGTGCTTGCGTCCGCAAATGTGTACGAAGCTTGCAGGAGCTCGCGGTGCCCATGCCTGTGCGCAATTGTGTGTGAAGCTTGCAGGAGTGCGCAGCGCCTGTACCTGCGCGCATTCATGGGTGCTCACCTTGAGCTGGAAGGTGACGGAGCGCTTGGGCACGACGGGGCGAGCAAGGTCCGGGTTCAATGGGCGCGCGATGGGCACGCTGGCCAAGTTGCGGTCCACAGCAAACGACCAGGCGATGGCCCAGCGCGAGGTTTTACCCTGTGCGCGTGGGCGGGCGGGGGTGCAAACAGCGTCTGAATGCGCACGCGATGCAGCAGTGCGAGGTTTTATTCCGCGTGCGCGGGCAGGCAGGGGTGCAAACAGCATTGGAATGCGCACACACGGCAGCAGTGCGAGGCTGATCACAGAGGAGCTGCATGTGCTCAGGCGGGTGTGGGCAAAGGGTGTTGGACTGCGCAGCACAAGGAAGTGCACATAACATGCCCAGGGAAAGATCTGCGCATGTGGGGAGCGATCAGGCTTTGGAGCCTGTGGGGGAGCGGAGGCCATGGGCAGATAGGCTGTACTGGATTGGTTTTCAATGTACGGATGTGCTGCATGATATGCACACGTGCATACGCAATTTTGCAGCGCAAGTGAACAATGCCGTGCTGTGCTGTGTGAGCGTGATGTGCATGTGTAAATATGCGCAGAGGCGTATGCTGGTCCATGCTGATGTTAGCATGTGCACACAAGAGCATGTGGAAGCATATGTCTCATGGGAGCAGTTTATGGAAAACGACTGCACACTGCGCTCCTGCAACAAACTGGCATGCAGCGCTTGAAGGATATGAAGCACAGCGGGAAAAAACACAAGAAGCACATCGTGCCTCCTTCACCTGTGCGAGCTCTGTGGTGCGGATGGCGGTCACGTGGCGAGCGTGCAGCTCCTTGCGCAGGACTTTGAGCGTGGTCTTCTTGCCCACCATTGTTGTGTACCTGCATGGGCGCCCATGCACAGTTTGCAAACTGGAGGCCTCAAGTGCAAGGCAAGAAGGCTTGAGAGCTTTGATGGCTGCCATCTTGGCACACGTCACGTACTTGACATAACTTAGCGGTATACGATGCTATTCAGTGCTACACGCTACATAGCTCAAAAAGCCACCGCGTGGCTTGCTCTGGTTTGTTTGTCTGCATGCCCTGCCCTGCGGAAGAGTGGGCTGGCAGTGCTGCTTGTGCAGGCAACGAGGGTTGGGGACGCACACGGAGGAGCAGCTTGGAGCATTTTTTGTCATGTGCACAAGGTTTTTATTTTCCTGATCTGGGTCTGGCATGAAGGGTGCACCTGCACCTTATACTTACAAGCCTGTCCATCTTTTGAAGAGGTCTTGCCATGGGGAAGAGAAGTCTACAATCACAAATAGTGCGCATCTTTTTGTTGCCTTCTGTTGCCTTTCATTAAGTCCCAGCTGCCTAGCCTGATGCTGCCCTCCATCATACTATCATGCGCATGATATTTTCCTGGTGTGTGCGCATGCGCGCGTCTGACAAAGGGGCCACGCACCAGTGGACCCGGCTGCCCAGCCTGACGCTGTCCTCCATCATGCGCATGATGAACGCGACTTCGCCCCCGGGGTACACCATCTCCTCTGGCGTGCCTCCGCATGCGGTGGCCGGGTTGGAGTTGGCTTCCTGCAGCAAAAGATACACGGCAGGCATGGCACGGCAGGCATGGCAGCGCATGGCAGCACATGGCATGGCAGGCATGGCAGCGCATGGCAGCACATGGCAGACATGGCAGCACATGGCAGACATGGTAGCACATGGCACGGCAGGCATGGCACGGCAGACATGGCAGCGCATGGCAGCACATGGCACGGCAGACATGGCAGCGCATGGCAGCACATGGCACAGCAGACATGGCAGCACATGGCAGACATGGTAGCACATGCCAAGGGAGACATGGCAGACATGGATGCAGCAAAAGATGTGCGGCAGATATGGCAGCGTAGCAGAGGGGATGCGATGGCCAGGACTGACCCGGAATGGGCAGCATAGGATGACAGAAAAGGGGCAGGGCGCGGGGCAGCGCAGCATAAAGAGCGCAGGCTTGGATTCCTGCGGCCTGGATGCGCAGGGAGCAGCGCATCAAGGCAGCGCAGCAGAGGGAATGCAGCGGCTGACGCAGAAGATACAACAAGGAGCGGCTGAGGTAGACAGTGAAGGGGCAGGGAGCGGAGCGATGGAAGGGTCCATGCCACATGCAATGGACGAGCAGACACACGCCTGCCCTTTTTGTTTGCAGAAAGCAGTGAAGGCATGCACTTCATGACAGTCGCACCTCGTGACACACCTGTGCGGTTCGTGACACACCTGTGCGCCTCGTGACACACCTGTGCGCTTCATGACGGTCGCACCTCGTGACACACCTCTGTGTGGCTCATGGCCACTAAGGGGCAGCTGAGGTCAACCTACTGTCAGAGACCCCCGCACCGCAGAATGCATGCACGCCTCAGCGTGGCTATACTCTTCACACATAAGTCAACCAGCACCCGTAAAGGTGCGCACGCCCCAGCGCGGCTGTACTCTTCACACAGATGTCAACCAGCACCCGTGAAGGTGCGGACGCATGTGCGCGCTGGCGCGCACACGGCACATGCACATGCACTGACACATGAAGCGTGCGCATACCCACCTCTATGCTCTCAAAGAAGGGCGGGTTGCACATGCTGAAAGCGAACGTCTCCTGGTCGTCCACCAGTGCTGGCGTGATGATGCCTCCGGGGTCCTCATCTTCATAGCTCCCTGCGCGTTTGTGGTCGCCAGAGCAGGGCGCGCGTTACTTTGGCGACCACTCTTTTGCACACATCATCTCCTGTGTCCAACGCAGCTAGCTTAATGACCACAAATCATGACATGTAGCAGCCCTGCAGCTGTGCCCTGCTGCTAAACAGACACGAAGGCAAATGCAGCCCCCAACGCCCTTGCTAAGGACTCCCTGCCATCGCTGACTCCGCTCTGCACGGTTTCCTTTTGTTTCCTGCGCACCACTGACTACGCTCTGCAAGGTCTCCCACGCCAGCAGACTAGCTCCCGAGAAGGGCAGGCAAAGCCGCGACTTTGCCTTGTCAGCACATGTGCCTTTTGCTCCGCCTTGTGAACGCATATGCTTTTTGCTCTGCCGCTTCATCTTCACCCCTGGCCCCCCTGGCCCCCCCCTCTTTCCTTCCCTCCCCTGTCCCCCCACTGCCTTCGCCCTGCCCCTCACCTGCCCCCCCACTTCCAGCTTGGGGTGCATTGCTGCCTCTGCTCTCTGCCGCACAAGAGCCAGCACCCTGCGCGCCTCCCTCGTTGTCACCCCCCGCCTGGCCCGCCTCGTGCACAGCCTGCAATGCAGTGGTCGCAGCAGAGCAGCATCTCATGTGCAACCTACGACGTGGTGAACAAGCAGCAGAGCCTACTTTTGTGAGTGAGCCGCACTGACCAGGCAGAGCCCGCTTTTGTGAGTGGCCAGGCGGTAGAGCCTACTTTTGTGAGCGACCATGCAGCGGAGCCTGCTTTTGAGCGGCAGCGGAGCCTGCTTTTGATCAATAGCAGAGCCTGCTCGCTTGCACATGCAACGTCGTTCCATTCAGCTGTGATGCAGTGAGGTGCATTCCATTCAGCAATCCCATCCATTCAGCTGTGATGCACATGCAACGTCGTTCCATTCAGCTGTGATGCAGGGAGGTGCTGGCGCGGAGGGTGCACAGCATACACAGGAGCTGCCCCACAGTGGATTTGTGATACAGGAGATCTGGTGTGGACCTCTCACACAGGCAGTGGATCTGTGATGCAGGAGATCTGGCGTGGACCTCTTACATGGATTTATGATGAAGAAAATCTGGCATGGACCTCTCACACAGGCAGTGGATCTGTGATGCAGGAGGTCTAGCGTGGACACCTCGCATGGGACACACAGTGGGGGGATCTGGTTTGTCATGCACGGGCTGTGCCCACCAAAAAGCGCACACGGACACACACACAGGCACACACAAAAGCACACAAAAGCGCACACACATATGCTCTCGGTCGTACGCAAGTGCGCACACATGCGCACACCTTGGCGGGCTGCCGCACTTCCAGCAGGTGCTGTAAGTGTGGGTTGCGCTCGATGTGGCGTTCAGCCCATTCCAGCGCCACGTCTGTGACGTCCACGCCCACCATCCGCCAGCCGTACACGGCCGCACCCAGCAGGCAGTAGATCAGGTTGGTCCCGCATCCAATGTCGAGGCCCTCTATCAAGCCTGCGCGGCGCGCGGCGCGTGTGGGGTGCAGGATGACACTGAGAGGGGCGGAGGGAGGGGGGCAGGTAAAGATGGGGTGGAGAGAGGAAAGAGGGGTGCGCGTGAGGCAGGGAGATGCGTTGGTGATGCACGGGGGCGCGTGACGCAAGACAGCACACTCGGTGCAGCGTGGAGGTTGAGAACACAAGCGGCAGCAGTCTCTGGGGGCCCCCGTGCGACGTACGCTGCGCCAGGAGCCACCAGGAAAGAGCACCCGCGCAGTCATCCCACAACCGCCCCGCCAACCTCCCAGCTCTGGCGCCTCTCACTGTCCAGACGCCCCACAGCAGCACCTGCGGTGCACCTGATTTGTTTGGCTCCTGCCCCACAGCAGCCCCCGCGGCGCACCTGATTCGTTTGGCTCCTGCCCCACAGCAGCCCCTGGGGCTCACCTGATTCGTTTGGCTCTGGGGAAGACAGGCCCAGCAGGTCGTCGATCCAGTGGATGTAGTTGGCCCTGTTGGTCACTGTGGGCACGAGCTGGCCCTCCGGCAGCCACCTGCAGGGAATGCGGGCAGTGTCAGTGTGTGTGTGTGTGTGTGTGTGTGTGCAGCGTGTTGTGCGCTTGCATGTGCATGCAAGTAGGTGCACATGCACACGTGCGTGCGTGCGTGCATGTGTGTGTGTACGCGTTCCTGCTGTGAATCCTGCAAGTCCTTCCCCGCAAACACGGAAGGCATGCATCATCTGTGCAGCTGATAAGCCCTTCCGGCCAAAAGGATGAAAGGCTCCCGTCAAGCGCGTGAAGCTAGCCCTGGCAGTATGTACTTAAGCCATGCACTCAAATTTCAGCAGAAGACGCATGCAGCAGGCACCCTCTCTTAGACAAAAGGCAAGGCACATTGCAGCGCAGAGCACTTGTCCCCTTCCAGAAATAAGCCTCGCCCGCCTTATCCCTTCCCTGCAAAGGCATGCAGCGTATGGCCGCGCTACACCCTGCCTTTCGAACCTCATCCTTTCAGCTTGCTACTACCTCTCACCAGCCTCAACACCCAAACACTTTCCTTGCCTAGGCACAGCACATAGCTGCCCTGTTCACCGCCCGCCCATCTGAAGCCTCACCAGCCTACCCCACCAAGCCTGGCCAGTCTATCCCACGAAGCCTGGCCAGTCTATCCAACCAAGCCTTGCCAGTCCATCCCATCAAGCCTTGCCAGTCCATCCCATCAAGCCCTACCAGTCTATCCCAAAGTCCGCTTTCAGGAGGGTGGATGTGAGCTGGCGCGTGCCCTCCCAGCTTGCATAGTTGAAGACAGCGCGTCCACCTGCAGCACACCCCGCGCAACACGGGCAAGGGGAGGCGGGGGTGGGTGACCTGAGTGGGCGGCGGTTGACCGTACAGGTCATGGCAATCTCGTGCAGGCCCGAGGCCGTGCCGCAAGCATAGTGGCTGAAAGACTAAACGGCAGCAACAGAGCCATTGAGCGGCGTCCTCACCCTTTGAGGGTGATTCAACTGCTGGACAGCAGCCCCAGCACTGGACAGTAGCAGCAACCCCAGCAGCTGCTCCCACCCCAGATGGACGACAAACAGCCATCAACACAACAATTGCACACAAGAGGGGGTTGGAGGTGCACAGACGCAGGAGTGGCCACAGAGGCATCGTAGCCATCCCAAAAAGTTATGCAACACAACTTGCGAAACATAAGCACCACTTGCAAGAAATAAGCAGCGGGGGCGCGCCTCGCACTGTGGTTAGGGAACCAAAAGGCGGGAACACCCTGCAGGCGCACCAGGTAGCTTGGGCAGCGACAGATACGGCCGCAGCTCCGGGTGCGTCTCCGACAGCGCCACAAAGTCGGGCTCCTCTCGGTAGTACCTGACCAGAGGGGCGCGCAAGGGCCGGTGCCAGGCAGGCGTACGTGTGTGTGCACGCGTACGTGTATGTGTGCGTAACTGCATGCACGTGACTGTGTGCGTGTGCATACATGTGTGTTGATGCCGGCACAAATGCATGCATGACTGTGTGTCTTTGTTTAGGCGTGTGGATGATGGCACAACAGCAAGGAGAGATAGCCAGCACCAACAAGTTCAGTGAAATCTAAGTGAGCAGGCACGTCATGTGATGTGTGCAAGGTTTGAGGAGGGTTGCCGGTGGAGCATGGCAAAGGTTGAAATACGAAGAGGAAACGACGCGGTGCAGAACACAAGGATGGCGAAGGTTAAAACAAAGAGCAAACCACGCAGTGCAGCACACTTGGAAGTGGACTAGGAAGAAGGGATGACCCGCAGCGGAGTGCACACCTGGCTGGAAATCAAGGCGCTGGTTCCAAGCAGCTTGATTGAATGTCATTGTAATGCTAGACAACATTTTGCACAAGAACAAGGGGGAAACTCCTAAATGGTGGGCACCAGCAGGTGCTCTTTACAATGGTGCTCTTTACATCGAAGTTCAAGGGGGCTCTTTACAATGGTGGGCACCAGCAGGTGCTCTTAACATCAAAATAAAGCTCAAATGATAGCATGAGAAACATTGCCCTAGGGGGCAGGCGAGGGGCAAATCAAAGGGAGCTCCAGGGAGGAAGATGAAAGGTACATTAAAGGGAGCTCAGGGAGGAAGATCAGAAGCGAATCAAAGGATGCTCAGGGGGGAAGATCAGAAGCGAATCAAAGGGAGCTCTAGCCAAACTCTAGGTCATCTGCTTGGAAGCGTCCCAAGACGTCTTGTGCAGGTCAGTCATACTTCTACCGCTGCTTATGTGCAAGGGGATCTGGTACAGCTGATGAACCTTGCTATCCAGTCGCATCTCACACCAGTATCTGCTCAGCTTTTGATCTCCTTTTCCGCCAACTTACCTATTGTTTGGGTGCATGCGCGGGTTGTTGCGGCCTGTGCGCCCTTTAGATGCAGCAGAAAGAGCAGCCCGCCCAACTCCAGCCAGCCTGCGCGCACGCGCGTGTGTGTGTGTGTTATGTGATAGTGTGCGTGCGTGTGTGTGCGTGTGTTGTGAGAGTGTGCGTGCGTGTGTTGTGTGACAGTGTGTGCTTAAATGTTGTTGTGTGACAGTGTGTGCTTAAATGTGTTGTGTGCGTGCGTGTGTTGTGTGATAGGGTGTACGTGCATTTTGTGTGATAAGGTGTGCGTGGGCGCGTTGTGTGACAGTGTGTGCATGTGTGCTGTGTGATAGGGTGTGCGTGCGTGTGCGCGCACGCAGCACGTACTATAAAGTTGGCGCAACAACCTTGGGCAACTTAACTGCATAGAGCAAATCATATCCATGTCGTTTCACATGGGTGCCTGTCCTTTCGAGTTCATGTCTGCTATTTCGCGCAGAGCTGTGCTCGTATGTGTGCGTCACCCAGCTATGTGCGCGGTCACCCAGTTTGTGGATCTTTACAGCATGCGATCATGCCATGACAAACACAAAGACGGACAGGGCTAAGTGGGAGCCCTTTTGTGTGCGCAGCGCTGGTAGGTAGAGTTTGTTTGATGCCCAGCCTCCTCCCCAGCCCCACTTTGACGCACCTTCCCCATCCATTTTTTTTTATCTTTTTTACATTTCCCCGCCCCTTCCTGATGCATCTTGAAGCACCCACGCCCACCCTCCAGCTCCTCGCACCCGTGAAACTCCTACGCATGCTCCCCACCTGCCGCGCTGCAACATCCCAACACAGTTTCCACAAAACGAGTGCACCTCCAAGATCCAGGGCCTGCACATGCACCCTCTGCGCCAACCCCTAGCTGCTGTCATTCAACACCTACACATGCACCCACAGACATCTGCACATGCACCCAGCACCACCTGCTGTCCTGCTGCTGCCCCTCAGACCATGAAGTACCTAGCACCTGGCCTCACCTGCCCTGCTGCTGCCCACTTATGCCAGCAACCTCGGCCCCAGCCCTGCCAGGCCACGCAGGGGATGGGCTGCCCCTCCCTTGCACGCCTCGGTGCCCTGCGGAAGTGCGGGCAGCAACCATGTGATGAGTCAAGATGTGTGATGTACAAAGATGTGTGATGTCCTCCCTTTGCCGGGGACGCTGATGCACGTACGCTGCACAGGGTGCCTGCAAGGAGCGCGCCACTTGAAGTCTGCAGGCAGACAGGGCCACGGTTGCTGCGTGCCCACGGCATGGCGTGCCCCAGGGCACCCCACACATCTTGACTCATCACACATCTTGACTCATCACACATCTTGCTTGCTTGCTTGCAAGAATGGTATGGCCCTCTCTCGCTCTTGTGCTGAGGGGAACCACTCCCTTGCTTGCGTGAAAGAGCGGCACGGCCGCCTCTCGTACATGTGCCCAGAACTGTGGGGAGCCACACCCTTGCTTGCTTGCAAGAATGGCATGGCACTCACTCGCTCTTGTGCTGAGGGGAACCACTCCCTTGCTTGCGTGAAAGGGCGGCACGGCCGCCTCTCGTACATGTGCCCAGAACTGTGGGGAGCCACACCCTTGCTTGCTTGCAAGAATGGCATGGCACTCACTCGTTCTTGTGCTGAGGGGAACCACTCCCTTGCTTGCGTGAAAGGGCGGCACGGCCGCCTCTCGTACGTGTGCCCAGAACTGTGGGGAGCCACTCCCTTGCTTGCTTGCAGGAATGCATGGCATGGCACTCACTCGCACTTGGGCCGAGAGCTGTCAAAAGCAGCAAACTGTGCCCACGCTCATGCTGTGGGTTGCACCGCTTTTGCACAGTTACGGAGCAATGATGGGGGCTGTATGGTTGTGTGGAGCCATGGCAGGCATGTATATGATGGGGTAGCTTAAGGGCGCTTGCCTCGGATGATGAGCCAAACAGGGCCGCGCTTGCACACACATGCACATGTGCACGTGTGCGAGCAAATGAAGGCCAGGGTCAGGTACAGGCACACACAAACACACACTTGCACACACGCTCGCGCACACACACACACACACACGAACAGGCACAAACGCTAGGACATGTACACATATGCAAACAGCCACGCACACCTTGCTGCCCGAGGCCCCTCCCGCTGGGGCCTGCAGACAGGTGGCCTGCTCTGCGCTCCTCCTCCGCTGCTGCAGCTTCTGCTGCTGCCTCATCTGCCCCTGCTGCTGCCGCGGTCGCGCCGCTCAAGCTGCTTGCATGGGAGTGCACAGCGGCGGAGTGAGGCGCCAGCTCAAAGCTCCCCACCTGCACCGCAGAGGACAAAAAGGAAGCCGCGTGCATACCTGCCACAATGCTCAACGCTCACAACTCAGGGCATGCAAGCTCAAAGCTCAACACTCCCCACCTGCACACCAAAGGATTGACAGGAAGCCACACGCAAAGTAAGGCGCACACTGGGGAGCGCACGCATGTTAACAGCACTGTGTGTCGTGCGATGACTTCTGGGGAGCGCACACTTGTGCAGCGCTGAGCATGTACGATATGATGAACAAGGGGGCACACACACACACACGCGCGCGTGCGAATACACGTGCACATACACGCACACACACATGCACGCGCGCACACATACATGGGTGTAGCACAACTTGCATTCCGTCCTCTGCCAGCCGTGGTTCACCCCCTCATGCGCAGAGTCCACAGGCCGGGCCTCATGCATCGCTCATGGTAGGCGTGCATGCAAGCACTGCGTTTGGGCGTGGTGGTCGGTCATGGGCTCCTAGCACGCATGCCAGTCTCCATGGCCTTACACCAGGCCTCCATGTTCCAGGCCCATCAAACTGACACACGCACCCCTAAAGCGTGCACTCAGTTGTGGTGCTCGTGCATTGATTGAAGTGTGGTGAGCGTGACAATCAAGCAGGATTGCCATGCTCACCACACTGCTCCTGCGCACATCATGCACATAGACATGTCTGTACACACGCGTGCGAGCCCAGCGCAGCGCCCATGTGTCATGCAGAGACATACAAGCAGTCACTAACCCTACCCAGTGCATGGGACACAATGGCATGAGTCATGCTGCATGGCGCATCCAAAGAATGGTCAGAGGGCCTGCGCCGTGTGACATTACACACTTAAAGCATGCACCAGGGCCGAGTCACGAGTCCTCAAAAGCGGTCGCCATGGCCACAGGGCACACCCTGTGCATGCCACACTGATGCGCCAGAAGCCCGCACCATGCATGCCACATCGATGCGCCAATAGATCGCACCATGCACGTCTCATTGATGCGCCAGAAGCCCGCACCATCCATGCCACATCGATGCGCCAATAGATCGCACCATGCATGTCTCATTGATGCGTCAGAAGCACGCACCAGGGCCTGCTCTTGCTCCTCCTCCTTCTCCCCTGCCCCCGGGGACCCCTGCGCCGCGCGCTTGTTCTTGGCCGTGCGTGCCGCCTGTGCGCGCGCTGCCGCGGCAGTGTCGGCCAGGCCAGTGCCATGGGGGTCCGCATGCTCCGCACCAGCAGCAGCGGCAGCTGCACGCACGTACACGTGCGTGAGTGTGTGTGTACGTGTGCTCTCCAGAGAGTGTGTGTGTGTACTTGTGCTCTTCAGTGTATGTGTGTATGTGTGCGCGCGTGTGTGCCTATGTGCCTGTATTCTTTTGCAAGTGTGCGCTTTTGTGTTTGTGTGTACACCAGGTGTCTACACTGGGTGTGTGGGATTTGCCGGTGTCAGGAGTGGACGGGGAGTTGGCATGTGCGTGCATGCATGCGCTTACCTGCACGCCAAGCGCATGTGTGCCCTGGCAGGCGCAAGGGGCACATGCACACCCTCCTTGAGCGCACGGTAGCAGCAGCCCACCTGCAATGGCCAAGTTCTCGTCGCTGTTAAACTGGTACTCGCCCTTGCCATCCTTCTGCCCCACATCCTGCGCGTCATCTTGGCCATGCACCTCGTGGAACGCCTGCAGCGTGAACTCAAGGGCCTCCTGCAGCTGCTGCTGGAGCTGCAGGACCACACAGGCAAGCGGGAAGGGCGAAGTGCAGGTGTGAGTCGGGTGGGGAAGGAGGCGCACGCATCAGGCATGCTCCTCGTGGGGGGAAGTAACGCGTGCATCAGGTGCGATTGTGTTGCTCAAGTACAGGGGTTGCAGCTACGCGTATGTTGTGACACAAGCGCCTTGATATTGCGGCCACTGCCGACAAAAAATGCTGCAGGGCGCCCTTGTGCGCATGGTGAGAGGATTGCTGAGACGGAGCGCACAGTACACACGTATGGTGAAGGGGAGCTGAAAGAGAGTGCACAGCAATCGCTTTGGCTCCATGCATGGCCAACTTAGGTTTGGTGCTTAGTTTAAAGGGGGAACTAGGGGCCATGGCAATCTATGCCTTGAACCCAGCCTCTGCAGCTAGCAGCAGCAGCAACAGCAACAATAAAGCGATGGCAGCCCTGCAGTGGGTGCCCCTTTATTCCACTTTCAGCGTCGGTTTCCATAGCTCTCACAACTGCCCCCATTATCTCCCCGCCTGTAGACGGTGCCCTAGCAGCCCAAAATGCAAAGTGAGGCATCCACCTGCAGGGCCTCATCATTGTTTGGGTCACTTTGTAAGACGGCCGCCACCCCTGCCAGCTGCTCCTTGTACAAGCCAAGCGCCTCTGCTAGCTCTCTGTCCATTCTGTTAAGGCGCACTATCACCTGCAAGGGCACCAGCGCAAAGCCCTTGATATTAAGCGAAGCTTCCCCAATCAGGCATGACACTAGTGGCAAGGGTCAGGTGGTGACATTGAGTGAGACTCAACTTCAAAATTTTACAAGCACACAGCTATTTCAAGGCACGTCACAACCCACAGCAAAGAAACAATGGCATTGCATGAGCTGCAAGGTATGCATGCTGATATCTTAACAATGCCAAAATGGAAGGCAGTACGGCACCTCAATAAGCTCACCACAAGCTGTCTGCATGTCGTGATGTAAACTTGCCAAATGCTATGATAATGCTGTGAGACACAGCAATTTTCCTTGCTAAGCCGTGTCAATGTCAATCACTAGCTAGTGCGGCGGCCCAACATGTGTTGTAGTTGACCATGCTCCATCTGTCTTACTCTAGCATGCAAACAATCAAGTCATATTGGAACCAAATGGGCAGCTTTTGAATTTGCTCACAGGAAACACACCAGAAGGATGCGGTGGTGCAGCATGGTGAGCAGGACATACCTACAAACTCTTCAGGTTTACGTGCAAATTAGGCTGTCCCTTACTAACTCCTCCTTCCAGCCCTCCACGCCAAACAGCGCAGCGTTTAAATTCAATCAACGTCTGTTTTCACCCAAGCAAATTAAGCTCATTTTAAAATTGAATAAACATGCAGAATGACATCGTGCCTGCTGGCTGTCGTGCATTTTTTCTGACAACACCGTGATGCAAGGCATTCATGTGATGGAAAATATGCTCCTCAATAGGACAGCTTGCCGGGTGATGGCAAGCCACATGTGGCTGGTTCCCTGTGCAATTGATCTACAAAAGGGTCAAAACAGCAGCAGACAGATACCTGGGGCACGGCGACTTATGGATTTGAGGCCCATCCCTGCAACACTTGAAAAGGAAGCTGGGGCACAAGATAAGATCTTAGGTCAGTGCACTTTTCTCGTCAAAACCTGCTGCACTTTTTGGCAACAGATGGATTAGCTCATCTCTGCCATATTTTTTTTGCACAGTACGATTGTTGGGCAGCGGCTCTGTACACTTGCATGAGCATGTGCCATCAAGATCTCAGGCCTGCCGTCGATCTTCTACTTGTTTTGCGGGTTACAGAGCACCCTGCTTTACAGGGCCTCTGTCTGTTTGTCCCTTGGAGCGCAAGCTCTGTTGTTGCTCTGCAAAGCTTAAGCACCTTTTCTACGAACAGCACCTGAGGTCAATGCGTGTGTCGTATTTGAAAGCAGCAGCAGACGCTTGGCACAGCTTGTTGCTTCCACGTCAACTCTTTTAACACCCTCGTTGCATGCCTGTGCGATTTGCTAAACAGATAGAGCAAACATTCAGGTGCCCACTCAGATAGGAGGCATTGTGTTACGGGACTATCAGAAGCAAATGATCGAAGAATTTCTGGATAACATCAAGGTGGGCTTGATGGTATCCATTTTCTCTAGAATCTTTGATATTGCTCATCTTCACAATGATTGACTGCCTTGCAGTCAGTATGTGCGGGATGCAATTATTGGAGGGGGGAATTGAAATGGGAGCACATGTAGGGAGGTAGTATGCACGGCGCAGCAATTGTTTCCAAGCACAGGCGCCCTCATGCAGACTGGTAGTGAAGCCTTAAGCATGGTGATGATTGCCACAAACTGGAGGTCCAGCTGTGGGAGCCGTGCAAAGTTGGCAGGTTAGGAGTGCACCCTCATCCATTGGTGGTTTCAACGTGGTCTTTTGCATGCAGGGTGGGCTGACGCGGCAGATGCTGACCCTGCCTACAGGCTCTGGAAAGGTGAGCATGAGGGGTGTGCGGTGCGTGGTGGTTAAAGTGTTTCAAAGGCGTGGGGCATGGTGGCCAAAGCTGTGGGCCAGCTCCGAACAAAACTCATTTGAATGCGTGCATGCACTTCGTTTGTGCCCAGCGTGACCGGGTGATGGACAGGAGAATTGTCGGGAGAGGGAGATCTCTGCTTTCTGAAACGTGCATAGTGCATGTTCCCCAGGGAGGCTTTCTGTGTTGAACCGCGGCCAATGCTAAGGGAGCTGCTCCTGCTGGAAAAGGTGCAGCTGCTGCTTCTTAGGGAGTCCTCTTTCTGCTGCACCGCAAGCTGCAACAGGGCAGCACATTATACACTCCAATCCTTGATGGGCCTACACTCGCCCCCCTGCTCTTTGACAGATGCTGTGTACGCAGCGCCTCTTCACAATGCACGCTGCGTGGATCGCCATGTCTATGTGCTGCAGACTGTGGTGTTCCTGGCCATCGCACGCCTCCTGAACCTGAAGACGCTAGTCATCGCCAACAGCGTAGAACTCATTGAGCAGACCAACCAAAAGCTGCAGGAGATGTGGCCAGGGGTATGTTGCACAGCACCTCATGCCACATGGCAAAGAGTGTGTGGAGACTCAGGCCTGTGCTTAAGCTACGATGCATAAATTATTCTGCGCCTGTGCATTTGCACCATAGCCGCCTGCAAACGAGCAGGAGCAGGTCTGACCTTACAGCGGGCAGCAAGGCAGCTTTTGCTGCCTGGGCATGAGCCCAATATTGTGTAGGTTTCTGTTGGTGCTGGCTGTGCAACAGGCCAATTCGTACAACAGCGTACACAGCTTAGGGGCTCAGCTGTCTGTACTGCCTGCCCAACCCTTCCTAGCGCTTGCGTGCAAGTGTGGTCGGGGGAGTGGTCTGGGATCATCCCCCTCTCCGTGTCCATGCGCATGCATGTGTGGTCTGGGATCATGACCGAATCCCGTTTGCGCCTGCATGCAGGTGTGGTCCGGGATCATGCAGAGTAAGAGCAACATGCATGACAGGTGCGGGGAGCGTGGCAGGCCCGTGGCCGGTCCTGGGGCGCAGACATAGCCCATGCACAGCACCCTCTCAACAACAAGGCGGCCTTGGGGTGTCCTGGTTGCTGGACAGGTCTCCGTTTGTTGCATCGATAGTTGAAGGCTTGTGCTTGACAGTCATTGAGTGGGCTCATCAAGCGTGTTGCAGCCTGTACCTGTTTCCCCGCTGCACCCGCTGCCAGGACCTATTTCCCTGCTGCACCTGCTGCCAGGACCTGTTTCCCCGCTGCACCCGCTGCCAGGACCTGTTTCCCCGCTGCACCCGCTGCCAGGACCTATTTCCCCGCTG
>LKMJ01001046.1_pt1 | contig 23588 bp, 32 predicted proteins | sample 643391 | NCBI WGS metagenome assembly LKMJ01 (sample SAMN04112250, study PRJNA286221) | soda lake metagenome | biome: soda lake; feature: Kulunda Steppe; material: water; isolation source: sample PL-Br10 brine of Picturesque Lake | place: Russia: Kulunda steppe | collected 2010-07
AAAAGCATGCTAGGGGGTTGGGGCTGGCGCGGGCACTGCTGGCGGGCGGCTCAGGGGAGTGAAACGGGGCTGAGAGCAGAGGAACACAGGGCGGCATGCACTTTCTGCGTGGACAAAGTGGGACCAGCCCAGGCTCCTCAAAGCAACACAGCTTCCAATTCCAAGGACACAGCCTCGCCACCCGCCAGGCGGAATTCTTGAGGGGCAGATGCTTTTGGCAGTGGAGAAAGGGCTCAGCCCTTTGGTGTGATGCGGGCGAGTCCTCAGCACTCAAACTGAGTGGCCAGGCTTGGTAAATGTCCTTCCTTTGCCAGCTTTCATTGTTTGAACAAGACGTGGAACTCCTTCTGCTCCAGCCAGGTGCAAGGCCCTCCTTTTGGCCACAGGAGGACACCGTGCGCATGATGCGCACTTCGCAACATGGATTAAGGTGCAACTTACGGAAGGTAGCACCAGTGACACATAGTCAGGTAGCACCAGTGACACACAGTCAGGTAGCACCAGTGACACACAGTCAGGTAGCACCAGTTACACATAGCCAGGTAGCACCAGTTACACATAGCCAGGTAGCACCAGTGACACACAGCCAGGTAGCACCAGTGACACACACCTGTCGGGTGTGTGCATCACCCACTTCAACTGACTGGCATGGAACATGCTTCCGCAAAAGGAGGCAGCCAGCCAGAGGACCAAACATATACACACATTCCTGATGAAGGTGGCTCTGGTACCTTCATGTCACTTCATGTCACATGCATCATGCAGCAACTTCCAGCAGGCAGCAAGACACTTCCAGCTGGCAGCAAGGCACAGCGCTTTGAACTGCCTGTTGAGATCCAGGATTTCAGAGATCGATGGGCCTCCGTCCATGCACCTTCCTTTGTGTGCTTAGTCTTGCTTATGTTCTGCATGCCTGCAGCCTTTTGAAAGCCGAGCAGTCAATGGTTCTCGCTTCCTCAGGAAGCAGCAAACAAGAAGCAGCATGAGCCAATGCTTACTTTTGACACACACATGCGATGGCAATGACATCAATTGCAGGCCACTGTAACAGCACAAAGTGAGCACTGGCTTTCCAAGGTTGCGCTGCCATTCCCGCCCCCGAGCAATCCTGACACACAATTTGGAGAGCATACCCAACAAGAGGGGTGGGCACAACCTCAGCAGCAACATTCATAACAAGCGCTGCACCAGAAACGCGCAAGCCCCCAGACGCGAGCCTCCCTGGCTGCCACCGCTGCAGTCGCACCTGTGGGCGTCGGTTTGAGCACGTGCATTGGGGGCGCAAAGAGGCCAGGGCCCAGCGGTGAGGGCGAGGGGAAGGCGCGGGCCTTGGTGAAGGGGTTGGCGGGGGATGCTGGGGAAGAGCATGCAGCATCCTCATTGAACAGCTGGTTGCCACGCCACGCAGGGGCTGCAGATGCGATGCATGAGCAAAGGAATGGTGGGCGAGGGAGGAGCACGCGGCATTGTTGCTGAGCAGCCTGCTGCTTAATGCGCAAGGGCTGCTGGGGCTGCATGTGTGGATGACCATGCGATTGCGTTTACGCACCCAATCAGGTGTCAAACCGCATGGATTTTGCTGTAGCTAAGCACTGCAGGGGAAACATACGCACTGAAAATATTCCCGGCACCAGCACATAGACCAGGAAGAGGGTGCAGTACCAAACCTACTAGCTTGCATGAGCCTTGGCCATAGATGCTGAGCCGCAAATAGGGGAGCATGCCGCCTACTGGCCCGCCATGGCTGTCATCCAAGCAGAGGCAGGCAGACGCTGGCGAGACCACCAGACTTACCAGCATTCATGCAAGACATGATTGACGAATCAAAATGTTTCAAACCCAGATGCCATTTCGTGTGCTTGTAGCACAAAGCACCTTGCTGCAGGCACCACAGCAGTCATTACGCCAACCACAATCAGCCCCTTCAGCATTTGTTACACCAACCACAACCGTTTACAACCGGTCATCATACCAGCCGCCACACCAGGCACCATGTGAGGCACCACATCACGAGCGCAGACCCACCACTGAAGTCAGACAGGGGCTGAGGGGTCCTAGGCGCCGGCTGCTGTGCTGCAAGTGGCCTTGCAGGGGATTCAGGCGGCGTGGACACAGCGGCACCGTCACCCACGCCTGCCCCTGCTGCCCCACCGCCCAGGGCACTGAGCGCGCCCTGGGCCTGCTGCACGGCTGCCATGGAAGGTATGGGGGGCTGCTTGGCCTTGGGGGGGCCGGCAGCAGGGGGCGGCTTGGTGCTCGGCGGCGCAGGTGCAGCTGCCTGGGCTGGCGCGGCCGGCTTGGGGGGCGCAAAGGCAGGCGCTGCGGCTGCCCCTCCCAAGCTGCCGAACAGGCCGCTGCCTGTGGTGCTGCCGCCGCCTCCACCAAAAGCTCCAAACGCACCGGCAGGCGCGGCAGCGGCAGTGCTGCCAAACCCACCACCAAACAGGCTGCTGCCGCCAGCGCCACTGCACGCTGCACCGCTCGCCTTGCCAAACGCCCCAAAGGCGCCACCAGGCGCCGCAGCCGCAGTGCCCCTGAACCCACCAAACAAGCCGGTGCCGCCACCTGCTGGGGCGGGTGGCGCGCTGGCCGCATTTGACACAGCAGCCGTTGCAGCGGCGGTCCCAGCAGCAGGCGGCGGGGGCGGCAACTCTGCCCCAGTCCCATCCGGCGCAGCCTTGGCCCCCCAGCTGAAGGCAAAGGGCGCAGGCGCACCGTCCCCCGCGCCCGACGTGGGCACCTGGAACGCTGGTGCGGCGGTCGCGTGGCGGCCGGTGGCGGATGCGGGGCTGAAGGAGGTGGCCTTCGCTGCAGGTGCATTTGGGTCCACTATGCCTCGTCGCTTGCCGTGGCCAACAAAGGCCTGGGGGGCGGCGGCTGCAAAGGCGCAAGCGGGAATTGACGGGATGGGCACAAACATGCACAGAGACGAGGGGGATGGGAGCAGGCATGCATGGAGATCAGCAGGATGGGCACAGGTGTGCAGGCGGACGTGAGGATTGGCGGTTAGAGTAAAAAGAGCACTCTTTGGGGGCGCCATCTCTGAAGAGAGGTGTGGCATGCATGAGGGCAATGCTGAGACGCTCACCCCAAAAGCAATGCTGAGACGCTCACCCCAAAAGCAGCGCCGAGACTCTCCCCCAAAAGCAATGCTGAGACGCTCACCCCAAAAGCAATGCTGAGGCTCTGACCCCACCGGACCTCACCCCCCGCCGGGAGACAGTTGCATTCGCGCTGACAGACTGCGCCTTGGTGCTTGACGCAGTCAGAGATGTGCACAGGGACAGATGAGGAGTTCTGACTTAAATTTCAATATATGTGCCTGAGAGGCTGTGCAGGGGCGTGGGGTCCACTCACGCAAATGGCACTTAGGGAAGCAGCACCAATGGTAAGAGTAGGGTAGACAGCCACATGTGCAGGCAATGGCGCAGCCAGCACATGAGCAATCCAGCCAACACATGGGGCCCTGCCTGCAGCAGCCCAAGCACACGGCAGGATGCGGCAAGGCCTGCCTGCACACGCACTCACACCTCGCACAAGGGCATGCGCATCGCGAGCGCGCCCACGCAGCAGCCAGGTACGCTTGCACGCATACCTGGTGAGGATGTGACCTCGTCGTCGTCGCTGCTCTGTGCTGCCACTGCGGCTGGAGCCGCGTGCTGGCAGAATTCAGCCTCCGTGGTGGAGCCGCCGCCGCTCTCCAGGTCGCTGTCTCCCTCGCCCTCACTAGGCAGTGCGGTCGCTGCAGCCTGTGGAAGGTGGCAGCAGCACCAGCGATGATAATACAATCTGCCTGGCACAATGCTGCAGCCAGCGATAGCAGGACCCCGCAGGCCACTGTCCTCCTTGCTATTGCTGGGGGGCAGTGCGGCTGCTACAAGCAATGATGAGGGGAGCAACACCAACAATGATCACAAGGTCTGTCAGCTGGAGAGCTGCTGCCAGCGGCAGGGGAGGTCACCAGCAAGCAGGCAAGGTCACCAGCAACCGGGCGAGGTCATCTGCCGGGGGGGGGATCATCCGCAACTGCGCTGTAGCGCCAACAACTGCCGCTGCCGCCCTAACACTGCTGCGGTGCTGCATGCAATGGGGCGACGCACACACACACACTCACACACACACAGAGCCCACACGCCGCTTGTTCCGCCACGCCCCGATGCACGCGCATGGCCCATCATTCATCCAATGCACAAGCAGCACAGCCCGACCACTGCACGATCGCCTCTGTCTGACCAGCTGCACTGGACACCCCCACACAGGCTTCACAGCACCTCACCCGCTGCTCCTGCTGCCACTGCTGCTGCGCTGCGCCCATTGTCTGCGTCGACGTCGCAGAGGCGGTGCGCGCCATCGATTGTCTAGGCGTGACGGACTCCTCGCGCTCAATGGCCGCCTTGCGTGCCATGGCCTGTGCAGCCAGGCAGGCAGGCAGCACCAGCAGGGTGAGCAGCCAGCCAGGTGCCGAGCAGGCGGGCATGCGGCAGCACCTGCAGGCATGCGGCAGCACCTGCAGGGGCATGCGGCAGCACCTGCAGCAGACTCCTTGCGCGCAATGGCCACCTCGCGTGCTATGGCCTGTGCATGCCGGCTCGCAGCAGCACCAGCAGCAGCACCAGCAGGCTGAGCATCCAGCCAGGGCTGTGCAGGTGAGCGTTGAGTAGCAGCAATAAGATGAGCAGCCAGGTCATCGCTGCGCAGGCAGGCAGGCAGCGGGGAGACGAGCCGCTGGCAAACTCCTAAACAGGCAGGCACGGGATGCAATTTGACTGCATGCCCAGGACAAGGACAAGGTCAGGATACACAGCTCTCTGCACATATGCCTACACGGACACACGCATGCCCCCCCGGATGCAACACGCCTCTGCACATGTGCCTGCGCAGAGGCAAAACGCACGTACACAAGCGCACACGGACACAACACGCACGCACCCACGCACAAATGGACACAACACGCACGCACGCATGCGCACACTGAACAACACGCGCGCACACATGCTCATATGGACACAACACGAATCTGCACGTATGCGCACACACCCGAGGGTCTGCGCGCTCTGGGGGGCTGCCCTGACAGGAGCCTGACTCTGACTCCTGACCAAGCAGCTCATCCTGCAGCCAGCCGCGCACAAGCACACAGCGCCCGGGGTCTTAATCTGGAGCAGGTGGCAAGCAGCTGCATTGGCTGTTTGGAGGAGCAGGGGTCTGGCGCCCTTTACACGACCAAGATGAAAAGAGGCAGGAATTGCAATTAGATTTTTTATATCTCAAACATGACATCTAGCAAGGACCTGGACAAGGGCAGGGCACAACACCAGCACTAGCAAGGGGATGCTGCAGCAAAGTGGATGAGACCAAGCCCTACATTCAAGCACACATTTACAGACACCGTCATGCAAATGTATGCACAGACATGCACAGCGACCTGCACACCTTGCCGCTTTCGGGGAGCGGTGCGCTGGTACACACACATGCACCTACGTACACAAACATGCACAGCGCCCGGCGCACCTCGTCGCTGTCGGGTAGGGGAGCGTGTGCTGCCTCCGCCTCCTTCTCAGCCACCGTGCCCGCGCGCGCCACCACTGGCGGAGCTGCCCCTGCTGCTGCTTCTGTAGCCTGGGCTTGCTGGCGCGCCACCACTGGCGGAGCTGCCCCTGCTGCTGCTTCTGTAGCCTGGGCTTGCAGGCGCGCCCGGTCCGCGGCGGCTGTGGCTGCGGTGTCAAACGCCGGGGGCTGCGGCAGCGTGACCTCCTCTTCTTCTGCGCAGGGAAGCAGACGCAGGCAGATTGCTGGTGAAGGGGGGTCATGTGCCTGTGCCCAGCCAGAGCAAGGACTTTTGTGCACCGGAGTCAGCCGCAGCTGCTGTGACAAGAAGGAAAGGATGAGGGAGGCAAAGACAACAGAGACAAGGACAAGGAGGGTAGAGATAAGGAAGGCAGAGACAAGGAGGTTAGGGACACGGGAGGCAAGGAAGGCAGAGACAAGGAGGGTAGGGACGAGGAAGGCAAGGGCCTTGAAACACTGGGGTTGTGGGCCGGAGCTACTGCAGCAGGATGGATTGCAGCTGCGCAGCCCACACGCTCGCATATGGCGAAGCAAGGACGGCTCCGGGATGCGAAGGGCGGTGGTCTGCCACACAGCAGCCAGGCAAAAGGCAACAACAGGTGCGCCTGCCTGCATGCAAGGGTAGCTCGCCTCCGATGTATGCGCCATTGCCCCAATCACAGTGGCCCCTGCCGAACCCGTCCCTACTCACAGCGCCAAAAAACTGGACGGACCTCGCACTTGGTGATGACATGCATCTCCCCGCGTAGGCACACCGCAGGGCGGGGGGGCACACGCCTCATACACACGCCTCATGCACATACATCTATGGGCACGCGCACGCGTGCGCACGCACCCTTGGGCAGCTGCAGCCACGCCGGCGCCGCGCTGGGCACCGGCAGGGGCGGGTGGCTGAGGGGCTGCTGGTGCTGGAAGTGGCCGAACGCGTACATGCGGAGCACGGCGTCTGAGGTGACCACGAGCAGGATGGGGGTGCTGGCCAAGTCCATCGGCTCCGCGCTGAGCGGGTGGGGGATAGGGCCCTGTGTGAGTACGTGCCAGGTAGCTGAGTGGGGCTTCCTTGTCCCTCAGCTGCCGCGCATTGTGGGCGCTGGCCAAGTGCATGGGCTTGACACTTACAGCTAGGGCTTGGTGAGCGGGGCATTGGCTGTGGTCCGGGGCAGGCCCAGTGGGGGCAGCATCTCCTCAAGGTGCAAGCTGAGGTCAAGAGGTCTGCCTGGATGTCGTACAGTAGCTTGCATGCTGAAACACAGCAGCAGCCGGGAACAACAACAACAACAACAACAGCCGGGACTCAGGGACGCACGCCCCACGGGTCTGCAGGCTACAGTTGACACACACACACATGGCATGCAGCACGCATGGAATGGCATACAGAGCAGTACACACAGGAGGCCATGCCAGCCGTGGGCGCCCGCACGGTTCAACCTAACCACGCGCACTCGCCCTCTTGCTCGCTTGATACCTCACGCATGCGCGCACGCACGCATCCACCCAACATACATCCACCAAACAATCTCCCACCCACTCACCCACTCACTTGCTCACCGACCTTCTCGCTGTGCCAGCGCAGCAGTCCACGGCACCAGTCCACTCACTGGTGTCAGCACGCATGAGTCCACTCACCGTGTCGGCGCAGTAGTCCACAGCCAAGCCCAGCACGTAGTTGTCCTGGCCGCCCGGACCAGAGGGCAGGGCGAGGCGGATATCGTCATGAGTCACAAAGTACTGCTGCGGCTCGGGCGCGACCTGGGGCAGGCAGATGCGGACGAGCACCCAGGGCTCACTTCTCCACTCCCTCGCCAGTGGAAACGCAGCGCTGCCAAGCTGGCACGGTGTTGCTGCGGCTCAGGCGCGGCCTGGGGCAGGCTGGTGCGCGCCAGCAGCCTGCTCTCATGGATTCACAACCGCCGCTCCACATATGGCAAGCAAGCCACCAGCAAGCCGCCAGCAAGCCGCCTCGGGACATGGGCCACATGGCAAGCGGCCACCAAGCAGTCAGCAAGCCGCCTCGGGGCAAGGGCCACGTGACAGTGTGGCCAGGGAGGGATCAGCAGGACCAGAGGGTCTGGCGCGGGCCAGGGCTGGGGCTGCTCTGTGTGGCGCTGCCCAGCGTGGTGCTGCTCCGTGAGAAATGTGCCAGCCAGTGCCTCGGCTCAAGCACACCTGCCAAGGCTTTGGGGGTCATGCACACCTGCGCATGCGCCCTGGCTCATGAACACCTCCTCATGCGCCCTTGGCTCATACACACCTGGTGAGGCTTGGGGGTCATGCACACGTGCGCATGTGCCCTGGCTCGTGCACACCTCCTCATGCGCCCTAGGCTCATACACACCTGGCGAGGCTTGGGGGTCATGCACACCTGCGCATGCGCCCTGGCTCGTGCACACCTCCTCATGCGCCCTAGGCTCATACACACCGGCTCATGCACACCTGGTGAGGCTGCAGTCCATTGCTTCTGATTATGCTGCAGCTCAGGCGCCGTGCATGAGCAGCCCAGGTGCTGCACAGGGGCCCATCAAAAGCACACGGAGCACTCCATGTCCAGAGCATCAAAAGCACACGGGGCACCATCAAAAGCACACGGGGCACTCATGTCCAGAGCATCTGCCAGCCAGCACACACGCGCGCACCTGCACCAGCTGCATGTGGTCGTCGCTGGACTTGCGGTGCGCCATGACTGCCACATCCCACTGCGGCACCGTGGCGCACTGCAGGTAAGGGCCCTGCAGGGGCCCTGTGCTGTGCGACTGCAGGCACCGGGCATGGAGCAGGAGGGCATGCAGAGTGGGGGCATGCAGAGTGGGGGCATGGAGCAGGAGGGCATGCAGAGTGGGGGCATGCAGAGTGGGGGCATGGAGCAGGAGGGCATGCAGAGTGGGGGCAGGCGTGAGGGGGGGGTGGCGTGCTGCGAGCGTGCAGGGCTCACGCTGCAGCGCCACGCTGCGCTGGAGTGCGCGCAAAGTGGGGTCCCTGCAGGTCTCCTGCCCTGCGAGGCTGTGTGCACAGAACAGGGCATCAAGCATGGGCAGGAGTGGGCAGGGGGTGCCGCCACTTTCCCCACAGGCCTGCACATAAAGCTTGGACAGTTGCAGCGACCTTGCAGCGACCTTGCACTGCGCCATGCGCCAAATAAGAAGCAGGCTGCAGAGCACTAAACAAGAGCAGGGACAGGAGGTCTGCTGTCCTCAGGGAATGCTCAGCACTCGAATCACTTGAATGGACACACTTCAACACCTTGACGTGCTCCTCAAGGTGGATTGCAGTTTTGGATTGACCAGTCTGTTACGTTCTGGGCGTGCACATGTTGAAAGTTACAAGTCGATCCAAGGCAGTGCTCCAGCGCAGTACTGCGCATGAAACTCCGTGAAGCACGTCAGTCCTAGAGCGCCAGCTGAGCATCACCCACAGCCACGCCAAAGATGCAGTGAGGCACATCAGCACGACAGAGGGCAGCGCACGAGCAGGGCCTTGCAGCGTCACTAGCGAGGCCTTGCAGGGCCACACTCCGGACACACTCGTCACGCTGCCAAACAGGGGAGCAGGAGTCCCTGCTGTGACGCGCGATGTGCACACAACAACAAGCATTCGTCACGCAGGCATGTCTCTGGGGGCCGAACTCGCGTGCGTAAAGCACGTGTGTGTGCCCTGTGGTTGAGTCCATGGGCCTGCACCGTGTGCATGCATGCCAGGGCGCATGCAATTTGATGGGGATGGGCATGGACGGCACGTGCATGTATGCCAAGGCACACACACCTCGATGGCTACTGGCGTGAAGGCCACCAGCTGCGCCTCTTGGAGCGCACCCTCCTGCCCCTGAGCAACTGCCTGCAAGGTTTGCTGGGGCAGCGTGAGCTGCATGGGGAACGCGTCATTTTTCTCTTGCTCCTGCAAGGCACCATGGAACAGCAGGGGGCCAGATTACCCAGGGCGCGCATCACGGCTGCCAGGCTCGCGCTTGCAGGCGGTACATGCGTTTGTTGTGCATGTGGATGTGTGCATGGTTGTGTGTACGCGTTTGCGTGCACGCATCTGTGCACGTGCTGACGAGCATGCAGGCGCGCGCGTGTGTTGATTACACACTTTGTCCACGGATGCACTACACAAAATTGATGGCGCACTAAGCAACCACGCCATACTCGCGATGCTCCTGCAGCATGTGCACCCAGGAAACTATGCAGGCATGCCACAACACCCCCCCCCCCCTTCCTGCCTCTCACCTGGTTGACATCGGAGCCGCTGAGCATTAGGGCGTATGACGTGACCCAGTGCAGCGACTCCACCACCAGAGCCTCCCCGGTTACTGCAAGTAGGCGGGCGTGCAGCAGCGCGCGTGTGGGTGAGGGTGTACGTGTGGGTGGGAGTGCTTGTGTGGGTGTGGCTGCAAGCAAAAGCTGACCCAGCAGTGAACAAGGCCACCCTGTGTCGTCCAGCATGTCTCCAGCATGAATGACCCGGAGCCATCGCCCAGCACGGGACGAGGATCATCGCCCAGCGCGTGACGAGGATCATCGCCCAGCACGTGAGACTCAGGAGTATGCCAAGCGTGTGTTTGGGGACTCCACCACTCCCCAACATTCCCTCCCCACACCTCGCCAATTCCTGACTTTATAGATGTGCGCAGCAGCGCGTGACGCCATTGCTGAGCATAGGTGACACAGGAGCCAATAGACAGCATGTGGAAGATGAGGGCGCGAGCCCAGTGCTTACGCACAAATCAAAGCTCTGGCAGCAGGTTGGGCCTGCTTGCTATCGCACACGTCACAGCCTCTGCCTCAGCAGAAAGGCCCCTCCACGGCCTTTGTCGGCATGAAGTGGCCTCACCCTCAGGACCATGAGCTAACATGAGCCCCCCATCGCTGTGCACCCCATGGACGCATGAAGCTCATAGCCCTGAGGGTGGACCCTTCTGGGACAACGGTGTTGATCCGGGCATTGCACAGGCCAACGATGCATAATGCCATTACGAGCAAAGCACCCAGGCTAACCCACGTGCATCAGTGGCTGCAGTCTGCTCACAACCTCTGACATCAGCTCCCTAACCCATGGCCACGCCCACAATCCCTCGCAGGAAGGCACACATGCACGTGCGCATGTGCACGCGCACACACACACACACTCGTGTATGCATGCGCATACAGAGGCAAACGAGCAGTGTGCGCACGTGCACGCACCATCAGGGTGTGTCACCGTCACCCTGCCCAGCTCAGTGCCCAGCCGCTGTGCATCCTGGAATGCCACACTACTGCCTGAGCTGTATGCCAGCAGGGTTCCGCCTGGCTGCCAGTCAGCAGCCTCCACGTCCTCTGCCACGGATTGTGGGGTGGCAGGGAAGCTGGCTACCTGCATACATGCGAAGCCCAGGAGTACGTTGGAGGGGTAACGTGCAAGACAACACGAATGGTATCTGTGTGTGTTGTTTGTGCATGCATGCATGAGTGCGTGCATGCGTGTGTGCGCACATACTTTACTCTGTGTAACGGAGTATCTCTCTCAACCTCAATGTGGTGCTGTATCAATTTGCTACAATCTATTTGCACAGAATAAGCAGGAGACAAACCGTGTGCCATGTCGCACGGTGATGTACAATCTTCACACTCCAGGCCACCGACGCGCGCTTGCCAGTGCATCACACCACCACCAAGGTGGAAGCTGAAAAACCTTCCTGTGGTCTACCTGCTTGCTGTCACACTTGAGACGCGGCCAGCTATTCCTGGCTCAGAGCACACGTCCCGCGCTGTGTGGAGGGAGCATGGCCAACACAACAGGGATGCAACCATGAAGACGTGCACATGCATGCTCCTCACAACTGCTTCACAGCTGCACCTGGCAGACATTGTCCTCCGTGACCAGCAGGTAGCGCTGTGCGCCAGCGCCCTGCCCCACTGCTGCCTTGCACCACACAAACTGCTTGATGGCTGCATCCAGTGCAAGCTGCCTGACGGGGCGGATGCTGGGAGGCGGTTGGTTGGGGCCCCTGGCGCCTTCAGCTGCCAAGTCAGAGATGCTGAAGAAGGACACGCTGTTCTGGCACACGCATGCGAGCGCCAGTTGATCCACTGATAGGGCAAGCTGGGAAGCAGGCTCCGCCATGTCCAGCACGGCAGTGCACATGGCAGCAGGGGAGGGTGGCTGATAACTGCAAGGTATTATTAAAGCCCAGAAAGATGTGAGGGTTGCGCATGGCTGTGCTGTCAGAGGGTGGTCGCAATCTAGCTCACAAGCTGGTGCGTCAAAAGCAAAGATGCTCCTTTTGATGGTATAGGCACCCCATCCTCCCATCCTCACCTGTCCTGCCCCACATCCTTGCTGGCATGCTTCAGCAAGTCTGAGGATCTGGCAACATACACTCCTGTAGGCAAGCAGCGGCAAGGTCACATGCTGGGGTGGTGAACTGGCCCAAAAATGGTGGGCAACTGACAGGTGGGGAGAGGACCTTGACACGGCCTGTAAAATACCCCATAAATCAACCAGACCCATCCCTGATACCCATCATGAGCGTACCGGACAAGTCTCCAAATATGACCAAGCCAAACTGCGATGAGGCCACGACCAGGCCACAGGCCCCTGGAGCATCCAAAGGCTGACTGGGCTTAGCTAAAGACAGGCCACCCAGTGGTCTGAAAAAGTAGTCGGCATCCGAGTCGTCCGCCCCCGCCTCCACTGCGGAGAGAGTGACCGACATCGCCTATAAATCTTTTAGCTCAAATACACGTGTTGTATATGTTTATTCAAATACATTTTGGTTTCGGAGCCATCATCAAAAGCATGTCCCTTTACAGCATTTTATAAACATTTTTAAAAAATTAGAGGGTATTTAAGTCTTAATATGCTTAAACTACGACGCAAAAGTAATCTGCGAAGCATCACACTCCTTGCTTTTACGGGCCCGGCCGGGCGCCCTTTTGTAGGGCCTAGACGGCCTGTTGCATACCAGCTCCGTCTTCCATAGCTGTGAAACAAAAACTGGAGTGAGGAGCCTCAGGGTGCAGAAAATCTCTGGAGGAAATCCAATTGTGCAAGATCAATCTTGATAGATGTCTGTTGGACAGAGTGCGTCAGTACCATGCAATTTTGGCCAGTTGCAGTAGCTACGCATTTTTTAAATGACTTCCAAAATGGTTATCTTTCCACTGCAGATGTCTGCACAGCACTAGCAACAGTTCAAGCTCATACACATGCAAATTTGCATGGCTTTAAAGCCAGCTTCTCATCTCACTTGGTGTGTACGGACACATGTGTGCTCATGTGCAAGCTCAAATAGGATTGTTAGAGTCACATTTTGGCTTGCCCATTCATGCAAGAACATGAATACCTAGAGTATTTTGATTGTGGCACCAATGGCATGAAAACAACACAGGCCTGTGCAGAGGTGGATAAACTGAAAAGTTGAATGATTTGAAATGTGGCAAGAGAACAAATGTGCTTTGTGCGCAATTGTAACAGGCAGCCCCAAATTCGCAGGGTCCTCACATATATCCGAGTGAAAAGTCATTTTGAGTAACACAGTGATAGCAGTCCGCATACAATTCCTTCATCTTAAATAGAAGCTTTTCTCAGAATCTTTGGTGCCTACAAATAAAAAGATGAGGCAGGGCATGACATATGATTTTCTTCTCATCGAATAAAGCTTGTAGCTGGCTCTTTGTGTCACATTGTCGGCAGACATCTGCCAAATGAGCCCCGATCCATGAGTGAATCAATTATCCTATCAGCTCGTTCAACCAGGGACTCCAGCAGCTGTTGCTGCTCAGAGGACCATCGTCTCCATTTTCATTGCTTTTTAATTTCTGAAGGGCTTTGAAACAGATATTTTTTTGTGCATCACTCTCACTTGCAGGTCTCTGGCATCAAGACGATTTGGGTCAGACTGTTTCTTTACTCAGGAGAAGACTTTTACCCAACTCTGCCTGCAACTGTGGTGGAATCGACCCCTCAAGAAGTTCTTCAGGTCCTCCCTGTAGGACAATGCTATGATATTCCGACCGCCCTTAAAGAATGCATGTGGGCTCTATCAAAGTTTGGCTACAGCACCTGTCCAGCACGCACCATGATCTTATCATGAAATTAGAAGTGTCTCAGGTAATACATGTTTTATCATCTGTAGTGGAAGCGTGGGTAGTAGAGGTTCGCAAATAGGCATGTAAAAAGGAATTTTGATCATCCAATTGGAGTCCGGACGTGATCGCGGTCCGGATCTGATCGCGCAGGTTATTGAGATGGCAAACCAATTAAGAGGCGCCTGTGCGAGGAGCCAAAGCAGCAGGGCTTATGTCACTGCAAGTAACAAGGTGCATTTGTCAACTGGATCTTAATTTGCAATATGGCAGCTCCTTCATACACACCGATCGTTGCTTGTTTTGCGTGAGTGTTGACTGTTTCATGCCAAGCGCATCATTTTCGTTTTCAGTATCTTTTCACCTGTATGTCAGAAACTCAACAGAATCTTTGCCAAGTCATGGTCTCCATCTTGCATTGTCTGAATAGCATGGCTTTTAGCAAAAGAAAGCAATCAAAATTTCACCAGGTAGCTAGGGGTGACACAAACTAGTTGAACTATTGAAATTTCTCAGCACTGAGCTTTCAGGCACGGAAGTAGTGAGATGGTCACACGATGCTGTGTGTTTGCTGTGTTTGTAAAAAGCAGGAAAGAAAAAAATGCTTAGGGAGTGGAATCACACCATACATCAAGGCAATGTGAGGTACATCAAGAACATTTTCCATTCAATTGATGCATATGAGGACCTTTACCTTAAAACGGGAGTGACTGAGCAAAGCGCTGTCAAAAATGTAATTTTTGGTTGTCTTTCCAATGTACAGCATAACTTTTGGGGATGAAGACCTATATAGGGAGGACCTATATAGGTTGCATACATTCAATACTGTAGAGGGCCAAATTTGAGGCAATCCACTCAGTGAGGAAGCAATTATGCTGCATTAATTGATATTATAGATAATTTGAGCCGCTCTCTTTGTATAATATATGGAAGTCATAGGACTTCCATGAGGGGAACAGCATGGTGTGGTTTTCAGGCTATATATACAGCCTATAGCATGTATGCGTAGCTAGGCTGTGCATGTTTAACATACTCTTTTAGGGCAAATCTTTTGCCAGTTGAATGTGGCAGGTATCTAAGTGAAAATCAGTTGGTACCTTTAACGCCCCTATCCTATTAATCATGTTGATCAAGTTGGTTGCAGTGCAATTTGCTCTACCAAAATTTTGATCGCACTTTTTGATCAGTAAGCTCACGCTTGACCCATATTTCCCATCACTCACTGATTCAATATTTAGTTAACATGCTGTGGCCTGAAGCTGCCTGTCCTTCGAATTCGAAGGCCTAGGGGCGAATTCACGAAGGGGAGGCTCGAGCGAGGCTGACAAATCTAAGCAGCTTCTCCAAACATCAAATGAATTCAATGAAATTCATATCTGTAATGGATTCTGAACCAAAATACTGATGTTGCTCTGATGCGGACCGCTCTGACGCGGACTCCGCTACAAGCATTTCCAGAGTATGTATATACGTTACATTACCCCCCCTGTAGGACGCTGCTGTCCTCAGGAGCAGAAAGGCAATGCTTTTCTGATTGCAGTGAGAAGGTTTAAAACCCGGGACTTCACCCTGCAGCTCCACCAAATTGTAACGGATTCTGAACCAAAATACTGATGTTGCTCTGATGCGGACCGCTCTGACGCGGACTCCGCTACAAGCATTTCCAGAGTACGTATATACGTTACAATATCTTCGAGACTTGAGGATTGTCAGGGATTGTGAAGGACAGCCACGAGCCTGTCAGAAGCCTGATAGAAAGGTCAACCTCACATCCGAGAACTAACAATTATTTTATTGGAAGATCAAAAATGAGCGGGTTCGGTGCGCGTGAATTCCCTGATTTTCATATTAACGACCAGCTTGAGCTCGTTTTAGAAGATGATGGTGGTAAGATACTAGAGCTTTCCAAGGTGAGTGGCTTATGGAAGGAAAGTCACAAAGAGTACGGACTCTACGCAGAGAGCTTTCGTTGTGCGTGCGCGCAACCTTATTAGGTTGATGGCAACTGATTGCTTGCAGACGAGTCTCTGCCAGGTCAGCTCTGTGTTTCGTCATGCTTTAGAGATTGATCCTGGAACGGCACGCTTGAAGGTGAGCCTCCTGTGTGCTTACTCACACAATCTATTTTTTGAGGTCAACAAAAAGGTTGGCTTGATCAAGCATCATGCCGCTTATGAGGTGCTCCTGTGACCAGTTAAGAATGGACACAGCACTCCATTCCATAGGGTGATAATTAGCTGCATGAAACCAAATTCATTCCAGAGATGCCTACACGATACCCAAAGCTTTGCTTATTATAAGCAACTCCAAAGCTTTGCTTGTTGAAAATGGCAGAATAAACAATTGTTGAAGAACCTTGATCAAAGTTATCATTCAACCAAAGTTGCTGGATTTTGATACTGCCCAACAGGTCCATGGGCTGGAAGCTGTCTGGGACAGGTTGGCTCGTTACCTGCGTCCCCAAGAACGATGGGTGGGGTTGGCTACAGAAGAGATCCTGGAAGTGCTTCCTGTGGCGCACACTTGTACAGCTTCACGCCTGCCTTGATAGATTGCCTTGAAATAGCCAAGAAGCTCGATTTTAATGTCTGCTCGCCGGAGGTTGTACTTGGCTTTATCCAGAGAGCTGAGGAACTGCAGGTGAGCAGAATGATGTCCAGCCACAAGATACATCAATGAATGATGATCCAAGCCATACAAGGCTATGCATAATGCATACATGTTCTAGATAAGTTGAAGCATGCTAAGTTCCTTGCCTTCTGCATAAGCATTTGGGCACATGCTTAATGTCCATGCAGATCATGAGCAAAATGAACTAATTACTTCCTCTTTGTATTGCAGATGCCCGAACTTGCAATGGCACCTTTAGCGCAAATAGCCTCTCAAGTCCGGCAAGCTGGAGCAGCCTGCAAAGGACAAGCCATAGAGCAGAAACTTGACTCACTACTTGACCACATTCCTTATCATGTAACCAGCGAGCTTCGTCGAGAGGCCAGATGGCATCCTTCTCTGTTTTGCTCCCTGGAAGACCTGCTTGTCGAGTTGCACTCGGAGCGGCAGAAGCCCTTCCGGCACAGTGTACTACATGCTTTGATCCTTACTATGATTGAGGCGATTCGAGGGTGATGTACCTTGCTGAGGATATGTATTGGTAAAGAGTATTGGTAAAGAGTAAAGGACACCAGGGGCTGAGGGGACGCATAACATTTTTTGCGTCGCAGCCATTTGCAATGGTTGCTGTGCAGGTTTTACGTAAAAGAATTCCTGGTTTGTTGGCTTTTCAAAAGTACAAATCCATCTACCTGAGCAACTCCTCAGTGTCAAAGTATAAGAATTCACAACTTGCAGTTTGCATAATCGTTTTCTAAGACTCAAGGGTGGGTCTTAAGTTGCTAAATGTGGCTTAGCCGGTGTTGATTGTTGTTGGACTCTTCTCTGCTTGCTCTTTCTCTTGGTCTGGTGGGCAGGGAGATGGACCTGGGTTGCAAGCTTGAGACCAGCTTTGTGGGAGTGTATGTTGTTTTGCCCCTGCTTTTGCTGTGTGGAAGTTTGGGTGTGGTTCCAGACGTACTTCTTGTTTCCCTGCCTCAGGTGGGGGGTTGGCGTATGGTACTTCCGACCAATGTGCCTCCCTTTCCTAAATTGATGCATGAGGTGTTCAACCGCCTGCGTAGTTTCCTTTCCTTTCCTTTGTTTTGTCCTGTTTGTGCTACAATTGCAAATTCAGGATTGTGAGTATGCATTGCAGCCCTTATATAAACATACTTTACTTGTGCGCTGTTCAACTGGTTTTGAACACTTGTCTGGCCACCACTTCTGTATGGTATGGTATGATACATGACTTGCGTTTATGTTTGGACCATTCTCGGTATTCATGGTGTCATCCTTGCGCAGGGGCCATGCTAATCTTCTCTGTATCGTTCCAATTTTAACATATGTCCCGAAGGACGTTTATGTTTGTAACAAATGTCCCATGAAGGACTTTTGCTATTAGTTTGTCAAACAAGCAAAGCTGCAAACACCAAGTGTCGAAAAAACTCCTTTCCCAGTGCATTCCTAGTGCACATTGTCCATCCATATGATTCCTCTCTGTCATGTTGGTCTACCTGTCTTTCCCTGTTTCTTTGAGATAGCCACCTTTTCCTGCCATTTTAACATTGACGTTCTTTGCACAAGATACAGGGAAAGGAGAGTGGGTAAAAGCTTATTACTGCGTTGCCAAGGCAGCACAATATGGGGACGCACATAAAGGCATCACGCTGAAATATGCTCTGCTGACAAAGTAGCATCATGAACTATGACTCAAACTTTCAAGCTGAACATATACTCAGCCGACAAAGTAGCGTCATGATTTCAGGATACGACATTTACAAGGCTCCTATAGCCCAGAATCTGCTGCTAAGCTGCCAACATAAGGCTGTGCTTCTCTTGCTTGCTGCATTTGGTTGCACTTCTTGTTCAATTCAGAGCCATTTTATCAAGCACATAAGTGTGGTGTAAGTGCTTACACACTGTCAGTGTTTCAAGGAAGAATGGATATACTCTCAAAAGTGCGCAATGATGAATTTGTACATGCAAAACAAGCCACGAATACCCTGCCAACCAACAGGACAAATGGTGCAGAGGCATGTGCGATACAAATCTGGTGTGGCACAAAACTGGCATGACAAACGCACCACTTCTTCAAACCAAGGCCTCAGCAATATGGTTTGTTTTTAGTTAGACATGAGATTATCATTATTTTCTTGGAAGCAAAAACGATTTCATATTATGTCTGTGTACAAATCATAAGCCAACCCACGCTTTTCCTTGCTGGTAATGCTATTGCATCTGAAGTAGTTGCTGAAAGTGCATCAGCTTTATAGGCAGGGTGTGCTCTATTTAAGAAAACAAAAAAGAAAAGAAAAACTTTGTAGGCGGTGAAACCATTCCCTACATCAATTAAGGAAAAGGAGACAAAATGGCCTTAAGTGCCGTGAGTCTCCTCCACCAGGGACAAGGAAGAACTAGTGAGGGTGACAAGCTGCCCTACTCCAGACAAAGACCTCGAGAACAACTGGATCTTTAAAGAGCGCATTTAGTTATTGTCAATTAGTGTGCATAAAGCACAGAGTGAGCATGTAATTCAAGAGCAGTCTTACGTGCTTTTTGTGTATCAAGGCCGAGCTCTTTAAGAAGATTTAAAATATTCTATTTATTAAGTATACAAAGAGCACGTAAGCACAGCCAAAGGGCTAGGACAAGTCTGGGTACAAGAGCCCTTGGCAGAGCCTTATGACAAACCCCCATTCGAATTTCTGTCTGCCTAATATCAATTGCATTATGGGTTTCATAGTCTGTCATTTGCAGCCAATCGCGGCTTTATCCTGACTTGCCAGCTTAAAGGCTTTGCAAATGCAGGAACCATGTCAAAACAAGGTGAAAAAGGGGATCAGAATCTGGTTGCTGTATCAATTTGCCCGTGTTTCTGATCATGATGTGTACCTTATCATGCTGTGCTCATTCACAGTGAAGGTGATTTGGCATAACAGCAATTGTGACCAAACTTTGGAAATCCGTAAGGGACAAAGGTTCTCTCTCCTTGATTGTTCTCTGCGGCTGCCTTAATTGATCAGAATATATATGTCCAGATGATGATCTTAGGAGAATTCTTGTTACCTCCAGGGGGGACCCGCTTGCAGACAAATTGTCCAGTACAGTCCACAACCAATGCTAGCACTTATTGAATGCACTTCTTCCATTGCTACTTCTTGCAACCATGATCAGGCTAGCCTGTTGCTATCCAGCTCCGTCCTCTGGCATGCTTTGGAAGCAGAGCCAGGTGATAGGAGCCTGAAGGTATGGGGTCAATTTCATGCAGTGGATCTAGATGGAAATGTGATGTAAGCTTCAGGCATCATGAGCAAGCAAAGTCATCACGCAACGTTGGTCAATCATAATGCACAATTTGGCACCAAGTATTGCCTATGTAAATGCAACTTTTATGTTACACAATGTCACGTGAGTTGATTTGATCAAAGCTGGGCTCAACAGCCATAAATATGCCACTATCTTTAGATGATAAGAGCATTCAGCAAATAAAAATATTTCCCTTGCCTTCATGTATAGACAAGCAACACCTAGCCTTTAGATGTGTTGTATTTTTAATGCACCGAAGACATGTGCCAGTTGACCATCAATTGATCACTGAAATTTGGGGATTTTTATTCAATTATTGTGGAACCACATTTTGTGATGCAGCAGCATCCAGATGTTAAATGAATGACTTTTGCTTGTACTTTGCCAGAGGGGCAAAGCTGGGGCCAAAAATCGGGCAAGCTTCTTGCGTGCTTCTTGCATGACTCTGTAATTGGAAACTTTTGAACTTGATTTGAAGTACTCACTGGAAGTATAGAAGAATTCAAGGAGACCATGCCTATTCTCCAAATACATTCAAAGTTTGCTGTGCGTATAAACCCTGTTTTCGCTGCCACTGGCCCATTCCGGATTACTTAGATATAAGCATCACCTCCAGTTCATTGGGACTGCCTATCATGTTTTGGTATAAAAACGTTTGGTTTTATGTCGAAGAGGCACGAAAAATTTGCCTGCTCATCTTAGATTTTCATATTCTCATGATTATTTTTGGGCGGGTGATGACCAGACACAAACCAAGTAAACAAACAAGCAGGCAGGCTGTGAACCCTGAACTTGTCAACTTATTAAGGAGAACTGGATGCAATGTAATTGAAATTTCGTGGGTTGTTTTCATGTAGGTCTTAGGCAGTAAAGCTGTGCGGAACAAGCTATTTCTTTACCTGCATCCTCTTCCAAGTGCAAATGTGAAGCTGGCCCCTGAGGATGTTGTGCGAGAACTTCTTGTGGCCCATCGCTGCAACCTTGAAGCAGCCTTGACAGACTGCATGGACGCTGCCACCAACTTTGACTACAATGGTTACTCAGCAAAAACAATCCTGAAGCTGATTATGAAAGCAGAGGAGGTTTAGGTGAATCAGCCAGTAGGGTGTGACAACTCCCTTGGTGCAGTATCATTTCCTGCTGCTGCCTTGGTTTTAATAGAGAAACAATAACATGGGCAGCAAGACGCCCCTTGCATTAATTTAGGAAAAGGAGATAAGCCTTGGCTTGAAGCTTGCTCTAAAAAACAGGCTCCCATCATGAGTCTCCTGTGCTATTCTGCCAATTACATTTCTGAGGCCATTTGAGGCCCCAGTTCATGCACATTCACCCTGTTGTAACGGCGAATAACAATTTCCAGACAAGCCAATTGTGAGGAAAGGAGATTCTAATACATTTCTTGTCTCCTTCCCATTCATCCTTCCAGATGCCAGAGCTTGCCGCTGCCCCCCTGGCATACCTGTCCAAAGCTGTCAAGGATGTAGCGGCAAGAAGGTATTCAAGTCATGCCAGGGCATGCAAGCTACGGTCTGGATGCAGGAGGAGGGGCTACCGAGTGGATGCAGTTGAGCTCCAATATGTCTTCTGCACTGGCTCCATAGAGTGCCTTGCATGTTGCAATTTCAGTCCTGCTTGGGAATTGAAGCATTCAGGGATAGGTTATTGTGGTCCATTCTTCCAGGATGCTTCTGCCATTCAGATTCATTAATATTTAATATTTTCCAAGGCTGCTTATTGCTCATCTTGGTCGTAACAGTTGCATTTTAAAAAGAGCTGCGTTTTCAACGCGCACTTGTTGTATGCTAAACAAAGCTTTATTGTTATTTTGAAGCTGTGCTTTTACTACGTGCTTGACATGTCAAGGAGTATCTAAAGGTGTTTGTGCTACGGGTCTATGGTGTGAATTGCCTGGCTGATGGCTGCAATTCAGTGGCTTCAGATATTAACAGACCTTCTCTTGGAGACCTTCTAATTCTATATACAATGTATAAACATGTATTCCTGAGGTAGCCTGGCTCAACTTCGTCAGAAAGCTCCCTAAATTCAGTCAAAAGGAAAATACTGGCATGGAATTTTGGTTGCTGCTGTGACGTTTTGAATCCTAATCTGGCGCAATTTGATGAGAATAAAATCCCAAAGAGGTGCAATTCATGAGAACGTTCTCCCAGGATGAGAAATCTCACCATTACTGCACACACGCCTCAAAGGGAGACAACAAATCTCTGAAAAATCCCCTATGGGCAGCACCTACCCAGATCCACACATCCATTGGGCTGTCCACCAGTGTAATCAGTTAAGTGGTCAGCCCTATCCACAACTTGTGAAAATGCTCAACCAAGGCACACCACATGAGTGCAAAACTTACTACAGAAGGAATTAATTTCCTGGTTGTTCAAGATGTTGACCACTTATATGACATGCTGCTCAGCACACTTGTGGCGCGTAATTGGGATGAGTGCCGATCCTGTTTGCAATGTGCTTGATTACCGCCCACACTTGAAGTCTGGTGATGCACAATCCATGGAAAGTGTTCCACTGCCAGTGTTTGATCAGCGCTGGTAAAAGCCAGATTCCCTGCGCTTGGGCCTCTGCAGTTGAGTGTGCTGGCAAACAAGGGGGGGGGTCCCGCCGATGGCCCACAAGCACCCAAAACTAACCCCTATGCTGCCCAAGAATTTGCATCCAAGACAATTTGCCCTGCATCTGCACGTACAAATTATATGGTACAATACTGCTGAACATGCAAAATATAAAAACATGCTTCCAAGAATTCTGCCACTGGAAGGATACATTCCTACAACCTTCATACCCCAGGCATTCAGGGAAAGACTCTTTCACTCAGAGTGAATTGAGAAACAATTGGTTTGTCGTGTATTTCCAATGCTTGGAATTTATCTTGTGAATTGCTGGGCCTCATCTATGTTGGACATGCTTGCGCAGCAATTAAGATGGATCATCTTTGCAGCATGTCATCCAGGGAAGTAGACAACTAGCAGCTGAGCGGGCAGAACCAGCGCACACGGTCAGCATTGATTGATTGCGGTTGCATCAGCTTGGATCAGGGAGATTATCATGGTCTGAGGACATCCAAATCGTTCTAATTTGGTCTATGATTCTGCCCGAGTATCAGCTGAGAAATTGTCCCTGATCACTAGCTTCTTAGTATTTGGCATGACCATTTGTTTGTTGTCACTGCGCATCATTCACTTTTTGCTCAAGACAAGGGTTTAGTTATGGTCACCATAATGACGGTCATGGAATCTTCCATCTGGCGCGGTGGTAATGGCCACTGTGACAGGTGTTCCTGTGCTGCTGTTCAAAATGAGGTGTATGTTCTTTTTCACTGTCAAGACTTGTTTGTGTGCTCTCTCTAGAGAAAGTACTCTTTCCTTTTCTTCCCTCTCTGCCAATCCTTTTGTATGGAGGCCCCTTATATTCCACATGCCTTGCCTAGTCAGACTGTCTTTGATTTTCTTTCTCAACGGTACAATAGACTCTGCCATTTCATTTCGGACATTATGGACTATTTTTTGGCTGGCAAAGACCAGCAACAAACCAATCAGCCTAACGACCTGGCTGCCGGTTAACCCCTTAACTTGTAACTTATGGTCATACCACAAATTTGTTTGGTGTGCAGCAGCCTGTCAGCGTGACAGGTCACGCCAGATTAGTGCAGTCACTGCACTGCAGTGCCAGGTTTATGCTGCATTATGACCCAGGGGGCGGTTGAGTCAGATGGTGAGCATTTGATCCTGTTTTCAGTTCAGCTGCAGCGGTATTTGAGCATTTCCAAGACGAACTCGCACTAGTACCTTGTTGGCTCCTAGCGACCTTGTAATATGTACGTCTGGGATTAGACCCCTCTAGCCCTTGGGGTGCAACAAGCGTATGCCACTCGTGGCGGTAGTAGTTCACCACACGTGGCAGCGCCATCCAGTTCAGTCCATCCACCCAGTCCAGTGTGAGTACGTCCGACAGCAGCTGCATGCAGCGCTGACCTTGCCTATTTGTAGGCTGAAGAGAGAGAGAGAGAGAGAGAGAGAGAGAGAGAGAGAGAGAGAGAGAGAG
>LKMJ01001047.1_pt1 | contig 23583 bp, 16 predicted proteins | sample 643391 | NCBI WGS metagenome assembly LKMJ01 (sample SAMN04112250, study PRJNA286221) | soda lake metagenome | biome: soda lake; feature: Kulunda Steppe; material: water; isolation source: sample PL-Br10 brine of Picturesque Lake | place: Russia: Kulunda steppe | collected 2010-07
CAAAGAGCACTGCAACGATCTGGGACGGCGAGACTGTCACCGGAAAGGTGATGAAAACACTCGTCCGCGGTGAAGTCGTCTACGACGACGGCTCACTCTGTGTCGAACCCGGATACGGCAAACCACTATAACGGATGAGAGAAACTCATTGCAGTTGGTCGTCAAAGCGGCATCTGCTGATGGATAGGGATCACAATAATGTAGTACCGTAGAAATTGTCGGAGAGAAAGCGGAAATGTACTGCATGAGGCAACATCTAGCGACCGTCGGCAGTATTTAAATAGTTCCGGTCCATTGTCGGTTGACGTGAACATACACAGATATCCATCGGTACATTTCGGACGAACGGATAGTGATATCGATTGTAACCGGCAACTGCGAAGCAGGAAGCTGTGTGCGAACAACCAGGTAGGTGGAGGTGCCCGGTGGACCTTCGCTGCAGACGGTGAGCGACAATGACTGGCGAGACGCTGATTCACGATGGGATCGTCGTAACGATGGATTCAGATAGACGCGTGCTAGAAGACGGTGCAGTAGCGATCCGGGGATCCAGTATCATCGATGTCGGACCCACAGATCGGCTCACAGATCAGTACGACCCAGAGAGAAAGATCGATGCAAGTGGGTCGCTGGTTTTGCCAGGACTCATCAATGCCCACGTACACGTCCCTGATATCCTGTACCGGGGTCTCGGTCGAAATCGTCGACTCCACGACTGGTTGTTCAATATCAAACAGCCTCTCGTCGGTGCGATGAACGTCGAGGATCACGAGACTGCTGCGGCGCTTTACTGCCAGGAATCACTACTGAGCGGTGTCACGACATTCGTCGAGAACGCAGGCGGGACAGGTTCGGGCTATTCGGACGAGGAAATTGCTGCAAAGCTCGCAGTGTACGACGATCTCGGCGTTCGGAACGTATACGCCCACTGTTTTCTGGACAAGGAACCGAGCGAGGAGTTCCAAGAGTTCGTCGAAACTCAGGAACGAAAAGAGCCAGCAGTCGCACACGTTGACGATGGGACAGTGGGAACAGAAGAGGCACTTGATACTGTCGAGTCACTCATCGAAACGTACCATGGCACGGCAGACGGCCGACAAACAGTCTGGCCGGGACCGTTTCTCGCAGGTGGAACGACACCCGAAGGACTCGCAGGGGCGTACGAACTCGCCGAAAAATACGACGTAATGACGACAACGCACACTGCCGAGACCGCCGAACAGGAGCGTGGACTGGCGACAAGCGTCGAGTTTCTCGAAAGTGCTGGCTATCTTGGCGAACGGACACTGCTTGGCCACTGTGTGCACGTCTCGGAAGCTGATATCCAGCGGCTCGCAGCCACAGACACGAAAGTTGCACACAACATCGTGACCAACTGTTCACTCGGCTCTGGCGTTGCTCCCGTCCCACTGATGCAAAACTACGGCGTCACTGTTGGACTGGGGACAGACAATATCGACCAGAACCACACGGCGAATATGATAAGCGATATGCGCTTCGCTGCGATGGTCCACAAAGTCGAGACAGGGAATCCCCGGACCATGTCACCCGAAAACGTCCTCGAAATGGCGACAATCGATGCAGCGCGGGCGATCGGTCGAGCAGACGAGTTGGGTTCTCTCGAACCAGGAAAACTTGCGGATGTGATCGTGTTGGATCTTGAGCAACCACATCTGGTTCCGTACGCTGATATTGCCTCCGCAGTTGTGTACCAGGCCAAAGGAACTGAAATCGAGAGCGTGATCTGTCACGGTGATATCGTTGTAGAAGGTGGAGAGCTCAAAACCGATTCCAGTGCACTCCCAGACGCTACTGACGAGGTATTCGACCGACGGCAGGCACTCATTGAGAGAACTGGTCTCGCGGATATCGACGACGGTGCGTGGTAATACGTCCTAATAGCTGATTCTCGTCGCAGAAGGGAGTATTTTGTCTGTCAGTGAAAATCCACACTTGCTGACCAATTTTATTCTCATAATTCATATACGATCATCTTATTCAGTCCTCGTAAATTATATAAACATCTGTTGTGAAGTGGACATATGCGAAGAACGTCTGGACGAAAGCTACAATCCTCGACTAAAACACTCGAAATTGTGGACGCTCTGGTAGAACTGGAGGGTGCACGAACGACCGAAGTCGCGGAGTACACTGGGATGTCGAAAAGTACCGTTTCAAATCATCTCTACACGCTTCAAATGGCAGATTTTATTACAAGTAGAGGGGACGAGTACTATCCCTGTCTGAAATTTGCTGCAATCGGGGAGTACACACAGCGGCGCGAACCAGCGTATGAAACGACAATCAAGATAATGAGAGAACTGAAAGAGGAAACCTCATTTCCAAACAGTTTCATCGTCGAAGAGAACGGATACGGACGGTTTCTAACCTCGGAGGTCGACCAGCCAGAGCCATACGATCGGTATGCGTTCGTCGGAGAGCGTGAGTTTCTTCATACCACTGCTGCTGGAAAAGTGATTCTTGCAGAGTACCCCAGAGAAACCGTCGACACAATTATAGACCAGCGTGGGCTTCCTGCACTTACTGAAAAAACGATAACGAGCCGAGAAGGGTTCTACCGCGAGCTGGAAAAGACGAAAGAACGGGGATATGCGATCAATGATGCAGAAAATTATGAAGACGTCTACGTGCTTGGAAAGGCCGTCCACAGACCAAATGGAACCGTCCTGGGTGCCATAACAATCGGGAGTCAGAAATCGCGTATCCGAGTCGATCGGTTTACCGAACGCATTACGACGCTCCTCGAAGAGTACGTAAACAAGCTTGAAGCGGCACTCTAAGACTATTTTGGAGTCCATTAACTGAGCTGGTTGTTTACTAGAGTTGAACTTTAAATCAAACGCTACAGATTCTTCAGTGAACATCGAAAGAAATAGACAAAAGACGGTAACTTCTACCGTCGGATCGGTCCTGTACCACCCGTTAATAGTGCAATACAGGCGAAAAACAGGAACTCGACCGCTATTGAGGACAGTGTTACAGAAGGGTAGTGGCACCTGACTGTTGTACCCCAACTTAAAGTTCACACTGAGTATACAGAATAGTAGTTCCTCAGAATTGTTTGGACAATATTTCAGGAAACGAGAGGTTTTTATTGACAGATGTAGGTTATTGAGATGTAATGGTTACACTCGATAAAGAACGATTCATCGAAACAATGAAAACACAAGCAGAGATCGGTGGAACGGAGAATGGCGGTCTCCACCGCCTGGCCCTTTCTGATGAAGACAAGGAAGTCCGAGACTGGTTTTTGAACCAGATGGAGGCAGCTGGCCTGGAAACGCGGGTCGATAGCATGGGTAATATGTTCGGGCGACGCTCCGGGACAGATTCAAACACCGAGCCAGTACTGCTCGGCTCTCATCTCGACTCACAGCCGTATGGCGGAATCTACGATGGAGCACTCGGAGTGATTGCCGCACTCGAATGTATCCGGACGTTCAACGACACTGATATCGAGACAAAAAGGCCAATAGAGATTGTCAACTGGACGAACGAGGAAGGCTCACGCTTTCAGCCAACGATGCAGGGGAGCGGGGTCTGGATCGGAGAACTCGATATCGACGAAGAGTACAGCAAGACAGATGAAAACGGCAACACGTTCGAAGAGGAGTTAGAACGGATTGGATACAAAGGCGAGACGCCAGCGGAACCGATCGAGGAGTACGACTCTTCGTTAGAGCTCCACATCGAACAGGGGCCGAAGCTTGAACAACAACAAAAAGAGGTTGGTATCGTGAATGGGGTTGTTGGTCTCAGCTGGGGTGCTGTCACCTTCTATGGCGAGGCCGAGCACACAGGTACAACACCGATGCACGGTCGTCAGGACAGTCTGGTTGCTGCTGCGGATTTCATCACTGCTGTCCGGCGACTCGCAGGCGATCTGGGTAAAGAGACAGTCGCAAGTGTCGGATATGCGGACGTGTCGCCGAACTCGATCAATATTGTCCCAGAAGAGGTGACAGTGACCTGGGGAATCCGCGATCCGAGTGATGAAGTCGTTGCCGAGGGCCGAGAGCGAGTAATCGAGGAAGCGAAAGCTGTCGCACAGCGAGAAGGTGTCGATGTCGAGTGGGAAGACAGGGCTCGATCATCGAGTATTCGGTTTCCGGACAGACCTGTCGGGGCTGTCCGCCAAGCGACCGAAGACAGTGGGTACGATGCCATGGAAATTTTCAGCGGGGCAGTCCACGATGCTGCGAAAGTTGGAAATATCTGTGAGACGGCGATGGTCTTTGCAGTCAGCGAAGACGGCAAAAGTCACACCGAAGACGAATATACCTCGTGGCCTGATTGTTACAAAGCTGCAAATACACTCGCGAATGCCACGCTCGACCTGGCGGATTGAGGAGATTTTTGAGTACAACTGGACGATAGTTCGACGGAAGTCTGCCGGTGAGCAAATTTTGACTCCGAATATGGAGTTAATATCATAGGGAGTCTCACATCGTATATGGAAAACGAAGCGGAGTCGGGAAACGGGGTAGCAGACCTCGCATTCGTAAACTGCACCCTCGTGACCGAAGCAGGGGTGTCCGAGCCGGGAATGGGTGTCACAGTATCCGGCGAGAAGATTAGCACCATCGGAAAGACAGAGTCGCTTCCGCCAGCCGATCGAGTAATCGACCTCGACGGGGACGTATTGGCACCTGGAGCCATTGACGCACACGTTCATACCCGCTCACCCGGGCACGAGTACAAAGAAGACTGGGAGACAGCAACCCAGGCAGCGGCCGCGGGCGGTGTCACGACCGTTATCGCGATGCCAAACACCGAGCCAGCAATCGACCGTCCGAGCCGTGTTCAGGATGTGTTCCGGACAGCGGACGATCTTGCTCATGTCGATTACCAGAGCCACGTTGTCGTCACATCTGAGAACGCGACCGATCTTTCGGGACTCGCTGAGGCGGGTGTAGCTGGCTTCAAGATCTTTCTTGGGATCACTTTCGGGGACATCGAAGCACCAACTGATGGCGAGATGTACGCTGCGATGGAGCAAATCAGTTCCTTCGATAAACGACTCGGGTTCCACGAAGAGAACGACGAAATCCGCGAATATTTAGAGAACAAATTCAGAACCGAAGGCAGGAACGAACCGATTGCACACAACAGATCCCGTCCGCCGATAGCGGAGGCAGAAGCTGTCTCACGGGTTTGTCTGCTCGGCGGAGATGTAGACTGTCCGTTGCATATGTTCCATTTATCCTCGGGATCGGCAGCAGAAACACTCGCTGAATGGCAACGGAAAGGCGTGGATGCAACAGCGGAGACGTGCCCACATTACCTCTGGTTCACAGAGGATGTGGTAAAAGAACGTGGGACCCTTGCCCGCGTACAGCCGCCGCTGCGGACAGAAGCAGAGCTTGAGAAACTGTGGGAGTCAGGCGTCGATACCGAGACAGTCAACTGTATCGCGACGGATCACGCCCCCCACACTGACGAAGAAAAGGGGGTGGATAATCCAGAGAAAAATGTCTGGGAGACACCGGGTGGATTCGTCGGAGTGGAGACACAGGTACCAGCCATGTTGACATTTGTGAGTGAAAACCGGCTCTCGCTGTCAAAATGGGTCCGTATGCACAGCACCGAGCCAGCAAGAACGTGGGGACTCTACCCAGAGAAAGGATCACTCGTCCCGGGAACAGATGCGGATTTCATCGTCGTGGATCCTGAAGACACCTGGACGCTCGACCGTGAACAGTTGCACTCAAAAAGCACAGCGACAGTGTGGGACGGTGAGCAGTTCACCGGGTCGGTGACCACAACTGTTGTCCGCGGAAATGTGGTTTATGATGGAGAAAAGATACAAAGCCAGCCAGGAGACGGAAAGCGAGCAGAGGCAGGTGCAGTACGATGAACCACGTCTGTGTCTACTGTGGATCAAGTGACTCGGTCGGCGAAGAGTACGATCAACTGGTCGAAGCGTTTGCAAATGCCTGTGTCGAACGCGACATTGGAATCGTCTACGGGGGCGCGAAGACGGGAACAATGGGAACACTCGCAGACACCGTTCTTGAGGCTGGTGGTGATGTGGTCGGTGTGATTCCGGAGAGCATCCTCGAACGAGAAACACCACATCAATCTCTCACACGCCTCGAAAAGACTGAAACAAAAGAACAACGCAAAGAGCGTATGACAGAACTGGCGGACGGATTCGTTGCCCTCCCTGGGGGGCTCGGAACACAGGAAGAGCTGTTTACAGTCGTGGGACAGGCAAAACATGGCCACCACCAGAAACCCTGTGGATATCTCAACGTTGCTGGCTACTACGACCCACTGGTACAGTTTCTCGACCATGCGGTCGAAGAAGGATTCGTTAGCTCAGAACAGCGCCAGCTCATTCTAGTCGATCAGCAGCCTGGACCGTTACTGGACGCGTTTGAGAACTACGAACCACCGATACAGTGATTCTCGAAACACCGGCACCCATAACAACCCAAATACTGTTATACCACGGTCGATAGGCCGTCTCTCATCTGAGTGTTCTCTATTCGAGCAAGATTGTGATCAAGTTCGTTCGATCGCCACGTGGTAAAGGGCAGCCAACGACCGAAATAATGCGTCGACTTGCACTGAATGTACTGTTGCAGTAGCATATTTCGAACTGAAAGGTAAAGAACAAAATACAGGTGCCTGGACGTACTTTCAGCAGTTATGGGACAAGATTCGGACAGCAACCAGGGCAGAAAACTCAAAGTTGAGCGACTTCTGGAGGAGTATGACTATCCAGTTACTGGCGAGGAACTGGAACAGCGATGGACCGACGAGAAAGAACGATACAGTCTTCGGGAGCTCGCCGCACATTTCAACAAATGCCTTCTGGAGACCGAGTTAGAAAAAGAAGGCTTCCAAACACTTCAGGGAGAAGTGGATAATATATACCGTCTCCTGACAGATGACGACATCACCGATGCTGAAAAAAACCGGACACGTCGACGTTTGGAGAGAGATGGAATCGACGTAGAAAAACTTGAAAGCGACTTCGTTACGTATCAAGCCATGCGTTCGTATCTTAACGCGAGAGGGGCAGAGTACTCACAAAATGCCGAGGATTCCATCGACCGAGAGCGCACCAACTTCGAGCAAATTATTGGCCGCACGAGATCTGTGACAATCGGCAAAATCGAACAGTTGGAGAATACCGGGAATCTCGATATCGGTGAATTTCGAACGATTGTCGATATCAAAGTGATCTGTGAAGAGTGTAACTCGCAGTATACGATACAGGAGTTGCTCAACCGTGGGGAATGCCAGTGTGATTCTGCCTAAAAATAACAGGATTAACGCTGTTATTTTACCAAAAAAGATAGATATCCAACCACTGCTCATGTATAGAATTAAGAAATAATTTCCAACGCTAAACCCACAGACCAGCAGTATAGCCGACAAACAGCCACATATTACCGTCCGGTATTTCCAAAATCAGGCTGACATATACTCGTCATGTATACTATCCAATAGAAAATGTGAGATTGTAAATGGTGCCAGACGTGTCCACCAGAATTCACCATGATTTAAATGTGTGAGGCTATTTGAGATATACAATGTCTCTACAAGAATCTAACCAAAGCGTGCGGTTGTCTTGTGAAAATATTGGAGGTATCGACAAAAGCGAGGTCTATTTCGAGCCAGGAGTGACAATTCTAGCCGGACGGAATGCGACAAATCGGACATCGCTACTGCAGGCAATCATGGCTGCATTGGGGAGTAACAACGTCTCGCTAAAGACGGATTCCGATGAGGGCAGTGTAGAAATGGAGATTGGATCGGAACAGTACTCTCGGGAACTACAGCGTCGAGATGGATCGATTGAGTTCAAAGGGGACCCGTATCTGGCAGACGCGACAACAGCCGACCTCTTCGCGTTCTTGTTGGAATCAAACGAAGCCCGCAGGGCTGTGGCCACGAGCGGAGAGTTGCGGGAAATAATTATGGCACCCGTCGATACGGCAAATATCGAGTCCGAGATTAAACGCTTCAGTCAGGAAAAACGAGAAATAAAAGAAGAGCTGGAAGATTTAAAAGAGCTAAAAAGTGAGCTGCCATCACTCGAGAAGCGGCGAACAGAGCTGAAAAGCGAAATCGATGATGTGAAAGAGCAGCTCCACAGCGTTGAGGAGAAAATCGATCAGAGAGATGCTGATGTGGAGCGAAAGAAAGAGAAGAAAGAAGAATTAGAAAAGAAGCTGGAAGCGCTTCAAAAAAAGCGTGAGCAGATGGATGATATCCGTTACAAGATCGAAACAGAAAAAGAGAGCCTGGAATCGCTCAAACGGGAACAAAAGGAAGTAGCGGCGGAGATCGAGGAGATGCCGGACGAGTCAGAGGTGTCTCGAAGTGAGATCGAATCGAAAATAAGCCGACTACGGACACAACGAAATAACATCGAATCAGAGATCAGTGAGATACAGGATATTATTCAGTTTAATCAAAAGATGTTGCAAAACGATGCAGAGAATGTCGTTGCGTCTGTGCAACAAGGGGACGCGGAGGGAAGCGTCACTGACGAACTACTGGCCGACGAGACGGTGACTTGCTGGACGTGTGGCAGTGATGTCGACGTCACACAGATTGAAGAGACAGTTGCGAAACTCCAGGAGCTAAGCAAAAGTCGGGTAAGTGAGGCGAACGATATCGAGGAGCGGTTGGACGAAGCGAAACAGGATCTGCAGCGTATCGATGAGACCACACAGCGTCGCGAGGAGCTACAGCGTCGGCGAGAAAAGCTCCAGGATGAAATAGCTAAGAGCGAAAAACAGCGGGAGACATTGGAAGAAAGAAAACGAGCAGTCAAAGAGGAGATAGAAACCATAGAAGAGGAAGTAGACGACCTCGAAGACGAGTCATACAGTGAGATTCTCGAATTACACAAGGAAGCGAATGAACTGGAATACGAACTTGGCGGATTAGAGACTGACCTGCAGAACGTCGAAGATGAGATAGAACGAATAGAAGAACAACTCGGAGAAGAAAAAGCGTTGAAAAATCGCAAAAACGAGCTTACCCAAGAGATTGAAGCCCTGCGGACACGGGTAGAGACACTCGAGAAGAAAGCAATCGAGAAATTCAACGAGCAGATGGACACTGTTCTGGGATTACTTGATTACGATAATATCGCGCGGGTGTGGATCGAACGACGGGAAGTATCAGTGCGTGATGGCCGCCAAAAGAAGACGAAAACCATCTTCGATCTACACATCGTGAGACAATCTGAAAATGGGACGACCTACGAGGATCAGATTGAGAACCTGAGCCAGAGCGAGCGGGAAGTGACAGGGCTCATATTTGCACTGTCGGGATATCTGGCACATCAACTCTACGAGCGTGTTCCGTTTATTCTCCTCGACTCGCTAGAGGCAATCGACTCGGAGCGAATCGCGAATCTGGTCGAATATTTTGAAGAGTTCAGTGATTTCCTCGTCGTGGCACTGCTACCCGAAGATGCCGCGAAGCTATCATCCGAATACAGTACGATTTCAGATTTCTGACTGCCCAACGCTGTTGGAAAGTCAGTTCTACCGAGGATTATCTGGCCGTTTGACTGTTGGCTATCAGTGATCCACAACACCGAGTCGTTCGTGACAACACAGGACCGAGTTCGTCGACTGTTTGAATATGTAGAACAGCAATCGCTTGGTATTCGAACAAACAGAACTCTTTCGCTCCTACATATTTATTGTTCTCTCGGTATAGTCATATATATGGTCGTCGCAAACTCGCTCCATCGTTCAAATCTGGCGATTCCGGGAAACGATCTCTCGATCGTTTCGGAGGCATTGGGAAGCGATCCGGATGGTGTCCTGCTAGATTTGGAAGATTCGCTCGCACCAGGTGAAAAAGTCAACGCACGCGAGCGCATACCGTCTATCGTAACGGAGCACGACTGGGAGGACACAGTGCTGAGCTACCGGATCAATGGTGTTCGAACCCGCTGGTGGTACGAAGATGTTATCACCGTAATTTCCGAGGTTGGGGACGAAATGGACGTGCTAATCATTCCAAAGGTACGAAAGAACGAAGACATCCAGGCCGTTTCACTGTTACTTGACAGTATCGAGCGCAATGCAGGAATCGAGCCAGGTTCGATCAAGATCAGCGCACAGATCGAAACGGCAGAAGGAATGAACAATGTCAAAACGATTGCGCGGGCCAGCGATCGACTTGATGCATTGATTTTCGGGCCTGCTGATTATGCGACTTCTGTCGGTGCACTCCATGGAGCGCGGGATTATCCGGGGCATTACTGGCATTACCCACTTGCACGTATCACACATGCTGCTGGCAGTGCTGGACTACATGCAATTAGCGGAGCATACGTTGACTCGGGGGACGAAGAAGCATTTCAGGAAGCGTGTTTTCTCGAACGCAGTCTGGGATACGACGGGAAAATTGTCGTTAACCCTGCACAGGTCGAAATTGCCCACGAAGTGTTTTCACCTGACGCTGACGAGATTGAACGGGCACAACGCATCGTCAGGAGGTACGAAGATGCGCCACAAAACACCGTTGCGGCAATCGACGGCAACGTGATCGATCCAGCAATGTACCGGATGGCAAAACGAATTATCTCGAAAGCTGAACGAGCCGATCTCATTTGAGCTGCTGGCCCCTACCGGCCAGTCACTGGATGTTGACCATGTTTCACCCCACCACCGTTCGGTGAGACAGCGCTGTCACCCACGCTAGAGTTGATGCGGCTCTTCGAGAGAGGTTGCCGGTGTCAGCTGATTTCAGTCACCCTTGCATTTGCACCCGGTAGTTTCGGCAGTGACCGATCGACCGCCTGATTGCTGTTCTATCCTCGCAAACACTTCGTTGCTGGCAATGTGTCATTCAGGCCGAAGAACAGTCGGGGACACTGGTAACAAATAGCATAACCGACCGAATCAACAAACAGCGATTAGTTTCGATCACAGAGCCTGAACTGTTCTATATAATAGAATTGATCTAATATGTGACGGTAGCACAACCCATATACAGTCCCCGTAGAATTAGTTTTCATATGCCCTACGAGGCGCCAAGACGGGTCGAGACCACGACGCGGTCGTTTGAGATAATAGAATATCTCCGCCAACACGGGAAAACTGGTGTCTCGACGATCGCGAGTGAACTGGATATGAATAAAGGAATCGTCCACAACCACGTGAGCACGCTTCGGGAGTTGGGCTACGTCCGGAAGGTAGGAAGCTGCTACGGGCTCTCACCGAAGCTGTTCGCACTGGGCATACAGACCCGGGCATCTTCGGAGTTGTACCAGTACAGCACGGGAGTTTTAGAAGACTTTGCCTCACGGTTTGACGTCGGAGTTGTCCTCGTTCAACAGACCGAAAACGAATGCGTCGTAATCGCTGCGCACGGGCTGGCAGCCACAACCGACGTCGGCGTTGGGACGATCCTATCGCGGTTCAGTTCTCTGGTCGGCGTTGTTACTCTTGACAGTGAAGAATACGAGTCTCAGCTCTCAGAGACAGTGTATGAGGATATCTTCATGCAACTCGACACCAAGGGGTACGCGGCTGGACCGCTGAGTGAGACGGATCAAACACAATACATTGCGTTCCCTGTGCGGGATGAATCAGGTATCTGTCGGGGTAGCGTCGGCATCCTCCCGGGTGATGATGAAACCCAAACACAACTCGTCGAATCACTCGGTACACTTCGAAACAGAATCGAAGACCGGTTTGAAACCGAATGGACCGCTGAACGCTCCTTTGCGACAGAGAAACACTCCTGGGTATGGGAGTAGCATATAAGGTGTATTGATCTCCTTGCGTTGTATCGACAATCGCGCTCTGTTTTAATCAAGACTTTTATAATACTGCTCGAAAGCAACGATGTCGCAATGGTTACTAAGAAAGCCAAACAAACGTGGCTTCATTTGGGAGAATCGAGGCCGGAAGTAAAATTCAAAATTCGTGGTGATTGCCAGGAGGTGAGTTGCAGTGCCACCAGTTGATGCGGTCATGTGGACTGTCGCGACGATTCCACTGGTACTGTTGTTGTTTACCCTGGTCGTCCTGCGATGGAAGGCACAAGAGGCAGCTGCTGCCGGTGTGTTCGCTGCGATCTTGGTCGCCTTCGGGATGTACCGAATGGATCCCACTGGCATTGCGGTAGCAAGTGCGAAAGGTGTCTGGGAATCAGTGTTCATCTTATACATCATCATCCCGGCGTTAATTTTCTATCACGTTATCGACCGGGCTGATGGGTTCGACGCGCTCCGTGTGCAGATAAAGACGTTCACAGATAATGAACTGTTTCTGGTGCTCGGGTTCGGCTGGGTGTTCGTTTCCTTCATGCAGTCGATTTCCGGCTTCGGAACGCCGATTGTCGTCGTCGCACCGCTTTTGCTCGCGCTGGGCGTGAAACCAGTCTATGCTGTCGCGATCCCATTGATCGGGCACGCCTGGGCGAACACCTTCGGAACGCTCGGCGTCGCCTGGGTAACTCTCGAAGGGCTCGTCGTCATGGAGAACGTCCTGCTGACGGCGATCAGCGCCGGTGTGTTGCTCTGGGTCGCAAATATCATTGCTGGGTTAACGATTGCATACATCTACGGCCGAAAGGAGGCAGTCTCCTACGCTCTCCCGATGGTTGTTGTCATCTCACTCATCCACGGTGGCGGACAGCTGATCGGTATCCAGTTCTGGGAGCCAGCCTTTGCGAACTTCTTCGCGGCATCGCTCGGACTGCTCGCACTCGGCCCACTATCTAAACTTGGCAGGTACGCAGATGATACCGACGAAATTACGCTCCGGCCGGCGATGCAAGACGAGTTTACTGAAGACGGACAATCCCAATCCACGCCAACGGTCGCAGATGGCGGAACCACGGATGCGTCCGATCGTACCCCACAGAGTCCCGACGAACAAGGGTACATGTCGCTCTCGCTTGCGGCGCTCCCGTTCGTGGTGCTTGCGGTAATCGCGTTTACGACTGCCGCTATCGATTCAATCGGTGAAGCGCTCGGGTCGGTTGATTTTTACGTCCCGTTGCCGGCGATCGAGACTGGGTACGACGTCGAGGTTGCGGCGACCTCGTCGGCTGATGCAATCGCACCGCTTTCACATCCAGGCACCTTCCTCCTCATAAGTGCCGCCGTCGCCTATCTCGCTTACCGATCGACGGGCCACTACGAGGAGGCGAAATCACGAAACGGAGAGCCAGAACATTCCTTCAGTGGTGCTGTTCTCGCGACGGCGATCCCCGCCTCAGTCGCAGTGATCGGGTTCCTGGTGATGGCGTTAGTTATGGACCACAGCGGACAGACAACGGTGCTCGCGGAGGGAATGGCCACGGTCGCGACCGAACGTACCTACGGCTTCCTCTCACCACTGATCGGCGCACTCGGCGCGTTCATGACCTCAAGTAACACTGCCTCGAACATCCTTTTCGGCGGACTCCAGCAGGAGACTGCGACGTCGCTGGGCACTGACGAGGGCTGGATCCTCGGCGGGCAGACCGCCGGTGGTGCGATCGGAAACGCGATCTCGCCAGGTAACGTCATCCTCGGGACGACTGCTGTCGGAATCGTCGGTAAAGAAGGTGACGTCCTTCGGAAGACGATCCCATGGGTCGCAGCTGTCGCCGCACTGGTCGGACTAGCAATCGTCCTGTTCACCACTGTCGGTTTCCTGGGGGTGGCCTGAGATGAACGACACTGTGCTTAACACCATCGCGTTCGCGCTGATGGCGTTCTCACTCCCGCTGGTTAGCTACGGATCGACAAACGAAATTGCCGCGCTGTGGGGTGTCGGGTTCGTGATACTCGCAGTAGGTGTCCTCATTCCACCGGTGCTCCGGTACACTGATGTAGAAGCAGCCAATGCTTGAACATACGACGAGTAACTAAGCAGCCCACCTCACAGATCATGTACGAACGAACAGGACGGCCACCGACGCGGTCGAACAGGGCGATGATTACGACGCCGCATTATCTTGCCAGTGCCACGGGTGCCGATATCCTCCGAGCTGGTGGGTCAGCAGTCGACGCGGCGATTGCGGCCAATGCGACACTCTGTGTCGCCTACCCACACATGGCAGGTCTCGGCGGGGACGGGTTCTGGCTTCTCTCGGACGACGACAACGATGTCCGTGCAATCAATGCGAGCGGCCCTGCCGCCGCCGCAGCCAGCAGGAGCTATTACCAGGAGCGTGGTTTCGAGTCGATTCCAGAACGGGGTCCCGAGTCCGCACTGACTGTCCCAGGTGCAGTCGATGGTTGGCGGCAAGCGCATCAGGAATACGGTTCTCTGCCGTGGGAGCGGCTGTTCGAGGACGCGATTGCATACGCTCGTGACGGGGTGCCCGTCACCGAAGAGCTCGCGCGATGGATCGCGCTCGATCGTGATGTCATCGGTGTCGACGACACCGCTGCTGCGTTGTTTCTCGACAACGGAACAGTTCCGGATGCTGGGGCGCGTATCAGTCAGCATATGCTCGCAGACTCGCTGGAACGCATCGCCGAGCATGGGCCCCGTGACGGGTTCTACGATGGAGCGCTTGCCGAGGAGTTCTGTGCGGGAGTCGGTGAATCCTCACCGCTTGAACCGGACGATTTCAGCCAGTATACAGCTGACTGGGTCGAACCGCTGTCGGTCGAGTACCGCGGGTACACGGCGCACTCGCTCCCACCGAACACCCAGGGGCTTGCTGCTCTGCAGATTCTGGGACTGCTCGACGGGTTCGACGTCGAATCGTTCGGCGATGGGACTCGCGAATACTATCACCATCTCGCAGAGGCTGTCAAAGTTGCCTTCGCCGACCGAGATGCCTGGGTGACAGATCCAGACAGTGTCGATCTGCCAGCCGAGACGCTGCTCTCGGAATCGTATCTTTCCGACCGACGTGATCTCATCACGTCTTCTGGGGTGTTGCCCGCCGATCTAGAGGCTGGGATAACGCCTGAAACCACGCCGAAAGAGAGTGCGGCAGGTGGTGATACAGTGTATCTGTCGGTGGTTGACGAAGATGGGCTTGCGGTCTCGCTCATCCAATCGATCTACTTCGATTTCGGCAGCGGAATCATCGCGGGCGATACTGGGATCATTCCACAGAACCGTGGGTCGTTCTTTTCGCTTGAGGACTCCCACGTAAACAGCCTTGAGCCTGGCAAGCGTACGTTCCACACCCTCACACCCGCTATGCTGACCCACGATGGTGAACCTGAACTCATCTACGGCACGATGGGAGGGGAAGGGCAGCCACAGACTCAGGCAGCACTCGTCACGCGTTTGGTCGACTTTGGATACGATGTCCAGCAGGCGATCGAGGCACCTCGCTGGCTGTACGGCCGAACCTGGGGAGAAGATACTCGTTCGCTCTCGTTGGAAAGCAGAGTTCCCGACAGCGTCATTACTGCGCTCCAGAAGCAGGGTCATCAGGTCTCTGTTGCTCGAAGATATGACGATACAATGGGTCACGCAGCCGCGATATCGATCGATGACGGACTGCTGGAGGGTGGTGCAGATCCGCGCGGTGACGGGGCAGCGATCGGGTATTAGGACCATGACCTGTGAACAACCGCCACTGATTTCGGGACCAATATTTGACGTCTGTCGAGGTGTTCGGTAGCATGACAGAAGTCAAACACCCCAGTGTTCGCGCGAAGGATATCCTCGGGTACTCTCGATGGTGGCAAATCGTCGCTGCCGCAGTGATGATGGCGCTCGTAAGCCCCTACCAGTACGTTTGGGCCTCGATAGAGGGTCCACTGGCGACCGATCTGAACGCGTCCCTATCGGCGCTTGGCTTTGTCTTCACCGCTTATGTAATTATTATGGCACTTGTTCAGTTTCCGGCAGGCTGGTGGCGTGACCGATACGGACCTCGCGCGGTCACGTTTGCTGCCGGCATCCTCGCAGGAGGAGGATACTACGCCCTCGCCTTTGCTACAGAAGTCTGGCAAGTGTACATCGCTTACTCGCTCGGTGCGATGGGCGTTGGTATGGTCTACACTGTCGCTGTGAATACAGCGATCAAGTGGTTTCCAGACAGACGCGGTCTGACGACGGGAATCGGTACGATGGCATTCGCAGCTGGTAGTGCGGCATTTGTCCCGTACGTCCGTGCTGCTGTCGCAGATGGCGCTCTCGCGAGCGCACTGTCGAATATCGGGCTGTTAATTGGTATCGGTGTTATCGTCGGTACTGCAATCCTGAAAGACCCACCGGACTCGTGGTACGGGTCTGAAACGTCCACCAGCGAGGAAATCGACACTGACTCCTCGAAAGAAACTGCCAGTCAAGCCACAGAGAGCACTGCCCCTGACGGCGGTTTCAAATCTTACAGGTGGCGCGAGATGGTCAGAACCTGGCAGTTCTGGGTGCTGTATTTTATGTTCTTCGCTGTGAGCGCTGCCGGGCTGATGATTACTGCGCGTGTCGTGCTGTACGCAGAGCAAGCGAACCTCAATGCGCTTGCGGTGACCGCTGCTGCCACTATCCTTCCACTAGCCTCTGGCGGCGGTAGGCTGTTCGTGGGCTGGTTCTCTGACCATTTCGATCGCGCAAACGTCGCATCTCTAGCGTTTTTGATTTGTGGTGTTACCACAATCGCTGTTGTCGTTACCGCGGGACTCGACTCCGGGATTGGCTACATTGTGATGGTCGCAACCGCTGTGTTCTTCTGGAGTTCGCAGTTTTCGGTGTTCCCGAGTCTTGTCGCCGACTACTACGGTCCGGAGTATTCCTCTGCCAACTACTCAATCGTCTACTCCGGCAAGATGTGGGGTGGCGTTTTCGGCGGTGGCGTCGTTGGCTGGCTCGTCGGCGTTATTGGTTGGGATCTATCCTTCGTTCTCGGAGGTGTGCTTGCGCTCGGCGCTGGGCTTATCGGCTTTCTTCTACGACCACCGGAGTGAGTGCTTCGGTATATTTTCTCCTCTGATGACCGTGAGTCAGTTACACCGGAAGAGTAGTGTTTGTCGAATTATTATAAGCTAAATTAATTAATTTCAGAGACTAATAGAAGATTAATATAAAATACAAATTATATATTTTAATATGGTATATTGCCGGCAGTTGAAGTACATTAGACAGAGGTCGATCAGAAAAACCATGGAAACTATTCTTTCAAAATCTATTGTAAATGATATCTGAACCACTCAATATCAAATTTACGGCCCCGTCTGCTATTTAGATTATTACTAAATTTAGAATATCATAGTAATAACTAAAAATTATCTTATAATTTTATTGGTTGTTATACTATAGCATATTTTTAATTTACTGGTAGAATTTTCATAATATTGTTTTCTAGGGTAAAAACAAGATGTGGTTAACGATATAGTATCTATAAATTCATAGCAATTCAGATACTTTTTTAATATTGTAAGTTATCTGGTATCAAATTCATTTGACCAAACACAGAAACTCATTGTAAATCTACATTTCAAAGTGTTAGTTCGTATAAAAAGAGGTGCGACATCAGTCAACCTTCATATACGTATCGTGGACCTGTCGCACGTCAAATTGGGGTTAGAGGATTGATTGGCTACCAAACCTTATTCAATATCCGGTGTGTGATAGCAGAGAGCCATCTTGGCTGGAACTAGCTGTGAGCCTGCCATTGGATTGCCCTCTCTGGTGTTTTCTCCACCCAGTGTTTCTTCTCTTATCTTTCTAATAAATTTATTTTGTTATTTAGACTGTCTGTCATATGTTGGATGACTAGAGAGGTCTGCACTACACCACTGAGTTGACTGTGTCGTTTTCAAAACGGACCCGACCGAATTCAATAAGACACGCGACTCTGTCCCGGAATTCATTGATTTCCTGTCCGAGCTCTACGGCCAGTTCGTTGAAGATCATCGGTTCCTCACGTGTCTGAAGAAGTTCTAGTCCGCGGTAGTATCGATTTGTCAGTTCTTGTATATTATCCGAAACCGGAGTGGTCATCCCGTACCGCTCCTCAAGTTCGACCAGAGCCTCGTTCGCAAACGTCGAAAACTGGTCGTCACCTAAACGTTCTATCTGGGCTTCGACTTCATCTCTGCGGACATCGTAGTCGAGTCCAGTCTGGACGATCATCTTCAACAAAAATCAAGGCAGATGCGGTTTGTCCATGGGCAGATCGCTTGGATGGCCGGGACCGTGCTGGTATTGGTGAAGCTTGGTTGGCTTTCCTACGAATTGTTCTGTTCTCTTTACTGATTGTAATTCTCATCGTCATCGGTCTTCTTGACCGTTTGCTGTTTCGCCCACGTGGTGGCGCCGGCTACAATAGATAATCCTTCATGATCTCATCGGCTTTGGTGTCGTCGTCCGCCGGATGCTCGAAATTCTTCTGTCGGAGGTGCTTAGCGGAGCTGTGACCCGAGCAGCGTGGCTTTCGGAGTGCTGGAACGTGAGCGCCCCGCGTGCGTTACTCGCTGCGCTCATCTTGACGGGTTGCATCTCCTCGTAAAAAGACGCAACCCTGGTTAGATTGGATTGGCAAACCCTACCCGAAAGCGAATACACATCAGCCAGCGGGTCTGGATTGACTCTTAGGACTGGTTGCAAATTTTAAGGCCAGAGCCCCCGTGCATCGTGAGCCTTGACGATCCGAGAGAGTGCAACAATATATGTCGCATCTCGCCACGTCACATCGCGCGCTTCGTACTCTTTGCAGATGTTCTTCCACGCGCCGACCATCTCGGTTTCCAGTTCATCATTGACTCGTCTGAGTGTCCACGCCCGGCGGTTAATATCCTGGAGCCATTCAAAATATGAGACTGTGACTCCACCAGCATTTGCGAGAATATCTGGAATGACTGGAATCTCTCGTTGTGCGAATATTTCGTCGGCAGCGCTCGTCGTCGGTCCGTTCGCACCCTCGATAATCACGTCTGCGGCAATATCGTCTGCGTTTTCTGCCGTCAGAACGTTGCCAACCGCAGCGGGAATGAGAACATCCACATCAAGCTCCAGTAACCCCTCGTTCGTGACAACCTGTGGCGCGTCCTGACGCGTCACGGCCTCGGGTTCTTCGTCGTGTGAGGGGATCGTGCGGGTCTCTAGTCCATTCGGATCGTAGATCCCACCGTTGACATCACTCACGGCGACGATCGTTGCACCCCAGTCGTCGAGCAGTCGCGCGGCGTTCGCCGCGACGCTTCCGTATCCTTGCAGCGCGACGGTTGTTCCCTCGATCGGTCGATCGTAGTATTTCAGTACTTCCCGCGTGACGATCGCAACACTCCGGCCTGGCGCTTCCTCTCGCCCCTTGCTCCCGCCGACGACCGGTGGCTTTCCGGTGACCACGCCCGGGATCGTTTCCCCTTCCTGCATCGAGTAGGCATCCATCAGCCACGCCATCGTTTGTGAATCGGTTCCCATATCGGGTGCTGGAATATCTTTTGTTGGGCCGATAATATCACGGATTTCCTCGGTGAAGCGACGCGTGAGACGCTCTTTTTCGTTCCTGCTGAGCTGTTTGGGGTCCACTGCGACGCCACCTTTCGCGCCACCGAAGGGAAGATCCATCACTGCACACTTCCAGGTCATCCACATACTGAGTCCGACACACTCGTCTCTGGTCACGTCTGGATGGAACCGAAGTCCGCCTTTGTACGGCCCCCGGACGCTGTCGTGTTGTGCTCGATACCCGGTGAACACCTCGACTGTGCCGTCATCACACTCGATCGGAACCGTCACTTCCTGCACTTTTGTCGGGTATTTGAGCCGCTCGATGATGTTGATGTCCAGATCTAGATATTCGGCTGCATGCTGGAGTTGGCGACGCGCTGTCTCAGTCGCGGCGGGAGCAGTGTCGGACGACTGTGTTTGCTGGTTTCCCGCGTCGGTGGTTGGCTCTGTTGACATGGTTATTCGAATGGCATCTGACGGTTTCGCATCTCACCACCACAGTCGGGACAGTGTTCGGGTTGGTTCTCGGCGATAACGATGTTCCCGCAGTCGAAACACTCGTATGGCGTTTCCTTGTCGGGCGATTGTGTGACATCTCTCATTGGGAATCACAGGTGTCGACCGCTGACACTTGATTAAGGAGTAATATGGCTTAAAGGATGTAACCAATGGCTCAGTATACAACCAATACAAAATTGATGGTTAATAATTAAACCCTTCTGGAGGTTGCCCCTGTGATGCACTGTATTCTTCGAACAGTGTGGCGAATAACTTCCGCTCGACGGCACGTACGTGCTGGTAGAATGCGGGTGGGGAGATCCCGAGCGTCTCCGCGATCGCCTCGCCGGAGTTCTCACGTGGTGATTCGAAGTAGCCGCCGTAGTATGCTGTCTGGATCACCTCTTGTTGCCGATCGGTGAGATTCGCGGGGAACTCCGAGTAGATCGTGTAGTCGGTCCCACCGTCCACTGTCTCCTTCCGCTGGAGTTCGGCAGTCGGAAACGTTTCACGGACCAGCTGTGCAATCGCTCGGACGTCGACACTCTCTGGGACATCGACAATGAGTGATGTGGTCGTCGGGTCTGCGGTTGCCTCCCGGAAGATCGCACCGTGATCGGCAAGCTCTAGGGCGAGAAATGGCTGGGACAGCTCCAGCCGAAGGACACCGTTTCCTGTCTCGCCCTCGCTCATCTGCGTGACACCGTCGATCGTTGCCATCTCGGCTGCGGCCGCCGCAACTGTCTGAACATCCCCCTCTTCGACCGTGACGAAGACGCTATCTCCGGCTGCGCTGTGCTGGACTCCACCGTCATAAGAGAGGGTACACGCTGCTGTTCGAGCGAGCTGGGAGAGGGGAAAGGTTGTCTCTTCGATCGTAAACTCGACCCGTGTCATCGATGCCGTCAGTAATGCATGCTTTCGCTCGATCGCGCTTCGTGCCGATGCGATTGTTTCACCCAGCTCCTGGAGTACAGCACGTGTCATTTCGTCGAATGCATTTTTTGTATCTGCATACACCGTCAGGACACCGTGGCTGAGACCGTTGTATACGAGTGGAATACTTAGTACCGAGAGGAAATCACGAGCGAGTGCCTCCGACCGCCACGGTGCATTGCGGAGATCGGTCGCAACACTGGGTACTGCCGTTATCTCTCCCGTACTTGCCGTCTGGCCTGCAGGCTCGACCGCCGTTGGCGCGACGTCGATCGACTGCCCATCCAGGTAGCCCTGGCCAGCGCCGGCCTGTGCGCGTGGTTCGACCGTACTGGTCGTGGGATCGACACTCCCAATCCAGGCAAATTTGAATCGGTTGGAGTCGGTTAGCCGTTCGCAGACGGTGTGATCGATCTCGTCTGTAGTTTCGGCCCCGACGATCGCCTGATCGATCTCCCGGATCGTCTCGTTGATCTGGTTCAGGGAAGCGAGTTGGTTGTTCTGCCGTTGCAGCTCTCGATCCTGCTCGCGGAGTTTCGTTTCACGGGCGACACGGTCGAGCGCAGCCTCGGTACTCGCTGCAAGGAGATCAGCAAGCTCCCGTCTCATCCCGTCAAAGACACCTACATCAGTCGATCCAACGACGAACACGCCGTGGTTTCCAAGCGGGATGTACATCGCACTGCGGAGATCTGTCGCGTAGTTATCGAGCCGCTTTGCAGTATGCACGTCGTCGAAAACCAGCACCTCGTCGTTCACGAAACTGTAACTTGGCACGGTTTCGCCATCGGCGTGCACCGTCGGGAGTGGCCCGTGGAAGTTCGTCATCGCCTGTGAGTACGCCGCAGGTCGAAGCTCGTTTGCATCGTCGTCGAACAGGTAGATTGCGCTTGCTGGGAGGCCGAGCACGCTCGGGACGTCGTCGACGATATGCTCGGCGATCTCCTGGTTCGTTTCCGCGTACAGGAACGCCCTGGCAGTCTCTTGGAGTGTCGTCAGCGCCTCATCACGCTGCTTTCGTTTCGTGATATCTCGACAGCTATAGAGGAGTGTCCCGTCCTGAATCGAGACCTCCCGAACGTTGACAAGGAGTGTGTGCTCGCGGCCTGCCTTGTCGGTCACGGTACATTCGATGTTTTTTAACACGCCGTCTTTTGCAAGTTCTTCGCGGTCGAAGAGATCCTCGCCGAGGAGGGCTTCGATATCTCCCTGCCTGTGGATCTCCTCGGCAGTGTAGCCGAAAATAAAGTGAACATTCGGACAGACGTAGGTGTATTCGCCGGCTTCGTCTGTGATGAGAATGGTGTCGGTCATGTTGTTGAGCGTTACCCGATGCAGCTTTTCGGACTCCCGAAGCTCACGTTCGAGTCGCACCTGCTCGGTGATGTCGATTCCTTCCACGATGATCGAGACGAGGTCGCCAACCTCGTTCTCAACAGGTCGAATCGAGAGATCGATGATTCGCTGTGTCGCTTTTGGCTGAAAGATGACACCGTTTGCAAACGTTCCGTCGCTGGCTTTCCGGACGAGATGTCTTATATCAGCTTCTGTTGACTGTGACCACCAAGGCAGTGTCCAGAACGCTTCACCGATGATGGCGTCGATATCGGCGTCGATCATCTCACGCGCTGTCCGGTTAACGCGTGCGAGAGTGCCGTCTGGGTCGAGGACCCACGTCGCTGTCTGCGAATCGTGAAAGATTGCATCGAACTGCCGTGCTCGCTCGCGCTCTGTGATCGTTCTCCGAGCAGATCGAACTGCCTGCTCGATTCGCTGGATAATCTCCTCTCCCAGCTGGTCGTCCGTCTCGGGTATTGCAATATAATCTGAGATGCCAGCACCGATGGCGTCGCTGGCGATCTGTTCGCTCCCGTCGGCTGTCCCGAGGACAACTGGCACTGTCCAGGCGACTTCCTGGAGCTGTCTCACCAGTTCGATACCAGTTGTCTCCCCGAGCGTGTACTCGGTGATAAGGCAGTCTATCGGCTCCTGCTGTACAGTAGTAATCGCGTCTGTTGCTGTTTCGACCGTGCAGACGGTGGCTTCAGTTCTCGTTTCGAGTGTTTCAGTAACCGTTTCCAGCCACGTTGCAGAGCCCACAACAAGGAGGTGCGCGCCATGGAGTATTGAGTCGGTATCAGTCATCTGTTGTCAGAGCTGGGACGATGGCCAGGTTGGTCTCTCTTCAGGAAACAGCCAGTTGGACACGGTGCGCATAATGGTTTACAATATAACCCCTGCAGAATAAAATGGTTTGGCCGCCTGTTCCGGGTGTGAACAAAAACACTCCCTCGGTTCGGTCGCAGCCAGATCCGCGAGGACGTCACCCGCCTGATCAACGATTGATTGGTATCAGCATTTCTTCATCAGTCCCACTCTCTTTCGAGAGCAGTGAGCAGGCGATCAATCTCAGTCGGTGTGTTGACCGCATGGACTGAGGCTCGAATCGCGTTCGGTGTTGGCAGCGCTCGGACGACAATACCCTCGGAATGAAGTCGTTCGACCGTCGCCGCAGGGTCTTCGACGTCAATCGTCACAAGTCCTGACTCGGGCACCATCGGGCTGTAGAGTCGCTTTTGCGGGATATTCTCGACCAGTCGGCTGGCCAACTCCTTGATTTCCTTGGCGATACGGTCTGTGCCGACTTCCTCTATTACCTCTATCGCCTCGGCCAGAGCAACGTGTGGGGCCGGGTTTGCCGAGCCTACCTCAAATCGTCTGGCTCCGGCTGCAAATTTATAGGGGTCTGCCATCGGACTCTCGACACTCCGGTATCCGA
>LKMJ01001048.1_pt1 | contig 23564 bp, 33 predicted proteins | sample 643391 | NCBI WGS metagenome assembly LKMJ01 (sample SAMN04112250, study PRJNA286221) | soda lake metagenome | biome: soda lake; feature: Kulunda Steppe; material: water; isolation source: sample PL-Br10 brine of Picturesque Lake | place: Russia: Kulunda steppe | collected 2010-07
AGAGGGAGAGGGAGAGGGGCTGGGGCGCTAGGCCTGCTGCAGTTAAGTGCATGGGACAGTGTGACGGGGCACTGCGTGGTGCTGCACTGCGTGACGCCATGTGACTGACTGTCTGTGCACTCATGCACACCCTCACTTGCACCATTGGCTGCACTTGCACCATTGGCTGCCCTGCACTTGCACCATTGGCTGCCCTTGCACGATTGGCTGCCCTGCACTTGCACCATTGGCTGCACTTGCACCATTGGCTGCACTTGCACCATTGGCTGCCCTGCACTGCATGCAAAAGAGAGGAGAGCTGGTGGGGAATGGGTGGGCCTGTGCATCCCTTCCTCACGAACACTGGGTCTCATATCTTTGTGTGGTGCTCTTGTGTGCACACGAGTGGTGGCTTCCCTGGGGGCTCTGTGCACGCCCTCCTTGCGTTCAATTGATGGATCTCTTTATGGGGTCCTCTTGAATGCATCTTGAATACACACAGCCAATCGGCTGGGGGGGAGGGGCCTCTGCATGTCTTGGTCTGCGCAGGCGTGATGCACTTCTGCATGAGGCCTTCTGGTGAGCATGACTGATACGCTGTGGTCCTAATGCCCGTCCGCCTGCAACCGTGCCTGCGAGTGAGGACACGCCTTTGGCCTGTTCCTGCTGCCATAAGCCTGCTTGCCGCCCAACATCGACCACTGCACTTGAATGCGGGCCCCCCACAGGTATCCCGACCTGGTGGTGCACCGGCTGCTCTCTGCCGCCATCGACTTGCAAGTGCAGCAGCAGCAGCAGCAGGGAGCCGTGAGCGCTGACGCTCTGGCCGAGAGGCACAGCCTCATGGACACGCCGCGCACGACCTTTGTGGCGGAGCACTGTAACGAGAAGCGCCTGACCGCACGCAATGCGCAGGTGGGGTGGGGCTAGGGTGCGCGTACTGGAAGGCCCCCTGGATGTGCATAGCACACGCGAGGGTGCACTGCTGTCCTGCTGCTTGCGTGTGACTTGCCGTGTTGCTGGATTTCTAGCATGTCTCGCCATGGGCATGTGCGTTGCGCGCATGACTTACGACATGTAAGCCTCCCTTGGTGTACACTACTGGAGTGCCAAGGTGAGGAGATGCAGTTGGGAATTGCGTGTCCGCTGAGCTAAGGTTGTCCAGTGGAAGCCTGCAAGGCCCACAGCCAACATGCAGACCAACAGGAGAGCACAGGCGTCTAGGTTGGACAAGCACAGGTTGACGTGGCTGCGCCTGCCAGGCTAGGGCGGAGTGTCTAAGGGGGCAGGCAGGGTTGGGATACTGCGAGTGTCCTTGGGGCAGTGTCCAATGGGGGTTAGGGTGGGGACATATGCTGAGCAAGGTCGCATTTCGCTGCTGCTCATGGGGGCCGTCACCTACCCAAAGCAAGCATGCGCGCGCCCAAGGCGAGCGGGGCCTGGTCTATGCAACCTGCACATCAGGAAATGTTGCATGAAGCACGCACACCACCAGGTGTGTGAAAAAGCCCACACATATGCACATGCACACAAGGCACGCACACGCTGCTGTGCAGGACTCCTCCCTGAAGCTGTACCTGTGCTGCCTGCTGCGCCGGGCGCCCGTGATCACGGAGGCCATCGTGACCAATGTTGGCGGCAACCGCTTTTTTGATGTCTACCTCACAAGCTACGGCATGAGCACACGGTGAGGGCTGCGGCATGAGCACACGCGGCATGAGCACGCAGCATGAGCATACGGCACAAGCTACGGCATGAGCACACAGTGAGGGCTGCTGGGCCAATATCAGCGTGCGCGCAAGCACGCACGCGCAGATTACATGCGCAGTGCACAGCATTCAGCACGCGCAGTTCAGCACACAGTTGCACTCACATGACGTATCGTCTTAACCCACAAGCGCACCTCGCTTCACATGCTTGCACCAAGCCTGCCCCTGCGTGCGCTTTGGCGTTCCATGCACTCTTCAAGCCTGTCATTCCCTTGCACGCGTGTTTTAGCGGGCCATGCACTCATCAAGCTCATCATGCTTCGTGCGCACGTTCAGATGGTCCATGCAGTCCATGCACTAATCTCGCTTATCATGCCCCCAGCGCGCGCGACAGATGTTTGAGTGCACGGCCCCTGCACGCGCGATTGTTTACGCGGCCTGTGCACTCATGAAGCCTGCCCCTGCCACGCATTCCTGGTGGCTTGCGCACGCACTGCACGCTCGTGGAGCATCTGGGGGAAACCTAGTGTGTGCCCCCTGATCATGCCTGTGCACGCCCCGCACCACACGCTCACAAAGCCTGCCCCTGCAAGCGCTGCTGATTTGTTGGTGCACGCACGCACGTGCTGATTTGTTGGTGCACACACGCACGTGCTGATTTGTTGGTGCACACACGCACGTGCTGATTTGTTGGTGCACACACGCACGTGCTGATTTGTTGGTGCACGCAAGCATTCACATGGCATCCCTGTGAAGCACCTGAAAGCCTGTGCGCGCCCGCACCACACTCTCGTAAATTCTGCATCCGCATGCACTGCTGTTGATTTTTTTGACACACACATGCATTTGTGTAGCATCACCGTGGAGCACCTGGGGCTTGACTTGGACTCCCAATGGAGCGCGGACACACGCACCCTCACCCTCCAAGCCAAGAACCCTGGCGCTACAGCCGCCGCAGCCGCTGCTGCTGGGGGCGCAGGCAACGGCAGCGACGGTGTGCGCGGAAGCGCACGGCCCAATGGACCTCAGGGCCGGCAGCGCGGTGGCTTTGGGGGGAGTGGCAGGGCAGACGGGAAGAACGAGAGCCAAAAGAATGGGTGGCAGACGGTGGACTACGCCACATGGCTCGCTGGCCTTCCGGCGCTCAGCAACCCGCAGTCACTCAGCCCCGTGTCTCTCCCGCTGACGGTGGGTTCTTGAGCTTCTGCATGGTGTGTGTGCTGCACACAGATAACCCATTGCAAGGGCGACGCATAGGGGGGGACCGTGCCGGTCTTGCTTTTTTGCTCCCCGGGGTGCATTTGCTGCGTTGTTATGAAGGGAGCACAGGGAGCAGACCCGTGCGCATTGTCACACCCGAGGTATGCGCATTCTCACACCTGAGGCATGCGCATTGTCACACCTGAGGCATGCGCATTGTCACACCTGAGGCATGCGCATTGTCACACCCGAGGTATGCGCATTGTCACACCTGAGGTATGCGCATTGTCACGCCTGAAGCATGCGCATTGTCACACCTGAGGCATGCGCGTTGTCACACCTGAGGTATGCGCATTGTCACACCTGAGGTATGCGCATTGTCACACCCGAGGTATGCGCATTGTCACACCCGAGCTATGCGCGGAGAGGACAAAAGGCGCTAGCGCTCGCGCCCTGCACACGAAGACTGCGCGAAGACTGCGCTGTGCACAGAGGCTTGCCCTGTGCGCAAAGACTGCGTGAACAGCAGACGCCTATGCGCGCTGTGAGCTTGCTGCCTTGAGCATGTCCAAGGCTCAGTACCTCAGCTGCAGGTAGGCTTGGGCTGTCACAGGCCGCTGCAGTCTCCATTTGTGTGTGTATTTGTGCATGTGTGTGTGCGTGCTCCAGGCATTTGAAGCGCTGGCTGCCATGCATGTACCTGCAGGTCAAGCTGTTTGAGCACCTCCCTGTCATTGCCACCTCGCCGCTGCACCCCGGCAAGATCAGCCAGATCGTCTGCAGGCTGCTCCTCCCTGCCGCGGTGCGTGCTGCTTCTGACTGCTGTCAGCACGATTTGCCAGCTTGTGTGCAGGCTACTCCTCCCTGCTGCGGCGATGCGTGTTGCCTGACTGTTGTCTGTCTGCTGCTTGACGGCTGCAACAACTAAGTGTTGCTTGGCGGCCATGACATGCGAGTGTTGCTTGGCGGCTGCAACAACTAAGTGTTGCTTGGCGGCCGTGACATGTGAGTGTTGCTTGACGGCTGCAATAACCAAGTGTTGCTTGGCGGCCGTGACATGTGAGTGTTGCTTGGCGGCTGCAACAACTAAGTGTTGCTTGGCGGCCGTGACATGTGAGTGTTGCTTGGCGGCTGCAACAACTGTGCGTTGCTTGGCTGCTTGACTGCCGTCCATATGTTGCTAGGCGGCCGCCCGTCTGCCCCTCCATGCTGTCGCGCGCAGAGCCCTGCACCCTGGTCTTTGCCCTGCGCCTTGTCCTGCTTGTTGCCCTGCCTGCCCTGCTTGTCCCGCTTGCCCCATGCCTTATCCTGCTTGTTTCTTCCAGGCTATGCTACGTCTGTCATGTGCACCCTCCCTGACACCTGCCAGAGCCTGTCGACGATTTAGAAGCTTGAACCCTGAATTTTGACCCTGATCTTCTAACATTCCCTAGCAGCCTGCCGGTGCCTGTGGGCAGCTTAAAAGCTTGAACTCCAAATTATTGACCCTGATCCTCAAAGCCCTTCATGGCAGCCTGCCGGTGCCTGTGGACAGCTTCTATAAGCTTGAATCCCAAGGTTTTGACCCTGATCCTCAAACCTCCCCTTGCAGCTTGCCGGTGCCTGTGGACAGCATTAAAGCATGAATCCCAAATTTTGACACTGATCCTTCAGCCCTCCTCAGCAGCCTCTGCCAGAGCTGGTCTGGATGGCGTGGCTAGCAAGCGCAGGAGCACCAATGTGCAAGCGTGGCCTGGCCAGGCGCACTTGCCTGCCAGGATCCGTGCAATCCAGACAAGCCAGACAGCTGGCAGCACACATAGCGCGAAGGAATGCACTTGCACATGTATGCATGTTCTTGGCATTCCGGTTGCCCAGTGCCCCAGAGGGAGGCCTAGGTTTCCAGCTTGCTGGAAGGTTCTTTGCTGCAAGCCAGACAAGCATAGCAGAGGGACGGGCCAGAGCCCCGGAACCCTACAGCAAGCTGGAAATGTAGGCTCTAGCCCATCCCTCTGCTATGCTTGTCTGGCTTGCAGCGGGGCTCATCAGCCGCTGCCTTTCCCTCCAATCAATTTGCCTGGTGACCTGGCTGTCAGTCAGCCCTGCCCTTGAAACCTCCAGCCTCAGACACAATCCTTTTGCGCTGCCAATCTGGGCAAGCGCTCGGCCTTTAGCAGCAGATACAATCCTTTTACGCTGCTGGTCCGGGCTAGCATTCACGAGCCAGTCTCTACTTGGACCTGAGCCATATGGCGCTATTTTTAATAGTGTACCCTGTGTGCTGCTGCCTGCCGCTCCCTGGGCCCCATACAGCATTGGAATTCCTTGGTGCTCAACGCATCCCTGCACAGTACACGGCACACACACATACACACGCCTGCTTGTCTGCTCGCGCTCGCTTGCCCGCAGGCGACTGAGGTCCCTGCGCCCCCCCCCCCGGAGGTGCAACCCCTCGTGCCTGCCATGTCCGAGGCCCCCATGCATGAGCCCACGCCTGCTGCTGCGGCGGCCCTGGTGGCAAGCGCTGCTGCAGGGTGCCCCGCAGTGCCGCAGGCTGCTGCCGCCACGGCCGAGAAGGAGGCCGACAAAGGGTTCTGCATTCCATACGCCGAGCTGTTCAATGACTGAGGGGGCTATCCACCCTGCGCCACGTCAGCCTCGCGCAGTTCCTGGCATGTACGTCTAGTGTACAGTACCGCATGCTGACAGCATGCTTCTGGGCTCCTTGTGCTTTGTACGTGCACAGCATTTGGGAAGTGATGTGGCCATGGTCACACTTGGGGTCGTGATCTGTGTAACATACCACTTTTGGGGTTGCCTTGCTTTTGCTGGACTTGTGCTTTGGCAGTTGCGTAGACCCCCCCGGACTTACGTAAAATAGATGCCTCAGCCTAGGTACAAACCTAGTTAGCAGGACTTCACAATGTGAACTGCATGCGTGGCCTTGCACATCCATGCAGCCCTCATGCGCTCGGCCTTGCGACACCAAATGGGACAGTGCTCCCTTTGTTTGAGCCTGATTGTGTGTCTTTCAGGCTTGTTTGTTTTTGCCCGAAAGCTAGCTGGATATTCTGCATGCATGGTGCACTCACTGTCCAGTCAATCAAGCACCACTGAGGGCGCGCAATCACTCAGAATTATGCATACCTGATTCTATTTCTTGTTTGATTGGTTCACTTCACTGGCTTGGTTCTTTATTTGACCTTCGATCGGTTGGTGCTGCTGTATATCATTCAATCAACACAATCAATCAATTAATCTCTACAGTGATCTCGGTTACAAGTATGGCCTCTGTGCCCACAAGTGTGCATGTCTGCTCTTACGAATGCACTTGGGACTACTCTCAGAATCCATTCGACCCACGTTGAGCTATAGTATGTACTGGTAGACATGTGCCCCTCACCCTAAGGTGCATGCCACCTTGATTATCCCTGTAGTTGTAAGCTATTTAAGAAGCTTTGAACATTCGCTCTCCTGTAAGGTCGATCTAATCGATTTGACCAGCTAACCTTTTTCAGACGATGTCTTTCCCGCATAAAATTGATAATTTAATTAAATTTGATTGAAAAATAAGTTCCCAGAAAAGGAGCAGGGGGACGAGGTGGGAAATGAATAGCGGAGAGCTCAAGTCCCTACTGAGTGCTGCCGTTCCCCGGCCAGCATCGGTAGGTTCAAGGTGGGTCTCCGAATTCCCCCATTCTAGATCCTTTCGGTCACCTGTGCAGAAACAGCTTGTGTCCCTTTCCAAGACAGGTTGTGTCCCTTCCCAAGCAAGTTGGAAGCGGGGCTTCCCATGCTTCTGCGCCAGCTCTGTCGTGGCACACACTGTTTCGTCTCTTATCATTATATATAGGCTCTGCGCTGCCCTAATCTCAGCCAGGTGCCCAGCTGAGTGACCCATCCTGTCGTACTACCTTCCCCATCTTGTTATGCAGCGGAGCTGCCCTCGCGCTCGGGGTGCATTGTATAATGGTCCGTCAAGGTATGCACAAGTTGAAGTGCACAGCATCACGAGGTCTTTTTTTGGCCGGGAACCTCAATATCTGCTCCATCTGAGCAGAAATATCAGCATGTGCACGCCCCCAAGGGTGTCTGAAGGAACCCACTCTCCCAACCAGACCCCTCTTCGCTCATTTCATAACAAGATATGCCTGGGGAACCCTACACTATCAAATAGCAAAGCAGGGTCCAATTCGTCATGGCAGTCTGTAGAGGGGATTGCACTTGGGATTGGATTACTTGAAAGCGGTTTCTTGAAGTGTGGACCGTACCGCGTTTAAGTTCCCCGTTGATATCAACTTTCTGGTGTACTGATATCACCAGACATACTGTGAGAACACAGAAATGAATGTGGAGGTTCACCCGTGTACATAACCCGCAGGCTTCAGTGTGACGGAGAAACCAGATCTTGTGGGCAAGCGCGCGCGGAGATCATCCTACATGTGCGCCAAGCCATCCTGCAGTATTCCCCTGCCTGTTACATTTTGGGGCGAGGGAAATGTGCAGCAGCGCCTGCTCATAGTAGGGTGGAAGAGCTGCCCGCTCCAGCACGGAGAATCGTGTCTTGTAGTCTTCTTCCAGGGCTTTGTGTCAGTGACCAGCTGCCTGCAGACCAGGCCCTGCCTGCAGCCGAGGCTTGCATGGCTTGCCATACACAGGCCCCCCCCGGCAAAGTGCACGGCAACGCTTGGCGTCACCGCATGGCCTGCCGTGCACGTGCAGGCCCCTGCTGGCACGCATGGCTGAAGTGCATATGGCATCACAGCATGACCTCCTTGGTGAAGTGCATGGCATCACAGCATGACCTCCTTGGTGAAGTGCATATGGCATCACAGCATGACCTCCTTGGTGAAGTCCATGGCACGGCTGACCCGCGTCACCGCACAGCCTGCCGTGTGCGCGCAGGTATCCCCTCCCCGCTGCCGAACTGTTTGACACTGCTGCACAGCATCACCCACATATGGCACCAACGCGTGGCCTGCTGTGCGTGTGTGTGTGTGTGTGTGTGTGTGTGTGTGCAGGCCCCCGCTGGACTGGCAGGCCGCGGGCCCTAATGAATGGAACTTCTCCTACTCCATGCAAGGCAAAAGCCATGGCTTCAAACTGGTGGTCGCGCTGCACGACAAGACGGGCAGGTGGTCGCGCTGCATGTCAGGATGGGGCAGATGCGCCCTGCCTTGTTCAAGCCCTGCCCTGGAGCGCGCCTGCCCTGCCTAGAGCAGACGTCTCCTTCCCCAATTGCACGCTGATGGAGTCCTGTTTGCTGCAGCTAGCCCACCTTCCACCTGCAGCTGCATACGCCATGCGCTGCTTTCCTGTCCCCTTGCAACGCCAGCACGCAAGGCACTGCTTCGCTGCCCCCGTCTCGGGTTGGCGTGCTATGCCTCCTGCATCTGGGAGCACTGAAGGGCAACACCAGGGGTGGGGTGGAAGGAAGGGGCGCGGTGCGAGAAGGCTGATGTGTTGAAGGGGTGCTTCGAGGGGGCTCAGCAAGTAGGCAGGCGCTAGCGCGGAGCTGTCGGCTGCGTGCCTGGCCTCTGTCCGTCGCTCACCTCGCTCCCCTGGCGCACAGCTGTCAACTGCGCGCCTGGCCTCTGCCCATTGCTCGCCGCACCATGCCCTTGCCGCACACGCACCCACTCACCACGCAGCGCGCTTGCCGCGCACACGCGCAGTGGAGGAGGGTTGCACCAGCAGCGCGCTCGATCAACCTCACCTCCTTGTCTGCCTGGCCTTTTGCCGTACATGCCGCGTCGTTGTGCACGCCTCTGCCTATGTTTCCTGGCCTTCAGAGTGTACGCCTGCCTGGCCCCCGTGCCATACAGGGTGTTTGTGCATGCATCAGAGGATGGCAACCCCAACAACATTCAAGTCCTGGGCCTGCAGCTCGAGAACTACGTTAACCCCAACAACACGGCCCTCAAGACGCAAGACTGTGAGTGTACCCTGTGTTCTGTACGCAGTGATGTACGCTCAGAGCGTACGCCTCTGTGCGCTGTGAGCGTCGCCCAAGGCCACAGCAGCACATGCGCTCCAAGGGGGCCGCTGCATCGGCACGCAGCACTAGCAGGGCCTGGTTGAACGCCAAGATGCTGGGCATGGGCAGGGCATGAGGCCCTCTGATGATGATGAGGGTGTCATACAGAGGGTCTGAGAGCCTCTGATGATGATGGGGAGGAGGAGGGTGCCACTCAGAGGGCCTGAGCATTATGTGGCTACGCATGAGCAAAGCCAGAATATGCAGCACGAGGCTGGGCAAGAGCAGGCTGAGCGCAAGGCTGGGCATGGGCAGGCTGGTGTGGCGCAGTATGTAAGCAGGGCCTGAGAACCCCTGATGATGGCAGAGGGTGATTAAGGTACACACGCACACGCACGCGCACTCACACAAACACAATGTAAGCTACCAGCACCCCCCCCCTGCAGGCCCAATCAACCTTAAATCATTAGGGGGAAGGGGGGGTTGGTAAGCAGTCTGGATGGAAAGATATTCGCCAGTCAATCCCTGGCAATTCCCAGCCTCTAGATAATTGTTATGACATCTCCCAAGGGATGTTTTACCCTCAATCGTCCACGTACGCATGCGCATGCACAAGCACACGCACGCAGCCGCGCGCTCGGACGTGCGCGCATGTAAAAAAGCACACAGGTAGCACAAGCATAAATGCAGGCAGGCGTGCACACACACACACACACGCAAACACACACATAGCCACAGTCTAGGCTGACCACCAGCCAGGTCAAAAGTTCACAAGTAGGGGTCAGCCGCCCTCACCTCTCTGTGCGTGTCCAGGCTCGCATCCAAGCTCGCTTGACTGTGCGCATGGCCATGGCAACAGGTCAGCGCACCAGGCCCTCCACTCCCCCTTGCCCCACCCCCGCAATCTGGCCATCGCACAGGACATGGCAAAAGCCATCGACGCCCCCATGCAACCCCGCAACCTGGCCATCGCACAGGACATGGCAAAAGCAATCGATGCCCCCATGCAACCCCGCAACCTGCCCTACACAAGGAGAGCAGTGAGGCCCAACTCTTCTCTTGGGCAGCGCTTCACACCAGAGGATGCAGCAGGCCCCCAGGCCTGGAACCGCAAGCACTGCGCGCGCATGCGCCCGCTGAGCGCCTCATGTTGCCCCTGTAGTGCACCCAGCCAGCTAGTGCACAGCACGTGCGCCGAGCCGGCAGGTGCAAGGCAACTGCATGTGTGCGCCGGGCCAGCAGGCTAGTGCACAGCATGTGCGCCAAGCCGGCAGGTGCAAGGCGACTGCATGTGTGCGCCGAGCCAGCAGGCGCACACACGTGTGCGTGCATGTTTGCCTGATGCGTGCGCGCAGGGTCCAGAATAATGGTGCCAGAGAACGAGCAGAAGCTGAACGAGCTGGTGACCACGTACATTGCGCGGCCGCTGGCAGAGAATGCAGAGGATCTGGCAGAGCCCCACGACACAATGCACGGCGGGTGCGTTGCGCGTGCAAGGCGATTTGCGAAGTGTAGAGCGTATTTTGCGCAAGGGGTTGCCTGCACCGGGCATCTCAAGAGCGCGCAAGCGATGTGCGGCTGTTCAGTGCACATGCTTGAACAGGAAGGCCTATGGTGGTCAGGGTGTATTTGCGCAGTGGTGCCATGCCGGAACACCGATTGGGTTGCTAAGAACAGTATCTGTACGCATGAGATTTGCCAGCCTGTGTGCCGATCTGTATTCGTTGACCTCTCCCACGTTCTGTCTGGGCTGGTGCCATTGGGGGTGCTTAAAACAGCATATGTGCGCATTAGCTTTGCAAATGTGTGTGCCGGTCTGATCGGCCAAAACACAGAGCATTCCATGGTTATCAGCAAGCTAAACCCTGTTGGCACGTGCTCTGCTGCATGCAGAGAAGTTCTGCCGCTGTGGCCTTGCATTACGGTTTTTTGCTCACAATAGCACATGACGCATGTTATGTATATGTACAAAACTTTATTCTGCAGTGGCCGTGGCCTTGCATTACAACGTTTTGTTCCCACGAGCACATAATGCACGTTATGCACATGCGCAAGACTTAATTCTGCAAGACTTGATACTGCACTGGCAGCAGTCTTGCATGTTCAATGGGTGACGCGCTGGGCACTCCTTGCAGACCTATTTTCTTCAGTTGCGGTGGTCGTCAAAAGAGCAAGCCAGGCTTTCAATTGATTCTATTCTCATTCTTTTCTCATTCTATCCTCATTTTCTTGCTGGCTCTGTCGCATGGCCACAGGGCCGCCCTGTGTGCAGCGGGCCAAGACGCCAGCAGCTGGCTGCCACAAGGGGCGGCACGATACTACTGGGGCGCCGGCGTCGCAGTGGTGGTAGTGGCAGCCGCTGTTGCGCTCGCTATGCGCCAGCGCCCGCCGCGTGCCTCGCAGGCCATGCGGTAGAGAGTTGTTGGCGGGTGGTGGGAGTTGCTTTTGGGGGGGGGGCTCCGGCACGAAGAGGGTGGGCAGTGGCTGCCCTTACGCCGTAGTTGTTTAGCAGGTGGGCCATGCCTACAGCACAACCCAGCTGTTGATCAGTCCATCAAGTTTGTTTACCATGTCACGTCGCGATTAGCTGCTCTCGATTCAAAGTGGGCGCCAGAGGGGACAAGAAGAAAGCAGAGGACAGGAGACGCTGCACTGGGTTGAACATGCAGCAAGAGATGAAGATGTGAAGGGGAGGCTGTGTAAGTGTGCTTTTTCAGAGCTTGCAGGCCACCAGCCTCTGCTAGTTGTGTACATGTGTTTAAAAGTAGAATGCCTATGGGTAAACTTAGTCTACATATGACCATATTCATTCATCTTATGCTCGTGTATTGGTGAAGCGTGCGTCGTCCGCATGAATTTGTCTCTTGTCTGGATCAGGTTCATTTCATGTGCTTTGGATATGCGCATTGGCGGCACATCCCTCTCAGTCATATTGACTGTCTTGATGTTCCTACATGCATGTTACATGCTGTCAAAAGCAGACTTATTTGTGTTCTGTTTGTGATAGACCTCCCGTGAGACCCGCGCTCTAGGGAGTGTTCCAACGGGAGAGAGTGTGCATGCAAACAAAACCTACTCGCATTCCTCATAAGATGTTGAGATAGTTGATTCTAACTTGTAACCTTGAAGGTAGTCAAGGTACAAATAGCGAGGTGGCAGCAGAACGGAAAGCTGCGTAGACAACAAGAGCACTGCGTATAATTCACCGGTCGTTCAATTTGTGGTTACACAATTTGAACAGATGCTCAGCCTGAGGAGTGAAAACATTTGGTTAGAAAAGCAAACACGAGAGGCCCAAAGGAACAATCTTGATGGTGCGCACATGTGAGGGATGTATTCAATTGGGTGGATGTCGTGTGTCAGGGACCTCCTTCCCCCAAGCTGGCGAGGGCTTCAAAAGAAAGCCCGTCTGTTGGTCTTTTTCTGTGGAGGCCCCTTACATTGTGCATGCCTTGCCAAGTCAGACTGTCTTTAATTTCCTATCTCAACGGCATGACAAACTCTGCCATTTCATCCCGGACATTATGGACTTATCATAAGCCAAATGATTTGGCTGGCTAAGACCAGCAACATACCAATCAGCCTAACGACCAGGCGGGCGGTTAGCCCTTACTTGTAAAAGATGAGCAAGAAGCTGAGAGGCAAGAAAGGTACATTTAGGTTGCGCAGCTGTATCTGCTGTACGAGGGCAGCTTACTTGGCTGGTAGCTGAAGGCTTACCAGGCCTTACAGCCTGAACTAAAATCAAGGAAGGCCTCAAACAAACAATGTAAGGCACAAAAAGTAGAGAAGTTGCACCCTTGCAGAGAAATTACATCCAAGGAGTCATCCGCCAACAGGGGCTGGCACATCATGTTGCATCTGCCCCAGGGCATGTGACTTAATTGAGACATGAACTCCAGCCTTTGAGAATGTTGGAACCCTCTAGTTGTACATGTAGCCATTCAATCAAGGGGAAGTTCCCCTCAGGGCTACACTCAATCAAGTTGGTAGGAAGCATTGAGTTTCGGGCGGGTAACGCCAGTTTTGTTTTCAGCAAGCCTCACTCACAACACGGTCCTTGTTCCTGTGAGGACTTGCTCAAGGGGGTGAGTGAGCAGTCGCTTTCTTGTGCCTGGGGCTGTGCCTGGGACCTGGTGCGTCTAGTGCTGGTGGGGGGGCTGGCTGCACTAAGGGTAAGGGGGGTAAGGTTTCGAGGCTGTATCCGCCGAACGAGGGCAGCTTAGCCGGTTGTGGCCTCCAGTGAGGTTCAAACCCCGAACCCACAGGCTGGCTGCACTAAGCGCAAGTGGGGGTGCTGGCTGTGCCTAGTGCTGGTGGGTCTGCCCAAGCTCGAGGTCCAGACGGACAATGTTCATCTTTGTGGACGGCGCCCCGCGCAGCCCGGTGATGTAGCGCAGTTTCTTGGGCATTGTCTGCGCCTTGTTCACGCGTGTTTGCACTTGCGCCGCCTTGGGCACCCATATCTGCACACAGGAGCCAGGAAACAAGGTAGCAGGGTCGGGAGGGTCTTGCCGCAAGAGCAGCTCGTGCGCGGGGCATGCCTAGGAGTGGTGTGGGCAGGTTGGGAGGATGTGGTAGATGTGGGATAATTCCTACGCACCAAAGATCAAAAGGAGCGCTCACTGCAAGCCAGGTAAGACAGAACCAAAACCAGAGGAGTGCAAGAAGCTCAGAACACAGGCCGGCTGCTGCAAGCTCAGGGGAGCAGCGGTCAACACAGCCAGCATGCAAGCGTGCCCCTGGGCCCCTGATCAAAGCACACGAGTCACGAGCGTGCGCTCAACATGCACCGAGCTTGTTCAAGCGCGTTCCTTCCCTCAGCTGCATAAGCGGCCCGTGCACAACAGGATGCGCAGCTTTTGGGCTCCTTGCTGAGCTGTTGAAGAGCGCACCCACCTGCGTGTCTGCATCGCGCTTGAAGTGGCTGAGGCCTGTCTGCGTGCTGTGGGTGGCTTTCTGGCGGAGGTTGGTCATCTGCAGGGCGCGCCGTCTCAATGCCCACTCATTCCACTCATACCTGTGGTCGGCGGCATGAAAGGAGCAACGCCCATGAGCATGCCCAGGGAATTATGCGAGGCATGTGTGAGCACCCACCCACATCGTGTGTCAAGGTGGCTGCCAGGGCTGCAGGCTAGAGGCTGAGACTGCGCGTGTGTGTGCACCTGCTGTGCAGCAGCACGTGCGCCTGCTGTGCAGCAGCAGCAGCAGCAGCAGCAGCAGCAGCAGGTGTGCTCCTTTGCGGCCATACCCAGCAGGAGGCATTTTTGAAGGCTGCTTGCACGCTCAGGGGCGTACATTAGCATGCGCAGCAGTGATTTCAGTCTGCGCTGTATTTCAAAGGCCTGCAACCGCGCTGGCAAGCCTATGCAGCGCGGTGCCATTGCTGGCGCATGCCCCGTCTCATTCAGCCTTTTGATTCTTCTGACCCGGTGCTGGCGCATGCCCTTGTGAGCCTGCCGCACACCACCTTTTGTGTGGTCCCCTGGCGAAACGCGCGTGTGGGCGTGCATGGCACCCACACAAACAAAGCACACCATCAGAGCAGTACACGCCAAAAGCCGCGATTGCCTAGTGAACTGAACCGTGGGCCTCTGCTCCTTTTTGTGGCCTGCCTGGCAACAGCAGACAGCACCAAGCCACAGCTGCTGTGTGCCGCACAGCTGCCCCGTGGTACGTGAGCAAGCTCACTTGTGGTCTATGTGGCGCTCGCAGAAGTGGATGGGCGTCTGGCAGCCAAAGTCAACCTGCAGGCACATAGAAACACAACCAGGTTTCCGCTGTGCTGTCGAGCCCGAAGACGCTGGCTGCCTGCCTGATGAAGGCGGGTGGCCAGGATCAGAGGCGCCTCTTCCATGCGCTCTGCCAGTCATCTGTGGTCTGCGGGGTCTTTGACTCTTAATAGGTCCCGCAACCACAAGGAGCAAGGGCCGCATGCTCATCTGGCCAGAGTGCTAGGGCTACACACCTTCAAGGGGCCTGATGCCACTGTCAGGATCCTGTGGACGTCCAGTACAGGGTACTCCGCCCCCAAGCTCAGCAGGCGCGCGAGCACAGGCTGTCGAGCCACGGCTGCACGTACGCCTTTGTCTGCAAACCAGGGTGCAAGGCGCATGCGTGGGTGCCGCTGGCGTGTGTTTTGCGCGCCTGCTTGTGCAGGTGTGCATGCTTGCGTGTGTGCGTGTGTGTTAGCAAGGGCATCTGCATGCCTGCTCAGCTGCGTTTTGACTTAGGAGGGCATGCAAGCAAGAAACAGTTGAGTGCAGGAGGACAAAGACAAGGAGGAAGGAGAGCAGGAGGGGGAGGAAAAGGTGCAAGGAACAAGCCGTGACCTTCAGGAACAGCAGCAGTCCCACTCCAGCAGGAAGAAGAGCTTGCGACCAGCAGCTGGTTGTGCGTGCTTGTGTGTACACCACACGCTACTGCCAGGTACGTGCACCAACCACGCCACTCGCACTCCAGCACGCATTGTGCATGCATGGTTGTGTGATCGAGTTGTGCATGTGTGAGACAGTATGAGTGTGTCTCGATACTGTGCATGTGTATCTGCAGATGTGTGCGCGTCCCCATGGCTGCCGCCCACCTATCGCCAGGGGGTTGGCCGCAAACTCGTCCAGCGTTTCCCAGCTGGCAAAGCAGTAGGACCTGCTCACGTCCTCTTCCTTGTCTCCACGCAAGCGCACGGTTCCTAGGGAGGGGTTGCCACGCTGGAGCAGGCCCTGCGCATTAGTTAGTTGGATTGGGGCTCGGCGCGTTTGGTAAAAAAGCCTTGAGCCTCCCAAAGTCTAGTGCGCTTGGTGAAGACTAGAACCAAGAAGTGCTGGAGCAAGCACTGTGTGCAGCACAGCACCGGAGAGCCCTTGTGCACGCAACACACAAATACGTACGTGGGTACGCACACACGTATGCATGCGCACACACACACATGCACACGCATGCACGCGCACCCTCAAGACGCGCAAAAGTATATACATACATTCACACGCTCCCATCCAACAAGCATACCAAGGACACCTTGACGGGACGCCTACACGTATGGCATAAACACTTCTTGCATGGGATGGATCAGCAAGCTTTCACGGGGGCGCATTGCATCCCATGACTGAGGTGCGGACTTCTGCGGCTGCACTGCGTCAGCTCTCACAGGCTCCTTTTGTTTCTTAAAGTTATGCAAAAGCAAAGGCCTGCACAGTTGGATGGCTGGAGCCTGCTATGGTGCATGTTTTCAAGCCCCCACTGTGCTAAAGCAACAGCATCAAGGCCTAACGGCTGTGGGTGTGTGCCTTAAAGCCCCCACCTGCTTTGCTAAAGCAACAGCATCAAACCCATTGAGGGCAAGCTGGGTGAATTGCACGGCTGTTGATGGCTGGGAGGAGGAGGGCGCCACAAACTCCACGCCCTCCGCAAGTTGCCTTGGGGGCTGCAAGCCAAACATCAGCACACCAGGCAGAAATGGAGCTCATTAAGTCCTGCTCCGTTCCGTTTGTGACACTGCAGGCAATGCCCGTCTGCGCTGCAATGGCCGTCTGCGCCCCAACCAGCGACAAGTTGCTAGCTTTGCCAGAGCAAATGTTTGCATGAAATGAGCTCACAGCCTGGGCTTTGTCTAGGGAGCCTGCGCTGGAGCAGAAGCTGGTGTCCAGGATAGAGGTGAAAGTACTTGTGGCTTTCACCACTAGTGCTGAGAGTATGATGCAATCAGGCCTTGATAGGTGAATTGGACTCAGAAGCATGAGGCAGGTTTGCAGAATCAGATACAGCCAGGCCAAATGGCCAGAGCCTGGCTAGGAGTTTTGGCATTCCCTCCGCAGTGCGCGCGTTGGCACGCGCAGCTGCAGCTCAGCCTCAGGTCTTGCGCCAAGAGCTTTTCCCCCCTTGCCCACCTGCCCCTTGGGCATGGCCTCGGCTTCGCGCGCCATCGCTTCCATCTCTAATTCCACGGCCGTCTTCTTGCCCGGCCGCCGGCTGCGCGCAGACTGCTGCAGCAGCGTTGCGCCCACAGCCTGCACCAGCCACGGGCACAGCCTGCCACTCAGTCTTTCACTGCTGGGGCAGGCTCTGTGCATGGCATAGCCTTGGAGAGCTGAGCAGCTTTCACACCCTTGTGTACGCAGACACACAAATATGTACATGGTACATGCACAAGCACACACACACCCAACACGAGTATTAACGTTTACACATGTTCACACATGCCCATCCACACAAATAAAGCACGCCTAACAGGGTCTAGACCAACCTCCTAGCGTGCACACATTTTTTTGTGCGAATGCACACGCGTGCGCATGCGTATCTGCACCACCCTTGTGTCCCCCTGTGCGTGTGTTCAACCTCAGGCACATGCAGACATGCCTGCCCACCTGCACACATGCCCCGCCTGGCCCCCACCTGGCTGCGCGCCTGCTCAAGGCGCACGTACAATGGATTGCAATGCAGCGTCAGGCCAGGTTTGCATGCCACGCACCCAAGGCTTGCATGCCGCGCACCCAAGGGTTGCATGCCGCGCACCCAAGACTTGCATGCCGCGCACCCAAGACTTGCATGCCGCGCACCCAAGACTTGCATGCCGCGCACCCAAGACTTGCATGCCGTGCACCCAAGGGTTCCATGCCGCGCACCCAAGACTTGCATGCCGCGCACCCAGCCCCCACCTGGCTGCGCGCCTGCTCCAGGTGCTCGTACAGCCTCTGGCGCACAACCAGCCCCCGCAGCTCCTCCGCAATTGCCAGGTGCAGCGCGCCCAGGCGGTCAAAGAGCGGAAACACCGCCTCCTTGGCAACTGCAGCAGCTCCGCCCACTGTGTCCTGGGCCTACGTGCGCACACGTGGTGTGTGTAAGCATATGTTTGTGTATGTGTGTGTACGTGTGCGTGTGAGTGTTTGTGGGTGCATGTGGGTGCATGTGTGTGAGCGCGCGCGTGTGTATACGCGCATATACACACGCGCATGTGTGTCTTGTGCCTGCATAGAGAGGCAGAGCTGCGCAGGTGTGGGCATGGCTGCGCGTGCTTGTGCAAATGCACAAGCATGTGTGCCTGTGTATGTGAGTGTACGTGCATACGCATGGGCATGTGGGCACGTGTGTGCGTGCGCGTGTGCATGTGCACATGCACGTGCGCGTGCGTGCGAGCATGAGCTTGTGCGCTTGTGTGTGTATGAGCATGCACATGTGTGTACGTGCATGCGTGCATGTGCGCGTGTGGAGATGCTGCGTGCTGCAGCCAGCAATGCTCCCCTGGTAGGATGATTTTGAGCGCCAAAGGCTGGCCAAGGTGTTGAGCCTGTTGGGGCCTGATTACAGCAAGCAGGTGGGTAAGACTTTCTTGTGCCCGAGCTCGGCCGAAGGATACTTAGTACTTCTGTTCGGGGTTGGAGTGGGTGCGATTGATTTGGTCTGGATTGATTTGGATGTGATTGATTGGGTCTGGGCTGATAAGGGTGTGAGGCGGCTGGTCTGCGGCAGCAGGTGCCTCAAGGACTCAAGGATTCGCAAGTGCAGGATGCATCCTACACCCTTTTGAGGTCTGCCTGTCCTGTTCCTCCAGAGGTACGCAGCGCCGCCTCGCGCAGCACCCACCTGCAGCAGCATGTGGCCCAGCTCTGCCTCCAGGGTCTCCACGGTGCTGAGCCCACCTTGCAGGTCCTCCCCGAGCTTCTCAAACAGCACAAGGGCCTGTGCGGCCCAGATGCCCTCTGCCTGCGCACCGCCCACATCAGAGGTGATCATATGCCACATGCGGCCAACGCGCACGCTTGCAGCTCTTTGCACACACGTGCACACCGACACAAGCACACCCACTCATACGCACCCACACCCACTCATACGCACCCACACTCAAATGCACATACATACCAACCTGCACCAATATGCACGTACACAATTATACACCCCCACCCCCTACACCCAATCTCATCTGCGCACCCCCACATTCATAGCATGCTTTCAATGCAGTTGCGGGCCGCCCGGGCGCTCATGCTACTAGCACCAGCAAAGTTTGGTCACCCGCCATCAAGCAGTGCCTGCCTGAAGCATTGGACCGGTGGAGGACATGCATAGATGCATTGGACATAGATGCATTGGATATAGATGCATTGGATATAGATGCATTGGACATAGATGCATTGGATATAGATGCATTGGACATAGATGCATTGGACCGGTGGAGGACATGCATAGATGCAGCATGCATGCGCAGCAGCCCCTGTTGCAGTGCTATGCCAGCCCCTGCATCTGAGGCGCGCCTCAGCACGCCTGCCGCCCCAGGCCCAGAGCCCTTCCCCCCCACCAGCGCGCTCTTCTGCACACTGCCTGACACCACCCCAGCCCAGACAACCCCCCTCACCCGCGTTCGCCATCTCCCTCTGCACGGACAACGTGCAGTGCTGCCGGCCTCTGAGCGCGCACCACCGCTCGGAAAAACTCCCTCACCTGCGCCCTCTTGCGCTCGCTGTCTCCCTCTGCACGAGCAGCGTGCGGCGCCCCCGCCCTCCACGCGCGCACCACAGCCGCGCATCCCTGTACCTCTGTGCTCAGCTCCTCCACATGGCGGCCAATGTCGCGCAAGAGACGGGCTGCCTGCACGCAAAGGGCGCGCGTGCGCAGGCCTGTGCTCCATGCGTGCACAAACTCCTGTCTGGGTCAGAGTGTGTGCGCATGTGTGCGCGTGTATGTGTGTGCATATGTGAGCATGTGTATGCACGCACACACTCAAAAATGCATGCGTGCATTTGTGGGCGGGTGTGGGTGGCTGGGTGGCTGGGTGGGTGGGGCCTTTGGGAGAATGCTACTTAATGACCACAGATGACAACCATATGGCACACTAAGCCTTTGTCCTGCTTGCCTGACATACGCACACATGCACGCACACCCAGCAGGGACCGCACGTGCACACCTCTGGGGCAAAAGGACACGAGACCACGTGGCCATGTGATCATGAGGCCATGAAGGGTCCTTTTTCATGATCACAGGACCATGAGGCCACTAAGGGCATGCCATGACACCATAAAGGCCAAGAGACACGTGCATGGCAACCATGACACCATGAGGGCCATGGGACCATGAGTGGCAGGCCATGGCACCGTTGAGGCCAATGGCCTTAGGCCAAGAGACATGTGCCCGGCTACCATGACACCATGAACGCTATGAGAACATGAGTGGCAGGCGATGGCACTGTTAAAGCCAAGAGACCTTGAATGGCTGAATGGCCATGAAGCGATGGGACAATGAATTTTACCCGCAGTCATGCCACAGTCTAGTGCTGCTGGCAGGGGGCACCTGCCTAAGCCGTGCATCCGTACCCTGCCAGACACCTTGTGTGTGCCTGCATATGGCCAACCCCCTCATGGCCTCATGCGACAGGAGCATGCAGGTACCAATGCCTGAAAAGCTGGTCAGCACATGCGCGCCTGCCTTGCGCTTCCAACATGCATGTATGTGCGCCTCGCCGTTACTCGAGCATGCGCCTCCAACACTCTGGTGCACCTCCCAAAGCGCACGCGTGCCTCCAACACACTCGTGCGCCTCCTGTGCAGGTGTGCGCCAAGCCAAGCTGCCGGCTGGCCATCTCGCTCCTTGGGCCACCATCACGCTAAAGTGCGCACTCGCTGCTAGGTGGCAAGGCGTCCAGGCATCGCACCTGTGGCAGGTAGTTGCTACTGCCTGGGGGAAGGGCGTACCCGCCGCGCCCCACTTCGCGGTTGAACAGGCAGATACCCAGTGTAATGCGAGACAGTTCCTGGATCTGCGGTAGGGGATGCAAGGCAGCACTGTGTGAGAGCGTGGCGGAGCCTTTTGTGCACGCAATAGACCATGGATGTGTGGTGGGAATGCAAGGCAGCGCTGTGCCGCATGAGTGCTTGGCAGAGCCTTTTGTGCGCGCAACAGACCACGGATGTGTGTGGGGGGGGTGCAAGGCAGCGTCGTAGCAAGAGAATACGATAGCGCGATGCGCAACAGCTCACAGAACTGTGCTGTGACGCGCGACAGCTCACAGACCTGCTGCGACAGCTCACAGACCTGCGCGACAGCTCACAGACCTGCGCGACAGCTCACAGACCGCGCGACAGCTCACAGAACTGTGCTGTGACGCGCGACAGCTCACAGACCTGCAGCGACGCTGAGTCGGGTGCAGGGCGCACTCACTGGCAGGGTGCAGGGGGGGAAAGTTGGATGAGGTGACGTGCTGGCTTACAAGGGCGTGAAGAAGGGAGGCGGGTGGGGGGGCTGTGTGCTTGCGTGAGGCTGCAAGAGGGCAGCAAGGCAGCATGTGTGGCAGCATGTTTGGCAGCTTGCAAGGCAGCTTGCGGGTGTGCAAATGGGGCAGTCGGCATGTTGGCTGTGAAGAAGCCATGCAGCACCCATGCTCAGCTGGTGCGCCCACCTGTTGCAAGCGGTCATCCTCTGACAGCGTGTAGAAGCGGGCTAGGGCTGAGAAGGAGAACACGCTCTCCATGGCCAGGCGGACCTGCAGCCAGCACGCCCATGGCCCCGCGTGCCTTCAGTACAGCCAGCACGCCCGTCACCATGTGTGGCTTGAGCCTAGCAGGTAGGACCAAGCCCTGCGTGCCTTCAACACAGCCAGCACGCCCGTCATCCTGTGTGGCTTGAACCTAGCAGGTGGGCCACCCTGCTTTTGTGTGGCTTTAGCGCTGCCAGTGTACCTGTGCAGCGTGTACCCCCTTACCCCCTTATGCTGTCAACGCAGCCAGCATGCCCATTGTCCAGTGTGGCTTTGATACATTCAACATACGAACGTTCATGCATAAATGCACACACGCTAGCACGCACGCACCTCTTCCCGAGCAATGTCATCTGCCAGCGCCGCCTCCATGCCGCCCGCCTTCGCCACGTACTCCAAGATGCGCATTAGCATTTGTTCGTGCGCCTTCGTTGAATTGTCCCGGGGGGGCCGCGCGAGCACAACAGCTGCAGGGTGGGGAGGGACAGCACGATGGAAGCCATCTCTTAGGGTGACCCCCTGCAGAAGAGATCAAGTCAGGCAGGGCCACTGCAAAAGCACTTTGGAAGGGGGCGATGGCAGCACGGCGTAAAGAGCTCATGGAGCCTGCAGGCAGCTTGCGTCTAGGCTTTGCCTGCAGCAGCGAGAGCATGAGGCTGTGGCAGTACGCTACGCTTCAGGCCCATCCTGGAGGTGCTACGGGGCTCACACAGTCTCTCCTGCGCTGCCTGGAGGGAATGCGCGCCACAAAGCGCATGCGGCGCAATGGCAGGGCAAGCCAGGGCTGTGCCAGGAAGCTCCAACATGCAGGGGTTTGGAAGACATCCCTCTCCCGCCCTCTCTGACAGGCACCGCCCAGGACCCTGGGTCCCTGGTTGCTCCACAGATTGTCCGTGTGGATGGACAGAGTGTCTGGCTCCCACTAGCATGCCCAAAAGCACAAGCCCTCCACCACCACCACAATCCATAAACCCAGCAAGCCTGGCCGGCGAGCTTGGCCAGCCAGCGCGCTGCTCACCTCTGGCAAGCAGAGCTTGGCCAGCCAGCTCTCACCTCTGGCAAGCAGCTCTCACCTCTGGCAAGCAGCTCTCACCTCTGGCAAGCAGAGCTTGGCCAGCCAGCGCGCTGCTCACCTCTGGCAAGCAGAGCTTGGCCAGCCAGCTCTCACCTCTGGCAAGCAGCTCTCACCTCTGGCAAGCAGAGCTTGGCCAGCCAGCGCGCTGCTCACCTCTGGCAAGCATGTCCAGGTCCTCCATCTGTGCCCTCTCAGAGCTCTCCACGAGCTCCCGTTGCTGCTTGAACGCAGCGTCCATCATGACCTGCGCAGCACACACACAGCGTCCTGCTTGGAGCAAACGAGGGGGGGCAGCAGTGTGACGTGCACATATTCCATGCATCTGCTGTACCTCATGCACCCATAGCGCATGGTGCCCCGCAGGCGCAGCATATTATACCTCACATGCACAGCGCATGGTGCCCTGTACGTACTGCATACCAGACCCCCTGCACCCACAGCGCATGCTGCCCCACGCACGCAGCAAATGGTGACTTGCACATGTGGAGCAAGGTACCTCACACCTTGAGCCAGCCGACAGTGGAGGGATGCTTGCACCAAAGATGTGAGCATGTTGTTGTAGCTCTGTCGAGTCCTTCGCTGCCCGAGTCCTCAGCAAAACGCAAACGAGGCAGGGGGGATGGCTCACATCTCAGATTATCATCACTGTACGCAGACTGCACCTAACTGGAATGCCTGCTCATTCAGGTCTCAAATGGACCATCCCTCCGCAGCATGGGCCTGCAGCTTGAGCATCTTCGCTTACCTGCATCTTTGTAGCGGCCAAGACCGGGCTCCTTTTCTTGTTCAGCTCACCAGCAATACGCCTTGCCAGTTGGGCCACCTACAAAGGTGCAAGTAATCCGCTCTTAGAGTGGAAATACCAAGCATTCACGGGTACAACCATACGCAAACGTGATTCTCATGCAAATTCCTTGCGCAAGAGCTCACTGTGTGAACAACTGACACTGTCATAAAAAATGCAGGCATGCACCAGCGTGGCATCCAATGAAGTTAACTAGCACGTGCAAACAAAATGCACGCATGCACTCAGAAGAAAGAGAATTGAAAACGAGCACACACAGACCTGAGAACAGATACGAGAATGAATTAATACACACACATTCACGCACGCACACACACACACACACACACACACACACACACACACACACACACACACACACACACACACACACACACACACAC
>LKMJ01001049.1_pt1 | contig 23558 bp, 25 predicted proteins | sample 643391 | NCBI WGS metagenome assembly LKMJ01 (sample SAMN04112250, study PRJNA286221) | soda lake metagenome | biome: soda lake; feature: Kulunda Steppe; material: water; isolation source: sample PL-Br10 brine of Picturesque Lake | place: Russia: Kulunda steppe | collected 2010-07
TCGAACGCTGGGCACTCGTCGCGAGCCCGCCGAAACGGCGCTACCTCGAACGCAGCGTCGACGTCGCCGGCATCGACGTCGAGACGTTCAACGGAACGGATCCGGCGACCGCGTGGGTGACGGGAGCGTCGTCGTCGGCGTGACGGAGGCGTCGTCGTCGGCGTGACGGAGGCGTCGTCGTCGTGACGGAGGCGTCGTCGCCCGTGCAACCGCGGACCGGAACCGCCGTGACCGTCCCGTTTTTAACCCCACGGCGGGGAGAAACCGATCATGACCGCGGCGCGTGATCCGGATCCCGACGGGTTCGACTTCGACGACCCCGAGACCGACCAGTCGTTCGAGAACGCGCTCTCGAAGGCCCGCGACGGGACGCGACTGACGGTCGCCGACGCGACGGAGCTGCTCGCGACCGGCACCGACGCGGCGGGGATCGATCCGACCCGCAAGGAGGCGGTGTTGGAGCTCGCGGACCGCCGCCGCGCCGAGCGGGTGGGCGAGACGGTCACGTTCGTCGCCAACCTCAACAACAACGTCACGACCGCCTGCAACACGGGCTGTCTCTTCTGTAACTTCAAGGACTCCGCTCACGCCTTCGAGGCCGACGATGACGCCGACCATGCGGGCTTCACGAAGACCCCCTCGGAGTCGCGTGCCGTCGTCGAGGACGCCCTCGATATGGGGATCTACGAGGTCTGTTCCGTCTCCGGGCTCCACCCTGCCCTCGCGTTGAACGACGAGCATCACGAGATCCTCACAACCCACGACGATCCCGCGAGCGAGGTCAACTACAAGCCGCCGAGCCGGTACGCGACGGACCCCGGAACGTACCTCGAACAGATGCATGCGATGTCGGTCGGCGGGGTTCATCTCCACTCGATGACCCCCGAGGAGGCGTATCACGCCGGCCGCGGAACCGACTGGAGCTACGAGCGGATCTACCGCACACTCGCCGATGCGGGGCTTGACTCGGCGCCGGGCACGGCCGCCGAGATCCTCGTCGACGAGGTTCGGGACGTGATCTGCCCGGGAAAGATCCGGACCGACGACTGGGTCGCCGCCATGGAGGGCGCGATGGCCGCCGGGCTCGACGTGACGTCGACGATGATGTACGGCCACGTCGAAACGGTCGCCCACCGTGCGGCACATCTGAAGGTGATCCGCGACCTGCAGGACCGAACCGGCGGCATCACGGAGTTCGTCCCGCTCTCGTTCATTCACCAACGGACTCCCTTGTACCGCCACGGCGTCGTCGACGGCGGCCCATCCCGCGCCGAGGACGAGCTCGTCGTCGCGGTCGCCCGGCTCTTTCTCGACAACGTCGACCACGTCCAGGCGTCGTGGGTCAAATCCGGCGACGCCCACGGCCTCAAGCTCCTCAACTGTGGCGCCGACGACTTCATGGGAACGATCCTCTCCGAGGAGATCACCCGTCGTGCCGGCGGCCAGTACGGCGAGTACCGGTCGTTCGACGATTACGTCGAGATGATAACCGCCATCGGTCGAATTCCGGTCGAACGCTCGACCGACTACCGAACCCGGCGGCGGATCGACCCGGAGGCCGGACCACACGGGCCGACGCTCGGCCCCCGTGCCGACGGCACCCCAATGCTCGCCGACCGCTCCGAGACGAACGGGCGGAACTCCGTGCATGCGGACGATTGAGGGGGGAAGGGACCGAGGGAAACGGCACTGATCGGAATCGACGTCCACGATCACGTCGTTCACACTCCCAGTATCCGACCGGTTGTCGGACGCGCACACGACGATCGTCTGACTGACGTTTTTAGCCGATCCGCACGATGTTACTTGGTGCCAATGGTCTCCCACTTTCGATCCCTCGACGCGGCCACGAACAACGTGGCTGCGACACTCCCCGTCGCTACGACGGTCGAGACGTTCGAGGCAGCCTCGGCGGTGGCTTCGAGCGGCGTCGCGTCCGCAGCTGCCGTCCCCCACGGCACCGGCACGTTGCGGCTCCTCCTTTTCGTCTGTGCGCTCGTCTTCCTCGGGATCGCGGTACGCTACGCGACGCGAAACGAGGGCGGACTGGCGATCGGCCACGGGCTGGCGGGCGTCGGCCTCGTTACGGCCGCGATCGCCGGCGATGGTGCCGGCGTCTGGATCGGCGTCACGATCGCGGGAAGCGGGGTCGTCCTCCTGTTCCGTGACGCTCGGCGCCGCGGCAGACGAAGCCGCCCGTCGCTGTGAGGCGTCGGACGAAGCTTCGGTTCCGTTTTGAAGCGTCGAGCGACGTTACCGCCCGAGGTCGGCGTGAGCCGAGGAGAGATGTCGCGAGCCGAGCGCCGCAAGCAACGACAGCTCCCCGGCCAGCGCGCCGACGGCGATCGCCTCCGCGAGCGCGTCGGCGTTGCTGCCGGCCGGGTCGCCGCCGCCGCGAAGTTCGAGGATCTCCAGTCCCGCCGCCTGCGTCGGAAGCTTCGTTCCGCCGCCGACCGTCCCCACCTCCAGGCTCGCGAGCGAGACGGAGACGTACAGGTCGCCGTCGGCGGTCGTCTCCGCCGTCGTGATCGCGTTTGCGCCCTCGACGACCTGCGCCTCGTCCTGCCCCGTCGCGAGGAACATCGCCGCGACCGCGTTGGCGACGTGGGCGTTGAAGCCGAGCGAGCCGGCCTTCGCGGACCCGACGAGGTTCTTGCGCGTGTTGATCTCGACGATCGCCTCGGGCGTGGTGTGGAGCCGGTCCTCGACGGTCTCCCGCGGGATCTCGACGTCCGCCGAAACGGAGCGCCCTCGCCCCTCGACGGCGTTGACCGCGGCGGGCTTTTTGTCCGAACAGAGGTTGCCCGACAGCGCCACGAGCGAGGCGTCCGTCTCCGCCTCGATCACGTCACACGCCTCGCCGGTCGCGATGGTGGCCATGTTCATTCCCATCGCGTCCTTGGTGTCATAACGGAACCGCAGATAGACGTTGTTGCCGACGACGTACGGGGTTACGTCGACCAGTCCGCCGTGGCTCGTGGTCGCCTCCGCCGCCGTCCGCAGCGCGTCGACGTTGTCGCGAACCCAGCCGACGAGCGCCTCCGCCGCCGCGACGTCGGCGACGCGGAAGACCGGCGCGCGGGTCATCCCGGTCTTCGTCACGCGGGCGGTCGCGCCGCCCGCGTCGTTGAGCACCGAGCAGCCGCGGTTGATCGAGGCGACGAGCGCGCCCTCCGTCGTCGCCATCGGCAGATAGCGGTCGTCGGAGAGCGCGTCGCCGTTGATCGTGACGGGCCCGGCGACGCCGAGCGGCACCTGCACCGCGCCGACCATGTTCTCGACGTTCGCGTCGGCGTCGGCGGCGTCGAACGCGTACTCGCCGAGAACCTCGACGTCGGCGCCGGACGACTCGGCGACGAGCAGCCGGCGTGCCGCCGCCGCGACGTCGGCGTCGGCGTGGTCTTCGAGCTCGTGGAGTCGGAGATCGCCCTCGCGAACCCGGTCGGCGAGCGTCTCGGCGGTGGTCTCGGTCATGCGCTCGACTCCTCACGGCGGGTGCTAATGATTGTCGGTTCCGCCGGCGTGACGACCCGACGGTCGGCCGGTCAGCGACGGACGAACTCGGAGAGCCGGTCACGGAGGCTCCCGTCGCCGAGTTTTAAATAGAAGGCGTCGCCGCCGTCCTCGTAGTAGGAGTCGATCCGGCGCGTTACCTCGAACCCGAGGTGCTCGTAGAAGCCGAGGGCGGGGTCGTTCGTCGTGCGGGCGTGACAGGTCACCGATCGATGATTCTCGGCGACGTCGGCGATGAGTCGTTCGGCGTATCCCCGGCCGCGGCAGTCGGGGTCGACGGCGAGAAAGAGGACGTAGCCGTCCCGGCGGACGGACGCGAAGGCGACGAGCCGACCGTCCTCGAAGAGGAGATGCGTCGTCGAGCGTCGGTAGGCGTCGGTGAAGAAGCCACGGCGCTGTCGGAGGACGCCCTCCTCCCGGCGAATCCGCTCCTTGAGTTCCCACGCCGCCGTGACGTGGTCGGCGTGGTCGGGCGGATCCGTCCGCTTCTCCACGTTGATGCTCACTGGGGGAAGGTAACACGCCAGCGGAATATAACTCCACCGCCATCCGCGTCGCCGTCGGGGGAACGCCCGAAAACGATCTCGTCATCGAACGGCCGAAAGTGGTCCGTCATCGAACGGCCGAAAGTGGTCCGTCATGGAAAGGTCGAAGCCGTCGCCGGACGAAGGATCGCTCGTGAGCTACCACCTACGTGACCACACGGCCGACGTCGCGGTCGAGGCGACCGCGCCGACCCTGTCGGGCGTGTTCGCGGCCGTAGCCGAGGGATTCACCGCCGCGAGTTGCGAGGACGTTCCGGAGGGCGGCGAGCGGTTCGCGATGGGGATCACCGCCGAGAGCCGTGAGGCGGCGCTCTTCGATTACCTCGACGAACTCGTGTATGAGCGTGACGTCCGGCTCGTGCTTCCCGTCGACCACGAGGTGACCGTCCACGAACCCGATCGACCGACCCGCGAGGAACTGGGTACCGACGCAACGATTGCCCGCACGGACGGATGGCGCGTCGAGGCCACGGCTCGTGGGGTGCCGCTGGCCGACGTCGACGCACGGGAGATCAAGGCGGTGACCTACTCGGAGATGGCGCTCGAACGCAGAGACGGCGGCTGGTACGCCTACGTCGTCTTCGACGTGTGATCGGGAGACGACCGCCGAGCGGTCGAATCGAACCTGAAAATGGACGGTCGCGGGACCCGAGACGCTACTCGATGCGGACGGCGTTGACGACGCCGGTCTGGCCGGGGCGGGAGGTGACACGGGCGCGGCCCGCGGAGGTCTCGATGACGGCACCCTTCGTGATGATGTTCCGACGGACGTAGTTGACGTTCGAGGGGTTTTCGACGACGTCCTCGATCTCCGCCTCGACGACCTCGTCGCCGTCGGCGACCTGCGCGACGTTCGACGCGAGCGCGCGGATCTTCTGTTCCGTGCCGCGGGAGTCGATGTACTGGACTCGCCGCTCGCCGACCATCGTCTCCGCCGGCTCGCGACCGAGCTGGTGGCGCTTCTTGTTCGAGGCGTGTTTCAGTCGACCGCCGGTGCGCTTTCGCGTGGAGCGTCCTTGGTCTTTCATACGGTCATGAACACCCAGCGAATACTTGAACCGTTCGACTCCGGACGGAGGCCGTCGGAGCACGGCGATGCCGAAGCCCGCCGGCTCCCGATCACTCGTCGACCGGCACGACGTCGACGACCGTTCCGTCAAGCAATCGACCGAGTACGACGTGTGGAACCGGGACGTTCGTCGCCGCCTCCCCGCGGTCAGTACGGATGCGTACTCGCCGGCGGATCGTCTCCGCTATCCGCCGTGCCGACCGTTCCCGCTCGTCGTCGTCGACCTTATTTATAAGCGGAACGACGACCGCTCGCTCCGGAACGCCCTTCAGTCCCCCCTCGGGATCGGCGAGCACCGTGCCGACGAGCTCGGCCGTGATCGGGTCGCCGACCGAGACGTCGAGGCCGGCGTCACGGGCGACCGCGATAACCCGCTCGGGACGATGAACGAGGTCGTCGCCGAGCGGTTCGCCGACGACGCCGACGGAGACGACCGGAACGACCACGTCGGTCAATGACGGGATCCGCGGTTCCGTTCCGTTCGGCGCCTTGAACTCCCGAAGCCGTGCGCCGTCCGCCTTCACCAACACCGGACCATCGTGAGTCGTGATCAGGTCGTCGACGACGGACGGATCGTAGCCGCGGTATCGGTCCGCACGTTCACGCTCCGGGACGAGCCCGATCGACCCGTTTCCGGCATCCGGATCCCGGGACGCCGACGCGGGATCGGCCGTGACCCGAACGGCCGCGACCTCGTCATCGAAGATCGGGATCCGTACCGTCGCGGTCACGATCGCCCGATCGAGCCGGTCGGCGAGCGCGTACATCGTCGTCTTCTTGCCGCCCGCACCGACGACGGCGACCGCCGCCTCGGTCGCACGAAAGGCCTCGACGAGGTCCATATCACGACCTCTCGTTCCGAAGATAAAGTCGTTCTTGACCCACACCGCCCCCTCCGCCATCGCTCCCTCCGCCATTGCTCCCTCCGCCATCGCCCCCTCCGCCATCGCTCCCTCCGCCATCGCCCCCTCCGTCATCGTTGCGCGTCCGTTAGTTATCAGAGTTGATATTCGGCGACCGACGATTAAATAACTGGACGACGAGGCGTCGAATGACACATGCAACACGGCCCACTCTCCCGGATCCGATCCAGCTACGGCGCAAAGCTCGCGCTATCGCTGGTCGGCGTCATGGGGGTTTCAGTGGCGTACGGCGTGATCGTGTATCTGCGGGCCGCGGAGGCGGGCAGCGTGGGCGCCGAGGTACGCTCCGGCTTGGTCGGCATGACCTTGCTGACCGTTATCGGACTCGCGCTCATCGGCGTCACGGTCGGATCGAACACGGTGATCTCCTTGCGGCAGTTGACGGACAAGGCCGACAGGATGGCTGATGGCGACCTGGACGCGTCGCTGCACACGGGACGAACCGACGAGATCGGACGGCTGTTCGCCGCGTTCGATGAGATGCGAAACTCGCTCCGGATCGAGATCGAGGACGCACGGGAGGCCCGCGAGGAGGCCGAGCATGCACGACGTGAGGCGACGGAGCGTGCGGCGACGGTCGAACGGAAGGCGACGGAGTACGAGAACGCGATGCGGGCGGTCGCCGAGGGAGACCTGACCCGACGGGTTGAGACCGACTGCGAGAGCGACCCGATGGCACGCGTCGGCGCCGCGTTCAACGAGATGGTCGAGGAGCTCGAGGGAACCGTGGCCGACGTCGCGACCGTCGCCGAGGACACCGCGGAGGTCGCCGGCACCGTCGACGAGCGGACGGACAGCCTCCGGTCCACGACGGGAACCGTCGCCGACGCGGTCGACGAGATAGCCGACGGTGCTCGTACACAGCGTGACGACCTCGAGGCCGCGACCGACGAGGCGGAGACGTTGGCCTCCTCGGCCGAGGAGGTGGCGGCAACGGTCGCTGACGTCGCCGAGACGGCGGAACACGCGGCTTCAGTCGGCGAGGAAGGGCGCGAGGCGGCCGAGGAGGCGCTCGCGGAGATGGACGCGATCGAGGAACGCACGGCGGAGACGACCGCCGAGGTCGAGGCGCTCGCCGAGGAGGTCGAGGAGATCGGCGAGGTCGTCGACACGATCTCCGACATCGCCGAGCAGACGAACCTCCTCGCGCTCAATGCATCCATCGAGGCTGCCCGTACCGGCAGCGACGGTGCGGGCTTCGCGGTCGTCGCCGAGGAGGTGAAATCCCTGGCGGAGGAGACGAAGGAATCGGCGGCCGAGATCGAAGCGCGGATCCACGCAGTCCAACGACGGGCCGAGACGGGCGCCGACGCGATGGAGCGGACCGAGGAACGCATCGTCGCCGGCGTGGACACGGTGGAGACGTCGATCGACGCCCTCGAACGGCTCGCTGAGGCGTCCGAGCGAACCGACACGAGCATGACGGAGATAACCCGTGCGACGGAGGCACAAGCCGACTCCGTCGACGCGGTGGTCGGCCACGTGGAGGACGTCGCCGCGATCAGCGCACAGACCGCGAGCGCCGCCGGCGACGTCACGGGGGCCGTCGACGAGCAGGAACGAACCCTCGGCACCGTCGAGAACGCCGCCGGATCCCTTTCCAGTCGAGCGACCGACCTTCGGGCCGCCGTCGACGACTTCACGTATCGGTCGGACCGTCCCGCCGTCGTCAACACGACGGACGACTCGACTGCGTCATCGGTGGTTCCCGACGGCGGGGTCGATCCGGAGGAGGTGAACTGACATGCCCGTCGACCCCACCATCTGGGCGTGGCTCGGGCTGCTCGCCATGCTTGCGGGAACGGTTCCGCCGCTGTGGGCTTGGTTCACACGACCGGGGGATGAGCGTCCCGGCGAGCCGAAACACTACGCGACGCTCGCGGGAATCACCGGCATCGCCGCGGTCGCGTACCTGTTCATGGCGCTTGACCTGGGGGCCGTCGCCACCGACGGCGGGACGCTACAGGTCGCCCGCTACGTCGACTGGCTGTTGACGACTCCCCTGCTGTTGTTGTACCTGGTTCTGCTTGTACGGCCGACGCGGCGCGTCCTCGTCGTGTTGATCGCCGTCGACGTCGTCGTCATCGTCGCGGGGACGGTCGCGGTCATCACGACCGGGCTCGTCTCGTGGACCGCATTCGGCGTGGGTGTCGCCGCGTATCTCGGGCTCGTCTACGGGTTGTTGGTGAAGCTTCCGGCGGCGGCGTCAACGAGCGATGACCGCGTGCAGGCCGTCTTCGGCACGCTCCGGAACATCACCGTCGTCCTCTGGACCCTCTATCCGCTCGTCTGGATCCTCGCGCCGACCGGCCTCGGAGTCCTGACGACCTCGACGGAAATGCTCGTCTTCGTGTATCTCGACGTCGTCTCGAAGGTGGGATTCGTGGTCGTCGCGGTGGCCGGGATCGACGCACTTGCTCACCTTCGAACGGACGCGGCACGCTCGACCGACCCGAGCCAGCCGTCCGCCCACATCCCTTCCAATGACGGCGTTGCCGGAGACCCCGGCGGGACGAACTGACTGATCGTCGGAGGAAGATCCTCTCCGCCGCCGGGCGAAAGTGTAGAAAAAAAGACTGAATTGTCGTTCACCGATCGCTTATATGGGATCGCGGCGCATATCGAGTCGGCCGCGCGGGACAATCGTGTGCCTCTGACAGAACCGATCCCGACCGTCCGTGACGACGGTCGCCCGCCCGCGGCTTTTACCCGTCACGTCCGGAGCGACGGCTTTCCGGCGGGCCGATCACGTCCGCCGTCCCGCCGGCATGGACGCCGGTACCGATTTATCCCATCGCGCCGACCGATCGGTATGACCGTCGACGAGTCCGCGGCCGGCGTGGAGCCGACCCTCCGGAGCTACGGGATCAGCGTCGAATCGATCGACGACGGCGAGCCGCTGGAGCTGACGTACATGACGGCGTTTCCCGGCCGGGAGGTCCATCGGCGTGAGGTGGGACGCGCGCTCAACGCGCTTATCGACCGGGCGGAGGTCGGCACGTGGGAACCGGTGCGCGTCGAAGCGACCGTCGTTCGCTCGCCCGGGGACACCCTCGGCACATGGGCGGCGGAGGGCGAGTGGTTCGAGGCGTTGATCGACGACGAACTGACCGAGACCGAATTTTCGACGCGCGTGCTTCGAACGCTGGAGCACGTCGAACGCGAGGGAGCCGACGCGTGACCCGGCGGGTTCCCGTGAACCGAGCACAGCGCCGGCTCGAGCGACCGCCGCGTGAACGATTCGCCACGCGGTCGATCGCCTTCGACGTCGACGGCGAGACCTGCCGTGGGAGATTGTATCTCCCTCCCGGGGGGAGGGATCCCCCGGCAGTCGTAATGGCGCCCGGCCTCGCCGCGGAGCGTGGATTCGGCTACACGGCCGTCGCCGAGCGGTTCGCGGACGCCGGCTACGCCGCCTTCACCTTCGATCACCGCGGGTTCGGCTCGTCCGACGGAGACGACCAGGTCGTCTCCCCTGCACGCCACCGAGCGGATCACTCTGCCGCGCTCGACCGCCTCTCGCGGGTCGACGCGATCGGTCGAAGACGCGTCCTCTGGGGAACGTCCCTTTCGGGCGGGACGGCGCTGTCACTCGCGGCGGAGCGCCGCGACGTCGACGCCGTCATCGGCGTGGCGCCGCTGCTCGATGGCCGCCGGCTCGTCCGCTCGCGCGGCGGACGCTACGCGGCCCGTGCGATCTCGGCCGGACTGCGGGATCGGATCGGTCACCGCGTCGGCCGCGGCGGAACGGTGCCCGTCATCGGCGGGACGGAGGAGCTGGCGCTCATCTCGGAGCCCGGCACGCGGCGTGGGTACCTCGACCTCGTCGACCGGGAGTCACGCTGGCACAACGAGACGCCTGCCCGATCGCTTCTCGGACTCCTCGGCCACCGACCGATCGGCCGGGTCGAGGGGGCCGACGTCCCGACGCTGTTGCTCGCCGGTACCGACGACCCGATCGCTCCCGCGGGCCACGTCGGCGAGGCGGTCGAGCGGCTGGATCGCGGCACCTTCGTCTCGATGCCGATGGACCACTTCTCGGCGTTCGGTGCGGACTTCGAGCCGGCCGTCGGCCACCAGCTCTCCTTCCTCCGGGACGTCTTCGATCGGGAGTGAGCGCCGGGAGCTTTTATTCGGAACGAACCGAGAGATCACGCATGACCGTCGTCGCCCTATTGAGCGTCGCACCGGTGATCGAAGGGAGCATGTCCGGCGAGGTCGCCAAGGCGGTGGCCGCGCTCGACGCGTTCGACGTCTCATACGAGACGAACCCGATGGGAACGGTGATCGAGGCGGACGACGTCGACACGCTGCTCGCGGCGGTCGGCGCCGCCCACAAGGCGGTCGACGGCGACCGCGTCTCCACGTTCCTGAAGATCGACGACAAACGCACGTCGGCGACGACCGCCGCCGACAAGGTCGCTGCCGTCGAGGAGCACCTTGGGCGGGAGGCCCGCAGCGAGCGGTAGGATCCGCCGGGTGGGAAACTGGCCCGCTCAGGATGCCGCCACCTCCACCGTCCCGCCCGCTTTCGCGTCGCCGGCCGGATTCTCGACGCCGACCTCGAGCGTCGACGTCCGTACGACGCTCGCTTCGTCGTCGCCCCCGCGGACCTCCGCGCGAAGCACGACGTCCAGCTCGGTTGCCGTCGATTCGCCGCCGGCAAGCGCCTCATCGCTCAACGCGCCGCTCGTCACCGCGTCGCCCCGATCAGTGACGTCGGCGCGGTCGAATTCGACCGCCACCGCGCCGTCGACGGCGTCGAGGTCGGGAGCGCTCCCGGCGGCTCCGTCATCGCCATCGATCGCTCGGACCGCGGCGACGTCTCCCGGCGTCGCCGTCGGCTCGGTCGCCCGAACGGTCTCGGCGTAGACGACGTCGACGCCGGCGTCGCTGCCCACCGCGAGGGTGACCGCTATCTCGTCGATTCCGTCACCGAAGTCGGTCCACGAGACCGTGATTTTCGGGGAGAGATACAGCGCGGAGACGCGACCGTCGTTGCTCGTGACCGTGGGGCCGTCGCCGACCTCGAAGGCGGCCGGGTCGCCGTCGACCGCAGCCGTGGGTTTCGTCGCGGACGCGAGCGCTGCCGTCCCGGCAACGGCGGCGCCGACCAGGGCAGCGAAGCCGGACAGCAGCGATCGGCGTGAGGTCGACGTGAGGGTTGTGGAGTCGAGTGCGGCGCGTGGGTCGAGTGGACGTCGGCTCATCGTGGGACGGGATGGCCGCGGCATTCGACTTAAGGGGTGGGCCGATGTTCGGTATCGAAGGGAGCCAGGCTGACGACGTCCCGCCGCGGGGGCGGCCGAACGAACCGCACCCCCGTGCCGTTTACCCCTTAATGTTACAGATCGGGAACGTGCGGGCGACCTTGTCGCCGATGCCGAGCTCGTCGCTGACGCGGACGACCTCGTCGACGTCCTTGTAGACGCCGGGTGCCTCCTCTGCGATCGTCGCACCCGACTGAGCCTTCACGTGGATCGCCTGCCCGTCGCGGAGGTCGTCCCGCACGTCCTCGCCCCAAAACTCCTGTTTCGCCTGCGTCCGGCTCATGAGCCGCCCGGCGCCGTGGGCGGTCGAGCCGAACGAGAGCCCCATCGACGCCTCGCCGCCGCGGAGAACGTACGACCCCGCGCCCATGCTTCCCGGAATGATGACGGGCTGGCCGACCTCGCGGTAGATCTCCGGGACGTCCTCGTGGCCCGCGGGGAACGCCCGCGTGGCACCCTTCCGATGGACGTACAGCTCGCGTTCCGCGTGGCCGACGACGTCGTCGCCCGTCGCCGGGAGGCCGTCCGGCCCGACGCCGACCTCGTGGGTCTCCTTTTTCCCGATGTTGTGGGCGACGTCGTAGAGCAGTTCCATCCCGAGGTCGTCGATCGGGTCGACGTCGAAGACGTCGCCGAAGACCTCGCGCGTTCGGTGGGTGATGAGCTGGCGGTTCACCCAGGCGAAGTTGATACACGCCCCCATCGCGCCGTAGTACTCGACCGCGAGCTCCGAGCCGGCCGGCGCGGCCGCGAGCTCCTTGTCCGGCAGCTCGGCGAGCAGGTCGCCGTGTTCCCGCTCGATCCGGCGGAGGTAGTCGTTGCAGGTCTGGTGGCCGAGCCCGCGGCTTCCACAGTGGATCAGGACGACGACCTGCCCCTCCGAGAGCCCGTAGGCGGCGGCGACCTCATCGCGGAAGACGTCGGTGACGCGCTGGACCTCGAGGAAGTGGTTGCCCGACCCGAGCGACCCCATCTGATTGCGGCCGCGGTCCTTCGCCTTCTGGGAGACGAACTCGGGGCGGGCGTCCGGACGACGTCCCTCGTCCTCGCAGTTCGCGAGGTCGCTTTCGATCCCGTAGCCCGCCTCGACGGCCCACTCCACGCCGCGTTCGAGCGCGCCCTCGATCGCGTCCGCGTCGCCGTCGATGACGCCGCCGCCGCCGAGTCCCGAGGGGACCGCCTCGAAGAGCGCGTCCACGAGCTCCTCCTCGCGGCCGCGGACCTCGTCGTAGGTCAGGTCGGTCCGCACCATGCGGACGCCGCAGTTGAGATCGTAGCCGATCGCGCCCGGCGAGATGCAGCCGGTCTCGGCGTCGATGGCCCCCACGCCGCCGACCGGGAAGCCGTAGCCCTGGTGGCCGTCGGGCATACAGATCGCCGGCTCGACGATGCCGGGGAGATGCGTCGCGTTCCGCAGCTGTTGGAGGGTCTTGTCGTCGGCGATCGCCTCCAGCAGTTTTTCGCTGGCGAGTACGCGCGCGGGCACGTTCATCTCACCCTCGCGGGGGATCTCCCAGACGTGCTCGCGCACCTTCTCCAGTCGGATCCCGTCGAACTCGCGTGTGGTCATACCTCGGCGTTCGCCGGCCGGATAAAAGGGCGTTGCGTCCGGCGGCACGGAGGAGTCGCGTTCGGCAGCGCGGAGGAGCGTCCGACCAACCGACAATGCGGACGGACGGATCAGCGCTCGGCGACGCGCTCGACGATCGCCGAGTCGGTCGGCTCGCCGACCGTGAGAACGCCGTAGACGTATCCGAGCACGACGCCGTACAGCAGGTGTGCGACCGCGATGACGACCGCGAACTCGACGCCCGCGTCGATTCCGGGGATCGGCAGCGTCGGCACGGGAAGCGACGTTGCGCCCGCGAGCGTCAGCGATATCGGCAACAACAGGCCACCGGTGATCATGCCGAGCAGCGTCGAGTGGACGACGCCGAGCGCGACGCAGTCGCCGACGTCCGCCGCGAGGTCGTCGAAGAAGGCGCGGTCGAAGACGGCGACGAACAGCAGTCCGAACAGCGTCCCGTTCACGAGATGGACGATCCAGCCGGCGAGAACCGTCTCGATCCCGACGAGCGCCCCGATGGTCGGCATCAGCCCCAACAGACCGTGGAGGACGACGCCCATCACGGCGGCCGCCACCAGTCCGCCGGCCGCACCCGCACGCCACGCTCTCGGTTGGTTCGCACTCATACGCTCCTAACGCGCCCCGGAGGGATAGCTGTTGACCCTCGACGGGACGATCTTGCGTTGATTTCGACGGGACGATCCGTCGACGTGTGGGCGTTCGACGGACTGTGTGTATTCCTCAGTCGTCGCCGGGATCCGGGGTCGCCCCGGTTGAGGACCGTTCGGGCGCCCGCCGTGGATCGGACAGTCGCCGATCGATCGCGTACGGGCCGGAGCCCGTGATCAAAAGCGCCGAGGCGAGACTGAACAGGCCGATGTGTGCGAGGACGGGATCGTCCGGCAGCGCGAACAGCGTGAGCGTGAAGACGAACAGCGCGGTCATCGCGGAGGCGCGGGTGAAGAGGCCGATCGCGATGGCGACGCCCAGCGCGACCTCGCTGAAGCCGGCGCCGAGCACCCACAGCTCGGGCGGGATCGGCGTGACCGCGGAGAGGCCGTACCGCTCGACGACGTTCAGCGCCATCTCCGGGGCCAACAGCTTCTCGAAGAGCCCGAGGAACACGAACGCGATCCCCATTCCGATGCGGATGACGGTCGGGACGTACCGCTCGTAGGGCGCACAGCGGTCGTTGAGCCACGCCGCGGGGCCGTGGATCGGGTCGATCTCGTGATAGAGCGTTCCCTCCGTCGCGGCGACCCGCTGGAGCGTGTGGTCCGCGCTCGGCCGCCCGCTGCCGACGAGCGCGATGGCGATGAATCCCGGCACCCACTCGAACGAAAAGAGGAGCAGCGGCTCGATCGGTAACGCGACGAGATAGACGGCAAGTCCCACGAGCGCGGCCACGCGAGTGCCGAGCCCGAAGACGATCAGAAAGCCGAGCAGGATCTGGAGGATCCGCTCGATTCCGCCGCCAAGCAGCGGATCGACGACGGGATTGAAGAAGTAGCCGGCGAAGCCGGCGCCGATGAGCGGGAGCCCGAAGCCGAGCCGGAGCAGCCACGGCAGCAGGTCGGCGTACGACTGCATCACCGCGCGGAACGCGGCGACGTCCCGATCGAAGATCCGGATGCGGAGATAGACGGGGATCGCGACGGCGACGGCGACCGCACCGCCCCCGAGTGCGAGAACGTTCACCGGATCCGTGAGCGCCGCGGCGAGGAAGGCGATCCCGTCGCCGAGTTCCTCGGTCGTGGCGACGTACCGGACGTGACCGGCGGCGACGCCGGACGCGACAACCAGCCCGAGAAGGGACGCGAGCGCGAACGCCACGACGCGTGCGAACCGCGTTCGTTGCATGGATCCAACACGTCCCGGCGGTTCTTAAAAGGGTGGCAGACTCGAGGAGCGTCAGGTACCGCAGCGGCAAGGAGGGTCGAATCGTCAGTCGCCCCGGCGGGAGGCCGCATCATCGGTCGACCCGGCTGGAGATCATCTCAGTCGTCGACCCAGCAGGGGGTCGGGGCATGACGTTCGTCCCGTTCGTCGAAGATCCGCGAACCCGGCGAGTCACGGCACTCGGGGATCAACCAGAGCACCGGCCAGTACTCGGCGGTCGGATCGTCGACGTAGTAGCCGGCCATCGCGGGGGCGTCGCCGTCCGCTTCATAGTAGGGCAGTTCGGCAAGGACGGCTCCGAGCTCCCGATACTCCGCCGATGACACCCTCCGTTCGTCCCCGACCTCGTCGATCGCGGCCTGAATGGACGCGACGTCCGCGATCCGATCGTCGTCCCTGGGGACGGCCGTCGCGTCATCCGGCAGGGTGATCGCGCCGAGGGCGACGAGCCACCCGCCGTATCTTCCGGGGCGGTCGACGCAGCCGGAAAGCGATGCAGCCACGGACGTGACGAGCCCGCCGATGACCGTCCGGCGCTTCATGGACGACGCTACGGCGGCCACGGGCACAGTCGCTTCGATGGGTCACATTCGCGTTTCAGCTACCGTGAGCGCGATCCACGCCGTCACCTGAAGCTATTTATTACGGCGTCCCGACCCGCCTGGCGTGTACGTCGGCGTCGACGAGGCGGGAAAGGGGCCGGTTCTCGGGCCGATGATCGCCGCAGCAGTCCGCGCGGACGCGGGAACGCTCCCGGACGACGTGGACGACTCGAAACGGGTCGCGCCGGCCCGTCGTGCGGCGATCGACGCCGAGCTCCGCGACCGACCGGACGTCACGGTCGCCGTCGCGGCCGTCGAACCGGCCGCGATCGACGCGCCCGAGACCGACATGAACACGCTCACCGTGCTGGCGCAGGCTGCCGCCGTCCGCGGCGTGATCGAGGCCGGCGATCGCGTCCTCGCCGACGCGGGCGACACGAGCGAGGAGCGATTTGCCCGGCGGCTCCGCGAACACGTGATCGGGGGCGGGGACGCGCTCCGCGAACACGTTCGCGTCGAGACTGCGACGGGTGGATTCGACGGGACGGTGGCCGACGAAACGGCCGACGACGCCGCCGTCGCGGACGGAAGCATCAGGATCGCGGCGCGACACGGCGCCGACGGCGACGATCCGGCCGTCGCCGCCGCCAGCGTCGTCGCGAAGGTTGCCCGGGACGCGCGGATGGCCGCGATCGACGGGGCGTATCCGGACTACGACGGCGTCGGCAGCGGCTACCCGAGCGATCCGACCACGCGCCGGTTCCTCAGCGAGTACGTCGGCGACCACGGCGACGTCCCCGACTGTGCCCGACGGTCGTGGTCGACCTGCGCGGACGTGCTCGCCGCCGTCCAGCAGTCCGAACTCGACGAGTTTTAAGGGGTGATTTGGGGGAGTCTCCGGAAATTTATAAGGAATCGTCAGGCGTCGGCGGCCCTCGGCGCGGTGCCGGACGGGGAGTGCGTCCGTCGACTGCACCCGCACCGCAGCCTCACGCCTCCCCAGCCTCGGTGGCGGGCGGGCGCCGGACCGCTCGGTGCCCGCCCACCGCCTCCACCGGAAATCGGAGATTTCCGAGCAGTCGGACGTGGTCCGACGACCTCGCGCGCGTTTCTCGCGCGCGCCGACCGCCATGGATCGTTTATGTGTGGTGTAGTCACTCACCGGGGGCTGTTGATAACTGAACGGCCGTCCTCGAGTCACTCGCCTTGACCGCCCGTACACGCCGGCATGGGGCGACGAACGCTGAACGTCGACGATCCACGGCGGTCCACGCGGGTCACGCCGAGCCTTTTAGGATGCTCCGCAGCCCATCGTGAGAACGTGGACGCTCATCAACGCGAGTTCGAGAATCCGTTCGGGATGGACACGGCGTGTGAGAACTGTCCCGAGCTGTGCGGCCCGCGCGAGCGCGTCGTCCACGGCTACGGCGACGTCGGCGCGGAGTTTCTCGTCGTCGGCGAGTCGCCGACGGCCGCCGCGGAGGCGAACGGGATCCCCTTCACGGGCGAGGGTGCAGGCGAGCGGGTACAGGCGATCTTCGGCGAGCTCGGCTTCGTTCGGTCGCCGGCGGCGGCGACCGAACCCGACGTCCAGAACGTCTTTTTCACCAACCTGACGCGCTGTCGACACCCCGAGCGCGACCCGACCGACCGGGAGGTGGAAACCTGTGAACCCTTCCTCAACGCCGAGATCCGGATGATCAACCCGCAGATCATCGTGCCGGTCGGCGAGCGCGCGCTGCGTGCGCTGGCGATCGAATACACCACGCGACGGCCGGACTCCTTCGACGTCGAGGCCGAACACGCGACGACGATCCGCGGCCGCGGCTTCGAGCTCGTCCCGATGGTCGACCCCGAAGCGATGACCGACGTGCAGGCCGACGCCTTCCTCGAACACCTCCGAGAGAACGTGTTGAGCCGAGACTACCGGCAGACCAAGGGCCGTCAGAGCCGGTAACGGGCTCAGTTCCCGCCTTCATCACGCAGGGTGCCCGGCGAGTCCGTCACGCCGAATAGCCGCCGAGACCGGCGACCAGCGTCCCCACGTCCGCGAGCGCAGCCGCAAGCTCGTCGACCGCATCGCGTTCGACCCGGTCGGGAGCCGCGCGGACGACGACCGCCTGCTTGCCCAGCGACACGAACCCACAGTCGAGCCGGTCGGCCGTCGCCCGCAGTCCCAGTCCGACGTCGGCGTCGCCCGCGAGGACCCGTCGTGCCGGGCTCTCGAACGCGCGCACGGTCAGGCCGTAGCCGTCCATGGCGTCGGTGAGATCCGCGCGGGAGGCGTCGTCGCGTTCGTCGGCGAGGTCCTCCAGCGCGTCGTCGAGGCTTCGGCGCAGCCCCGAGTCGGTCGGTCGGTTAACGAACCGGAGGTCACGATCGACGAGGTCGGCGAGTCCCGTCACGTCCGCCGGGTTCCCGGCGGGGACGACGAGTCCCCACTCGCGGCTCCAGCCGCCGAGTTCGACGTGGTCGACCTCGCGGGCGGTCGGCCCGGCGGTGACGGCAACGTCCGGGACGCCGTCGCGGAGCCGGCGGAACCCCTCACGGGAGCCGACCGGGAGATACCGTGGGTTCGGGAGCCGGTCGAGCAGCCGATTGAGCGCCGGGTCGTCCTCGCCGACGCCGAGCAGGGTCGGCGGGCGGACGTCGGGGGAGAAGAGTCGCACGGTCACCGGCTCGTCCGCGTCGAGATACTCCGTGTCGGGATCGACGGCGACGATCCCGTCCGCCTCGACGAGGCTCGTCGTCGCACCCGACCCCTTGTCCACGGGATAGACGAGGGGCGGCGAGTCGTTCTCACCGACGTCGAGGACGCCCACGGGCATCAGCCGGAGTCGTCCCTCGCCGTAGCGCTCACGAACCGCCATCCGCCCCTCGATCGTCGCGGTTCGGGGCTCGGGCTGGCCGGCCGCCTTCCGGATCGCGGGCGCGACGAACGTGCGGAAGATGGTGAGCGCGGAGACCGGGTAGCCGGGGAGGCCGACGTACGCCGACTCGCCGCCGTCGGCGCGGTCGAGCCGACCGACGAGCATCGGCTTGCCGGGCTTGACGGCGACGCCGTGGAGCAGCAGGTCGCCGCGTTCCTCGATGACCCGGTAGATGACGTCGACCGCACTCGCGGAGGTCGAGCCGGAGGAGAGCACGAGGTCACACTCGTCGGCCGCGCGCCGAAGCAGGCGCTCCATCTCCGCGTAGTCGTCGCCCGCGTGCGGGTAGAACACGGGCTCGCCGCCGGCCTCGGCCACGCCCGCGGCGATAGTCGTCGAGTTGACGTCGTAGATCTCCCCGCGAGTGGGGTCGAGCGGCTCGCCCGGGCGGACCAGCTCGTCGCCCGTCGAGACGATGCCGACCGTCGGCGTGCCCCGGACCGGCACCTCGTCCACGCCCAGCGCGGAGAGCAGCCCGATCTCGCGAGGGGTGAGCCGCGTGCCCGGGCCGAGCGCGCGGGCGCCGGCGGCGACGTCCGCGCCCGCGGCCATCACGTGGTCGCCGGGCGCAACCGACGTTCGGATGGCGATGGCCTCTTCGCCCGCTTCGTCGGTCCGCTCGACCATCACGACCGCGTCCGCGCCCTCGGGCATCACGGCGCCGGTCGAGATCTCGGCGCAGGCACCGGGTTCGACGGCGACCGACGGCGTCTCGCCCGCGTGGACGGCGCCGGCGAGGTCCAGCTCGACCGGGTCGGCCTCGCCGGCGCCGAAGGTGTCTCGGGCGCGCACGGCGTAGCCGTCCATCGAGGCGCGGTCGAACCCCGGCACGTCGATCTCGGCGTCGATCCGCTCGGCGAGCACCCGGCCGCGCGCCTCCGAGAGCGGAACCGGCTCGGGAGCGGGAGTGAGATCGAGCGAGGCGATCGCCTCGTGGGCGGCCGCGGGCTCGGCGAGGTCACGGAACTCCTTGCGGTCGCTCATTCGGTCACCTCCCAGAGCTCGACGTCGACGACCTCGCCGGCGTCGAGCCCCTCACGCGACTCGGGGACGACGACCCAGCCCGTCGCGAGCGCGACGCTGGAGAGGACGCCCGATCCGCTCGCGCGCGTCGGCGTAGCGGCGAGGGGTACGTCCGCATCGGAGTCCTCATCCGGCGCGTCGGCTTCCGCGGGCGCCAGCCGTACCCGCGCGAACGTCCGCGTACCGGGCTCGCTCGCCACCTTCCGGTCCAGCCGCGCGCGTCGCGTCGGGAACGGCTCGACGTCGGTCCCGGCGACGCGTTTCTGGACCGGCCGCAGGAACTGCGAGGCGTTGACGATGCAGGCCACCGGATAGCCCGGCAGACAGACGACCGGGGTGTCCTCGACGACGCCGAGACAGACCGGATGGCCGGGCTTGAGCGCGACGCCGTGGACGAGCACCTCGCCGAGCCCGTCGACGACCTCCGGGATCAGGTCGCGCTCGCCGACGGAGGAGCCGCCCGTCGTCACGACCACGTCGGCGTCGAGGTCGCGCTCGACGGCCGCCGCGAGCGACGCCTCGTCGTCGGTGACGACCTCCCGGTAGCGCGCCTCGCCGCCCCAGCGTTCGACGAGCCGCGAGACGGTGAGCCCGTTCGTCTCGATCACCTGCCCCGGGTCGGGATCCGACTGCACCAGCTCCTCGCCGGTCGGGATCACGGCAACTTCGGGCGGCTCGTGGACGGTCATCTCGTCGATTCCGACCGACTTACAGAGACCCAGATCGGAGGGTCGCAGGACGTGGCCCGGCCCGTAGAGCCGCTGTCCCTCGGCGACGTCCTCGCCGGCCTCGCCGACGTTCTCGCCCTCGGCGACCGCGTCGAACGTCTCCACCTCGTCGCCGACCTCCTCGACCCGTTCGATCATGACGACCGCGTTCGCGCCGTCCGGAAGGTCGCTGCCGGTGTGGACGCGGGCGGCCTCGCCCGGTCCGACCGGTCCCTCGCGACCGGTCGCGCGGAGGACCGCCGGCGATCGGTCGGAGGCGCCGAAGGTGTCCTCGGCGCGGACGGCGTAGCCGTCCATGGCGGCGCGGTCGTATCCGGGGACGGGCACCGGCGCGTCGACCGGCTCGGCGAGGACGCGGCCGTCCGCCTCGGCGAGCGGGACCGTCTCCGTGCGTCCGTGCGGCGTCGCGGCGTCGAGCAGCGTCGCCAGCGCCTCGTCGACGCGAGTCCGGCTCTTGAAGCCGGCCTGCCGTCTGTCGTTGCTCATGTTCGGTCCTTCCCGTTCCGGACGCAAAAAGCCCGCTCTCGCCGGGCGGTCGATCGCCCGCGATCACGTCGATCGGGGCGGGTCTCACGCGAGGACGACGAACCGGAACAGCCAGAGCACGAGCATGCCGACGCCGATGGTGGCAAAGACGTTCTCAGTCCGCCAGGCGACGACGGCCGCCGCGACGCCCGCGATCAGCCGCTCGTCGAGCAGCGTCGCCGCGACGTCCGGCCGCAGCGTCACGAGGTCGGGGACGACCAGCGCCGCGAGGACCGCCGGCGGAACGTATCGAAGCACCCGCTTCACGTTGGTCGGCACCTCGTCGATGCGGCCGAACAGATGGATGAACGAGTACCGGAAGCCGTAGGTCGCGATCCCGATGAGCACGATGGCAACCCAGATCCGGAGGTCGCTCATCGTCCCCGTCGTCGCCGGCACGGCGCCGGCGCTGGAAGCCATCACGTCGCCACCTCCACGAGCAGCCCGGCCACGATGCCGGCGGTCGCACCGACGAGGAGTCCGAGGTTGAAGGGCACGCCGACGGCCAACAGCGCGACGACGCCGCCGGCGGCACCGGCGACCGTCGTCGGTCGGTCCTTCATCGCGGGCACCAGCAACGCGAGGAAGACGAGCGGCACGGCGAAGGTGAGCCCCCAGGCGTCGGGGACCCCCGCGCCGAGGACGAAACCGACGACGGTTCCGATCTGCCAGACGATCCACAGCGGGGCCGCGACGCCGAGATAGTACCGCCAGCGGGAGCGCTCCTCCTCGGCCGTGAACTCAGCGATCGAGAGCGCGTAGGCCTGGTCGGTGAGGACGTATGCGAGTCCCGCACGTAGCCGCTCACGGTAGTCGGCGAAGTGGGGCGCGATGGACGCCGAGTACATCACCATGCGGACGTTGATGACGACCGCGGTCGCGACCACGACCGCGAGCGGTGCGTTCGAGCCGACCAGATCGAGCGCCGCGAGCTGTGAGGCGCCCGCGAAGACGATCACCGACATGCCGACCGCCTGTGCGAGATCGAGTCCGGCCTCGACCGACGCGATCCCGGCCACGAGCGCGAACGGGACGATCCCCAAAAGCAGCGGCAACACGTCGCGTGCCCCGGCCCGGAAGTCCTCGTGCATATACGTTCGTGAGGCGTGCTCGCGGGACAAGTCGGTGTCGAATCGTCCGAAGGAATCGACGTCGTCACCCGCCGGTGCCGCGCGGGCGCGCTCCCGCAACCCTCACTCCCGCGGATACGGCGGCTCGTCGTACTTGGTCGCGAGGTACTCGGCGTGTTCGAGCTTCGCGTTCGCCTTCCGGAAGGTACCTAAAAGCGAGTGGATCTCCCGTTCGGTCGGATGGGCACGTCCGAGCAGCCGACGCATCAACAGCGCGTTCTTCTCGCGGCGATGGGGTCGCTGTCCGGCCGCCGAAAGGAACTCGTCGAAAAAGTCGTGGAACCGTTCGACGTCCGCCTCCTCGGCGCGGGCGACCGCGACGTCCGGCAGCTGCGTCTCGGAGACGGTCAGCTCGCGGAGCTCGTATAACAGCACCGTCGCCGCTTGACCGAGGTTCAACACGGGGTAGTCGCCGTCGGCGGGGATCGAACAGACCTCGTCGATCCGGGCGAGCTCGTCGTTGTTGAGCCCGCGACCCTCACGGCCGAAGACGATGGCCGTCGGCGCGGAGACCCCTTTTAGTGACTCCCGTAGCTCCGCCGGCGTTTTAAAGGGAAACCGCTCGTGGCTGCGGTCGTCCTCGCCGGTGATCGCGGTCGTCCCGACGGTGTGGTAGTTCTCGACGACCTCGTCGAAGGTCACCTCCTCGGCGTTCGGCAGGACGTCCTCGCGGGCGTGGCCGGCGAAGCCGTACGCCTCGCCGTCCTCCGCCAGCTCCGGGGGATTCACGAGTTTGAGGTCGTACAGCCCGAAGTTCTTCATCGCCCGGGCGATGGTGCCGACGTTGCCCGGCGTCTCCGGCTCGACGACGACGACGACCGGCGGGGGATCGAGGGGATCGGTCCCGTCGACGGCGGCAGGGTCGGTCGCGTCGGCGGCAGGGTCGGTCGCGTCGGCGGCAGGGTCGGTCGCGTCGGCGGCAGGGTCGGTCGCGTCGGCGGCGAAGTCCTCGTCGCTCATCGGTCCGACGGATACTCCGTCGAGAGGTCGAGGTCGGCGGCCGCGAGGTCCTCATCGCTCAGAGCCTCGTCCTCGTCGGGCTCGGAGACGCCCGCGAGCGCGCGGATGTCGATCCGCTCGCGCTCGAAATCACGTTTGTCCTCCAGTTGCTTCTGGATCTCCCGTTCGTTCGGCGGGTCCGGGAGCGCGTCGGGGTCCTCGTCGACGTGCTCGACGGAGCCGTACCCCTCGGGCGCCTCGTTACCGGCGGCGACCCATTCGTGGAACCGCTCGGCGAACGCGACGGTGCCTTTATGATCGCTGCCGTCCGCCTCCCGGAACCAGTAGATGAGATCGGGTTCGTGGGTCGGACAGAGCAGCACCTCGCCGCGCGGCTCGCCGTAGACGATCCGCGCCTGGTTGCATCGGTGGATCTCGGCCTCGCCGTGTTCGAGATAACAGACGTCACACGGCTCCTCGACGAGCCTCGTCAGCCGGACGAGCCGCTCTCTCGGATCCTCGGGGATCTCGTCGAGCGGCTTCAACTCGCCGTCCGCCGTAAATATCTCGTCCTCGTCGAACCGCCACCCGCGGAGTCCGACGCTCACTTTCGCCATGTCCGTGGATCCGCGTGGCACGAATAAAAGGCCGTCCTTCCGGGTGTGGGGCGTTCCGAACCGCATTCCGGTGCGCGTTCGGGACGAAACGAGCGCCGGTTCGATCCCGTCCGCGGCGTTAGCCGGGGTGTTTATAGTACTCGTTCGATGAAACGGTGCTCCCGGCTTGATTACGGCCCGGAGACTCGACCGATCGCGACCTGAACCTCCACCCGACCGCACCGCAGCCTCACGCCTCCCCAGCCTCACGCCTCCCCAGCCTCACGCCTCCCCAGCCTCACGCCTCCCCAGCCTCGCGCCTCCCCAGCCTCGCGCCTCCCCAGCCTCGCGCCTCCCCA
>LKMJ01001050.1_pt1 | contig 23558 bp, 21 predicted proteins | sample 643391 | NCBI WGS metagenome assembly LKMJ01 (sample SAMN04112250, study PRJNA286221) | soda lake metagenome | biome: soda lake; feature: Kulunda Steppe; material: water; isolation source: sample PL-Br10 brine of Picturesque Lake | place: Russia: Kulunda steppe | collected 2010-07
CGGTGGGAGTTCCGAACTCGCTCGACCGTTTTCCGCTGTCACAGACAGCGAAGGGAACGGGCTCCACACGGTTCGGTTCTGGGCGGAGCCAGTACCACCCCCGTTCCGGACAGCGGGCTCTTTCGTCCTTGCCCGGAAATCGGCAATATACGGTTCGTACTGCTCGATAATCAAGTTTACGCGCTTCATCCCACGAGTGAACTCGTGGGCTTTCGCGCTGTTTCCGCTGTAACCGACCAAGCTTCCGGTCGTGTCTGTTCGCTAGTTTTGGGGAGTGGTTCAACATGACCGGTGTCGTTGAAGTAGAGAACGTTTGGTTCGTATACGACACCAACCTTGCGCTCAAGGACGTGAGTTTGAACATAGAGGAAGGTCAGTATCTGGGACTCATCGGACCTAACGGGTCTGGAAAGACAACCCTTTTACGGTTGATGTTAGGCCTGTTACAACCGGACCGTGGAAGCGTCCGATTGTTTGGGAAACCGTCTACGGATTTCAGGCAGCGTGAACGGATTGGTTACGTCTCACAACGATCAACAGACAGAGATACTGCGATGCCGATGACGGTTGAAGAAGTCGTCGAGATGGGGCGATACGCTCATCGAGGCCGAAGGCGATTACAGGCATGTGATCACCGTATTATCGACGAAGCTCTGGAAAGAGTAGGAATCGCTGATATTTCAGAGCAGCGTATCGATCGTCTCTCCGGTGGTCAGCGACAGCGGGCGTTCATTGCCCGTGCACTCGCCTCCGAAGCCGATCTTCTAGTTTTGGATGAACCAACCGTCGGCGTCGATGCTAGTTCCCGGGATAACTTCTACGGGTTGTTATCGAGACTGAACAAGGATGGAATCACAATTCTGTTGGTTGAACATGACATCGATGTCATCACTACCCACGTAGATACGGTGGCTTGTATCAATCGAGAGCTCTACTACCACGGTGATTCAGTATCATTCCTCGAGAGCGATGCTTTGACAGATGCATATGGTACGCACCACGGGATACTCCACCACGATCACCCATGAGCAAGGACGATTTGATAGACGCAGATGGCGGGATCAATGCGACGGATAATCGCGTTGCCACGCTGAATCGTAGACGGCTCAGCCGCCGGCATCGTGTGGGGCTCGAGGCTGTTGGAATCGGCTTATTCGGCCTACTGACAATTGCGATGATTCTCTTTCTATTGGCGGAGTGGCTTCGTGGATCCGTCGAACCCATGTCACTGTTGTACGATCAGTATCTGATCATCGGTGAGTGGATTGACTTCGCCCTCGGAACGATCGTCTTCGAATTCGGTAGTACATGGCGGGCCCTCGCGGCCGGCCTCCTTATCGGGTTAGTGGCACCTATGCTTGGAACATTTCTGATCCATCAGCAAATGGCACTCATCGGCGAAACACTCGCACATACAGCCTTTGCTGGGGTTGCCGCCGGTGTCGTCGTTGTTGCGTTCACCGGGTGGGGTGGAAGTCTGATACTTGTTGATCTCGGTTCCCAGGGTGGGCTCTTATTCGTCGCACTAATTGTAAGTGCGCTCGGTGCACTCGGACTGCAGTGGTTGAGTCAGCACTCAAATAGTTATGGGGACGTCCCCATTGCAATCGTGCTTGCTGGGAGCTTTGCAATCGGGACGTTACTTATTAGTTGGAGCCGTGAATTCGCACCAATCTCTGTGGATATCGAAGGCTTCCTCTTTGGAAGCCTGGCTATTGTGACCCTGCAGGGAGCACGGCTAATCGCTGTCCTTAGTGTGTTAGTTGTTGGTATTGTTGTAATACATTTCAAACAGTTCGTATTCATTACCTTCGACGAAGAAGCCGCGCGAGTGGCGGGGTTACCCGTCACACAATATAACACCCTTCTCGTCGTGATGACGGCAGTTGTGGTGGTAGGTGCAATGCAAATCCTCGGTGTGATCCTTGTCGCTGCGATGCTCGTTGTACCAGCTGCCGCTGCTTCGCAATTGGCGGTCAGTTTTCGGGAAACGGTAGTCTTGGCAGTTATATTCGGGCAATTATCGGCACTCGCTGGGCTGATTTTTTCGATGGTAGCGTCTCTCCCTCCCGGCGGATCGATTGTCGTAGTGGCAATCGGTATCTATCTGCTCGCGATCTTTGTTTCCAACCGGTCAGTACAGTCGATGTCAATCCATTGAGTTTATAACTAGCATTTTGCAATCCAAAGAAGGTCACTGAGAATGTTCATCGATACCGTCCTGAACAACACGTTCGGCCAGTATCGCACAGTCGATCCGCATCGGTGAGATCTCTACGCCGAGTTTCTCGAGTGCGTCATCACGGTCCAGTTCACGGACCTCCCCAACAGTTATTCCCGGGAGCTTTTCTGTGAGCATACTTGCGCTTGACAGGCTAATCGCACAGCCATCACCCCTGAAAGCAACCTCCTCGATCGTTTCATCGTCGTTACCAAGACGGACATCGAAGGTAAGTTCGTCCCCACACGTGGCGTTCTCACCCGTATGGGAGAACGTGAGCGAGGAAAGGTTACGGAGAATCAAGGAGAAAGCCCCGTCCTTTCCAGTAGTTGCCGAATCAGACTTTCGTCGAGACAGCTACTGTACAGGGCGGGGAGGGTGTCTCCAAAGTGGCGTGGATTCCGATAATGATCCAGAATCTGTTCCCGGTACATTTTGGAGCCGTCCATGCCCTTAGGTCACCTTCAGTTGGGAACAGCTACTCAATCGTGTCACTGTATTTCCTAAAGTGGTGATGCGCCCATCTCTACAGTAGGCATTCGTGAGGAGTTCACTCATCACACGCCCCCAACCTCTGTTGCTCCGTTGTTTCATTGATTGGCAACAGCGAATACTCGACGTGATCTATCTGGGGAATCGCTCGAAGCTTCTGTACGAACGCAGATATCTTCTGGACAGTCCCCGAGAGAATGTATACCTCGAGGCATGTATCCTGGCTCATGCATTGGTGGGTGTGACCGACGATCCGCCCGCCATGACTGTGACGTAGTTCGCTCAGTCGTTGTTCTGGTCCTTTGGAATGACTGGTAAACTGAATTGCTACGATACCGGAGATCACCCGATCGTCTTCCAGAGTGTTTTCGAATTCGTCCAACAACCCTCGAGTCCCTTCTCGCACAACTGCACTTCTCCCTTCGAAGTCGTGTGCTTCGGCGAATGTGTCAAGACGTTTCCGTAACGTCGGGGGCATTGACACCGTGACAACCTCCATACTCATAAACAGAACACCCTTATCGCGGTCTGTTAATAATTCTACCGATAACAATAGTAAGAACCATTAAGACAAGTGCTTTAGTTAGTAAAACACATGCCGTCACAGAGTCTGAGTCAGCAGTCAGTATCAAACGTTGGAGGGCATCGGATCGGGTTTTTTGGCGAACGCAACGTTGGCAAAACGACAGTCGCGACCCTGGTTGCGGACCGACTTTCAAGACGGTCCCAGGTATCTGTGCTGGGAGAAGCTGCTGGGGTTGTCGGCAGTGAGTCGGCTCAACAGCCAAATGGTAACCACGGACTTGGGATAGAGTGGACTGTCGTAGACGCGAAAGCAGGTCAGCAACCGTTCGAGCGATGGGCTGACGCCCTCGACACTGCATTCGTCGTCGCTACCCCCGATACACTCGACACTGTGTCGACCTACGAACGGATCGCGGACCGGGTTGGTGTTGACCTCTTTCTTATAGTGACGCGCTTCACAGAAGCGGATCGGGAGCAGCTTCGTGCCTTCGACGGTCCCAAATTGGCCGAGTATTTTTACGAAGACGAGACGGTTTCAACCTCGATGGAGGTTGGTGAGATACCCGACCTCGAGGACTGGACTGTCGAAGCGATTCTCATAGAGGCGTTGCAACCCGAACGACTGGATCATGGCACTGCCATCGATGCGCTCGAAGCAGGACAGCGCTCGATTATCAACGTGGAAATATCAGACCGCCAGGAGGCAGATTCACTCATTGATACGTTCAAGAGCGCCGGGTATCGGGCGGCATATTATCGTTGTAATTGTCGAGGTCACGACGGCCACGTGATCGCTCGATTGGACAAAGAGAGGTGAAGAGAACTGCGAGAGTTCCACGGGTCACCCGACCCGTGATACTTTGCCTACTTTGACCGACTACGGAAGCACCGATTGATCTGCCGTCAGAATCGAATATTCGACAGTTGTGACACCGTCGACAGCACGAAGGCGAGAGACGTATGAACTAATGTCATCGACCGTACCCTCGACGACAAACAGCTCGAGACAGGTGCTCCTAGCGTGACTGTGAACGTTCGACGTAACGAGGTCCTGGTTCGCGTGGCGAACCTCCGAAAGCGCCACCTCCGCTCCAGAGTTGTGATCGAACATGGTTGTGATGACGCAGATAACCTGTTTACCATCGAAATCCTGCTCATCAAACTCCGCTAGCAACCCGCGCGTACCTTCTCTGACCGCCTCACTTCGACCACTGTATCCGTGGTCCTGAATAAATTTGTCGAGCTCGTTTAACAGTGAATCCGGCATTGAGACGCTGACGACTGGCATGTTGTGTAGATTGGTTCCCAGCAGGATATATGTTATTATGACGAGTTGCGGAATTCGTAATAACTAACAATTTTGTACCTCCAGTTCGTAACAAGACTGATGACGCAGACCATCCCAGTAACCGTCCTCTCAGGAGCACTCGGCGCCGGCAAGACAACCACACTCAACCACGTCCTGACCGAAGATCACGGCCACGAAGTTGCCGTCCTCGTCAACGACATGGGTGAGGTGAACATCGACGTCGATCATGTCGAACAACAGTCCGAGCTGTCACAAGCCAATGAAGAGATAATTGAAATGTCTAACGGGTGCATCTGCTGTCGACTGCGCGGCGATATGCTCGAAGCCGTCGGTGCACTCGTCGAGAGCCGGGAGTTCGACTACCTGCTCGTAGAATCATCTGGAATTTCCGAGCCAATACCAGTTGCCCAGACGTTCGCGCTTGGCTTTGAGGATGCTGAGTACGATCCAACTGACGATTATCACCTCGACACGATGGTGTCAGTGGTTGATGCCCACGCAATGTACGAAGGATTCGACTCAGGGAAAACGCTCACTAGCGACGAATCAACCCCTGGAACCGATCGTATCCCCGAAGAGGTGTTGCTCGATCAGATTGAATTTTGTGACGTCCTTCTACTCAACAAGTGCGATCTCGTCCCCGACGACGAACTCGACGAAATCGAAGCTGTTCTCAAGGTACTCCAACCCCGTGCGAAAATCGTTCGAACTGAATTTGGGGGCGTTGATCCAGCAGAAATTCTCGAAACAAAGCGGTTCGACTTCGAGGAGGCACAAAACTCGGCTGGCTGGAAACACGAACTTCATCATGGCCACCACCACGACGCTGCCGCGGAAGAACACGGGGTGGAATCTTTCGTCTTCCGGGCAGACCGACCATTCCACCCGGAGCGATTTGCAGAGCTCCTCCGGCACCTTCCATCAGCGATTATCCGCGCAAAAGGCTTTTTCTGGTCAGCCGGTCGCGAAGACGTCGCGATGGGGCTGGATAAAGCGGGCCAGTCCGTACGTGCAGGTCCCAAGGGTCAGTGGATCGTGAATCTCCCGAAACAGCAACAACAGCGCTACTTTCAAGCAATGCCCGGTCTCGAAGACGAATGGGACGACCAGTGGGGCGACCGAGGTGTCGAACTCGTTTTCATCGGTCGTGACTTTGAAGCCGCTGAAATGAAGGCTTGGCTTGAGGACTGCCTGCTCAGCGATACCGAGATGGACGAAGACTGGAGCACGTATGCCGACCCCTTCGGCATAGACGACCAGCGAGAGCTAGCGCTCGCGGACGACTGACGACTATGGTACTCACCACTTCCCGACGAATACCCGAGATGCCACCCCTCGCTGACCGTTCAAGGGGCCACACCGAGGTGGAGCTATGACACTCTACGGCGTTGGTCTAGGACCGGGAGACCCAGGCCTCATTACACTGCGTGGCCGGGAGGTCCTGGAATCGGTGGATGTAGTGTACACGCCAGGTCGGCTTTCACAGGATGTCGCCTCAAAGTACGTCAATGACGAGCAGTTGAGCGACCTCGAGTTCCCGATGACGCGAGACGAGGCGCAGTTGCGCCGTGCCTGGAAGCAGGCCGCTGCAGAGGTCGCACCGGCGGCTCGCAAGGGGACGGCCGCCTTCGTCACACTAGGCGATCCAAACGTCTACTCGACGTTTGGTCACTTACGCCGAACGCTCGAGCGGTTCCATCCCGACGTGGAATTGGAAGTCGTCCCGGGCGTTTCGACAGTGACGGCCTTCACGACTGCCCTCGATGTCGAGATTCCGGCCGGGGCTGAATTAACGCTGCGTGAGGCGTCGGGTGGAACTGCACCGATCGGTCCCAATCGCCTCGTGTTGTTCAAGGTGACAGATGTACCCGCAACTGACGAGAAACTTCGGGACGCGGGATACGAGGTTACCTACGGTCGTCGGCTCTTCATGGACACACACGAGTCAATCATCACCGAGGACCCCGAGGATTTACTCGAGCGTGACTACTATACCGTCGCCTACGCAGAAAAACCCGAGGCAATCAATGGTCCGACCTCGCTTTTTGATTGCGAGTAGCCCGTCGTCGAGGGTCTGTACGATACGACCGGAGCACACCACCAAGCCATGATCAAGAATGGCGGCAGACCGAAGCCAGTCGTAGAACTGATATCCTCTTCTTTTACTTCTTCACTCCAGTGGCGTGTCGATGAACGGCGGTACCGATTGAGCGCAGGGCCCCGGCGTTGCTATGGGTGAACCCGTCTCGACAGCGTCACGGCGGCGACCACCGCTATGAGGGCCGCCACGATACCGAACCCGGGGATTCCGTCGTCAGCTGTATCGTCGGTTGCATCGTCTGCGTCTTCGTCAACCGTATCGTCGGTTGCGTCATCGTCCGCATCTTCGTCAACTGTATCCTCGTCGTCCGCATCGTCGGCCTCTGGCTCCACCATGACCGTTCCAGCTTCGACATCGTCGAGGCGTACGTCATACTCACCAGTCTCCTCGAGCGAGAGAGTGAACGCCACGTCGGCCTCAGCTCCTGGCTTTACCGTGACAGGCGTCGTCTCGACGATTTCGTCGTTCACCTGTAGTGCGACATCTTTCTCGCCGGCTGCACCGCCTGTATTCTCTACCGTCGCCTCCACCGTCAGTTCCTCGCCAGGGGCTACCTCTGTAGCCGAGACCGAGTGCTCGACGATCTCGAGGGCAGGCTGTTCGCCTACGAGGGCGAACGTGGAGAAGTAGGGTGTCTCTCCACGAACCGTGACGGTGTCTTGCAGCTCGGTGGAACTCGGGCTTCGAGTCCAGGTGTCGCCGGGAAAGAGCTCCTCCGCGGTTTCCGCCTCCTCGAGCGTATCACGGGGGAACAGTGCCTCGGGATCGTCGACACCAGCTTCCTCCCACGTGTCACCCGGGAACAGGTCTTCGGCTGTCTGGGCTTCTTGCCACGTATCACCTGGGAAGAGATCTGCAGCCGTCTCGGCTTCTTCCCACGTATCTCCGGGGAACAGTGCTTCGGGATCGTCGACACCAGCATCCTCCCACGTGTCACCTGGGAAGAGATCCTCCGGCGAATCGGGCCCCTGCCACGTATCGCCCGGGAAAAGGTCCTCAGGCGAATCGGCTTCTTCCCACGTATCACCTGGGAAGAGGTCTTCGGCGGTTTCCGCTTCATCCCACGTGTCACCTGGGAACAGTGCCTCGGGATCGTCGACACCGGCTTCTTCCCACGTGTCTCCCGGGAAGAGGTCTTCGACGGTTTCGGCCTCCTGCCACGTATCACCTGGGAAGAGGTCTTCCGGCGAATCGGCCTCTTCCCACGTATCACCAGGGAACAATGCTTCGGGATCGTCGATAACAGCCATCTCCCAGGTATCGCCGGGGAACTGTGTACTCGTCTCGCGTTCGACCCACTCACCATCGTCGTAGTGATACAGGGTCACGTCATCCAGGTCGACGCCTCGAGCGTCCAACTCCTCGTTCGAGAGTTCGAACTCGAGTGTGGCATTTTCGACCTCGTCTGACTCGAGCGTCGTGTTGATCTCGACATACTGCAGCCCTTCTGCCGCGTTCGGTATCTCTTCAACCTCCGCCCTGTGGTCTCCAGTACTCGAGATAGTCGCCTCGAAGTCGGTGTCCACGGACGGCGTCACGTTCAGCGACGTGAGGGTCGTGTCTCCCTCTTCGGTGTCGTTCGAGACGGGAATCGACACGGACTCGTTCGCCACCGCGTCGGTGACCGTTGCAACCGTTTCATTGTCGATCGTGTCGACCGAAACGGTGGGTTCTGGGTCTTCGGGTTCGGGATCGGGAGACGGTGACGGTGACGGCGATGGCGACTCCTCTTCTTCTTCCTCGACTGCGACCATCCCTGCTTCGACGCCGTCGACGCTGATCTCGTACTCACCGGGCTCGTCGAACGTGTGTCTGAACTCGAGTGCCTCGGTCTCGCCGTCGTCGACGGTGACCGTTTCGGTGGCCTCGACGGTTTCGTTGATCTCGAGGTCGCCCGTATATTCGCCTGGGGCGTCGCCGGTGTTCTCGATGTCGGCGGTGATGGTTATTTCGTCGTCTTCATCGATATCGGTCTCGCTCAACTCGACATCGACGATCGACAGATCCGGTTGTGGTTCTGGATCGTCGCGATCAGACTGGAAGGTGGGATAGGCATCAGTCGTCTCCCAGACGTTCTCGAAGTCGAAGCCGTCCATGTTGTCGATTGCATCCTCACCCGTCATCTCCTCTGCAGGTTCGGTATCGCCTGTGTCGCCGAAGCCTTCGACACCAGTAGCTCCTCCCTCACCAACTGCGTCTGCCTGATTGGTCGTGCCCTTATCCCAGTACGCCTCATCGACGGTACCGCCATCGTTCCAACCGACGAGCCCGCCAACGTACTCAGCGCTACTGCCGTCGACTACCTCTGTGGCATAGGTTTCGCTCAGGTCGCCCTGGTTCCAGCCGACTAATCCGCCGACATAATCACTTCCCTCGACTGAACCAGTGGCATAGGCCTGGGTCACGTCACCCTCGTTGTTGCCGACTAGTCCGCCGATTACTTGGTCTCCTTCGACCGAGCTTTCGGCATAAGATTCGGTGAGGTCGGCTCCGTTGTAGCCAGCGAGCCCGCCGATCCAAAAGTCACCTCCGATCGGACCCTCGGCAGAGGATTCAGTCACGGTGCCATCGTTCCAACCGACGAGCCCGCCGATGACTTCGACGCCCTCGGCTGGACCCTCAGCAGAGGATTCAGTCACGGTGCCATCGTTCCAACCGACGAGCCCGCCGATGTACTCGTTCCCTTCAGCTGAACCAGTGGTGGTCGATTCGGTCACGTTACCATCGTTCCAGCCGACGAGCCCGCCTACGTAATCGCTTCCTTCGACTGAACCGGTGGTAGCCGATTCGGTCACAGTACCGTTATTGGAACCGACCAATCCGCCGGTGTACGCCGATCCATCGATATCGACGTCTTCGAGCTGGAGGTTCGCAATGGTTGACTCCTCGGCGGTTCCGAACAGGCCAACTTTGTCACTGGAACGGCTAATAGTGAGATCAGAAATCGTGTGTTCCTGTCCGTCGATACTTCCCGTGAACGGTGTGTCGTCATCGCCGATCGGCTCGAATCCGTCGCCGTCGTTCCAATCCACCGTCGCGGATGCGTCGATGTCGTCGACGAGTTCGTAGTGTCCCTCGAGATCTTCGTTCATCGCCTGCAGGTCCTCGACGTCTTCGATGAGATACGGGAACTCTTCGCTGCCGTCCTGTCTGACCTCCGTGACGGTGAGCGTGGAGGTACTCTCGTTCGTCCTGCCAGGGTCGTCTTCGACGGTGAGCGTGACCTCGTACTCGCCGGCCTCGTCGTAGGTGTGGGTCGTCACTGGGTCGGTCGTCGTTTCGTCGACCGAGCCGTCACTCGTGAAGTCCCATCGGTACTCGGCGATCTCGCCGTTCGGTGAGGACGACGTAGACGCATCGAACGTCACCTCGTCATCTTCTCCGGGCGTTGCCGGGAAGGCAGGGTTCGTGTCGAACGCCGCCACTGGATCCTCGGCCGCTGGCTCCTCGCGCAGCCCCGGATAGCTGTTGGTCGTCTTCCAGACGAACTCGAAGTCGAAGCCGTCCATGTTGTCGATTGCATCTTCACCCGTCATCTCCTCTGCCGGTGAGTCGTCGTCGAGTTCTCCAAGTCCGGTGGCGTTCTGGTCATCAACACCAGCTCCAGGCGACTCTTGTCCTGATTCCGGAACGTCCCAGTACGACCGCTCGATACCACCAACCTTGTTTCCGACGAAGCCACCGGTCTTATCGACGTCTATCGTCTCGACGGTAACTGCGGCGTATGACTCCTTGACATTGATGTCTGGCGGTGTCTCGCTGGCATCGCTGATTTCGCCGGCCAGCCCGCCGACTCTGGTGCCATTGGTAACCAAGACCCTGTCGCCGGTCGCATACGATTGGATGACCTGCGCATTCGATCCAACGCTCCCCGCCAGTCCACCGGCGTTTATAAGACTTACAGAGCTTCCTTCTGCAACGACGGATCCGTTTGTTTTCGACTGATGGAGCTCGCCATTGCCGACCGTACCGACCAACCCACCCGCGTTTGAACTTCCAGTGGCCGTCACGTCACCGGTCGAGTACGTATCAGTCACCGTCGGACTGCCGGTCATCGATCCAGCGAGACCACCAATACTTCCGTTTCCAGAAACGTCGCCCGTTGCGTAGGAGTTCTCCACCGTCCCGCTAGCGCGGCCCGCCAGACCCCCAGTGTCGCCACCGCCTGTGACGTCACCGGTCGCATAGGAGTCGGTGATGTTGCCGTTGTTTCCGACCAGACCTCCGACGCTGGACCCACCTTCGACGGCTCCCGAGGCGTTCGATGCCACGATGTCCGATTGCCCAGCATTCCCTACCACTCCGCCGACTGAACCTGCTGAGGAGAAGTGGTCCTCATCCGGAGGATCGGGGATGCGAACGTTGACGTCCGTCGTCGTCGACACGTTCTCGATCAATGAGCCACTTGTTTCTCCGACCGCTCCACCGAACTGGGAGCCAGGATCTTCAAAGTACGTGACAGTCCCCCTGGCTGTCGAATCACGAAGTTCACCTTCTCTGAGGAAGCCGGCGATGCCACCTACGTATCGTCCATCGCTGGTAACAGTGACGTCCGTTTTGACACCCGTTAGTATGCTTTCACCGCTCCCAGTTTCCCCGGCCACGGCGCTCGCATTGTGGTCTGCCGTCCCGACCATGCCGCCGACTCTGTTATCCACCGATTCCACGGTCGACTCGTGGCCGCCAGTCACCGAGCTGTCGTGTACTGTCACGTTCATGCCGAGACCGATGAGAGACCCGGTGGACTCTCCACCGGTGACGTTGACCGCCTCGAGGTGGACGTCTTCTACCGTCGCCTCGTAGGCTCCACCGAAGAGTCCTACATCGTCTTCATCAGTCCGGTTGATCATCAAATCCGAGATCGTGTGTCCCTGCCCGTCGAGTGACCCCGTGAACGAGCCATCGGTATCGGGGTCGGTCACGCCAGGGGTGAAATCACCCGCTCCGACCGGTTCAAAGCCATCGCCGTCGTTCCACTCTTCGGTCTCTGAGGCGTCGATGTCGTCGACGAGCTCGTAATGGCCTTCCACATCCTCGTTCATCGCCTGCAGGTCCTGGACGTCCTCGATGAGATAGGGGAACTCCTCGCTCCCGTTCTGTGGTCCCTCCGTAACGGTGAGCGTGGAGGTTGTCTCGTTCGTCTCCTCGGCCTCGTCTTCGACGGTGAGCGAGACCTCGTACTCGCCAGCCTCGTCATAGGTGTGTGTCGTCACCGGGTCAGGCGTCGTCTCGTCGGTATCCCCGTCGCCGGTGACGTCCCATCGGTACTCATCGATCTCACCGTTCGGTGACGAGGCTGCAGACGCGTTGAACGTCACCTCATCGCCTTCCCCGGGCGTTGCTGGTGGCACCGGGTCGACCTCGAAAGAGGCATCCGGTGGAATCGCATCGACTTCGTACAGCGCGACCGTTCCGACCCCGTCGACGTCTGCTGAGACGGTCTCCTCGTCCGTGTCGACGTCGCTCGCGTCTGAAATGATATCCCAAAGCTCGGTTTCGTAGTCGTACTGCAAGATTCGAAGCGCTGATTCATCGATTCCGTCGGTGTCCACACTCGAGTAATTCAAGGTGAGATTGGCCCCGGATCCGTCAGCCGACGACGAACTCAGGTTGAAATACACGCCGGTCGATTCACCATCCTCCGGTGGGTCGAGCGGTTCGTCGAGTCCCTCGAAGTCGCTTTCATCCTCGAGAGCGTCGGCGAATTCGTTGACCGAGACGTCGGTGAAGGACCCGTCCAGTTGGGTTCCGTCGAGCGTCGTGTTGGAGGTGTTGACGCTTCCGGCTTCGGACTCGAAAACGAGACCGGGCAGTTGTGTGCCGTCCGTGGCGGTGGTCTCCTCGACGACGGTGTCCTCGATGGTCGTTTCCTCCCCTTCGACGACGACCCCGCGTTCGACCTCGGTGAGCTCATTTCCGATGAGGTGTGTTTCCTCGGCGCTATCTCCCACTTCGATCGCCGTTCCCTGAAGGTCGGTCACCACACTGTCGGTCACGGCCACGTTCGTGGAGGATCCGGTGATATAGATCGCTCTCCACTCATCATTACCTTCAGAATCGATTGTTTCACCAGATATATCGACGTCTGTACTCCCGCTGACGTCGATCACTGACGACGATTCGATGCCGACGTGTTTGTTGTTTCGGACCTGGACGTTCTCTGTCTCCTCGAGGACGATCGATGTTTGATCGCTATCGATGAACTCGTTGTCTTCAATGACTGCATCCTCGACATTGTCACTGGTGATATCAATTGTCTCGTCCGCCGGTGATGAAATTATTCTCATCATTCCTTCGAACGTATTATCACGGATTTCAAGGCCGTCAATCGACGTGGGGGACGCATCGACGATAACACCGCCGTCCCAGCTATCGACCTCGTTTCCTTCGATTGTGACGTTGGATACATCGAAGTTGATATCGATTGCCTCGCCGGAGCCGTCGGTGAAGACGTTGTCGCGGATTGTTAGATCTTCTGTCTCTCTGACGTCGATACCACGCTCGAGGTCGTTGAACTCTACGTTTTCGATCAGGATATTCGACGTCTCAGCTGCGACTTTAATTCCGTCGTCCACGTCGGTGCTGATCGTGTTGTTCTGTCCGTCTATCTCGACGTCGCTTGCCTCAACCCGGAGACACTCTTGGTCTGCATCCCCGTCGACCAAAAGATCATCGTCCAGTACGTACGATCCCGACTCATCGATGACGGTGCACTCGGTGATTGGTTCTTCGCTGTCGTCAGCGACGGCGATGCCTGTAAACCCGAATCCACTCCCCAGCATCGCCACGATCGCTAGAATTACGACTAACCCAATACCGAGTCGTTTCAGCCACCGTGTGGAGGGAGTTCGGTCAGCCCAACCGCGTGGAGAGCGGTTTCTGAAACCATCCCCATCATGCCACCAATGTCTGTCGGTCCCGCTCCCTACCCGACTACGGGTGGATCGCCGAGATTTCGAACCTGTGTCTACTCGGTGTGTCCTGTCACGTCGGTCATCTCTTGACTCAAGATCAAATGAAACAGCCATTTCGGATAATCCGATAACTATAGTGACAGTAATAAGTTTAATCTGTAATGGATTACTGTAAATGATATTACTAATATCACGACCATGCGCAAACTGGCTGTGGTGACTCGCCCCACGACAACTTTTGTGTCCTCGTAGGCCTACTATTGCGGACGACACGCCAGGACGGTTCCAGGGAGTCTTCAGCGTGGTGTCTCGTCCGTGTTGGAACATGGCCGCGAATCCCAGAACTAATTCGAACACTGAAGTCACAACGACCTCGAGGGCAGGTTGTCCGTTTCGCCACCCTTGCTCACAGCTAGAACGGTCGGTACAGCCGCTCCTTGGTGGTCTCTCACAGACACATAACTCCTCGATGAAACACGTAGGATTTTGTGATTCCCGCCTTTTGTATGGCCATGGACACCGGAAGGGGGATCGAACTCACGGAACTTCTTGTCGTTCACCATGACAAGTTGACACTCTTAGAACAAAAAGAAGGTCTCACCAGTCAGCAACTCGAGCAACACCTCGACCAGTCACGGGCAACGATTAACCGACATCTCGCGGCGCTTCGTGAGGCCGACGTTATTACCACAACAAATGGGACACACCGTCTCACGGAGTTTGGATCGATTGTCTTCGATGAACTGGATGGCTTTTGTCACCAGTTACATGTCTCTGCCCAGCTTCCAGCACTCACTACACAGCTGTATTCGTGTCCCCTGCCGTTTGAAACCCGGCTTTTGACCGGGGCGACGGTGACGAAAGCGATCGCTGAGGCACCCTATCAGATGCATAACCGATATCTCGAGTTTTGGAACGAAACCGAACGGGTGACAGGTATCAGAAGCAACGCCGCTGTTCCTCCCGGTGTTGTCGAGCGACTCAAACCAAAACTTCGGGACGGGGTTGTCGTCGATAGTCTGTGGACACCGAGGGCAGCCACCCAGTTTCTCGAGACCTATCCAGAGATGAAGACGCTCTGGCTGGAGGAGCCAACTGCCAGTATGCACATTACTCACGAACCCATCCCGGTGCAGTTCGGCTTGTTCGATCACCGGCTTGCGTTCACGGTTCACGACGGCGAGACGGGCTATCCACGAGCCCTCGTCGATACGGCACGGCCTGGGGCCCTCGAGTGGGCACGTGATCTCTGTGGCTATTATCGTGAGCGGTCACAGCCGCTGGCTGCATGGCTCGATACTGCAGAAACGCTGGACGCCGAGTGACGGTGCGTTGAGCCGGGCTAGCTCATCTCCGGCAGTTCAAAATCAAAGAGCCCTTCCTGGATGTGTGCTGGTGCTTCGGTTTGTCCCCAGGTGAGTAACGCACCAGTGACCGCTGGATCACCACCATCGATATGGCGTGCTTCGGTATTGCCCCACTCATAGAAGTTGTGTGGAAGCCACTCAGCCTGTCTCATTTCCTCGAACATCACCTGTGCTGCTTTTTCGGCACTGAGCTCCCCTTCGACGTGTCTATCCAGCACGTCTGCACACCGTTCTAACAGCGCATCTTTCTCGGGAATAAACGGGGCGTCATCTCCAGGACGTGGAACCCCAAGCAGTTGGTCAAATTCCGTCACGTCCCCTGAGGAGAGGTACTTCAGGCAGTACCGTTGGATATAGAGGTCGGGGAAGATGGATTCGACCAGGATCAGTTGTGTCCAGGCGTTCCAGAGATCGAACTCTCCAGTTGCCTTGTAGGCGTTGCTCACGAGGAAATCTGCGGTCTCCAGTTGTCTCCGATGGAGGTCATCAATCGGGGTGAACCGCTCAGCAGCGAAGTCATCCTCGGCAAACGCATCCAAGAGCAGGTTTGCTGACCGAAAGACCGACTCGAAGGTGTGAACCATCCCCTGGGAGTACAGCGGGTCAACGAACCCGTAGGTGTGGTTGGTCAGCATGTGTCGATGACCGCTCGATTTCGACGCACTCCGTTGTAATCGACCGGTTCGAATCCACGGCATCACCGGCTCAACTGACCCGAGGTGTCGCTCGATATCGGGATAAGCGCCAATGATCTCATAGAACTCCTCTTTGGCTGTGAGCGTCTCATCACGTGGGTAGACCTCCCGATCTAACATGAGACCGATACTCGCTTTCGTCTCCGTCGAGCGCTCGAAGTTGTCGAACGGGATCACCCAGATCCACCCGCCCTCAAACACGTGATGGAGTGTCCCATCGTGCAATCGGTTGGTTTGGCCAGGGTGATCTTTCTCGTCGATCAGATCGTCGAATGGCTCGAGACCTTCGACGTGGGTGAAGATCGCTCGAGTGTCCGCCTCTATCTCCGGTGTCTCGTCTCGATAGCCCATCTTCTCTGCCAGGACTGAGTTGCCCCCGGTGGCATCGAGGAAAAACGCAGCCGTTGTTGTTCCCTGGGTGGTGGTCACGGTCACGTCGTCGTCGTTGATTTCGACGTCCGTGATGGGCATCTCATCCACGTAGTCAACGCCGTAATCGGCCGCTGACTCCACGAGATAGTGATCGATGTGCTCTCGCATGAGGTGACTCTCTTTGTAAAATGGCATCTCCGGGGGAACCAACTGGTGAGCGTGTTCGCCGGTGAACGGCTGGTCAGCTTCGTGGTAGGCAAAGCCCACGGAGTGTTTCACCCCACAGGATTGGGTGATGTTATCCACGATTTTGTTTGCATCACTCACGTGCTGTATCTCGGGGATCTCGAAGTACTCACCCACGATCCACATCCACACAGCCGTCAACGGCAACATGCCCTCCCCAATGGCGAACCGTGGATGTGTTTTGGCCTCGACGAGTAATACGTCGAGGTCGTTTTTCCCCAGAATCATCGCCGTCGCCGATCCGGCTATGCCGCTCCCCCCAATGATCACATCGTACGTTTCTTTCATGGGTGCTCAACTATGGGTCGTATACCCGCTTGTTATAGGCTCTGAAAGTAGTGAGCGCAGACTGCGCAGTTCTCAGGTGGTGCGTAGCACTCATCAAATTAGGACTGCGGCGTGGTCACTCGTTGTCTGCAGTGAACCGCTACAGGTGTCGGCCGTGATGACTGCCGTCGACTGCTCGAGTGACCTACACCGTGTCTCATCGCATCTTCGTCGTGATCCGCATAGAGGACGCCGGTATCGATCAACACCGTCATCCGTATAGTATGTCGTCGATATCCGCTTCGCTCGTCTCACTCCCTGACTGGAACCGACCACGACGCATCGACTTCTTTTCAGTCTCTGATAGCGGCACCGTCGTCTCCCGAAATGAATCAATGACATTATCCCGTGATTCATACGCCCCATCAATCAGGCGTGTGAGCAAGGCTTGTTGGGTCACTGATTTCCCCGTCCGAAGGCGTATTTCGGCCTGCAACTCCTCGAGCCGAGATTTTGCATCGTCGCTCACTTTGACTGCACTCGTCATACCCACTGGTTTCATCCGAAACTTGGTAATCATTGCTACTACTACGGCGTCGATGACGACGGATTTTCACCGCGGACAATCCGGACAAGGATAGCTTGCGTAACTCACAGAGGCCGTGTCTGGATCCCTGTCGGTTTGGCGTTCCGTGGACAGTCGTCGTCCTTGGCTGGCAGCTCTGAGGCGTCTTTCTGCCTGACTGCCGTAGACTGCTCGAGAGGCCCACTGACCAGTAACCAACCCACCACCAACCTGTTCAGTGTGTTAGGGCTGGAAGTACGCAATCAGCGCCTCGAGTGCGTCGGTGAGGCGTTGCTCGGTGAGTCGGCCTTGCCAAAAATCGATATCTTCACTCGCGAACGACTGAACGCCCCAGGGGATGATCCGACTCTCATCTGGGGTTCCACCACGGATCCAGTCGTCATCGTCGATATTAACCAGGCCATCCATCCACGTTCTGGTCGTAAGCGACAGCGCAATATATTGCTCGCCATGAAACGGTCTCCCCTCGTGGTTCTCGATGATCAGCCATGGCCGGCCACTCTCGCCACGTTTGTACGGATCGACGCCGTAGACGACATCGCCTGGGACGAAAATCGGCGATTCGGCCGTCACTCTGTGTCCTCACTGACGCTCGGATGTGGCTCATCTGGAGCCGCAGCTCGCCACGCCTCACGATCCTCTGTACCGAAGTGGTCGTTGAACAGCGCCGTCGCACGTGCGTAGCCGTCGTGGTTCTCGAGTCGGTCGCGATCGGTCGTGATCGCCCAGTACGAGCCCTTGTGCTCGACGAGTTCTCGCTGTTTCAATCGCGTCAACGCCGTTCCGACAGCCCCCTCATCACACTCGGTTTGGCGGGCGATTTCGCGTGCTTTGAACGCCTTGTCCGCGTTGGTCGCGAGAAACGCGAGCACTCGATCGGCCGTCGAGAGCCCCTTGAGTTCCGCTTCGCTGGATTGGTCGAACGTCTCACGGTCGATGGACATCGGTACCGTAACTAGTGTTCTTAACGATATAGCTGTTATTGTTGTTGGTTTGTAAGTAGTGTGAGTATTGTGAGGCGAGTCGTTTCGATGAGGCCATCGATACCCGTCGTGTTCAGGAGAACCTCTGGCGGTTTCGGTCGTGCTGACTGCCACCGACTGCTCGAGTGACCCACCTCCCAGTAGCCAACCCACCAACAGACTGCTCGAGTTGACTATTTATCAAATGCTTCAAACGACTCGAGGTACGCACGAACCTCGAGAAGGAACTGCCGATATCGTTCGAGATCCTGCAGTGCGTTGTCGACGATATCGTGCTCGATAATGGAGCCGTAGGTATGTGCGAGGATATTACGAAACTGGGCAGTTTGTGCCATCTCCTCGGCTGTCGACGCAGAGAGGATCCCGAGCGTTTCGAGAGCACGCATCGATTCGGGGTTGCTCGCTGGCGGAGATCCACGCTCGTGTTTGACGAGTTCCTCACCGATGTCGATGGCTGCCTCGGTCATCTTCACGAACCGCCGCTCGACAATATCCTGTGTCTCGGTGTGCGCAGCATACTCCTCGCGACTCAACTAAGCAGTAGCGCGGAGTCCCCTTCCTCAAGCGCGAGCGAATGCGAGCGGTAGGGAGGGGAGGAGCGCGTTCGTATAGCTGAGTATTTTCGGCGTTTATAAATAGCCACGGAGATACATTGAATACGTGGCAGACGGCTACGTGCGTCGGACGGCAATCACCCGCCTCTCGGTCGACGGCGAGCAACGCGACTTGCTTGAAGACACTATCACCGAGTGGAAACGGGGATGCCAGATCGCCACAGATCTCGCGTGGGAACGGTGCAACACCAAGAGCGACGTGCAACCCCTCGCCTACGATTCTGTGCGCGAAGATACCGACCTCGGCAGTCAGCACGCGATTCTCGCCACCCACCAAGCCGCCCAAGCCATCACCGGCTGTATCGAACGCCGGTCGAAAGGCAAGAAAGTCAGTAAGCCAACGTTCACCGCGCCGACCGTGAAGTACGATACGCGAACGATGACGGTGTTTGATGACGATACTGTGTCCCTCTCCACGACTGAGAGTCGGGTCCGGTGTCCACTTGACCTTCCCGACGCCGACGATGGCTATCAACGACAGTACCTTGACTCGGACGAATGGAGCGTTACGGAAAGTACGCTCACCGCCCGCGACGGCGAGTTCTTCCTGCATATCGGCTTCCGCCGGGGGAAGAACGATACCGAACGAAACACCGCCGAGGACGGAACGGTCCTGGGGGTTGACCTCGGTATCGAAAACCTCGCTGTCACCAGCACCGCCTACTTCGTCAGCGGGCGAGAGCTAACCCACCACCTCCGTGAGTTCGAGAAGGTACGCGCCGGGTTGCAACAGACCGGGACGCGAAGCGCCCACCGGACGCTCGTACAATCGAGCGGTCGAGAACTTCGCTACGTCCGCGACGTTCTCCACCGGACGTCGAACGCGCTGATAGATGAAGCACTCCGCTACGACTGTGACGTGATTGCGTTCGAGAACCTAACCCACATCCGCGACCGAACCGGTGCGTCGTGGGGTCACAAGTGGGCGTTCCGAACGCTCTACGAGTACGTCGAGTACAAAGCCGAGTCGGTCGGTATCTCGGTAAAGCAAGTCGGGTCGGCGTACACGTCGAAGCGATGTTCCGAGTGTGGATTCACAGCAGACGAAAATCGCCCGTCGCGCAACGACTTCCGATGTGTGAAGTGTGGGTCGGAAGCGAACGCGGACTACAACGCGGCGAAGAACATCGGTATGCGGTACGTCCGTCGAGGCCAACAGTCGTCTCGGCGGACGGGCGACAGTCAGCTCGCCCTAAAGTCCGGAACAGTGACGCCGAAGCGCGGATACACCGCCTACCCTGACGGGTTCGAGGCCGAGTTCACGGACAAGCCCCACCCTCAACACGCCGAAGGCGTGTAGGGTGGGGTAGTTGACTACCGCCCTGTTGAGTGACTTCTCCCACGACTGAAGTCGTGGGCTTTCTCCTCGATTCCGTGTAAGGGGGCCCGGGACTACCGAGCCCGTGGTCACTCGTCGTCTGCAGTGAACCGTGAGGAGCTGTCGGCCGTGATGACTGCCGTCGACTGCTCGAGCGACCTCCTCACCAGTAGCCCACCCACTACCAACCTGTTTAGTCAACTTGAACGTTGACTTGCGTCCTATCAGGGCTGGCAACATTCTTGGCGCATAACAGGAGTCCCCCCCTATCGATCAACTCGGGTCGTATGGATTCGTTGCCGTCGTGAGACGATAGACCTCCTCAGCAGCATCGAAATCATCGTCGAAGGCGTAGAGATACCCCACCCCTTCGGTGTGCATATACGCGACAATACACGCGTCAACGAACGATAGTGGTTGATGCTGTCTGAATAGTGCTTTCCCCGTTCCAGGGCGTCCCGGTTGAGTGAATCGATATGGAAGCGAGCGTTTTCCTCGAGTCGGTCGAGGAGATCAACGGCTGCATCGTGACCGGTGTGCGTGGTGAGGCCGTTCAGCGTTTCGGCCAGGACGTAGTCGAGGACGACTGCTTCCGGGAGATACCAGCATCAACCCCCTGAAGGATCGGGAGAGCCTCGGTGTGGGCGCTGTCTCGCCGATAGGCTGCAGCAAAGAGTACCGTCGTATCGATCACTGCGCGTGGCATCTATTCGGGATCAATGCCCCACGCATCATGGTCGGTGGTTACGTTGGTTTCAATCTCGCCCTCATACCCATCAAAATCACCAAAGGTGCCCTCCTTTTGTTGAATAACGTGGACGCGAACGCTCCCATCGTCCTCGATTTGCCAGCGAAGATGATCCCCGTCATCAATATCGAGTTCTCGACGGATTCGGGCAGGAATATTTGCCTGGTTACCCGACACCTTGCTTTCGGCGTTGGCCCGATCACCGCTCATGAATAACCACTCGTGCCCCATCATGAAAAGGGTAGTGTAGCGAAACACTAGCCCACGTTCTCGGATTGTGTTCCTCGAGATGTAGTCTCTGTGGATCGTTGTCTTCGGTGTGCGGTGTGGGGCTGTCTCTTTATCTGGATGGGTGGTTCGGAAGGGTTTCATCCGGTATACAGTCATATCTATGTGTGAATTTCTTGGAAAAGAACACACTATACATATTATTTTTCAAATACAGTTGGGCGAAGGAGAAGGTATTTACTCACCCTCGCCAGAGCGGTGTTCGTTCATTAAATGAGCGGTTCACAAGATCAAAGTCGTGGATGGGCAACAGAATCGTTGTTCGGATTGACGAGGGTTTGGAGAGTATTCAGGAAGCAGGCTGCTTCGCGGGGCTCAAGTTCGAGGCAGTGTGGACAGGTATTTTCGAGGGCTGAGGAGTGCCGTACTGAACATATCACGGGGACGCATCAGAACGTGGATGCCTTCTCTTGTGTGTATCTATGATTGAGCCAGCAACCCTTCCGGATAAAGTACGTACTCGAGACCAGTGGGTCTGCTGGGAAGTAAATAGCAGAGGCAGGAAGGCTCCGATCGATCCCGAGCGGGATACGTTCGCGTCATTGAGTGCGGACGAAACGTGGTGTGATCTCGAGACCGCACTCGAGTACCTCGAGGCGAATCCAACGACGGTCAATGGACTAGGTTTTGTTGTTCGCAAGAGTGACCCATTCATCGGCGTTGTCCTCAATGACTGTCGAGATTCCGACACCGGAGAGCTAAGCGAACAGGCGAAAACGATCCTTTGTCGGTTGGATTCCTACACAGAAATCTCTCCATCGGGTACAGGATTACATATCTTCATCACTGGCACGCTTCCGGAGGGGCGGGCTCAATGTCGCGACGTCGAAATGCACGACCAGCACTGGTTTCTACCTTTTACTGGGAATCACTTGCCAGGGACTCCACAACAGGTCAAATACCATCACGACGGACTCAAGGCCATTCACAGGCTGTTCGTTCGCGAGGCCGGAGATAACGTTCACAAGTACCCACCAAAGACGCCTCTCCCAACGTCCGTTTCGGCTCCAGGGTTGTCCGACGACGCACTCATTGATTTGGCGCGAAACGCGTCGAATGGGGCGCAGTTCGAACGTCTCTGGAACGGAACTGCGGGTGGATATTCAAGTCACGCGGCAGCAGATATGGCGCTCTGTCAATTGCTTGCGTTCTGGACCGGCGGTCACGCCGTCCAGATGGACCGGTTGTTCCAACGCTCAGCATTGGCGCGGCCGAAGTGGAGGGAGATACATTATGCTGATGGATCGACATACGGTGAGCGGACGATCGAACGAGCAATTGAACATACTTCTGTGTTCTATAAGCCGCCAGTGCAGACCTGTGACGTGTGTGGTGAGAGTGGAGAAACACCCCAGGACCGAGAGTTCGCTTATCTCAAAGAGAAGGTTAAGTTGTTGAAATCCGATCGACTCTCAGTTAGTGCTCAACTCGAACGTGCACGCGACCGTGTTACCGTGCTCGAGCGTCGTCTCGAGCGACTCGAGGGTCGCCCGTCGATGAAAGAGCAAGACTCTCATTGACATCTTCCACACGACTGAAGTCGTGGGCTTTCTCCTCGATTCCGTGTAAGGGATGTTGACGGTGGGACAGCACCGCACCACACCGCACAAGACTCGCGCTCCCACGTGGTTGCGCGATGCGCTCGAGCTTCCGGGTCGCCCCGCGAGGGGGCGCTGCCGGGTGAGCGATGCAGTGCGGATCGCGGTTGGCGCCCGCGATCCGTTCCGGGCGGCTCGCTCCCGCTGGTCGCGTCGCTGCCGGGCGATCTACCTCGCTCGTCCTCTCGCTTGCGGTGGTTCTGTCGGATATGGGATGGGTTGTTTCCCACACTTTGAACGAGTTCTCGGGGCGAGTCAAGACTGTCACACCGTCGATATCCACTCCCCTACCGTACTCTCGACGTTTCCAGAGACATCCGTCGTCTCCGGACAGTCCTTTGAACCACGTCCGTCGTGATGCCCACCGACGACCACTCGAGCGAAAGACCCACGACTAGCCAACCCACCAACCAGCCGCGGTCGTGTGTGCTGAGGGGAGTTTGTGGAGATGGGGGTCCGCTCTCGAGGGTGGGGTTCTAGTCGCTGTCCATGCTTAGCCGCGGGCGCAGGCTGTCCCTGGTGGCTGAGTGTGCTTACTCGAGTTCTCAGTCTCGCCGAGGGACTCTGCCTTGTTGTTCCCAACTATATCCTTTCTTATGTTGTGGTAAATAACAACAGTTGATGGCTGATGACGATGACGGCGCTACCCCCTCATCGACGTGACGAAGGACTTTGGCGAGACGTATGCCGAAGTACAAGCGTGAGCAGTTCCGTCATCCGGTCGGTATCCAGACGGGCTGACTTCTCCCACGACTGAAGTCGTGGGGTTCTGCGGTCACAGACCGCGCCCACGACGGTGGGAGTTCCGAACTCGCTCGACCGTTTTCCGCTGTCACAGACAGCGAAGGGAACGGGCTCCACACGGTTCGGTTCTGGGCGGAGCCAGTACCACCCCCGTTCCGGACAGCGGGCTC
>LKMJ01001051.1_pt1 | contig 23545 bp, 17 predicted proteins | sample 643391 | NCBI WGS metagenome assembly LKMJ01 (sample SAMN04112250, study PRJNA286221) | soda lake metagenome | biome: soda lake; feature: Kulunda Steppe; material: water; isolation source: sample PL-Br10 brine of Picturesque Lake | place: Russia: Kulunda steppe | collected 2010-07
CCTTCCATATCAGCGGTGTTACTGGATTCGTGTTTCTCACAGCTGTTGTTTCTGTGTGCAGTGCATCGATACTGGCCTGGGGGGGAGAGCTTCTCGGGTTTTCCCCGTTCTACGTAGCATTCGTTGACGCACTGTTTAGATATCTTCTCGCAACGATACTCGTGGCACCAGCCGTGTTGCTTGTTCCGGCTTTGGCCAACACAGACGGTTTCCGGACTGTTGACTCGTCCTCTCAGATACTTCCTCTCTCCTTCGCCGTAATCCCACTACTCTGGGGCATTCTTGCGGTTATCGGGAGTATCGGCTTCTCTATTCGTGAACGAATTCCGCTTCTGGTGTTCGAATCGTACGGAATCGATATGTTGTACCATCTCGTCCATCCGGACATCTTTGGACACGGGGGCCGTCGGGTTCAGGTTGCATTCGGGGCGGTGATGCTCCTTGCCTGGGTGAGGTCGTTTGGTCGTTTCCAGACACAGGAGGAATCAGCAGAGGCCACACACGAAGGCGAGTCTGTACGTTCTACAATTGACAACGACGGGACGAGCGTCTCCTCGTCTCGCACTGAAGATGTCGAGGTTTGATAATGATGGAACTCACACGACGGGACGCACTCAAGGCATTGGCAACTGGTACTGGAGCAGCAGGCACCTCGGTGGCGGTGTCAGAGCTGCTCGCCACAGGTTCGGCGAGCGAAGGACCAAAAACGCACACAGACGAGGATATCGAGACGCTGGCTCTCGTGGCAGAGGTGATCTATCCTTCGGAAATTTCGGTAAATACGGAATTTATCGAAACGTATCTCCGCGGACTGACAGACGAAAAGCAAGGTGCCATTTCGAGGACGGTGACGCAGTTGGATACAGTCACGCGCTCCAGGTACGGAACCTCCTTTTCGAGTACGTCGAACGTCTCCAGACGTGATTCGATGCTTCGCTCTCTCGGTGTTCACAGAGTCAGATCAACACCGGATGGAACGGTACCAGCACAGATCCGGTATCACCTGGTGAATACGTTGCTGTACGCATTGTTTACGAGTCCGACCGGCTCCGAACTCGTCGGCATACGCAGTCCCAGAGGGCATCCTGGTGGGTTTGCGTCCTATCGGGTGGAAAATGAGTGAGAAACGAGAGACAACCATGCACACGAAAGAGAACACTCGCGAACCTGTCGAGAGAGCGGACGTCTGTATCGTTGGTGGCGGTATCGCAGGCGGTCTCATCGCGGACACGCTCGCAACGGAGGGTCACGATGTGGTAATTCTCGAAGCCGGTCCGTGGATGGACGAGGACAGTTTACAGGAGCGCATGGAGCGCGCACTGCGTCCCGAACACTCGCCCGAGGAGATCTGGAAACAGGCTCTCGACAGAGACCGGGATAGCTATACGCAATCTGTCCCCTCTCGACTTGGTGTTGAACTGAACCGAAACCGTCTCAAAGCTGTCGGGGGGACGACACTTCACTGGGCAGCACACGTTCCCCGGATGCTCGAGAAAGATTTCAATATGCAGTCACGGTACGGACTGGGAGCTGATTGGCCCATGGCGTACAGTGATCTCCAGCCGTACTACGCCTGGGCGGAACGTGAAATCGGCGTGGCTGGCGGCGGTGATAACCCGTTTCTCCCCCGCGATGAGGAACCGCCGATGCCTGCGCACCCAATGAGTACAACTGACCGACTCTATCAAGAAGTGTGTGAGGAGTTAGGGATCGAGACCCACACCAACCCGCTGGCGATCAACTCCGAATCCTACGACAGTCGCACACAGTGTCTCGGATACAGTACCTGTGCACCGGTGTGTCCGTCCCGTGCAAAATACACCGGAGATATCCACGTCAGGAAAGCCCAGGACAACGGTGCGACCATCATCGATCAGGCACCAGTAAAGCGGATCGAACACGATAACCTCGGAAACACAGTATCTGCGGTCGTTTACGAGACACCCGAAGGGACTGAACACCGTCAGTACGCCGACCAGTTCGTGCTGGCCTGTGGCGGCATCGAAACACCGCGGCTACTCCTCCTCTCAGATTCGTTGCAGTATCCCGCCGGTCTCGCCAACACGAGCGGTCGAGTCGGGAACCATCTCCACTTCGAATGTACCGTGGCTGTCGATGCACAGTTCGGTGGGGCCACGAACGACCAACCTGTCGGGTTCTTGACAACTGTCAGTGAACAGTTCTACGACCACGACCAGCCGACGCCCGGGAGTTACCGGCTCCGGTTTCGGAATGCTGACCCGCAGTCCCCGCTCTCGGTCGCACTCGGAAATCGAAGCCCACTTACTGAACCGCTCCAGGGGGCTCCCTGGGGGGACGAACTGCTGGAACAGATGGAACACGCAACAGAGAACCGGCGATTACGCATCGACGCGCAGGTTGAAATGTTACCCCACAGAGAGAACACGATCACACTCAGCGACACGGAAACCGATTCGCTCGGCAATCCAACGCCACACGTTTCGGTCGATATTGGTGACCACGTGGTTCAGACCGGTCACGCAGCTCTCGAGAAGATCGAAACAATTCTCACGGCTCTAGGTGCCACGATAACTGACCGAAGCGGCCCCGAGAACCAGACCTTACAGTACCATCACAAGGGGACGACACGGATGGGTTCTGATCCTACCGAAAGCGTCGTCAACTCCCGTCTCAGAACGCACGACCTCCAGAATCTCTGGATTGCATCCAGCAGTGTGTTTCCGACTGGTGGGGCGGTTAACCCGACACTGACGATCGCTGCACTGGCGTTGTACGCTGCCGAGAATATTGACGACCAGCTCTGATAGTGACTGCTGTGAGTATTTTCAGCACCCCCCGAACTATCGATTGGTTCGAGAGGCGAACAAACCACTCTGTGTTCGCCCGGCGGTATAGAGTCACAGCAGTCGCTATGAAATATTCAGCCCGAACAGTGCAGAAAAACAGCCGAATCAGGTCACGGATCACCTGTTCCGTGGCTCGTTACGGGCGTTTCTTCGCTCTGCTTGACGTCTGTCGTTGTTTCGTCGGTCGACGTGCCCTGTATGGACGCTTCTCTTGACCAGGTCTCTGGTTCACCGGTTCGCTCATCGTACTCGGCCCAGGCTGTGATCAACTCCATGCTCTCCGCGAACGAGATTCGGGATTCCCAGCCCAACATCTCTTTCAGTTTCTCTGTCGAGAGACGACCGACTGTCGATTGCATCTTCACCTGATTGGTCGGTGGGTACTGGTAGCGAACGTCTGCCCTGGTACTTCCATCCTGGTCTGTGTCAGCGACCGAGCTGTCATCGGCCGAGTGTATGTGGTCCATAATGTCATCCTGGAGGGGGTCAGGCAGTGCTCGATACAGCTCGATGACCCACGGTGTCTGTTTGAGCTCCGTCGCTGCCTGCTGGGTTGTCTCTGGCGATGTGAGTATGCGCTTCGTTGCTCTGACCGGTGGGATGAAACTATCTTTCAGATACCGAATCCTGCGGCCAATCGCAATTTCGTCCGTAGAGAGCGATTTGATCGGCGGATGGTTCCCAAGACAGGCCGCAAGCTCCTCGTAGTACTGTTGCCAGCTCACTCGTTCGTCGTCGGCGATCAGGAACGTCTCTCCGGCGGCGGCCGGATCCTCCAGAGCGGCCAGTATCGCGTCGACGAGGTTGTCGATATAGACCTGATTGAGATCACCAACGCCACCGTCGGCGAGGATTGCTCCTTCCTGCAACTGCCGGAGCGGTTTGTTCACCCACGGACTGTGTGGTCCGTAGACGATACACGGACGAAAGATAGTTGGCGACAGGTCGCCATCCCAGTTCGTGATGATCTCTTCAGCTTCGGCTTTGCGTTCTCCATAGGGTGTGTCGGGTTCGAGAGCTGAGTCTTCAGTCACCGTTCCGCTGGCGTCGTGTCCGTGAACGACAGCGCTGCTCATGTGGATATACGTTGTGACGTTCGCACGTTCTGCGACAGACAACAGGGTTCGCGTTCCCTCGACGGTAACCTCGTAGTTTCCGTGCGCACAGTTAACGACAGCGTCACAATCCGAGAGCAGTTCTTCCATCCGTGAGGAATCGAGAACCGACCCCTGTTCGATATCGACAGGAAGGCGACTGAGTCGCATCGTCCCCCCGCCGGAGAGGCTGTGAACGAGCGGCGTAACTGACATCTCTTCACCCAGTGCGATTCTGTGGGCGAGTCGACCACCGACAAATCCGCCTGCACCGGTAACGAGAACGTTCGAGACGCTCATCTATGCTCCCCCTCCCGAGACTGCGACGTGTTCCCACGAGTGGTCCAACTGGGTCCGGTTGGCATAACAGTGTTCGATCAGGTTCATTATCTGAATATCTGTCTCGGCGGGGACGTACGAGACTGTGTTCGAATCCAGTGACTCGACGAATCTGTTGACCTGCTTCGCCATCCGTTCTCCTGACGTCGTTGGGGGGTCGGGGTCGTCGGTCGTTATCAGCGTGATTTCCTCCATTCGGTCTGTCTCCAGTCTGACCCGGGTTCCGCCGGGCTTGGCTCTCATCTCTCCCTCTTTTCCGACAACTCTGATCCCATTCGTGATTGCACGGGACGCAGTAATTTCGAGGTGTGCGGTAGCGTCGCCGTCGGGAACAGTCATTTCGAGTTCGGCGTTGGCCTCCAGGCCGCCGTAGCTGTCGTCAGCGTACCGCTTCACGCCGAGGTCTGTATCGAGTATCCACCGGACGATATCGAGGATGTGTGGTCCCTTGTCCGAGAGGACACCACCGCCGGCGAGCTGTTCGCTAACGCGATACGCTGAGGCGAAATCCCAGTTCGTTTCGTCACCGAATCTTGCGTACACGTGCTCTACTGAACCAACGGCACCCTGCTGGACCAGTAACTTAAGGAGCCGACAGGCTGGCGCTTCTCTGTATTGCCTCGAAATCGCGTACTCGACACCGTACTCTTCACTGAGTGCAATAAGGGACCGTGCTTGCCGGCCCGTCAGCGCCACGGGTTTCTCGGTCAGGATATCGACGCCTGCCTGAATGCAGTCACGTGCAATCTGCTCGTGGTACTTCGGCGGCGTACAGAGCAACACCGCGTCGACAGTCCCCAGCGCATCCAGATAATCCGTCGTGTACTCCCTTGCACCTGTCTCGTCTGCGACCCGTCTCGCTCGCTTTTCGTTCACATCGGCGATCCAGGTCACCGAGGCGCGCTCGTGCTCGTTGAGTGCAGGAATATATCGGGATTGTGCGACTTCACCTGCACCGATTATAGCAAAGTTACTCATTATACGATGAGAGTTGACAAATCATGTTACTTTTCGACTGGTGGGGATTTGAAATGCGACCAGTACAGTCCCCGTCCCGTTCTCATCAGTGGCCAGACCGGACTACAGCTCCGTTCCCAGATGAAGTTCGGAACAATGTCGCCGCCGAAACTCTTCTTGAATCTGTACAGTCCGTTGCTCGCATCTGATGGGGTGTATCCAAAATCGTAGGTCTCGTAGCCGTTCTCGACCCCCCACTGTATCACGCTATCGTACATGATCTCCGATGCGTTGTGCTTGAAGTACTCTTCGGGGACCGCCATGAGCCACCCATGGATATACGAATCTCGCTCGTTGAGCAGTTGAAGGGCCCCACCTGCGTACTCACCATCAATCCGGAGTGCGAGTAACAACACATTTGACGCCATCGTTTGGAGGTGAGTCAGGAAGTCGATGGGAAACGCAGACCCTCCGACCCGATCCATAACTTTCGTGTACGCGTCGTGGAACTGCCTGACGTTCGCATCCGTGAACTCCTTCTCTGTCACCTCGTACTCCTGTTCGTGGCCCTCGGTAATTCTACGCTGTCTATCTTGTCTCATTTCATCTAATACGTTCTCATAGCCAGATGAGAGGTCTATCTGGAACCGACAGCCGTCCTGTGTCGGTTTGAACCCGTGGGTTTTCAGTAGGTTGTTGTATCCGAGATACGCAGGATCTTTTGCACGTATCTTGTTGACGACAGTCCGACTGCCGGAGACGCTGGAGACGCTTCCGACCAATTTCGAGAAACTGGCTGTTTTATCAGTCGACGCCACTGGGCCACCGAAGCCGGGTTCGAGCGATGTGAGACGGGTAAACGGTGTGTTCTCCAGGGGAATCTGGAAGTTCGGGTAGATCGCGATTAGATTTCCCTCTTTCTCGATTGCCAGATGCAACGGTGAACGGCCGAGTCCGTACTCGACGGCTTCGAGCCACTCGTACCTGTGAAAGATGCTGCTCTGGTCTGCTGATTCGACAACGCGATTCCACTTTCGTTTTCCGATTTCATCGATTGAATTGATGACTTCGAGCTGGTGATTTTTTTCCGCCGTATCAGCCATGTTGTTGCACGAAAATATTCCCACTGGATTAAGAATAAACTGCATAATACGTTCCTTATTCTGGCGAGTAGCAAATCATTCCTGCCAAACACTCTATAAGCTATTCTACCAAACTCTAGGAAGCTTATAACCATTTGTAAGCATCTCGTGACCTGGACGTAGGACTTTCAATGAGGGATACCATTTCCACTTCTTTCATGATGCGTAGCAAATCTTCACGAGCAGAGTTACTTGCAATTTCGGGGGGCTGTTTTCTCCTCGTCTCTGTTGTGTATATGGTACTCACACCAAAGGCCACAGGATTCGAGACATCGATCTATGCCGCGTATCCACTGTGGATCTGGGCTTTCCTGATTGCTGCGTTCGGCATCGGCCAACTTCTCATCCTCCGTGACGCGTTCACTGATTCGCCAGGTTCGACGAACTGGATACGTGGCTTCTTGCTGACGCTTGCTGTCCTCGTCATTTTATTGCTCATGCCAGTGATCCGTGGGTACCCAATCTACGGTCGTGCAGACCTGCTCACACATATTGGTCACACGACCGTTATCCACGAGACTGGCGGAGCTCCATTCCAGAATATCTATCAGAACATCCACCAGCTCGTCCTCGCACTATCGTATGCGACCGGTGTCGCCCCCAGATACCTGTTTAATTTTGTTCCCCTCATAACAACGCTTTTCTCTGTTCTCGCTTCGTATCTTCTGTTGACGACGGTGTTCGAGCGTCGGCGGATGCTCATGACGTTACCATTTGTCGTGGTGCTGGTGGCTGGCAGTACACACATGAACCCATCGCCATACGCCCAAAGTGTCCTGTTCCTGCCGTTCGTACTGTATCTGTTTGCCCGAACACAGATGACAGAGCTGATCACATTTCGATTGCTGTTAGCAGCGGTGATTATCGCTCTCGTCCTGTTTCATCCACTGACTGCGCTGTTTTTACTCGCTGTTTTCGGTGTTCACTATCTCGTCGTTTCCTACAGATCGTGGCAGGGGACCATCGACCTCGTTGCGCCTGTTTCGAAAGTGAGCGCCGCCAGTATCTTCCAGCTTGCGCTCGTTACATTCGTTGCGTGGTATTATAATTTTGTGGGGGTTTTCCTCCGGTTCGAAGAGGTGTTCAGACGGCTCCTGGATCCGGGCGAGAGTGAAACCGAACTCGATACGTACGGGGCAACAATCACGGAGTTCTCTCCATCCTACGTCGACATCGCTCGTATTGGCGTGTTTCGCTTCGGGGAGCGATTCCTCCTTCTCGGCATCGGGGTACTGTTCGTCGCGATAGCAGCCGTCACCTATGCTCGCGGGAACCGCTTTTCCTCGTCTTATCTCTCGACATTCACACACGGATTTATCGTATTCTGTGGGTTCGGCGCGCTGTTTCTGGCGGTAGACCTGATTGGCGGGTTCGGTAGACCGCTGGTCTTCGCCCAGTACTTTGCCGCCTTCCTGGCAGGGTCGCTGGTCCTGGAACTGTACACACGCACCAGCAAAAGGAAATTACTGCTGGCAATAACGGTCGCCGTTGCAGTTTTGCTGGCCACTGTTACAGTTGCCACACTGTACACGTCGCCGATGGCCGGGGGATCAACGAGCCAGGTCACAGAACAGGATATCGCAGGTGCAGAGTGGTACCTGGACAACGAACTTAACGAATCTCCGCTCCAGGAGTACGGCACCACGATGTATCGGTTCGAGCACTTACTCGCGGGGACCGAGTCGAATACGATTCCCCGTGAAGGCACGTTCCCACCTGACGGCTTCAACTACACGGAACACGATACCCTCGGAACGAGCTACGAGACCGACCAGTATCTCGTCGTCACTGAACGTGGGAAACAGTTCTATCCGAACGCCTATCCCGGATATGACGATTCCTGGCGCTTCCATCCAACCGATTTCGAGTTGCTCCAGGGCGACCCAACCGTAACGCAGGTGTACAACACTGGTGAAATCGAGATCTATCGTGTAGAGGCAACAGACGCTGGTAGTTAACGTCCACTGGTAGTATCGTGAACCGCCTCGGGGTCAAGTCGTTCGAGAATCTTCGATTCCCGTGATAACGGAAATTTCTGATTTCCGAGCGACCCCGAGTCACTCGGCCTGCTCCGCCCGCAGAACGGTGGGATGAGTGCTCTGTATCGAAGTCTCTGTCACGCTACGACAATTTCGTTAGCGCGGATCGCAACAAAATAACATAGTCCGAGGAACCCTGTGATGACGACTGCTTGTAGCGTCCGCCACAGCTTTGAGCCCGGGTCGGTGGGGGCAAACAGGTGTACAGATAGGAGAAATCCGAAATACCAGAGGACGAAAAACCGTTCCAGTGTTAGGACCTCGAGCATCCAGAGAGCCAGAACGATAAACGCTATCCACATCAACTGGGTCAAGACCAGACCGTACAACTCTCTCGTGTTCTCTTCGTACGTTTGGAATCTCCGTATTGTCTTCAACGCAGCCATATCTTATCGCTTTTTTTACTAGCCGTTTGAGTATGTGCTCTCTTATCCTTCCATATAGAGATATTTCATCCCCTTTCAGTCCAGTGATCTGTGTAATAAACAGTATAACAATCAGCTACTCGGCGTTTATTCAGGTAGATGGAGCAAGATTTCGCTGTAGATGAGACTGTAAGTGCTACTACCACGTCCAAACAGCACAACGACCAGCAACGTGAGAACAACAATCTGGGATCAATTGTCTTCGTTTCACAGCAGTTCCCACCGGACAGGAGTGGTCACGCCTCGCGTATCGATGGGACCACTGCTTCACTGGCTTCGAACGGATGGGACGTGACAGTGCTGGCGCCCCCTGCGAGCTTTCCACACGGCGAGTTCGAACGTAACTGGCGGCGCTCGGAGCGGACGACCCACGATCGTGTCACAGTGATTCGGTTGTGGTCCTGGCAACCAACGGACCCGGATCCTGGGTTTCTTTCACGGCTATCTTACTACGTCCTGTTTGCACTCCACGCCACCGTGTGGTTGCTTTTCAATCGCCACAAGTACGATATCCTCGTTTCGACGACTCCACCGATCTCGACAGGCATTGCAGGACTCATCCCGGGCCCATCACGACCCGACTGGGTGATCGACGTCCGGGACTGTTGGATTGATGCCTCTATTTCGCTGGGGTTCATTCCCGAGGGTGGTGTACTCGAACGACTCAGCAGAGCGTTCCAGCGTCGTGCCCTCGCAACCGCGGACCGGATCGCGGTCACGACACAGACCCTCGGTGAACAGCTCTGTGAGCAGTACGGTGAGGAACTGTCGGCGAAGCTGATACACGTCCCAAACGGTGTAGATTGCACGAGGTTCAACTCCCGGACTGACGGTGGAAACGTCATCGATGCCCAGAGAGGCACTGAAGATATCGATACGGCAGCGGGTAACGGTTCGTCTGAGGCTGTCGCAGGAGAGAACGGTTCGTCTGAAGCTGTCGCGGGAGAGTTGATTTACACAGGCAACATTGGGCACGCCCAGAATCTCGATGACTGTATCCGGGCACTCCAGTATCTCCCAGCTGATGTCACTCTCAAACTGGTGGGGGGCGGTGATGCAATGCCCGAACTCCAGGACCTGGTAGAGGAGTTAGATGTTGCCGACCGTGTGGAATTCGTCGGCACTGTCCCACACCACGAAATCCCGAAACTACTCGATGACGCCACGGTCGGACTGGCACCGCTCAGGGACGACCCCGAGCTAGCGTATGCAATGCCATCAAAAGTATACGAGTATCTCGGTAGTGGGCTTCCGGTGATTGTAACAGGACAGGGAGAAATCGAGCGATTCGTCCGTGACTCGGGGGGCGGCTTGCACGCCGACAACGACGCCGCATCGATAGCCGCAGACGTCGAGCAGTTACTGCAGGATGACGAGTTCAGAGTCGCAACTGCAGAACGGGGTTACGAATACGTCGAGAAACGGTACGACAGAGATAACATTACTGACCGGTTCAGTGATCATCTGGCAACGCTAGTCGAGAGTGAGGACTGACAGTGGCACTCGATGACAGTAGCGGGACTGTAGAGATAACGTCCCGTAACGATCTGCTGAGAGATCCCAACTACTGGCCGCTATTTTACGAGACGGCCAAACAGATGCAGACACAGCAACTTCTCGGTGTACTCGATAGAAATATCCGTCATCTCGTACTCCCACGATTGCCCGTTGATTTCGATGCAAAGTACGAGACGCGAATTCCGGAAAACCTGCCTGCTACCCCTGCCCCAATTCGGCAGAATACGGCGTGTCTGCGTAACTCCCTGACAGATTCCCGCCGCGCAGTGTATCGGCAGCAACTCGACGAAATCCGTCGTGGCAAACTAACGTTTTTGCACACGACACTGGATATTGTGACTGACGCTGGCCCGGCGTGGTCCCATCCGGAACTGTCGGAGATTCCCGCGCTGTGGGCGTTGAAACTCCACGGGTTCGAATTTCTCAACAGGGCCTTCCTCTCGTCGGACAATCCCGCGAAAATACGGGATGTACACACCGAGTTCAAACGCTGGATTCGCCACTGGGCGGGGTCAGAAGAGACTGCTATCGCGAGAGAACAGTATCTTCGGAGAGCCTGGACTCCTCACTCCGTCTCACTGAGAGTACTGAATCTGACCAGGTACTATGGCTGGTGTGTGCAATGGGAGTCTGACACTGAGTTCCTGCAGTTGCTACGGCGACTCATCTTCAAGAACGCTCGCTTCCTCGCGAACCACGTCGAATACGACGTCGGCGGAAACCACCTCATCGAAAACGCAGTCGCACTCGTAACTGCTGGTGTTTTCTTTCAGGACACTGACGCACCATGGCTGTCGACCGGAATCGACATCCTCGAAGAGACGTCCGACCAGTTCCTGGAGGACGGTGGGCACTTCGAACACAGTCCGATGTACCACATTATCACACTGACCAGGTACCTCACGGTTCTGTCGCTGTTGGACGAAAGTGGCCGAACCTGGCCAGAGGTGCTCGTCCAGACTGCGCGGGATGGAACGCAGTTCCTCCACTCCATTCGTCCGCCCGATGGACGGATTCCGCTCCTGAACGACGCTGTTTACAGTGAGGCGCTCGAGTTAGAAACCTGTCTCGAGTATGCACGTCGCGTGGATCCCTCTCTCTCACAGCTCCCCGAGCAGGAGTCAATGGCTGCCTCGGGATACTTCTGGCTCGGTGACGGCGAAGACAGACTACTCGTCGATGGCGGCAGGTTCGGTCCCCCACATCTTCCCGCTCACTCTCACAACGATCTGTTCTCGATACTGCTCTGGGTCGGGGGCAGGCAGCTGTTGACTGATACCGGAACGTATCACTACGCGCCCTCGAATCGCCGGCAGTACTCACGAAGTGTCCGAGGCCACAACACAGTCCAGGTCGGTGAGTCAGAGCCAATCTCGCTCGGGGGACAGTACCTCGCGGGCAAACGAGTCCATCCCGAGGTTAACTACACACACACAAAGGATTACACGCTGTTCGATGGCAGCTATCGCCGCAAAAAGAACCTAAAGTACCAGCATCGTCGACGCATTTTCGGTATCGAAGACGGCTGGCTCGTCGAAGACTCTGTGACCCAACCGTCGGACCACCCGGTTTACCAGCGACTGCATTTCCATCCCGATGTAGAACTCGGCGATCATCCCAAGGATGACCTGGGAGTCAGTTTGCAAATCGATGGCGAGCCCGCAGCGTACGTGCTCGCTGAAGACCCAGTGTCAGTAACGGAGGAAACGACTCCGTACTTCCCCGAATTCTGCCTCGAACGAGAGCGCTCGTCGCTCGTCTTCGAACGACCGGCAACTGGGCAAAGCAGCTTTCTGCTCTCGACGGTCCCTCACTCACGCAAAGACTACCGAGAATTACGCAACTCGATTGACGGTGACCAGGCCGGTGCGGACGAACAACTCTCCGCTGCATCGCAGTAATCGGCAGTACGCCTCTCGATTCGTTTGTTGTTTGACCAGGTCCGTGTCGCTTGAGCGACATGGCATATTTTTGAGCAGACGTGGCCGTGCCGTTCCACCGACACCGTTCTGTGTAATGTGCGGTAGTCTCGATATAGTGGCGGAAATGAGATGTTCGCTGATAGGTACTGACAGATTCCAAAGAGAGGTCACTGTTGGAAAACTGGCCAATTTACGCACGTTTGTGGCCAGTAAATAGAGTATAACAATCAGGGAGACATGAAAACCCTCTGCACTGATGGATTCACGCCGAAACTCGCGTATTACTGAATTCGAACACGGGGAGCGCACACGGGGTTCAGTGAACTCGATTAGCGGACATATAGATCTCGTAATTGTACTGTTGTTGACTTTTCTCACGGTCGGGTTCGCGCTCCGGTTCGGCCAATCGGGCGGCCCCTCACTGCTTCGTATCTGGTTGGGATTTCTCTTTGTGTTCGTTCTTCCGGGGTATGCGCTCACATCTGCACTATTCCCCCGGAAAGAGGGCGGTCTCACACAGGTACAGTCGGTGATATCGGTCTCACCTATCGAGCGGTTGGTGCTATCGGTCGGGTTGAGTCTCGCCGTTGTTCCGCTCGTTAGCATCGCGCTGACGTTACTGTCCGTCTCGATTGGCGTCCTGTCAGTACTTCTGAGCATCGGTGCCGTTACTGTTTTAGGCGTCAGTATCGCAGCAGTACGACGGTACAACACACCGCCAAAGACCAGATTTTCAGTGGCTGTTTCGGGCTCACTTTCTCGAACTATCAGGAGTGCAATCGCGAACAAGACGAATCTAGTCTTTGCCCTCCTTTTGGTGATGGCCGCCGGAGGAATTTCAGTAGCCATTGTCGATTCTGGGGGCCAGGAGTCGTTCTCTGAACTGGCCATACTGGGAGAAGATGACGAAGGTGAGTTAGTTGCGGACGCGTATCCGGACGATGTCACAGCAGGGGACCCAGAGACCGTTTACGTCGAGGTTGGAAACCACGAGCACGAACCCGTCGAGTACACTGTCGTTGTGCTCGTCGAGGAGATCGATTCCGAAGGGGATGTCACGACCAGGAATGAGACCGATAGATTCTCAGTAACACTCGACCACACTGAACGAACGATTCACGAGCACGACCTCGTAGTAACACAAACTGGGGAGTCGCTCCGGGTCTCCTATCTGCTCTATGGTGACGAAGTACCCGACGATCCCGAACTCGAAACGACCGACCAGTCGGTACACTTCTTCGTCGATAGCAGTGAATGGTGGGAGTGAGTATCCTGTTGTTTACGGTGTCGACGATACAGCCTTCTCGGGCGGAGAACGCTGCTGATTCCGTTCGATCGTTGCGAGAATGCGCTCGGCTGCTCTCCCGTCTCCGAATGGCGACTCCCAGGCCCCTCGTTTCGAGGCCATCTGTTCGGCGGCTGTGACAATCTCGCCGGAGGAAAGACCGGCAAGACAGTTTGCTCCGACGTGTACCGTTTCGGGTCGTTCCGTCGTGTACCGTGTCGTCACGCAGGGGGTCCCGAGAATGCAGGTCTCCTCTTGCACGCCACCTGAGTCCGTGAATACGAGCTCCGCTTGGGACTCGAGACGCAGAAAGTCGAAAAAGTCCAGGGGATCGACGAGCCGGATAGTATCCGGGACAGGGATGTTGTACTCCGAGAGGTTCGCCTTTGCTCTGGGATGGATCGGGTAGATCACGTCTTGCCCCGTTTGTCTGACGTACCTGTGTACGCCGTTGAGAATCGACTGAAACTGATCGGGGTTGTCGACGTTCTCGGCCCTGTGTGCTGTGAGTAGACAGAACTCACCGGGGTCGACGGATAGCCGGTCGAGCACCGTACTCTGGTTCACCGCGAGCGTGCTGTACTGGCCCACAGCGTCGGCAATCGTATTCCCTGTGACCGTAATTCTGGCGTCGGAGATGTCTTCCCGTCGAAGCTGTTTGGCAGCACTCTGGGTCGGTGCGAACAGGTAATCCGCAATGTGGTCGGCGATCACTCTGTTGGTCTCCTCTGGCATCTCCCGATCGAAACTCCGCAGTCCGGCTTCGATATGGGCGACTGCAGTGTCCAGCTTACTCCCAGCGAGCGCACCTGCGAGTGCCGAGTTCGTGTCGCCCTGCACGAAGACGATTTCTGGCTCGATATCGAGGAGTTGCTCCTCGATTTTGGCCAACATTTCACCGGTCTGGTTGCCGTGGGATTCCGAGCCGATATCGAGATTGACGTGTGGTGAGGGGAGCCGTAGTTGCTCGAAGAACACGTCATCGAGTTGCTCTGAGTAATGTTGACCTGTGTGGATGAGTGCAGTCGGCGTGTTTCGGCGCTCGTATTCTCGGATAACGGGGGCAGTTTTGATGATCTCAGGGCGTGTCCCGAGCACGAAAGCAACGTCAGTCATGGTTGCAATCCAACGAGCCAATCTCTTTGGTTATGAATGACTTGTTCAACTGGTAACTCTCTTCTACTTGCTTCACTTCGAGTAGTAGCTCCCTATACTGGAACGCTCCCGAGTAACAATCTAATAACAATACTCCGATACAGTAGTTAGATAGTAGATGGGAAGTGAGATTTCATTGGTGTTGAATCTGTTGGACAATGATACTCGAGGGAGCACTGGTTGATATCTCAGCGACCCACTCTACTCACTCCTGCAAATACATACAACTGCTCCAGAAATGCCAAATCACTCCAGCTATGATACAACCGCTTCAGATATGACACCATCCAACTGTACGGATTCGCCTCTCGTCTCTGTGATCATCACGACGTACAACCGTCCTTCGTATCTCGAGGAAGCCGTCGAGAGTGTGCGCCAACAAACGTACGAGCCGATTGAACTGATCGTTGTGGACGATCATTCCGATACGCCAGCGAGTTCCACGCTTTCGAACGTTCCTGCCGACGACTTTCAGCGTGTCGACTGCATTCGCCACAGCGAGAACAAAGGCGCGAATGCGGCACGAAACACCGGTATTCGACACGCATCGGGAGAGTTCGTCGCGTTCCTCGACGACGACGACAGATGGCGCGACCGGAAGATTGCCAGGCAGGTCGAAGCGATCCTCGAGAACGACGGGATCGGTGTGGTCTACACTGGCGCAAAAACTGTCAATGGGGACGAATCGGATATCGAGATTCCACGGGAAATAGAGGGTGAACTGACGAAACAACTACTCTGTTCGAACGCGGTCGGCACACTCTCGTCGGTGATGGTTCGGACGGACCTAGCAAGGGAGATACCGCTCGACGAGCAGTTTCCCAGTTGGGCTGATCTGGAGTGGTACGTCAGACTCTCGCTAGAAACGGAGTTTTATCGGATTCCTGACCCACTCCTCGTCTACGAGTTCGACTCTCACAACCGCTTGAGCGACGATTTCGAGAAGAAACAGGTCGCTTACGATCGGTTCCTGCGTCAGTTCGACGACCTGGCGAGTGAGTACGGGTACCTGTTCAGGCGCAAAATGCGAGCCTGGGCCGCCTTCCGGTTGGGCTCTACTGCACTCAATATGAATCTGTATTCCGACGCTCGACGACTCTTCCTGAGAGCTCTCTTCACGTACCCCTTCGAGACGAAATTCATCACGTACACGATGGCCACGATCGGCGGTCGGTACACTCACGACGTTGCCATTGGTTTCAAACGGGCAGTTTCACCCGTTTTGAACGTGTTCTGACGGAAAAAACTCCCGCTCGGCTGCTGACTAAACTGACCGTCGAGATGGGTTATAGTCTCCATAATTTTACCGACAGCAGACAGGGTACGAATCGATGTACGAGCTTGTCGTCTCAGCGGTGAATCATCCCGACCGGGTCAATCCCCTGTGGGGCGTATTCAACCACAGGAGCTTGCGGTCACTCTCGCGAAACGGTGTCGAGGTCACAGCGGCCGTTCCACGACCCCACGCGCCGCCGCTCGGCCCCTACTCTCGCTTTCGTCGGATTCCGGAAATGGACGATACGTTCCAATACACCGTCTCACATCCGCGATTCTGGTACTACCTTCCGAAGTCAGCCCTGTATCACCGGAGCGGCGATTCGATGGCGAAGACGATACAGCAGTGGCGGCTCACCACCGACGTCGAGGGCGATATCTTCCACGGCTGTCATCTTTACCCGGATGGCTACGCGTTGAGCGAGGTTGCCGACCGAGATACCGTCCCACTCACGGCCTACGCGCACGGAACGATGGTGAACGAGTTCGAGAGCTTCAACAGCCAGACACAGGACCGCCTTCGAGGGGTGTTGCGTGACGCGGACGTGTTGTTCTGTTCGGGAACCGCAATCGAGGCAAAGATTCGTCGAATCGAGCCAGCCGCCTCCACGGAAGTCGTTCCAATCGGTGCGAACCCCGATAACTTCCCCACAGACCGCGAAGAGGCCATTCGAGACGAACTCGGCGTTCCACAGGGCGCCACCATCGTCCTCTACTGTGGCCGGTACACAGCGAAGAAAGGTGTCCCGGAACTGAGTGACCTCATCCGGAGAACGGACGACGAGTCCCTCTACTTCGTCACAATCGGCCACGGGGGAGACCTGGAACCGACACTCCTCGAGGCAATTGAGGAATCTAGCGGACGAGGGACTGTGCTCAGTGACCTCCATCCTGTTACAGTTCGGCGGTGGTTTGCCGTTGCCGACCTGTTCGTGCTCCCGAGCCTCTCGGAAGGTCGACCCACTGTCATCTACGAGGCGATGGCGAGTGAAACACCCGTGGTGGCAACCACTGTCGGGGGGATTCCCGAACAGGTTGCCGAGGATGAAACCGGGTGGCTATTCGAACCGGGAGACGTCGCGCAACTCGAGGCGCTGATCAACCAGGCCACGCGTTCTGACCTCGCGGAGATGGGGGAAACAGCCAGGGAACTCCTCGAGGCGAACGGCTGGACGTGGGACGGACATGCTGACTCGATTGTAGACACTCACACGACACTTGTCGAGCGCTATGAGTGAACCCCGATTCCAGGCAGACCGACAGCGTCGTTCACAGACTGACCTGTAGATGGTTGCAGTGTGTAGTTCAATTCTGGGATGCTCCGACGCTATCCACATTTGGCACGTTCATGTTGTTTGGATCGGTGATACTCAACGGGATATTTTCCTGCATGAAGAGACGAGCGTTCCTGCTGCTAAGCACGTATGGTGACACTCTGTGAAGAGCCTCGATATCGAGGCTCCCGTTCCGAGTGTGCTGTCCCCCTTCGGGGTTGTTGTAATAAACGTACGTTTCTACCTCAGACGATTCTGAGCTGTCATAGCTGAGCCCCGGGCCGTAGTCTCCGTCGAAAGAGAACAGTTCGTTTGCCGTTATTTTGGCGTTGTCGCGGATCCGTATATTCTGCTGTTCGCTCTGAAGCCCGTTGTTTTTTGCGACGACCGTCCCGATCTCGTAGTCTGTATCCTGCCCGAATCTAAATCCGGAGGAGCCGTTGTCCACGGCGAGGACCTGATCGAAAGAGACAGTCGAACGACTCCCGGTCACCGACTGGCTTCCGGGCCTGATGTAACCGTGTCCTTCGTTGTCCGCCAGCACGACACGACGATACGTCGCCTCAATGACTTCTTCGGTCGATTTCGTTCCCTGGTAGTTGGCCTCGGAGACGGCGTTTTCGAGGACCGCTTTCCCGCCGGATAAATTGAACCCATGGCCATTTCTATTTTCGACGCCGTTCCCGGTTGCGTAGGCGCTACGTACTGTCATTGGCGGATCGTAGACGTGCCCGTCACCGAATGAATCGAGAGCGAACCCGTGACGACCGTTGTCGACTGCCGACACGTTCTCCATCGTGACGCCGCCGCTTCGAACCGTGAATCCGTTCATGTTCGCGTTTTTGACCAGGACGTTCTCGATTTGAATATCGATATCTCCCTCGGCTCGCTCGTTCGAGTCCCGGATGTCGAGACAGTTCCCGACCTGTTGTGCGAGTTCACCATTCTGTTCTGTCTTGTTTCCATCGAGGGTGAGGTTTCTAATCTGGAGTCCTTCGAACCCATCTCTGACGAGTACCGAGAACAAGATGTGCACGTTGTCGTGATCGCCGTCGATGCGGAGAACGGTCTGATCGCCCTCGCCCTCGACTGTCAGATTGTCCGGGTGCTGGTTTCCATCGAGAACGAGTGCACCAATCGAGTTATCGTATGCGGAGATGCGGTAGCTTCCAGCGGGAAAATATATCGTCTCTCCCTCGCTCGCCTCGTCGAACGCCTGCTGTATCGAATCTGTGTCGTCGACACTTTCGTCGCCTGCGGCACCGAAGTCGCGAACGTTGTGGACGGCTTCCGGTTCCTGAGGTTGGACCTGTTCGTCCGAGCTACCATTCGACGAGGGCTGTCTCTCTCCTTGGCCCTCTGGATTTTCCTGACCCGAGTTATCACCCGTATTTTGATCAGGCGGTTGCGTCGGGTCACTCTCTCTGGGTTCGTTTCCTTCGTCTGTCTGTATTGTGTTACAGCCAGCAAACGCAGCGATCGAGAGGGATGTCATCCCCAGAAACTCACGTCTTGATACCATTTTTACTCTGGTGCGGACCTGTTACCATTGAAAATGATATCACACGTGTCTTGATAATTAATTAGTAGTTACTTGGTAGCAGTATCTCGTGGTTTTGTAGTAAGGAGAACCTTCCGGCACAGTAAGGCGAATTTCACCGGCATTTGTCGTGGAAATCCAACGGCTACAGTCGTTGGAGAAGAGCAGTAACCTTTTCTGACTCTGACTACTGAGTTCTCATACCACTGTGGTGAGACAGTTCGTCCCGAATTCTGCGTTCAGTAAATAGCACGGCGATGTCAGACTATCAACGTTCCAGCGGGTTTCCCAGCCTTGACGCCAGCGGTTACGTCGTTTATACTTTTGCGGATGGCAGACTGCGTGAGCAGTTATGAACGACTGCATCACCTCCACAATCAACCACCCTGGCCAAGTGACCGTTCTGTGGAGGGTAATCAACCCCCATCGCTTGACGTTGCTCTCGGGAACGAGCCGATGGATATCAATCACTGGCCGACAACTATGACTGAGATTTTGATACGCAACGAATCCCCGCCCAAACAGTCAGCAATGCGCGTGCTGGCGATCACTTCGTTTCGTCCCGAGGAAATATCCCTGACTGCCAGCGAGATGACGGTCCCAGTAGACGTCATTACCGTCGAACCAAGTGACGGACGCGTCGGCCACATCAAGTCGCTGTACGAACAAACGAGACGCGCAATTCGAAACCACGATCCCGATGTGATTTTGCTGGATTGCTACGAGACGATGGGATTCGTCGTGACAGTTCTCGCACAGAGACACGACGTTCCGCTCGTCGCCCGCATGGTCGGCGACACCTGGCGTGGCTACGAGCAGCCGACACTCGGTGAGATATCGTCGGGGGAGGAGCTGTTGCGCTACGGTCTCCACCGGGCGAGTCTTTCGCTTGATGAGTTCATCTTCGAACGCGTTGACGGGTTCGTGAGCGTCTCGAACGACCTCCAGACTACCGTGTGCTGTCGCATAGACTGTCCGCCCGAGACTATCGGAGTTGTTCCGGTTCCAATGACGACAGACACGTTATGCGAGGGCGATGCTGTGAGAGGGAGACGAACCCTCAACCTTGACGAACAGCAGGTAGTGCTCACCGTCACGAACCTCAAGTTCCCCGAGAAGTTCAAAGGTGTAAAGCGGATTCTCTCCGAGGTCGAGCCGGTGCTCCGGGACAACCCGAACGCCGCGTACGTAATCGCTGGCGGCGGACGATTTGGCGACCGGCTTGAGTCGCTTATTGTCCGCGAGTATGGCCATCTTGCGGACCGAATCTACGCCCCCGGGTACGTCGAGAACGTCTCTGACCTCTATGCGTTCGCTGACGTGTTCGCCTATGTCTCCTACAGGGACGGCTATCCAAACGCCGTACTCGAGGCCCAGACTGCGAAGCTGCCGGTCGTTGCCAACGAGGATTACGGGATGGTCGACCAGATTACCGACGGAGAAACTGGCTATCTGGTCGACCCGGAAACCGACGGAGAGCTCGGGAACCATCTCGGTCGGTTGTTGAACGCCCCCGAGGAACGAGCACAAATCGGGGAGAACGCACGACGTCGCGTACTCGAAGAGAACGCACCCGACGAAATCGCGGAGCAACTTCAGCAGGTCCTGCAGTCGATTGTTGACCAGTGCTGATAGATATGTAGCCGCTGACTGTCGCGTCTGCCCTTTCTTCTCAGCCAGGGAAGTCCGCTGTCGTTGGCAGAGAGTATCTCACCCTTTGATACCGTTGATGACTGTCTGAATATTCTGTTCGATGCCCCAGTCGAACTGCCGTTCCAGCGCGAACGCGGTGGCCGCGTAAATCGTCATGCCAGCAGGAATCAAGACAATGAACTCGATCACTGGGTGGAGCTCGACCAGACGTCGCGCATACCAGAGACTGGAGAACATGGTGAGTGCTCCGACCATTGGATAGAAGTACTCCCGGTACAGCTGTCTCGGCTTTGCATCAACCATCTTGGTAGCGAGATATACCTCCAGGGGCAACATTGGGAACAGATAGACGCTCGTGACGGCCACCGCTGTTCCTTCGATTCCCCACATTGCTGTCGCCGGCCAGACTAGCACAGCGATACAGAGAATCCGGAGTGTTCCCGTTTTGGCTATCAAGTCGGGTCGCCCCAGTGCTTTCCAGAGCGACCCAAAGTTTTGCGTAATTGCGTGAAAGAGACCGTACATCGCGAGTATCTGCAACGTCAGTATCATCGGTGTCCACTCGGCACCGAGAATCCCTCTCACGAAACTCGGGGCGACGAGCGCGATCCCGAACGCTACCGGAAAGGCAATCAATGCGACAAACCGGGTTGATTGAATGAGTGCACTCCGGACTTCGGCTGTATCCTCTTGGAGCGCTGAGTAAGCCGGAAACGTAATCCTTGAAATCACACCGGAGAGCTCCCTAGCAGGAGCGTCTGCCATTTGATACGCATACTGGTAGAAACCGAGCGCAGTGGCGGTGAGATACCACCCTACGAAGGCATCGTCGCCCTGGGTGCCTATCCAGCCGATAATTGATGCGCCGGTAATCCACTTCCCAAAGTGTATAAGCTCCTTCGCATGATCGCGTTTGAACGAGGGCCACGGTCGGTAATCGTGCAGGATGTAAGACATAACTAGCTTACTGACTGGTTTACTGAGCGACCCGAAGACGAGTGCCCAGACTGTCGGTGACTGTAATGCGTACCCCACGCCGACGACAAACTGGAGGAGGCCGCCACCAACCTTGTACAGGAAATACTTGTGGAACTCCAGGTTCTTCTCGAAGTAGACAACTCCAGGATTTTTTAGCCCGAGGAAGAGCGGTCCGAGTGCGAGAACGCGTATCAACGGCGTTGCCCGCGACTCCCCAAAGAACGACGCAATATACGGCGCAAGCGCAAACAACACGCAGAAAATAAGAACGCCTCGAGCGACTTCCAGACACCACGTCGTATCGAGATAGCTGTCGACGTTGTCCTCTTTTTGCTGGATGAGTGCGGCGTCGAGCCCAATTTCGGTGAGGCGTTTCATCGCGGCGAGTACGAGCAGTGCGATACCCATTAATCCGAAATCCTCGGGGGAGAGCAGTCGGGCGAGGACAATCAGCATCAGCATCTGGAAGATCCGGGACGAAAACCTCGTCGCCCCGACCCAGAGACCGCTCTTTACGGTCCGCTGAACGAGTGAGCCACTTGGGATAAAATGGTGAAGGATTCTACGTAGAAGTTTGCGCATCTATGAATCACCCTGCCAGTAGTTAAAACCGTCTTGTGGAACTGATACTACCGACACGCAAGCGAACTGAGTCAGAGACGATACCTTGTTATTACTTCGCTACCTCCGTCCATCGCACACGCTTTGGCTCCGATTTTGGTGCCTCCTGACTCCCAACCGCCAGCCTGCATATTCGTTCCCCTTCTTTCGGACGTGTGAAATATACTTCATTTGTCGTTGGCTCCTCATTGCAACCGTCATGCTGAGGGCGGACAGTAAAACCTGTATAACAATGCTTTGATCGCACTTCACGCGGATATAAGACGAGAATGCATATTGATGTGAAACAGTGGTTGGACGATCTTGCGCACAATGCCGAAGAGGACTGGAAATACTCCCTGATGAATGCCGCGAGAGCACTTCACAACGGGGCGTTTTTTACACTCACTTCCCGATATCCGCTCGGCACGAATATTTTCGAACGCGATTGGGAGCTCCTGATAGTGCTGGATGCGTGCCGCGTCGATGCGATGCAGGAAGTTGCACCCGAATACGACTACATCGATACGGTCGATTCACTCTGGTCAGTCGGCAGTTCTTCCCACGAGTGGCTCAGCAAAACCTTCACGAGAGACTATATTGAAGAGATCAACAACACCGTCTACCTCTCGACGAACCCGAACACACCACCGACGTTCGAGGAGGGAAAACGACCGGCACAGAGTTACTCGATCCCTTTCATGTGGGCTGACTGGGATGTGGTCGATGAAGACGACTTCCAGCTCCTCTGGCAACTCCCGAAAGCCGACAACGAGATCACCGAAATAACGTGTCCGCCCGACCACGTCACCGATTACGCGATACATGCGGGGCGGGACGAGGATTTCGAGCGCATGGTCGTCCACTATTTCCAGCCACACCGACCGTACATTGCCAATGCGCATCTGGAGAATCGACAGTTAACGGAGGACGAAATCGACCCCTGGACGGGACTCCGCTCCGGGAGAGTGTCCAAAGAAGAAATTTGGGAACACTATCTCGATAACCTCCGACTGGCGCTTGATTCCCTCGAACGACTGCTCGAGAACGTCGATGCGGAGAAGGTCGTCATCACTGCAGACCACGGTGACCTATTCGGCGAACTCGGCGTGTACGGCCATCCTGAAGGGGTCGTCCACCAGAACCTCAAGAAAGTGCCCTGGGTCGAGACCACTGCTGTCGACGAGCGGACGAGCACTCCGACAGTGGACACCGAGGGACAACTATCCAGACGTGACGTCCAGGAACAACTCCAAAAACTCGGCTACCGGTGATGTCTACGATCCCATCAGCGGAGGCATTCAAGCGACAGGTCGGTTACGCTCGAAGGTCACCGCTGCTGTACCAGCGTATCAGGCTTCGACCAGGTCGTCGAAGTCCCGTGGCTCACCATCGATGGTAACAGTAACCGGGTGGTCAGTCTCGGCAGCGACGATGGGACCTTCGATGAAGTAGTCGTCAACCGCAATATCGAGGACGTAGCCATGAATTATCGAGAGGGCACCATCGCTCGTCACGGAG
>LKMJ01001052.1_pt1 | contig 23539 bp, 29 predicted proteins | sample 643391 | NCBI WGS metagenome assembly LKMJ01 (sample SAMN04112250, study PRJNA286221) | soda lake metagenome | biome: soda lake; feature: Kulunda Steppe; material: water; isolation source: sample PL-Br10 brine of Picturesque Lake | place: Russia: Kulunda steppe | collected 2010-07
CAATTCGATTGACTTTCTGTAAGGGGCCAAGAGATTCAGCCGATTAGGCCTATAACAGACTCTGAAGCTAGTTTGAGGTGTTTGAGGACCCGCTTCATTGCCTGAACCTGGTAAGAAGATTCATATCTGAAACCCCAGAAAACAGCCAGAAGAGTGCTCCGACTGGGATTTGAACCCGGTGCCAGACCTCCCGCTGGTCGGTCTGCCGTAGTTCAAATTCCAGTCGTGCGCTTCCTTCTTCGTCACTACGTTCCTCAGAAGAGTGCTCCGACTGGGATTTGAACCCAGGTCATTGCCGTGAGAGGGCAATATGATTGGCCGGACTACACCATCGGAGCGCGCCATCAGATGATTGCGCTGGTATCGGTTTAATGATTGCGTTTTGGACCCGTTACTCCCCTTCGTTTTCGAATGGCGAACCGGCGGCCTCTGGCTCTTGGCCGGCGAGGCTGATGATGTTCTCTCGCCCGACTCTGAGTTTACTGATATCGCCTTCCTCTTCCATATCCGAAAGCAACATACTGACTTTCGATTTCGACCAGTCTGTTTCGTCGACGATTGCGACCTGTCGCATCCGCCCGCCGTTTTCTTCAAGGAGTTTCACGACACGATCTTCGTCGGAGAGTAGCTCTTCTTCCCGCAATTGTTGTTCTGGCTTCGGTTCGGCTCCGCCGGTCGGCTCCGTTGGTGCGCCAGTCGACTGTCCCGTCTCTGGTTCTGGTCGGGATGATGCATACCAGATAGCGACACCACCGACGACAACCAGCACGACCATGGCAACGAGTAGTGAGATCATCATTCCTGTATTATCTTCGCCGTTTTCCGTTTCATCGGTCTCGTCCGCATCGTTCTCTGCTGGCTGTTGGCCGGTTTCAGCGGCGGCTGCACTGGCGTTGACGAATGTCACACGTGGTCGATCGCTATCGAACTCTTTCGGTCCGTCCCACCGAATCCAGTCGCTACCGGTGACGTTGTCCGCCAGTTCCAGGCGATCGGGAGATGGATCGATCGACTCCGAATCGAAGACCAGGGTATCATCACGGTGTATCCTGAGCTGCTGGTCTTCGAGGATTGCGAATCCGCCACCGAAGACATCAGAGACGGTGACACTGCGCCCATTACTGTCGTCGCTCACCTGAGCGAACCCCTCCCAGCGAAACGACATTCTAACCACACCTTGCTGTGTTGCCTCATCGTAGAAGGCATCTCGCTGGAACTCCGTCGCACCCATCTCCCGGTTCGTTGCATCTACTCCAGAGTCAACCAGCCGCTGTGCACGAAGCTTGAAGTCTTCGAATGTTTCAGTTTCCTCGGTTACGAACTGCTGAGCAAACTCGTCGAACTGTTCCCGTTGTTCTGTGTCATCGAACGGGATCTGTGTTCGACTCTCCACCGCCCACCGTGCATCGCCAGATTCGGAGACGGTTATCTCGAATACAGTTCGGTCAACATCGTCAAATTGTGCAAGCACAGCCCTGTTCTCAGGGTGGTCACTGTCGACAGTATCGCCCTCACGTTCACCAGGAAAATCAACAAGCAGGACACCCGCAACTACCGTACACAAAAGCATCACGGTGAGTGCCCAGGCCAGCCGACGATGCATCTATGTTACTCCACCAGAGGGGAGGGTAAAAACACTACGCCTGAACTCGACGGATATTTTGGCCGCTTTGTCGCATCCCGAAGAAGCGACCAGGACAGATCGCTCAGGGGGCGAGTCGATTTTTGCGGTTTTTCATCTCGCTGTTGTAGTACTCGAAGGTGATCGGGCACCACTCCGCAGCCAGGTCCAGGACGTCTTCGGTCATCGTTCGGATCTCCCACTGGGCGTCCGCTGCTGCACGCATGTCAGCGACGTGCATGAGCATCCGAGCGTTCATCGACATCACCATATTCACCTCTGTCCCGATCGGCAAGACGTACCGAGCATCCTCGGGTGGGAGTCCCAGCTCGAGTAACTCCTGGTAGGACTCGAAGGCACCTTCGATCGTCTCGCGGAACAGTTCTTCGCGACGCGCAGCAGTTTCCGCATCAACTGCTCCAGTATCTTGGTTACGGCCGACCCAGTCAGGATCACTCACCGACGGTGGGATAACGACCATCTCGCCGTCACGCACATCCGCTGGATCGACATCGTCGAAGGAGACGTACCGCATCGACTGGATGTCGAAGGAGACGTGTCGGTGTCGGGTGATCTGGGCCATACACGATCGGCTGATCCCCTTGACAGCAAACGTGGCATGTGGATGTTCGAAGGGGCCAAAGTGGCCGTGTTCGAGCAGGTGGTGAATCAGTGTCTCCTGACGGTCTTCGAGTGAGTCTCCCTCGACATCGTCCATGACATCCTCAAACGGCGTACTACCGACAAACTCCTCCATATAATCGTTTCGTGCAGCCTGGCAGATCAGACGCTCTGGGTTCTCGGTCGCTTCGAGTAGCGTAACTTCCATACTGCATCGAGTGAACCGGAGAGTGATAATTCCTGTTGGTCCTCGCTGCCCAGCAAAAAACGAACCTCAGGCTGTTGCGATCGAAGAGAACTCGGCAGCAAGCGCATCGAGCAACGCCTCACGCGCTGTGTCTCGCTCACCAACGAGGAATTCGATGCGCCCCTCTCGCGCTCCACGGACATCGAGTGCAGCCTGCGGTGCCGCTTCGCCGGCGGCTTCTGCGATTTCACGGATATCGATCTCCGCATCAGTTCGGATGTACGCCTCATCTTCCCCGACTCCGAGGAGTGCAACGCTTTCCTCGCGGTGGCGGCGGGAGAGTTCATCGAGCAAGAGTGGATTCGGTGGGAACTCGTATTTGTGCGTATAGGCCTGTGTGTCAAGCACGTGAATCGGCTCTTCGCCCGCGTCGAATGTTTCGAGATTGGCTTCGGCTGTCTTGATCTCTGCATCCATTCGCGTTCGGTACTGTTCCGAGACGTGGCCCGCGAGCCCGACAGGATCGTCGGCCTGATCTGGGAACAGCAGATCCGAGATAAGCTCTCGTTTGTCTTCGTAGGACTGATAGAATGCTTTCAGTGCGATTGCCTCCCGGAGCTCCCGGGTATCGTCGGCGTCGTAGCCTGCTTCGGCTGCGAGGTCAGTGTATCGTTCTGGTGTTTCCTCCCAGAAGCTGATCGCCGGCAGGTGCGAGAGGTCATCACGAACGTCCGCGTTTACGTGTGCCCCGACGGTAGCTCCAAGGACAGTCGCCGTGGTCTCGAACTCGCCACTAAGTGTTGGGCTGAGGAGTGTATCGACAGCGTCTGCGACACCCGCTTCGATCACTCGCTCGTCGATGACGACACAGTCGGCGTCGTACGTGTCGAGCAGGTCGAAACCGTCGATGGATTCAGCGGTGCCACCAGCAGCGACGAAGACGAAAAGTGGCAGCGTCTCGCCGTGACGATCACGGTTTTCGAGCATCGTCGTGACATCCTTGGTTGCATCGTCCATATCGTAGACCGACCCATCAAGCGGTCGTCGGTCGAAGTAGTGATACTCCGAATCTGCAGTACCGTGTTCCTCACGAACTAGCGGGAGTGTTGCACGCTCGATCGCTGCGCTCCCGACGTAGCCGTCGGTGGTCCCAGCGTGACGGACGACGACCGGTCGACCTTCGATGACCGCGCGACGAATCGTGGTTGCGGCTTCGAGCAGCTCCGCTTCGACAGCGTCGACCGCCGGATCTGCGACCAGCGGGTCGAACGCCTCGGGTCGGGCGCGCTCTACGAGCGCCGCCTGCATTCGTTCGATGACGGCATCTTGCTCGTCGTCTTCGAGCAAGACGAGCGCTTCTGTCTCCACCTGGAGTTCGTTGCGGCGGCGCTCGACTTCACCTTCGAGACGGACGACATCGCCGTCGCTGATCTCTGGATACGCGCGGACGCCAGCCTCTTTGAATGCGGCACACTCGACAGCCCCTGTCTCGTCGCGCAGTTCGAAGACAGTCGGACCGCTCGTCTGTCTCGTGCTCTCGATTTTGCCTTCGAGTCGGACCAGCGTCCCGACGTAGTCGTCGAGCTGGTCGATCGTCGCCGATTCGAACTCCCGCGTGTCCTCGGTTTCTTCGGGGCTGTCACTGCCATCGACGGTTTCCGGTTCGTCACTACTGTCTGACGCTTCGTCTTGCTCGCTCGACTCACTGCGTCGCTCAGTTTTCGAAACGTCGGCTGCGGTTGGCTTCGATGATGGTTCGGTGTCGTCTGTCTCTTCATCGTCGAGTCGGTGTTTCTCGTCGCCGGTAGGGTCGTGGATCAACGCGCCACGGAACCGCGATTTGTCCTGCCGGATCGACCAGCCGAGATCGACGTTGCCGTTGTCACGGACGTTCTGAACCTGGACGAAGACTGTATCGCCCGGTTCGAGATCGATACTGTCCAGACGCTGGTCGAGTTCGCTTTTGTGCAAGAGTCCGGTAACGCTGTCACCGATGTCGACGAAGATACCGAACTCGGCGTAGCCATCGACCGTCCCGCGGTAGTAGTACTTCGGCGTGAGCTGGTTCGGATGCGATCCTTCGAATTCGAAGACGACATCTTCTTCGTGGAGTTCACAGACGCGTCCGTCGCAGGACGCACCACAGATGATACAGGTTCCCATTTGCTCGAAAAAGCACGTCCGGCCTAAAACTGTTGTCGGATTGGCTCTGTCGTTGGTCTGCCGGTACTGGTGTCAGGACAGATCGACGCTGTACTCGAACTCCTCGGCAGCAGCACCGAACTGACCGAGCAACTCGGCGGCAGTATCCAGATCGGCGAGATCGAGCGTCTCGACCGGCGTGTGCATGTATCTGTTCGGGACACCGAGATTCACCGACGGAATCCCGCTCCGTGAGGTGTAGAAGGCGTCGGCGTCGGTTCCGGTTCGACTGCCGGTCGCCTCTAACTGTACATCGATCCCATCCCTGCTTGCGACCTCCCGCAGTGCTGTGACTATGTTCGGATGGTTTGCGCTCCCGCGCGCGATGGCTGGTCCCTTTCCCAGCTCGACACCAGTCTTCTCGCTCGCTGGCGTTCCTGGTTCGTCGGTCGCGTGGGTGACATCCACGGCGATCACAACGTCGGGATCGAGATCGAAGCCGACCATCTTCGCACCCTGCAGACCGAGTTCTTCCTGAACAGTGCTAACTGCACACACCGTCGCCTCAGGCTCTTGCTCGACGGCCCGTCGGAACCCCTCTGCAGCGGCCCAGATCCCAATGCGGTTATCCAGTCCGCGCGCGGCGATCCGCCCGCCTTCGAGTTCGGAGATCGTCTGGTCGAAGGTAATCGGGTCGCCGCGTTCGACGAGTTCGGCTGCCGCCTCGCCATCATCAACACCGATATCGACGTGTTGTTCGTCGATATCCTGTATGGTGTCGTCCTCTCTGTCCCGCAGATGGATCGCCGTCTGGCCGATCACGCCCGGTACTGTGCCGTCGTCGGTGTGAATCTGAACGTGCTGGCCTTTCGTCACTGTCCGGTCCGACCCACCGATCGGCGTCAGTCGGATATAGCCGTTGTCTTCAATCTCGCGGACCATGAACCCAATCTCGTCACTGTGGCCTGCGAGTGCGACTGTCGGCTCCCCACCGTCGTAGACTGCGATTGCATTGCCGTAGTCGTCAGTCCGGATCTCGTCTGCGTATTCGGAGACGTAGTCGATCCAGACCTGCTGACTTGCTGTTTCGAACCCGGATGGGCTCGCCGTTTCGAGGAGGGTATCGAGAAACTGCCGTTGATTGTCGTCCATACCTGCTGTTTGACTGCAACACTGGTGAAACCACCGAATCCTGATACTCAGCTGTTATTCTCTTTTAGAGCCGTAACCTTCTATGCAACGCTGTTCATAACAGTGTGAGTATGACCGAGACCGGGACGCGGGATCTTCCCACACCGTTGTGGGATTATGAGACGAATCGGGCAATCCACGATGCACTGCCAGATCTGTTCATCGACTTTCTGGCAGTCATGACGAGATTCGGTGATGGCGCGACAGTGGTTCTGTTTGCCATTCTGTTCTTCTGGTTTGGCTCCGTCAAAGACTGGCAGCGTCGTGGAATGTTGATGGCGATCGCCGTCGCGACGTTGTCGATTGCAGCCGGACTCAAGGGCGTGATCGACGTGCAACGGCCGCTGTTTGCGGCCGCGGAGGCGGGTGAGCCACTCGTTTTCGCACCTGACACCTATCCTGGGCTGGCAACACCGAGCGCCCACGCGATGGGTTCTGCAGCGATCTATGCAGGGCTGGCTGCGTTGATGGAAGTCGGGAAGAAGTGGCAACGATGGGCCGTGGCGATCTTTATTTTCACGATGGTTTCATTTTCGCGTGTCGCCATCGGTGTCCACTATGTCGGTGACGTGTTGCTTGGGATGGGGATTGGACTGGGGCTGGTCTGGCTTGCGCTGTGGCTCGAAAAACAAGAAGACCGATCGATACTGCCGATCTACGGGCTTGCACTGCTGGTTGCGCTCGTTTCGAACCCACTCGGCTCTGAAGAGTTCGTCACGATGTCGATCGGGACCGCGATCGGTGGGCTGGTCGTCTGGTCGATCATTCAGGATGCGGATCCCGACCCACTTGGTGCATCGATTCTCGTCTTCGGAATCATTCTGATTCCGGCACTGGTCGTATTCCGAGTGATTGAGTCACTCATTACGGTCGACATCCTGATCGAAATTGTTGGCTTCGAACTGCCAATTATGGCTAGCTTCCGGGTTGTCGGCTACGCAGTTCTCTTTGGACTCGCGCTGGCCGTTCCGGTACTCGCCCAGCGACTCGACGACTGGCCCACTGTTCGACGTCTCCAGGATGCGCTTCCCTTCACGGGACGGACTGTCGATACAGAACAAATTCAACAGGAGTTCGCTGATTAAACACTGGGTTGCGATCGGCCTGTGACCGACTGACAGTCTGGTTCCGTTTCGTTGTGTTTAAATAGACCGGCAGAGGAGTAGTTTGTAGAATCGTGTAGGGGCGCAGTGTCCCGAGTCCGCAAGGGCGAGAGTAAACCCGAAAGCGAGTCGTGGTAGCCAAGCGGCCCAAGGCGCATGGTTGCTAACCATGTGGCGTACTGCCTCCGGGGTTCGAATCCCCGCCACGACGTCTACACAAACCACCCATGAGTGCAGAAGAACCCACTGACGCGGACGAAGATGACGACGTTCGTTACTTCGTTCGCATCGGTCAAACCGACCTCGACGGCACGAAGTCAGTCGAGCGGTCGCTGACCGAACTCGACGGTATCGGCCGGCGTTCAGCCCGAATTATCGCCAACAAAGCAGGAATCGACCGCACCGCAACCTTCGGTGCGCTCGAAGACGAGACGATCGACGAGGTCGTCGACCTCGTCGAAAGCTACGCCGAGGAAGTGCCAGAGTGGCTGGCGAACCACCGCAACGACTTCTTTGGCGGCGAGACCACCCACGAGATTAGCCAGGATCTCGAACTGACCCGACGTCAGGACATCAACCGCATGAAGATGATCGACTCCTACAAAGGAGTCCGTCACAAACGCGGCCAGAAGGTCCGCGGTCAGCGGACGAAGTCCACGGGTCGATCCGAGGGCACAATCGGGGTCAACGTCGAAGCAATCAAAGAGGAAGCCGCAGAAGCCGGCGAGGAGGACGAATAAATGGCACTTGGATCGAACACGAAGTTCTACGAGACGCCGAATCATCCGTACCAGGGAGAACGAATCTCCGAAGAGTCGGGGCTGTCCGGCAAGTACGGTCTGAAAAACAAAGAGGAGCTCTGGCGCGCCCAGTCTGAACTGCGTCAGTACCGCCGCGAGGCACGCCGGCTGATCGGTGAGGCTGGCGGTAACGCGACCGCGGCAGAAGAACAGGGCGCAGCGTTTCTTGCCCGGCTGAAACGCATCGGCGTGCTTTCAGAGGCAGACTCTCTCAACGACGTGCTGGCGCTTGATGTGACTGACATCCTCGAACGGCGACTCCAGACGGTCGCCTACCGGAAGGGGCTTGCCAACACGACAGAGCAGGCACGCCAGTTCATCAGCCACGGACACGTCCGTGTCGACGGCAGACGCGTCACCGAGCCCTCTTACAAGGTCGAGGTCACCGAAGAAAACGCGGTCGAGTTCGACGAGAACTCACCACTCACGGACGAACTCCATCCAGAACGAGCGGAGGAACAATAATATGGCAGACGACGACATCTGGGGCATTGCCCACGTGCACGCATCGTTCAATAACACGATCATCACGATCACCGACCAGACCGGCGCTGAGACGCTCGCGAAATCCAGCGGCGGGACGGTCGTCAAACAGAACCGCGACGAGGCCTCCCCGTATGCCGCGATGCAGATGGCAGAGGAAGTTGCTGAAGACGTCAAGGCACAGGGGGTCGAGGGCGTCCACGTCCGCGTTCGCGGTCCTGGTGGAAACCAGCAGACCAATCCCGGGCCTGGCGCACAGGCAACGATCCGTGCACTCGCCCGAGCAGGGCTCGAAATCGGTCGGATCGAGGACGTGACACCGATCCCTCACGACGGGACACGCGGTCCAAAAAACGCAGGGTTCTAATCCATGCCTGAGTACGAGGTCCAGTTCGTCGAGCGCGAGGATCGGTACGCACGCTTCGCAGTGCGACCGATCACGCCAGCGCTTGCAAACGGCATTCGCCGTGCGATGATCGCGGACGTCCCGACGTTTAGTATCGACGACGTTCGCTTTATCGAAAACTCCAGCGTGATGTTCGACGAGCAGATCGGGCTCCGTCTCGGACTGGTGCCGCTAACGACGCCGCCTGGTGAGTTCGAGCACGGGGAGACAGTCACGCTGTCGATCGATGTCGAGGGGCCGGAGACAGCGTACTCCGGCGATATTGTCACCAGCGATGAACTCGTCCAGCCAGCAGACGAGAACGTTCCGATTATCGACCTCAAAGACGGCCAGCGTCTGGAAGCAGAAGCAGACGCCGTCCTGGATGTCGGTCAGAATCACGCCAAACATCAGGGTGGTGTTGGCGTCTCCTATCGTCACCTCCAGCGTGTCGAGGTTGTCGGCGACAAAGGCGAGTTCGACGACGATGAGCCACAGATCATTCGTGGTGTCATCGAGGAGGGCGCAGCCGAGCATACAGATGCTGACGTGACAAACGGTGACCTCGTCCCGACGGAGGCGTTCGATCACGATCTCACGACGCGCTATCCTGGCAAAGAGCTCGAAGTGACGGATGTCCAGGATACGTTCGTCTTCGATGTCGAGACAGATGGCTCGTTCACAGCCGACGAGTTGCTGGTGGGTGCAGTCGATACGATCGAAGATCGAGCAGCGGAACTCAAAGAGACAGTACAGCTATGAACACCATGTCCACACAGACCGCAGATCGACCGGTTGGCTCGCTGGAGAGCGGCGGGGCGACGGTCAGGACCGAAAGCGGTTTGAGTGGACACCGACCAACACAGTATACGTGCAGGGATAGCCAAGTCTGGCCAACGGCGCAGCGTTCAGGGCGCTGTCCCGTAGGGGTCCGCAGGTTCAAATCCTGCTCCCTGCACTTTTCAGGAGGTAGGTCATGAGTAAAACGAATCCGAGACTCAACAGTCTCATCGCCGATCTGAAGTCGGCTGCCCGGAGCTCCGAAAGCGATGTCTGGCATGACATTGCGGATCGACTGGAGAAACCCCGGAGTACCCACGCAGAGGTCAACCTGGGCCGCATCGAGCGGTACGCCCAGGAATCGGAGACCGTCGTGGTCCCCGGAAAAGTGCTCGGCAGTGGCGTCTTGACCAAAGAGGTCGACGTCGCAGCCGTAGACTTTTCCGGCACAGCCCGAACGAAAATCGAGCAGGTCGGTGATACCATGAACGTCGAAGAGGCAATCGAACAGAACCCAGACGGATCGAACGTACGGGTGATCCGATGAGTACCGCGACATTCGACGCGGATGTCATCATCGACGCCCGTGACTGCATCCTCGGCCGTGTGGCCTCACAGGTCGCAGAGCGCGCACTCGATGGCGAGCGTGTCGCCGTCGTCAACGCCGAAGATGCCGTGATTACCGGTCGCCGCGAGCAGGTCGAAGCGAAGTTCCAGAAACGGCGAGAGCTCGGTTCGGACCGCGGTCCGGCCTATCCGAAACAGCCTGACCGGATCTTCAAGCGGTCGATCCGTGGGATGGTCCCACACAAGAAGCCGCGAGGCCGCGAAGCCTACGAGAACGTCCGCGTCTACCTCGGCAATCCATACGAGGAGGAGGCGGAGATTCTCGAGGATACGTCGCTGGATCGGCTTTCGAACATCAAATTCGTCTCCCTCGGGGAGGTCAGTGAATCACTCGGAGCGAACGTCACATGGTAACGAACACATCAGGCAAGAAGAAGACGGCAATCGCACGGGCGACAGTCCGTGACGGAACCGGCAAGGTACGGATCGATAACACACCAGTCGAACTGGTCGATCCGGAGATGGCCCAGCTGAAGATGCTGGAGCCGTTCCGTATCACAGATGAGGAGATCCGCGACGATGTTGACATCGATGTTACCGTTGAGGGCGGTGGCGTGATGGGTCGTGCAGACGCTGCACGGACAGCCATCGCACGCGGTCTCGTCCAGCACACCAACGACGCCGAACTCCGTGATGCGTACATGGAGTTCGACCGGTCGCTTTTGGTCAACGACGTGCGCCAGAAAGAGGCGAAAAAGTGGGGCGGTCCGGGTGCCCGGGCGCGCTACCAGAAATCGTACCGGTGATCATCCATGATGGTACCAGTCCGATGTTTCACGTGTGGCAGCGTCGTCGGCGAACACTGGGAGGAGTTCAAACATCGGACCCGCGAGGCCGAGGAGCCGGAAGATCCGGCCGAAGTACTCGACGAGCTTGGCGTCGAACGGCACTGCTGCCGTCGGATGCTCGTCTCCCACAAAGACCTCGTCGATATCGTTGCCCCGTACCAGTAACTTATGCCACGAACAGACAACAGATACGAGCGAGCACGGATCATCGGCGCGAGAGCGCTGCAGGTGGCCTATGGCGCACCAGTGCTCATCGAGACCGAACAGACCGAGCCGATTCTCATCGCTGCCGAAGAGTACGATCAGGAAGTACTCCCCTTCACTGTTCGTAGAGGTGACTAACGATGACACTAATCACAGACATTCAACTCCGACGCGTTCTTGATTCGAGAGGAAATCCGACAGTCGAGGCTGACGTCCTGACTGAAAGCGGCGGCTTCGGCCGCGCGAAAGCACCATCCGGTGCGAGCACAGGTGAACACGAGGCGATCGAACTCCCCGTCAGCGAAGCGATTGCTAACGCTCGCGAGGATGCCGTCCCACGACTTGTTGGCGAAGTGTACGCAGGCAACCAGCGAGATGTCGACGCTGCACTCCACGCGGCAGACAGCTCAGAGGACTTCTCTGGCATCGGCGCAAACAGCGCAGTCGCCATCTCGATGGCCGCTGCGAAAGCGGCCGCGGACGTGCTTGGCGCACCGTTGTTCCAGCATCTCGGCGGCACCTTCCGTGGTGAGGAGCTTCCGACACCGCTTGGCAACGTCATCGGCGGCGGCGAACACGCCAAAGACGCAACAGATATTCAGGAGTTCCTGGCTGTGCCAGTTGGCGCACCATCCGTCGAGGATGCAGTGTTTGCGAACGCTGCAGTCCACGCTGCCGTCTCGGATATCCTTGGTGAACGCGGCATTGCCGCCGGCAAGGGTGACGAGGGTGCGTGGGCACCGTCGATCTCCGACGCCGAAGCCTTCGAGATCATGGAGGAGGCAACCGATCTGGTCGAAGACGAGGTCGGCTTCGAGATCCGATTTGGCCTGGATATGGCAGCGGCGGAGATGTACGACGACGGCGAGTACGAGTACAGCGACGGGAACAAATCAACCGACGAGCAGATCGAGTACGTCGTCGAGTTGATCGAGGAACACAATCTGGTCTACGTCGAGGACCCACTCGATGAGAACGACTTCGAGGGTCACGCCGAGTTGACAGAGCGCGTCAGCGGCCACGACACCCTGATCTGTGGTGATGATCTGTTCGTGACCAACGTCTCCCGGCTGCAGGACGGTATCGACCAGGGTGCAGCAAACAGCATCCTGATCAAACCGAATCAGATCGGGACACTGTCGGATGCAGTGGACGCGATCGAACTCGGTGCGGACAATGGCTACGAATCGGTCGTCTCACACCGTAGCGGTGAGACCGAGGATACGACGATTGCACACCTCGCAACTGCGACCGGTGTCCCGTACATCAAAACCGGGGCCGTCGGTGGCGAGCGAACGGCAAAACTGAACGAACTAATCAGAATCGAGCAAAACGTATGAGTGGAAACGATAACGAAGGCCTCGACGCTGCCGAGTCAGATGTCGATCCGGAAGCTGAGGAGCTCCCGGAAGACGAAGACGGGCACGCGGAGGCTGACACCGAGGAACAGCCGGCCGAAGCCGAGGAGGCCGACGCCGAACCAGCGGCCGAGGGTGAGGCGGCCGAAGCCGAAGAAGATGGACCGGAACTGGACGAGGACGTCATGTCCGATGAGGAGGCAGATCTCCTGATCCCCGTCGAGGATTACCTCGGCGCGGGTGTCCACATCGGGACCCAGCAGAACACGGCGGATATGCAGCGGTTCATCCATCGTGTTCGAACCGACGGTCTCTATGTGCTCGACGTTTCGATGACGGACAGTCGGATTCGGACTGCGGCCGACTTCCTCGCGAACTACGAGCCCGAACAGATTCTCGTCGCATCGTCGCGACAGTACGGTCGGTTCCCTGCTGAGAAGTTCGCGACTGCGGTCGGTGCACGCGCACGCACCGGTCGGTTCATCCCAGGGACGCTGACCAATCCGAAATACGACGGCTACATCGAACCCGATGTCGTCGTCGTCACGGACCCGATCGGTGACGCCCAGGCAGTCAAGGAGGCGATCACGGTCGGAATCCCGGTGATTGCGATGTGTGACTCGAACAACACGACCAGCAATGTCGATCTCGTCGTCCCGACGAACAACAAGGGTCGAAAAGCCCTCTCTGTGGTCTACTGGCTGCTTGCAAACGAGACACTGGACCGCCGCGGGGCCGACACCTTCTACAGTCTCGAGGACTTCGAGAGCGATATCTAACTATTTGGTGTGTCATCCTTCGTGTTCCTGCGTTCGATAGCCGATGCACCCTCATTTTGGTCGATAGCGGATGAACTGAATGCATGCTCGATCACTGTTGTGGTCGACGCACGTTCGGTACGGTGTTCGTTGATGTAACTATCCTGGCTGCTGATTGTCTGTGCCTCAACTTACTTGGCAAAACCAAGTTGGTTGAACAGAGTTATTCTCTGCGCAACGGAGACACAGCCGACACCACCGACAGGTAATTATGAGAACTCAACAAGCGAGCACGCCAGCAGCGCCTCCGAACGGAGACATCCCTCTCCTGCTATGGGTCTGGTCGGGTGCCCACAGTTATATCGACAGTTTCTCGTTGGCCGTCACGAATTACTTCGATTTCTATCGTATCTCCAGGCACCGTCTCGAGGGCAAGAAACGCCGAGAGCCGCTCTCTGTTCTGGATCGTCCAGTCGTCCATTTTGACGATAACGTCACCGCCAACGGGTGTTTCGATTCCTCTGACGACCTCGCCACCTTCCGGGTCACTGCCACGGAGGCGACCATCCGACGGACCATCCTCGGAGACACGGTCGATGTAGACACCCCAGGTAACGTCGCCGAGATCGTTTGCCTCGATGAGACGTGGCCTGACATCTTCGAGGAACACGCCGAGGAAGGAGTGATCGTACTCGCCGTGGTCGATGAGATCGGGAATAACTTCGCTGGCCATCGCTGCAGAGATGGCGAAGTTGACGTTCTCGGCGGGGTTTCGCTCCGTTCCCCGGACACCGGAGTTGATGATACCAGTGACCTCTCCGTTGTGGGTAATCAATGGCCCACCGCTGTTTCCGGGATTCAACGCTGCGTCAGTCTGGATCCCGTCTGCAATCGAGAACTCCGTCCCTGGAACGTCGATCGTTCGGTTTCGACCACTGATGACGCCGGTAGTAAACGAGCCAGTCAACTCGAAGGGGTTTCCGACACCTGCAACCTCCGTTCCGACTGGCAGTGGCTCATCAACAAGTGGCAGTGGTGTCGCTTCCTCCGGTTTGTTTTCGACCGCAAGCACAGCGAGATCACTGAAGATATCGTCTCCAACGATCTCGGCTTCCCGCCAGCCGATATCGGTAAACCAGAGAAACGGGTCCGTTCCCGCACGAACGACGTGTTCGTTCGTCACGAAGTAGTTGTCTTCGTACGCCCAGGCAGTCCCACTTCCTGACTGCTGCTGGTTACCTTCCATCCGGACTGCAACGACTGAGTCGACAACCTCCTGGTACACCGCAGCGAGTTCAGAGTTGGCTTCCGTCGGCTGCTGATCGCCATCTGGTCGTTCGGGTTCATCGGGAAAGTCGGCCTGCTGGCTTTCGGTCCTGTTTTCGGACTCATTCGGCACGTCGAGTGAACAGCCCGCGACGGCAGCTGCAATGCCAACACCGGCGGCTGCAAGTACGCTGCGTCGCGAACGTCGCTCATCGTCCATACGCAGATGTGGGGCGGGAGAGAAATAAATGATCGGCCCTAACTATTAATCCGCTCGAGATACTGATTGACGACGATCTGTCCCGTGGTCGTCAGTGCCGGTCCTGAAGACGTGTTTCTCACGAGCGAATCATGTTGTAACGAGGTAAGCAATGCACGGACTGTTTCCGAGGGGACACCGAGTACGTCCACGAACGAGACACCCGTCCCCTGAGTCGAGTACAGTGTCACGAGTGTTTCAATCTCCGGTTCGCTGAGCGAGAGAGTCTGTAGTTTCGCCAGGCGTGAATCGTACTGCCGTCGAAGATACCGGCCAAGCAGTGACAGCACTCTGGCTGACTCTGTCGCTGCAAGTGTAGTGACGGCAGTTCCATCTTCGATATGACGGACAACCAGTGTCGGTAACTGCGCTCCATCGACTGAGTGACTCTGTCGACTGAATCCGACGACGGCATCAATCACGAGACGGATCTGTTGCTCATCTGTATCGAACGTGACTGCCTGATTCGAGACAGCGAGCAGCGCAGAGACGAACGACGCGTTCGTCACTCGACCTCCGCGGCGGGCAGGATGTTTCACTGTGACGAGTGTGTCATTCAGCAACGTCTTGAACACGACGGGGATGAATTTCTCGACCAGCTCGGCTTTCGCACCGAGTGCCGCAACCACGCGATCCTCCCCATCGTTGTAAGCAATCGTCACCGGCACACCGGGGAGCGATCCGAACAGTGTCGGCGCGGTGCCGGTGTTGATATCGAACACTGACTGAAGCGGGATCGAATGGCGTGTGCCATCGGCCACAAACAGAATGTCGCCGTGGCGAACGACTACCGTTCCGTCTCTGGGATCTTCCCACGGAGTCCGTTCGCCGACGACAGCTGCACGAAACTTCGCCAGCGTCGAATTGCTCATCGGATACCGATCTGTTCGTCGTACAATCTCATAAAGGACGCGGCGAAGCGACCAGTGTGTGGGTCGATCAACGGTCAAACCCACCGGATCAGTCGAATATAAGTGTTCGAACAGGCAATTTTTGAGATGCAATGGAACTCACATGGCACGGCCACTCGACGTGGTATGTCGAAATCGGTGGTACAACGATCCTGATCGACCCCTTCTTTGGAAACCCGAAGACGGAGGTGTCACCGTCCGAGTTGGATCCCGAGTACGTGCTGTTGACTCACGGCCATATGGATCATCTCGCGGATATCGGCGAGTTCGACGAACAGACGATCGCGACGACACCCGAGCTTGCAGGCTTTCTCTCTGAGGAGTACGGCATCGACGAGGAGAACACGATCGGATTCAACCTCGGTGGGACGATCGAACTCGGAGATGCCTTCGTGACGATGGTCCGAGCGGACCACACGAACGGGATGGAAACACATTACGAGTACTCCGGTGGGCCGCCCGCTGGCTACGTCATCTCCGATACCAACCCGACAAAAGTCGCAGACGACGCCTCAGAGACGTTCTATCACGCTGGCGATACCGCCCTGATGTCCGAGATGAAAGATGTCATTGGGCCGTTTCTGGAGCCGGACGTGGCCGCGCTACCGGCAGGCGATCACTTCACAATGGGGCCGCTGCAGGCTTCGATCGCAGCCGATTGGCTGGATGTCGAGTACGCGATCCCGATGCATTATGACTCGATGGAAGTCATCGAACTCGACACAGACGAGTTCGAACGCGCCATCGAGGGGAACGCACCGGGTGCCGAGGCGGTTATCCTCGACGGTGATGAGACGTTCACCTACGAGTGATTACTCACTCCAGCACTCCCCAGGCAAGCACTGACGAAACACGTAGTATTTTCACCGGGGCAAACATATCCTGTATTGCTATGGCAGACATCGAAACCGAAAGCACGAGCACCGAAGGCTACGCAACGACCAACATTCTCGGCGAGTGGGAGCTAGCGATTGATGCGACAAACGAATCCGGACCGAATCCAAACGAAGTTCTCGTCGCAGACTACGCCGCCTGTTTCATCCCCGCATTCCGTGTTGGCGCGAGCAAGGAAGGCTTTGAGGACATCGGAACGGTCCGAATCGAGGCTGCTGCCGATCTCGACGAGGAAGACGACCTCGAATCGATCGATTTCGACCTCCACGTCGAGAACTCACTAGAGGGCGCTGCAGAAGACATTCTCGACCGTGCTGAGGATATCTGTCACGTTCACGCCGCCCTCAAAGAAGAGCTCGAAGCCGAGGTAACGATCGAAGAAGAAGTCGACTTCTAAGACGCTTTCAGCGAGCGGAAACACTTTCACGTCGCTCGAACGAATGTATCCTATGAGCAATGGCTGGAGAGACCAGCTTGCCGGGGCCCGGATGCAGGTCGATCAGCAGTTCACCGATCGCATCCTGAACTCGCAGTTTACGAACCAGGAGTGGGGGCTGATTATGACTGCCGTCGAGTTCGATATCGAGCGACCTGCAGACCCAGAGGACGCCACGCTGGTCGCCGATACCGAGAACCTCCCGCAGATCCTTCCAGAACTAGAGAATCTCCCGCAGGGGATGGGTGGTGCTCCGCAGCGAGAGTCCGGTTCCTCGGGTGGCGGGCTGTTCAGCGGGATTCGAAACGCACTGGGGCTTGGCGCTGGAGGGAGTGACCGTGTCGACCAGGAGAAACTGGCTGCTGCACGGGAACTGGTCGAGGCGTACGCGGTCGAACTCCAGCAACATCTCGAAGACCAGGGGCGGTGGGAGATGCTCTGTGAACGCGCCAGTGCCGAGTGATCCCTGCCACCGAGTCGCTGGTTCGACTTATTCCGCGCGAAACAGTGTTAGCTCTTCTGCCTCGTAGATATTGATCAACTCGTTGATTATCTCGTCGTAGGACTCGTCTTCGAGACGGAGGCCATCCAGCCGGTCAATCGTCTCCTTGTCGAGTTCGATTGTCGACATACCTGTCAATTCGGTGGCTACTCTCTTAAACAGTCGGGTTCGGTCGACCAGTTGCTCCCAAAGGCTATCTACCCACCACCCCTTCCCGGGGTTGTGAGTGAATACGATCTCGAACGGTATCTGACAGTCAGGAGTGCCTACGGCTGTTCGCTCGGCCCGAATGGCCGCCTGGCGTTCTTGCTGGATACGACCGGTGTGAGTCAGGTCTGGACACTCGATGAGCCCTGTGGCTGGCCGAGACAGCGGACGTTTTATGACGAGCCAGTCTCGTTTGTCACCTACTCACCCGACCGACCCGAGATGATCTTCGGGATGGATGACGGTGGCAACGAGCGCATGCAGCTGTTCAGACTGGACGACGATGGCACCATCACGAATCTAACCGCGATGCCCGACGCAAAACACCGCTGGGGTGGGTTTAGCCACGACGGCGAACGGTTCGCGTTTGCGTCGAACCGTCGCGACGAATCTGTCTTCGACGTGTACGTACAGGGACGTACGGAGACTGGCGACCAGGCAGAGCTGGTCGCAACCGGCGACGGCTGGCTGTCGGTCAGCGGCTGGCGTCCTGACGACAGTGCGTTGATTCTCCGAAAGGCCTCCTCGAATTTCGACCAGGACGTGTACGTTCTCGATCTTGAAACCCGCGACCGACGCCATCTCACGCCACACGACGACAATACCCGGTACAGAAGCGTTCAGTGGGGTCCCGACGGCGAGTGGTTGTATCTCGTCACCGACGCCTTCACGGAGACGCTGTCTCTCGCCCGGATGGACCAGCAAACTGGCGACCTCGAAATCCTGCGAGACGGTGACGGCTGGAACGTCGGCGGCGTTGCACTGGATCAAGACACTGGCACGCTGATTTACTCACGAAATGTAGAGGGGTACACGGAACTAACACTGGCTGAACTCACCGACGCTGGCGGTCTCCGTGAGCTACCGATGCCGGAGATCCCAGGAAATGTCGCGGGTGGTGTGAGCTTTGGACCCGACGGACGTCGGTTCGGACTCTCGAGTTCGGGGCGAACGCAGAACACGAACATCTCTATCGTCGCGCGTGACCGCCTCCGAGAACTGGCAGATGACGACCAGCCCACGGACGACAGTACGCTGGCAGCGACCGTCACCCGCTTTACCGACGCCTCGACAGCCGGCATTCCACGGGAGACGTTCATCGAGCCGGAGTTGGTCCACTACGAGACGTTCGATGATCGCGAGATTCCCGCGTTCGTCTCCATACCAGCAGACACCTCCGGCAGTGTACCGGTCATTGTCGATATTCACGGTGGCCCTGAGAGCCAGCGCCGTCCCTCTTTTTCGGGGTTGCGTCAGTACCTCCTCTCACGTGGCTATGCGCTGTTCGAACCAAACGTGCGGGGTTCATCAGGGTATGGCCGCGAGTACGCTCATCTTGACGACGTAGAAAAACGCATGGATTCGGTACGGGATATTACATACGCCGTCTCCTGGCTGCAAGATCACGACGCAATTGACGGCGATCGAATCGTCGCCAAAGGTGGTTCTTACGGCGGGTTCATGGTGCTTGCCGCGCTGACAGAGTATCCCGAGCTGTGGGCTGCTGGTGTCGATGTCGTTGGTATCGCGAACTTCGTCACCTTCCTCGAAAACACCGGCTCCTGGCGGCGGAAACTCCGGGAAGCGGAGTACGGCTCACTCGAAGACGACCGTGAGTTCCTCGAGTCGATCAGTCCGATCACGAATATCGACCAGATCGAGGCACCGCTTTTCGTCTTACACGGAGCGAATGATCCCCGAGTCCCGGTCGGCGAGGCCGAACAGATCGCAGCGAAGGCCAGCGAACAGGGCGTCCCCGTCGAAAAACTCGTCTTCGAAGACGAGGGGCATGGAATCGCGAAACTCGACAACCAGATCGAAGCCTACAGTCGTATTGTCGAGTTCCTCGACGAACACATTTAGTCTCTCGACCGGGATCGATAGAGCAGCCCGAGGCCGGAGAGCAATCCACCGGCTGCGCCGACACCGGTTGCCAGCCTGCTGGGTGTGTCGAGTTCTCCGCCGGGAATGAGGGTGTCACCGCTACGCTCGGTCTCGTCTGGATACAGGCGTTGTCGCACGCGTGAATCAGTGCTCGATCCGGAGACTCCCGCATCGATTGCATACAGATAGCCATCCATTCCGCCGACAAAGACTGTCCCGTCGACGACGACCGGTGACGAACTCACCTTTCCGTCTGTCTCGAACTGCCACCGCGTCTCACCCGAGTTGGCATCCAGCGCGTAGAGACTGTTGTCCCAGCTCCCGACGAACACGACTCCGCCAGCGGTTGTTGGTGAGGATAACACTCGCCCACCAGTTTCGACCTGCCACCGTTGGCTGCCAGTTACTGCATCGATCGCGAACACCGAACCGCTGTCATCACTCTTGCCGACGGCGTTGGACCAGCCACCAACGAACACGGTCTCAGTGCGTTCTGTTGCCCGCGCAGATGACGGTTCGATCGACGAGACTGTGGGGGTGGAGTCGATGAACTCCTCCGTCTCGACACGGAACCGTCGGTTTCCTGTTCGTGGGTCGATTGCGTGGATATTTCCTCCCGACTGGGAGGTTCCGCCCTGGATCTCCCGATCGCCGATGTATACTGTCTCGCCCGCAACTGTCGGTGAGGAGAACGTCCCGCTGCCGATTTCGTACTCCCAGCGTTCCCACCCGTTCTCGATATCGAGTGCGATCAGGGTATCGCTCCGGACGAACACTGTCTCACCGACGACTGTCGGCGAAGAGAGCATCACCGCGCTATCCTCGATATACCACTCTTTTTCGCCAGTGGCTGCCTCGATTGCATAGATCCCGTCGTTATCACTACTCACGTATACTGTTCCGTCAGCAATTGTCGGTGAAGCCTGCACGCGGCCGTTGGTTTCGAACGCCCAGAACTGGTCTCCAGTTTGCGCATCGAGTGCATACAGCTGCTGGTCGTCACTTCCGACGATAACGATCGATCGCTGGCTTTGCTCCTGGTCATTGCTTTCTTCGGCGTCGATCGTTACAACCAGCGGAGACGAATTGACTGGCCCCCCTGTCTCGAACGTCCACTCCGTGGTTCCATCAGCCGTGTCGATCGCGACGACGCTACCGGCCTGGCTGCCGACGACTACCGTTCCGTCCCGGACGACCGGCGAGGAAAACACGCCACCGCCGGTGTCCTGTCGCCAGTGTAACCGTTGCTGGTGGCGGTCGTCCTGATTGGATTGTGCGGTTACACGGTCTGGCACAGTACCGGCCAGGAGGAGTCCAGCTGCCCGGAGAACGTGGCGACGAGAACACCCGTCTGGAGATCTCTCCTCCGGCGACATACTACTGTAGTGCTTGTGAACTGTGATGTATATTGTGGTCTCGTACTGTCTCACCCACCACTGGGGCTGTCGAGACAGCGAACATAAGTAGCCGTATCACCTGCCATCATCCACACCCGGGCATGGCTCTCAACTCGAACGACCGTGCAATCGCGAGATTTACGATGCTTGGTCACGGCCTCGTTCACTGGTATGAGCTCTCGATCCCGATTTTTCTGGTCGTCTGGCGTGATTCATTCGACGTCTCGATCGCATTTATTGGCCTGATCATCGCGCTGGGATATGCGCCCTTTGGCCTCGGCGCACTCCCTGCCGGCATTCTTGCCGACCGATTCGGGCCCAAACGACTCATTCTCGTCTGTTTCGTGGGGATGGGGCTTTCCTTTCTCGTCCTTGCGCTCGCATCGTCGATCTATCTGATCGGCGTCGCGCTCGTCTGCTGGGGCATCATGGCGAGTGTCTACCACCCCGCCGGTATGTCACTGATCAGCACCGGTGCCACACGACAGGGAACTGTCTTCGCCTACCACGGTATCGCGGGAAATGTCGGGATTACACTTGGCCCGTTCGCCGCTGCAACCTTGCTTCTGGTTTTCGAGTGGCAACTTGTGGCCGCGCTGTTCGCTGTGCCCGGCATCGTTGCCTTTCTGTACGGGCTCCGGGCTAATTTCGATACGACTGCTGGCGTCGATTCGGAGATCGATACCGACACCGGAACGCCGGTCACCCTTCCGGCATTTCTTTCAAACAGCAAGACACTCCTCTCCAGTGCATTTCTGATCGTCTTCGCATTTGTCACCTTCGAGGGGCTGTTTTACCGTGGTATTCTGACCTTCTTGCCGGATATCCTGCAAGGGCTGGACGTTATGGCCACGGTAGAGGGTAGCGGCGGGCTGGAGGGGATCGAGCCCGGCGATTACATTTTTGTTGGGCTGTTGGTTGTCGGTATGGCCGGGCAGTTCGTCGGCGGAAAACTCACAGAGCGGATGCCCGTCGAGCGCGGGATGGCCGGGATCTTTCTGGTGTTAGCGCTGCTCGCGCTCGCGTTCGTTCCGGTCTCGAATCTTGGACTCTGGCCGCTTCTGGTTCTGTGTGGGTTGCTTGGATTTTTTCTGTTTGCGATCCAGCCGTTCTATCAGGTTGCGGTGGCACAGTACACCCCGCCTGAAACTCGCGGACTCTCCTATGGCTACACCTATCTCGGCGAGTTCGGCGTTGGCGCGGCGAGTATCGCGATCGGTGGGTTCGTGATCGGTGGGTTCGGACTGTTTGCGTTTTTCGCCGTCCTTGCGCTGTTTGCCCTCACTGGGACTGCGCTTGGGTTGGTCCTGCTGTTCGGCGAGGGCCGTATCGCGTTCATCGAACGGTACGATCCTGCGGATTAAGCTAATCCAACCGAGGAACATAACACGCAACCGCCGGTATACACGGTATGGCTGGATACGTCCGGCGAAGTGAGGAGATCGATTACGAACCACTCGAGGCGGCAGACGGACTCTCGAAAGGAGTTCTCGTCGACGAAGACAGTGGCGCGCCAACTATTGCACTCCGTCGGTTCGTTCTCGACGCTGGCGCGACGGTGCCAAAACACACCAACGACGTCGAACACGAACAGTACGTTCTCGCCGGGACGTACACAGTCGGTATCGACGCTGAGGAGTACGAGGTCACTACAGGTGATACCATCCACATTCCTGCGGGAACGGTCCACTGGTACCGAAACGACAGCGACGAGGCGGGTGTCTTTCTCTGTGCCGTACCGACAGGTGACGACGAGATCGAACTCGTCGAGTAGCTTACCTGTGTGTACTGCTGCGTGTGCTATCCCTGTTCGACATCGACGATCGTCGAGACTCGTGCGTTCTCCTTGATCCGGATGCCAGCACCACCGACCGAGAGCGGAACTCGCGAAAGCGAGGTCAGATGCAGTGTCGGATGAAACGCGCCACGGGCGAGCAGTTCCTCACGTGTCTGTACGACGACCGCGCGCTCGTCAGTGATCAGTGATTCGTTGAATTCGAGCAGGTACTGGCCAGCATCGAGATGCCACCATCCGTACTCATCGTTTTCCTGTCGTTTGGTGCGCTCGTGGGGCTCCGTCTCCGCAGATTCGAGTTCGCCGCCCCCAAAGTCGACTCGTCCCGGTTCAGTGAGTGTCTCGATTGACGCGACAGTGAGATCAAAGCCCTCTCCTTCTCTCTGTGTCGGTTCGTGAACGATCCCTGAAAGAAGATCTGTGTACTCGACCATTCTGTTGTTGTATTTGTCCCGTTGTTCAAAAACTCCGTTGCTGTCATGCCGGCTTCGGCAGAATTAGGGGAGCGGAGTGCAATAGACGTGTATGGCCGACAACCGCGTCGTGCAGGGTCGTATGGTAACCCCGGGTAAACTGGCGGAGCTAATCGAGGGCGAGGACGTGATGGATGCCGAACCGATCAGCGATGCCGACAGGGACTGCCCTGAGTGTGGAGGTGACGTACTGACAGTTGGATATATGCCCTCCGCACTTGAGTTTGTCACCGGCTGGAAGTGCCAGGAGTGTGACTGGTCCGACACTGATCGAGAGTAATCGAAATCCCTTTAGGATGTTTCACCCAATAGGCGAGTGAGGGCTCGTGGCCTAGTCCGGGAAGGCGGCTGACTCCAGAGGCAACGTGCCCGGTGACGATACTCCAGCTGATATACTGAGCGGGTGGCTGATCACTACCCGTGTTGATGACCCTCTGGAGTACCGAGGCACACACCGGAGATATCAG